>Ga0326726_10001280_pt1 | contig 23319 bp, 18 predicted proteins | sample MHFenrmetagenome_2_FD_207603 | JGI IMG/M metagenome (GOLD analysis project Ga0326726, IMG submission 207603) | Lab enriched peat soil microbial communities from Michigan Hollow, Ithaca, NY, United States - MHF15MN | ecosystem: Environmental > Terrestrial > Soil > Wetlands > Peat | place: USA... | reverse complement strand
GTCGAAATGGGCTCCGACTGGGTGCGCGAGCTGCTTCGCAGGCTGAAGAAGAGCTACGGCCAGACGCCGCGAGCCTACAAGCGCGACCCGGTCGAGACGTTCCGGCGCAACGTCTGGGTGTCGCCCTTCCACGAGGAAGATCTCCGCGGCATGGCCGAGCTGGTCGGCGTCGACCACATGCTGATGGGCTCGGACTTCCCGCATGCCGAGGGCATCGCGGAGCCGAGTGACTACGCGCACGAGCTTAAGGGCTTCTCGCCGGGCGAGATCAAGCTCGTGATGCGCGAGAACGCGCTGGGGCTGTCACAGCGCTGAGGACGCTATGAGACACACCTCCGTACTTCTCCTCGCGTTGCTCTCTCCGGCAGCGCCGGCGTGGGGGACGCCAATCACTTGGATCGCATCGGGTACGGTGCAGACTTCCGCGGTGAGCGGGATTCAGCCGGGCGACTCACTCTCCCTGAGTCTCACGCTCGACTCCGAGATGCAGGACATGGACGGGTCCGAAGACCGCGGCACCTACTGGTTCACGGAGGCGTCCGTTGCGATCGGGGGCAGCTCTTGGAGCGGCTCGATCCCCTTGAGCTATGGCCGACTCGACACCCATATCCTTTCGGACCAACACAGCGTGTCCGTACAGCTCCCGTTCTCAGTTCCCTCCTACACCGACGGCCTTCTCTTCGTGTCTCTCGCCGACTACGACCGAACCGCACTCGCGAGTGACTCTGTGACCTCTCTCCCCGGGGACATCTCTCTGTTCGAGTTGCGCTACTTCCAGATGTTGCGCGGGTCTATCAGCGACCCCGTGTCGGGGACGATCACGAGCCTGCAGCTCGTGCCCGAGCCCAATCTCTTCTCCGTGTTGCTCCTGGCCGGAGTGGCTTTCGCTCTCGCCCGCCGCAGCGTCGTCTCGGATGGTTTACGCTGGCGGTCGGGAGGACGGTCATGGCCTGGGATTTCGAGACGGAACCGGAATACCAGCGCGAGCTCGATTGGGCGGACGCGTTCCTGCGCGAGAAGGTCGAGCCGCTCGACCTGGTCCTGGGCGAGGCGTACGACGTCCGCGACGCGCGGACGCAGCGCGCGCTTCGGCCGCTCAGGGAAGAGGTCAAGGAGCACGGCCTGTGGGCGTGCCATCTCGGCCCCGAGCTCGGCGGCCCCGGCTTCGGGCAGCTGAAGCTCGCGCTCCTGAACGAGTTACTTGGGCGCTCGCGCTTCGCGCCGCTCGTGTTCGGCTGCCAGGCGCCCGACTCCGGCAACGCCGAGATCCTCGCGCACTACGGAACGGCGGCGCAGAAAGACCGCTGGCTGAAGCCGCTCCTGAACGGCGAGATCGTGTCGTGTTACTCGATGACCGAGCCGCACGCGGGCGCCGACCCGACGCTGTTCAGGACGCGCGCCGTGCGCGACGGCGATCATTGGGTGATCAACGGCGAGAAGTGGTTCTCGTCGAACGCGCGCTGGTCGTCGTTCCTGATCGTGATGGCGGTGACCGACGCCACGGTCGACGCCCACGGGGGCATGTCGATGTTCGTCGTGCCGACGGACACGCCCGGCGTCCACATCGTGCGCAACGTCGGCGTCGGCTTCGAGCACCCCGACCACGCGAGTCACGCGTACATCCGCTATGAGAACGTGCGCGTCCCGGCCGACCACTTGCTCGGCAAGCCGGGCGGGGCGTTCGTGATCGCGCAGACGCGCCTCGGCGGCGGCCGCATTCACCACGCGATGCGCACGATCTCCCAGCTGCGCAAGGCGTTCGACATGATGTGCGAGCGCGCGCTCTCCAGAGACGTGCGCGGCGGCAAGCTCGCCGACCTGCAGATGACTCAGGAGAAGATCGCCGACAGCTGGATCGAGATCGAGCAGTTCCGCCTGCTCGTCCTGCGGACCGCGTGGCTGATCGACAGGTACAAGGACTACAAGAAGGTGCGCAAGGACATCGCTGCGGTGAAGGTCGCGATGCCCAAGGTCCTGCACGACGTCGTCTATCGCGCCATGCACCTGCACGGGTCACTCGGTGTCTCGAACGAGATGCCCTTCGCCAACATGCTGCTCGGTGCGGCCGTGATGGGCATCGCCGACGGCCCGACCGAGGTGCACAAGATCACGGTCGCGCGGCAGGTGCTGCGCGACCACAAGGCGACCGACGGGCTGTTCCCCAGCGGGCACTTGCCGTCGCGCCGGGAGGCGGCGCGCGAGCGCTTCGCGAAGCTGCTCGAGGCGGAGGTCGGAAACCTCTGACGGGGGTCGAGTGACTCGCCCGGCTCGGCTCTAGGTCCGCTCCCCTGCGGGCTGGCTCGCGAGTGCGTCGCCGATGCGCTCGAGGTGCCGCGCCGCCGTGCCGAGCGTCAGCTCGATCTGCTTCGTCCAGATGTACGAGCGGTGCAGCGGGTAGTCGAGATCCATGCCGATGCCGCCGTGCAGATGCTGCGCGGCGTAGGCGACGAAGTTCCCGCCGTCCGCGGCCCAGATCTTCGCGACCGAAACTGCGAGTGACGCCGGGCGACTCTCGGAGAGCAGGAACGCCGCCTGCTGCGCAGTGAGTCGCATGGCCTCGACGTTCACGAAGGCGTCGGCGGCGCGGGTGTGGACCGCCTGGAAGCTGCCGATCGGGCGATCGAACTGCTTGCGCTCGCTCGTGTATCTCGCGGTCATCTGCAGCGCGCGCTCGGCGACGCCGACTTGCAGCGCGCACAGGCCCGCGATCGCGCGCTCGCCGATCCAGCGCGCGATCTCGCGGCCGCGCGCCAGGGTTCCGAGCAGATCCTGTGACTTCGCCCTCGCGCGCCGCAGCGTGAGCGTGGCGACCACCTCGCGATTGGTCGCGCGCTGTGTCTCGAGGCGGACGCCGGGCGCCGTCGGGTCGATCCAGAACCAGCCGATGCGCCCCTGACCCGTCGCGGCGGGCACCAGCACGCGCGCCGCGAGATGCGCCGCGGGCACGCAGATCTTCGTGCCCGAGAGGCGCCAGCCCGAGCCGTCGCGCTCCGCGCGCGTCGACGGGCGCTCGAGGTCGTCGCCGTCGGACTCTTGGAGCGCCCCAGTCAAGAGTGTCTCGCCCGAGATCACGCCGGGCAGCCAGCTGCGCTTCTGCTCTGCCGAGCCGAACTGCGCGAGCGGCAAGGCGCCGGTCGCGAGCACCGCGAAGTACGGGATGGGCGCGACCGCGCGTCCGACCTCTTCGAGCAGGAGACACAGCTCGAAAAAGCCGAGGCCGCTGCCGCCGAACTCCTCCGGCAGACACGCGCCGAGCAGGTTCGCCTCGGCCAGCGCGCGCCAGAGCTCGCGGTCGACGCCCTCTGCGCTCGCCTCGACCTCCTTCGTGCGCTCGTGAGTCGCCTTGTCGGCGAGGATCTTGCGCGCGAGCTCGACGAGTGACTTCTGGTCGTCGGAGAGTGCGAAGTTCATCGGCGGCTCATCCCTTGTAGTGCGGCATCTGGAGGCCGGCCATCGCGATGATGTCGCGCTGCACTTCGTTCGTTCCGCCGCCGAACGTGAGGATCAGCGCCGAGCGGTACATGCGCTCGAGCCGCCCCGCGAGCACGGCGCCCGGCGAGCGCCGGTGGATCGTCCCGGCGGCGCCGATCACCTCGAGAAGCGATCGGTACGCCTCGACGAAGAACTCGCTCGCGTACACCTTCACGGTCGAGGCGTCGGCCGGGTGCAGTTTCGAGTGAGTCAACGTCCACGCCTGCTTCCATAGCATGAGTCGCAGCGCCTCGGCGCCCGCGAAACACTTCGCCAGGTTGCGGCGCACGAACGGCTGGTCGATCACGCGCCGGCCGTCGGCCAGGGTCGTCTTCTGCGCCCAGCGCCGCACGTCGTCCTGCAGCCGCTCGAACGGTCCGATCGGGAACAGCGAGACGCGCTCGTGATTCAGCTGATTCGTGATCAGGCCCCAGCCGTTGTTCACGCCGCCGACCAGGTAGCGCGCAGGCACGCGGACGCCGTCGTAGTAAGTCGCGTTCGTCCGCACGTCCGCCATCGTCCAGATCGGAGTGAGTCGGAACCCGGGCGACGTCGTCGGCACGATGAAGATCGAGATGCCGCGGTGCTTCTTCGCGTCGGGATCCGTGCGCGCCGCGAGCCAGATGTAGTCCGAGAAGTCCGCCAGGCTGGTGAACGTCTTCTGACCCTGGATCACCCACTCGTCACCGTCCTGTGTCGCGGTCGTGGTGAGTCCCGCGAGGTCGGTGCCCGCGCCGGGCTCCGAGTAGCCGATCGCGAAGTGCAGATCGCCCGCGAGGATGCGCGGCAGAAACTCCGCCTTCTGCTCCGCAGTCCCGTAGGCCATCAAGGTCGGGCCGACGGTGCCGAGCGTGAGAAAGGGCAGGGGGAAGCCGGCGCGCTGCACTTCGTCGGCGAACAGGAACTGTTCGAGCGGGCTGCGGTCTTGTCCGCCGTACTCTTTCGGCCAGCCGATCCCGAGCCAGCCGTCGCGCCCCATCTTCTTCAGAGCGCGCCGGTATTGCGGCCCGCCGCCTTCGCCGCCGGCGGAAAGCTCGGCGACGAGCTCCGGACTCATCAGCTTCGCGAAGTAGGTGCGCAGCTCGTCGCGCAGGGCGCGCAGCTCCGGCGTGAGATCGATGTACATGGGCTCTCCCCTCGGATGAGCCCATTAGAACGTGTTGCAATCGGAGCGGTCAACCCGACCGCGGTCACCGGACGGCGGTCAACCCGCGGCGGCGGCGCTCTTCTTGCGGGCGTCGCGGTTGCGACGCGCGATCGCGGCGAGGATCACGCCTTCGCGGATGCCCCAATCGCTGATCATCAGTCCGGGCAGGCGCAGGGTCTGCACCAGCGTCGAGAGGATGAGCGCGCCGGTCGGCAAGAGATCCGCGCGGCGCGCGTCCATGCCGGCCATGTCCAGGCGCTCTTCGTGCGTCGAGCGGCGCAGCCGCTGCGAGAGTTTCTCGAGCTGATCTTCGGAGACGAGCAAGCCGCGCAGCGCGCCGTCCTCCTCTTCGAGCAGCAGCCGGCCGAGCGCGCGCGCCGTTCCGCCCGCGGCGATGCAGCGCACCGGTGCGAGCTCTTGAATGCGCGGCACGAGCGGCGCGAGCGCTTCTTCGACGCGGCTGCGCAGCGAGCGCGACTCACTGCCCGTCATCGGATCCGACGGCGCGAGCTCGCCGTGCAAGCGAGCGACGCCCAAGCGGAGTGTCTCCTCGAAGCGCAGGTGTGAGGCGTTTCCCACCGCGAGCTCGAGGCTGCCGCCGCCGAGGTCCAGGCCGAGCGCCGGCTCGTCGCCCAAGCCGACGCGGCGGCGGAACGCCGCGAAGATCAGCCGCGCCTCCTCCTGTCCCGACAGGATGCGCACGTCCGCGTTCAGCGCGCGCCCGAGTTGCTCGGCGAGCTTGCGCCCGTTCTTGGCATCGCGCAGCGCCGCGGTCGCGATGGCTTGAACTTGCTCGGCGCCCGCGCGCTCCGCCGCGCGACCCAGGCGGCGCGCGGCGTCGACCGCTCGCTCACACGTCTCCGGCGGGATCAGACCATCCGCGCCGATCGCCGCGCCGAGTCGCAACATCTCGCGCTCGCGAGTCACGCGCTCCATGTGACCGTCGGGAGTCACGTCCGCGACGAGCATGTGGAACGACGTGCTGCCGAGATCGGCGACGCCGATGCGCAGTCGCTCGCCCTCCGCACCCGCGCCGAACGCGTGTCTCGGTGGCGGCAGGTACGCGGCACGCAGCGTCTCGCCGAGCGTTCCCTGAAATACCCACGTCGAGCCCTTGGGCACGCGGTTCCCGCCTTCGAGCTCGAGCGCGCCGGGCGCCAGCTTCTCCACCAGGCCCGGGATCAGGTCGCCGTGCGAGCACAAGACGACGGGGCGATTGCCGAGTGACCCGATCAGCGCCATCGCCTCGCTCATCGACGAGCCCTCGCCGAGGCGCGGCTCGATCTCGACCGCGAGGCCGAGGCCCGCAGCCAGCGGCTCGACGGTCTGCCGGCAGCGCAGCGCGGGGCTCGAGATCACGCGCGCGATCGGCACGCCGTCGAGACGCTCGACCAGCCCCATCGCCTCGCCGTGACCGTCGCTGGAAAGAGGGCGAAGCACGTCCTCGTGCCACCACGATGCTCGGCTCTCCGCCTTGGCGTGCCGGATCAGGTAGAGCTTCACTCCCGTCCTCGGCGCGACAACGTAATCCGTCCGCGGCGAAAGTGCGAAGTCTGAGTCAGGTCGGCGCCGAGTGAGAGCGCTCGCGCGCGAGCTTTTGGAAGCGCTCGTGCGAAGTCGACGTGCTCGTCTCGAGCTGCGACCACGTGCCTTCGGGGCCGAGCGTCCAGGCCTGTCGGTTCGGCGCGAGATTCACCGTGAGGATCTCCTCGATCTGCGCCTGCAGCGCCGGGTCGTCGATCTGCACGAGCGTCTCGACGCGCTTGTCGAGATTGCGATTCATGAGGTCGGCGGAGCCGACGAAGTAGCGCGCGCCGCGGCCGGGTTTCCCGAAGCGGAACACACGAGAGTGTTCCAGGAAGCGACCCAGGATCGAGCGCACGCGAATGCGCTCGGAGACTCCCGGCACGCCGGGGCGCAGGCAGCAGATGCTGCGCACGATGAGGTCGATCTCGACACCCGCGCTCGACGCCGCGTACAGCGCATCGATCACGCCCTCGTCCGAGAGGTTGTTGACCTTGATCGCGATGCGACCGTCGCCTGACTCGGCCTCGCGGCGAATCTCGTCGAGCAGCCGCGAGCGCAACGTCGCGGGCGCGACGAGCAGCTTGCGATAGCCCTGGGGTCGCCCGCCGCCCGTCAGATAGTTGAAGAGCTCCGTCAGATCCTGACCGAGCTCGGGGCGCGCAGAGAGGAGTCCGATGTCCTCGTACGTGTCGGCCGTGATCGGGTTGTAGTTCCCCGTTCCGATGTGGCAGTAGCGCCGGATCTGCGCGCCCTCGCGGCGCACGACGAGCGCGATCTTCGCGTGCGTCTTCAGGCCGACGATCCCGTACACGACGTGCACGCCCGCCTGCTCGAGGCGTCGCGCCCACTCGATGTTCGAGCCCTCGTCGAAGCGCGCCTTGAGCTCGATCAGCGCCACGACTTCCTTGCCCGACTGCGCGGCGCGGATCAGCGCGCGCACGATCGGATTGTCGCGGCCCGAGGTGCGGTACAGCGTGTGTTTGATCGCGAGCACGTCCGGGTCCGTCGCCGCCTGAGTCAGGAACGCCTCGACCGAATTTCGGAACGAGTCGTACGGATGGTGGACGAGCACGTCCCCCTCCGCGATCACGCGGAAGATCTCCTGTGTGCCCTCCTCGAAGGCAAGTCGCGGCTGCGTCTGCGGCTGCCACGCTTCGTCCTTCAGGTCGGGCCGAGCGAGTGAGTACAGCGCCCAGAGACCGCCGAGATCGAGCGGCCCCTCGGTCACGTAGACGTCGTCGGGTGTGAGCTCGAGCTCGGCCATCAGCACGTCGCGCAGCCGCGCCGACATCGTCGTGTCGATCTCGAGCCGCACGGCGTCGTTCAGGCGAAGCCGCCGGTGCAGGCCGGATTGAATCGCGGCGAGCAAGTCGCGCCCGCCGTCCTCGTCGACCGAGAGATCCGCGTCGAGAGTGAGTCGGAACGGATGGTGAGAGACGAGCTCCATCCCGGGGAACAGCGCCTCGAGGTGGGCCGCGATGAGCTGCTCGATGGGCAGGAAGCGCTGGCCGTCGGGCAGCGCATAGAAGCGCGGCAGCATGCGCGGAACCTTCACGCGCGCGAAGCGACTCTCGCCGCTCGCCGCGTCGCGCACCACGACTGCGAGATTCAGCGACAGGTTCGAGATGTATGGAAACGGGTGCGCGCGATCGACCGACTGCGGCGTCAGGATCGGCAACAGCTCTTCCTCGAACACGCGCGCGAGCCGCGAGCGATCCGTCTCGTCGAGCTGACTCCAGTCGACCAGCCGAACGCGCTGCTCGGCGAGCTTCGGGACGAGCTCCTTCACGAGCAGGCTCTCCTGAGCCCGCAGCTGCTCGAGCACCTGCATGCGGATCTCCGCGAGCTGCTCGCGCGGCGTCCGCCCGTCCGGCGACGGCTGCGTCATGTCGGCATCGACCTGCGCGAGCAGCCCCGCCACGCGGACCTGGAAGAACTCGTCGAGGTTCGTGCTGACGATCGCGAGATACTTCACGCGCTCGAGCAGGGGCTGAGCCGGATTCTCGGCGAGGGCCAACACACGACGGTTGAAATCGAGCCAGGAGAGCTCTCGATTCAGGAACCGCGAGGCAGGACTCGGGGAGAGGGAAGGCTCCCCGGCAATGGCGTCTCGAGGGGAAGACATAAGTTGCGGAACGGTACCGGGCCCGGGCGCACATGATATGACATTCGCGTGACGATTTCGCGGGAAGCGGCGCTTGTCCGCGGAGTTGCGCGCGAATTTACCTTCCTGCTTCCGGCAGCGAGGCGAGCCGATAGCCGACGCCGTGAAGGCTTTCGAGCACCCACGCCGCCGCGCCCAGCTTGCGCCGGATTCCCTTCACGTGGGTGTCGACCACGCGGGGCGTGCGCGCGGCCCCGTCGGGCCAGATCTCGGCGAGAATCTCGTCGCGCGTGAAGACGTGCGAGGGCCGGCGCAGCAGCAGCGCGAGCAGTGCGAACTCGATCTCCGTGAGTGAGACCGCTCCGCCGTCCGCGAGCACGGAGCGGCGACCGGGGTCGAGCGTGATCGGGCCGTGCGCGAGCGGCGGGTCGGGCGCCCCCCGCTCGCCGTCTGCGCGGCGCAGGAGCGCGCGCACGCGCAGCGCGAGCTCGCGCGGGTAGAACGGGCGAACCACGACGTCGTCGGCGCCGGCCTCGAGCGCGAGGATGCGGTCGAGGTCCGAGGTGCTGCGAGTCACTACGAGAATCGGCACGTCCTTGGCGTCGGGGTTCTCGCGGATCGAGCGACACACCGCGAAGCCGGACTGGTCGCGCAGAAACATGTCGAGCACGACCGCGTTCGGCGGCGCGTCGCGCAGGCGTTCCGCCGCCTCGCCGGCGCTCGCCGCCTCCGCGAGCGCAAAGCCGGCCGACGAGAGACAGCTCGCCAGCTCGGCCCGTCCGGCCGGATCTGAGTCGACGACGAGAACACGCGCCACATTCGCCGGTGTAGCAGGAGCATCGCGCGTTCCTGCCAAGGATGTGTGCGGAGCTGGTGAAGTCTCTGAGTCGGGAGCACGGCAATCCGTCATCGCCCCGTCACGGAGCGAGCGGGTGCTAGCCTTGCCGCATGCGCCGTCTTCTGCTCGTGCTCGCGGCGGGCGCCCTCGCGGCCGCCGTTGCGCTCGGCCTCGCGCTGATCGCGCGCCGGTCCCCGACCGAGCCGAGAGTGACTGCGGCTCCGGCGCCGACCCGGGAGCGCATTTCGGCGCCGCCGCCCCCCGGTTCGCCGCCATCCGCCGCCTTGCAGCCCGATCTCGCCGCGTCGCGCCCCGCGCCGAGCGCGGTCCCGAACGCGACCCCGAATCCGCCGGGCGCATCGCGCGCCGACGCGGAGCTCGTCGCCCTCGAGGAGCGGGCACTGCGGAGGATCGACGTGATCCCTCTGCTCGAGGCCTCGGGGGTCGACATGTCTGCGCTTCGCCAGCGCGCTGACGCCGACGACGTGATGCGCCGCGTGGCCGCCGACGAGCTGCTCACCCGCAAGTACATGCGCCTGTACTTCTCGCTCCACGCGTTCTCGCCCGGAGTGCCCCGCGACGTGGCGCTGCACGACGCGCGCGTTGTCGCGGAGCAGGCGGTCGCAGAGCTCGACCCCGCAGAGCGCGCGAGACAGCTGGCCCTGGAGCTCGCGGAGCCCGAGAGTCCGCCGCCCGAGCCAGGCTACTCCGTCAGCCCGTGACACGCGCGCCGAGTGCGCCGTTCCTTCACGCCGAGTTCGCAGAGTCCTCACGAGCGATCCACGAGCGCGCCACGGGCCCTGTCTAGTCTCGCGACCGAATGCTGCGCAAAGCGACCGGATGGGGACTGGCGCTGGCGTGGGCACTCTCGCTCGCGCCGGCCGTTCCGGCGCGCGCCCAGACGGTCCAGCTCGACAAGCTCGTCAAGGAGCAGATCCGCACCGACGCGGATGCGAAGGCGTCGCAGGAGCGGGTGAACCAGCTCGACGACGAGACACAGAAGCTGTTGTCGGAGTACCGCAAGGCGCTCGCGGACGCCGAGAGTTACAACGCCTACGCGGATCAGCTCACCGCGCAGGTCCAGTCACAGCGCGAGGAGATCGACGGCATCAATGCCCAGCTCGTCGAGGTGGAGCGCACCGCCCGCGAAGTCTCTCCGCTGATGACGAAGATGCTCGACACGCTCGCGCGCTTCGTCGCTCTCGACGTCCCGTTCCTCGTCGAGGAACGCTCGAAACGAGTCACTGCGCTCCAACAGATGATGAGCCGCGCGGACGTCACGATCTCCGAGAAGTACCGCCGCATCCTCGAGGCGTACCAGGTCGAGATGGACTATGGCCGGACGATCGAAGCTTACGAGGCGAAGCTCGGCGACGGCGACGGCGCGCGCACCGTGCAGTTCCTGCGCGTTGGCCGCGTGTCACTCCTGTACCAGACACTCGACGGCGTGGAGACGGGCTACTGGGACGCGCAGAAGAAGGCCTGGACGATCGACGACTCCTACCGGCACAGCTTCAAGCAGGGCGTCGCGGTCGCGAAGAAGCTCTCCGCGCCCGAAATGCTGATCGTGCCGGTGCCCGCGCCAAAGGACGTGAAGTCGTGAGACGCCTTCACGGATTCGTCACACTGCTGGCGGCGATCGCGTCGCTCGCGCTCTCGGCTCCCGCGTACGGCGCGGAGACACTCGACGAGCTGCTCGAGCAGACCGCGCACACCCGCGAGCGGGAGGCGCAGGCGAACGCGGCGCGCGAGAAGGAGTTTCTCGGTCGCCGCGAGCAACAGGCCAAGGTGCTCGCCGAAGCCGTGAAGGCGCGCAACGCGGCCGAAGCGCGGAGCAAGGCGCTCTCGACGCAGTTCGACGCGAACGAGGTCAAGCTCGGCGAGCTCGACGGTCTGCTGACCGAGCGCCTGGGCAACCTCGGCGAGCTCTTCGGCGTCGTGCGCCAAGTCGCCGGCGACGGCTCGTCGCTCATGTACAACTCGCTGCTCTCGGCCCAGTTCCCCAGGCGCGACGAGTTTTTCGCGAGTCTCGGCAAGGCGAAGTCACTGCCGTCGATCGAGGAGCTCGAGAAACTCTGGTTCGAGATCCAGCGCGAGATGACGGAGAGCGGCCGGGTCGTGCGCTGGAAATCCGAGATCGTGACCGCGGACGGAGCGCCAGCCGAGAGCGACGTGGTGCGCATCGGCGGCTTCGTCGCGGTGAGCGACGGCCGCTATCTCGCGTATCTGCCGAGCGTCGGCAAGCTCGGCGTGCTCGCGCGCCAGCCGCCGAGCTCGCTCGTGAGTCATGCCCGCGACGTGGAAAAGGCCTCGGGCGGCTACGTCGCCGCCGCCGTCGATCCGTCGCGCGGCGTCCTGCTCTCGATGATCGTGCAGCGCCCGGACATCTTCGAGCGCATCCGCAAAGGCGAAGCCGTCGGCTACGTGATCATCGCCGTCGGACTGATCGGCCTCGCCCTCGCGCTCTACCAAGCCGTGTTCCTGGTGCGCACGCGCCTCGCGGTGAGTCGCCAGCTCGAGCGCCTGGACCAGCCGACCCGCGACAACCCGCTCGGCCGCGTGCTGGCGTCGGTGAAGGCGGACCTCGACTCATTGAACGAGGACGCGGAGGTCGCGGAGCTGCGCATCTCGGAAGCCGTGCTGCGCGAGGTGCCGCGGCTCGAGCGCTTCCAGGCGTTCCTGCGCCTGGCCGTCGCCGCGGGTCCGCTGCTCGGGCTGATCGGCACGGTCATCGGCATGATCATCACGTTCCAGAGCATCACCGAGTCGGGCTCGAGTGACCCGCGACTCATGGCCAACGGCATCGGTCAGGCGATGATCGCGACGGTGCTCGGACTGGGCATCGCGATCCCGCTTCTGTTCGCGAACGCCGGCCTCGTGTCGATCTCGCGCCAGCTCGTGCAGATCCTCGACGAGCAGAGCACGGGTCTGCTCGCCGAGAGCCTCGAGCGCACGAAGGAGCGCGAGGGAGTGCTCCGTGCTTGAGTCACTGGCGCAGATCCTGCTCTGGCCGACCCGCTCGGTCGCCGAGCTCGTGCGCGAAGGCGGGCCCTTCGTCGGCTGCATCTTCGTGTGCGGCTTCGCGATGTGGACGCTCGTGATCGAGCGCGTCTGGTACTTCGCGCGCGTGCTGCCGCGACACGCCGCCGAGACACAGGCCGCCTGGCAGGCGCGCGCCGACCGGCGCTCGTGGGGCGCGCGCCAGATCCGCGCGGCGATGGTCTCGCGCGTGAACGCCGCGATGAGCGCGGGCCTGCCGCTCCTGCGCGTGCTCGTGCCGCTGTCCCCGCTGCTCGGCCTGGTCGGAACCGTGAGCGGCATGCTCGAGGTGTTCGACTCGATGGCGCTGCGCGGCTCCGCGGACGCGCGCGCGATGGCCAGCGGAGTGTCTCACGCGATGATCTGCACGCTGTCGGGGCTCGCGATCAGCATCACGGGCCTGTACCCGAACTACTATTTCCAGTCACGCACGCGGCGCGAGACCGAGCTGCTCGCGGACAAGCTGGTGTACTGACGTGCGCATGCGCAGACACTTCGACCACGACGAGTCCACCGGCATCGACCTGGCCCCGATGCTCGACTTCGTCCTGAACCTCTTGATCTTCTTCATCATCACCGCGGTCTTCGTGAAGGAGCTCGGGATCCCCGTGGCGCGCCACGGCGGCGGCGCCAGCGGCCCCGCGTCGGGCAAGGAGACCGGGAGTATCTCCGTCGTGGTGAAGGCCGCCGGCGACGTGCTCGTCGACAACCGCGCGGTCGACGTGCGCGCGGTGCGCGCCAACGTCGAGAGACTCCACGCGCAGAAGCCCGACTGGGGCGTGATGGTGACCGCGGAGAAGAACGCCGAGACGGGCCTCCTCGTGACGGTGATCGACCAGGTGCGCGAGGGTGGGGTCGACAACGTGTCGTTCGGAACGTCGTCGAGATAGCGCATGCGCTCGCGACGCCACGCCACGAGCAGCGACGGAGAGCACGGCATCGACCTGGCGCCGATGCTCGATTTCGTTCTGAACCTCTTGATCTTCTTCATCATCACCACCTCGTTCGTGCGCGAGGCGGGAGTCACAGTGAGTCGCCCGCTCGCTGCAACGGCGCAGCACGACGAGAGCGGCAACATCCTCGTCGCCATCCGTCCCAACGGCGAGATCTGGATGGACCGCCGCCAGGTCGACCTGCGCGAGGTGCGACCGGTGATCGAACGCCTGCACCTGGAGCGACCCGAAGACACCGTCATCGTCCTGGCCGACAAGGCCGCGAAGAGCGGCCTGCTCGCGCAGGTGATGGACGAGGTGAAGCTCGGGGGAATCAAGGAGGTGGGCATCGGTGCGGGAAGCACCGCTGCCCAATGACTCGTGTCGAGAGCCAGATTTCCGATCGCGCTCGCGCTGGCGTTCGTGCTGGTCGGCGGGCTCTTCGGCTTCCTGCGCGCGCTCACGCGCGTGCGGACCGCGGCCGATGCGGCGCTGACTCAGCCGCGGATCGAGTTCATCCGCCTGCGCCACGAGGTCGAGATCGAGGAGAAGAAGCGCGCGAAGCCCGAGCGCGTGAAGCCGGAGCAGGCGCCAGTCACTCCGACCCTGGCGGTCGCGCAGAAGCAGGGCTTCGACCCCGGGCTCGACGTGGAGGCGCTCGCGGCGGGGCTCGGCAAGGAGTTCGGCTCGGCGAGCGGAACCGGCGGCGACGGCACGGGGGCGGCGTGGAGCGCGGGACTCAGCGATCGCGATCCGCTGCCGCTCGTGCGCATCGAGCCGCAGTACCCGCAGCAGGCGCGGCAGCGCGGCCTCGAGGGCTGGGTCCAGGTGCGCTTCACGATCTCGACGGCGGGTTCGGTCAAGGACGCCGTCGTCGTCAAGTCGAGTAACTCTCTATTCGAGCGCAACGCGCTCCAGGCGGTCAGCAAATGGAAGTATCAGCCACAGCTCAAGAGCGGGAAGCCGGCCGAGACACCCGGCCAGCAGGTCGTGTTGCGCTTTCGGATGGACAGCTAGTGAGAGCCGCACGCGCGCTCATCGTCGTCCTCGCGGTGCTCGCGCTGCTCGGCGGCGTCGCGCACGCCGAGAAGAAGAAGGCCCACGGCGCCGGCCTCCACAAGGCGGTCGCCGAGAAGCTCCTGGTCGCCTACGAGCTGATGCAGAAGGACAACCTCGAGGAGTCACTCGCGGTCGTGAACGACCTCGCGAAGCGGCCCAATCTCACCCCGCCGGAGTCGGCGCAGGTCTACCGCTTCCGCGGCTACATCTACGTCAACAAGGGCCTCCAGGAGCGCGCGGCCGAGGAGTTCGAGAAGTCACTCGCGCAGAAGGCGCTCGACCCGCAGGCCGAGCAGGTGATGACTTACTCGCTCGCGCAGATCTATACGCAGCTCGGCCGCTACGACCGGGCGCTCGAGCTGATCGACGGCTGGTTCGCGGCCGAGGCCGACCCGAAGCCCGACGCCTACTACCTGAAGGCGATGATCCTCGTGCAGCAGGAGAAGTTCGACCTGGCGCTCGAGCCCGCGAAGCTGGCGGTCGAGAAGAGCGAGTCACCGAAGGAGAGCTGGCTACAGCTGCTCGTCGCGATCTACAGCCAGAAGCGCGACTACGCGAACGTGGCAGTGACTCTGCAGCGGCTGGTCGGCATGTCGCCAGGCAACAAGAAGTACTGGGTGCAGCTCTCCGCCGTGCTGAACTATCTGCAGCGCGACGCAGAGGCGCTCGCCAGCCTGCGCCTCGCCGACGAGGCGAAGCTGCTCGCCGAGGATCCCGAGCTCCGCCAGCTCTCGCGCCTCTTGTTCGTGCGCGACGCGCCGTTCCAGTGCGCGCGGGAGATCGAAGAGGGCATGGCGGCCGGTGCGGTGAAGGCCGACGCCGAGGCCTACCGCCTGCTGTCGAACTGCTACATCGCGGCGCGCGAGAGTGACAAAGCTCTCGAGCCGCTCGCGAAGGCGGCGGAGCTCTCGAGCGACGGCGAGGTGTATCTCCTGCTCGGCCAGATGCACCTGCAGCGCGAGCGCTACTCGGCCGCCATCGGGGCGTTCGAGAAGGCGCTCGCGAACGCGAAGCCGGAGCGTCGCGCGCCCGTGCACCTGTTGCTCGGTGTCGCGCAGCTCGGAGCCTACCGCTTCGACGACGCCGAGCGCGAGTTCCGCGCCGCGCAGGCCGACGCGAAGACCCGCCCCGCCGCGGAGAGCTACTTGAAGTACACCGCGGAGCAGCGCGCGCGCCAGGACCAGAAGAAGCTGCTCCGCGTCGCCGCGCAGAACTGACTCGGCGCCCACAGGGTCGTCACACAATCAACACGCTCTCCACGCGGGTCCGTCGAAGGGCCGCGTGCGCGCGCCGGTAGAGTCGATCCACGCATGAGTTTCTCCCCGCGCGCGCGCGCAGCGCTCACGATTTCGACACTCGTGCTTCTGGTCGTCGCCGTGCTCGCGCGGGCGGAGGACGCCGGCAGCGCGATCGCGGGGCGCGTGCTCGACGCGACCTCGGGCGAGCCCGTCGAGGGCGCGTCGGTCGTGGTGACTTGGCCCGCGCCGGCCGACGCGAGCGAGCCGCACCGCGAGACTCGAGTCACCGGCCCCGACGGCACCTGGGAGGTCACGGGGATCTCCGGCGGCACCTACGCGCTGCGCATCGAGAAGAGCGGCTTCAAGGCCGCGCAGATCGCGCGCTTCGTCGTGCGTCCCGGTGAGTCACCGCGCGCGGACCTGAGTCTCTCCGCGCTCGGATCCACGGAGCCCGAGATGCCCTCCGGCGTCGAGGAGTTCGTCGTCGTCGGCACCAAGGCCGAGGCGATCGAAGCCTCACGCGAGAGCTCCGACCAGCTGCTCAACACACTCTCGGCCGAGGAGTTCTCGAAGTTCGCCGCGAGCGACGTCGCTGACGCGCTGAAGTTCGTCCCCGGCGTGAACGTGGTGAAGGGCCAGTTCGCGATCATCCGCGGTCTGGAGGACCGCTACTCGAGCACGCTCTACAACGGCGCGCCGATTCCGAGCCCCGACCCGGATCGCCAGTCGGTGCCGCTGGACCTCTTCCCGTCCGAGGTCGTCACGAACCTGGTCGTCGCGAAGACCTTCGCGCCCGAGCTGCCCAGCAACTCGTCCGGCGGCTCGATCGACATCATCACGCACGACTATCCGGAGGGGCTCGAGATCAAGGCGACGGCGGGCGTCGGGTTGAACTCGAACGCGCGCGACGGCTTCACGAGCTTCGACGCCGGCTCCTCCGTCGGCCGGCCGTCGGACGGCGCCGGCAACGTCCTGGGCAGTGAGTTCGGTCTGTCACTCGCCGGGCGCGGTGAGTCGCGCGAGCGCGAGGTCCGCTACAAGCTCGTGCTGAACCGCGAGGTCGACTACGACACGGCCGTCGGCTTTCAGGAGGGGCGAGAGCCGAGCCAGCGAATCCGCTTCGGCACGCAGCAGAGCGGGGACCTCGCGCTCGGCAAGCTCAGTCTCTCCGACGGTCGCTTCGATCTCACGGACAGCAACGAAGAGACTCAGCTTCTCGGGTACGGCGGCTTCGGGCTCGACCTCGATCCGCAGGGCAACCACAAGATCGACGTCTCCGCGTTCTACGTGCAGAAGAAAGACAACGCCGTCGAGCAGAAAGACAACGGATTCCTGCCGGGCTACGACTACTCGGTGCTCGCCGCGAAGCAGGCCAACGGCGACGACGTCCTCAAGAACGGCGACTTCGACGCCGCCGCAACGCCGAGCTCCTGGATCTCGCGGACCGTGCGCCCGCAGCCGAGCATGCAGCTGACGAACGGGCCGATGTGGTACACGAACTTCTCCACCAGCACGTCGTTCGATCGCGACCGCGATCTCCTCGTGACTCAGCTCGACGGCGACCACACGATCGAGGCGCTCGAGGGGCTCCACGTCTCGTGGGGAGCGAACTACGCGAAGACGACGCAGGACGAGCAGTCACTCGGCTCGCGGATCTTCTTCGAACCGACGGATCCCACGATCATTCCCCCGCACGTCCCCCCGGCCATCCAGTCGCTCGAGCCGGGCCAATTCGCCACGCCGAACTCGGGCATCCTGTTCAGCGGCGCGAGCGTCGACGAACACCAGTACTTCGGGCGCCTCGACGCGGACTACCAAGTCGACCTCACCGATCGGGCGGCGCTGAAGCTGAGCGCCGGCGCGTGGTACGAGAACGCGCAGCGCGGGGCAGAGGCGAGCTTCCTCCAGAACCCCCAGATCGTCCGGGCCCAGTGCACCCCCCAGTGCGAGGGAGGCGGGACGAACTTCGTGTTTCTCGGAGACACTGCGAACCAGCTGGGTCACTTCACCTTCGACGACCTGCGCCGGGACCCGAGCGGTGACTACACGAGCCTGCGGAAGACGACGAATGACTCCAAGCGCGAGATCACCGCCGGCTATCTGGGCTCGAAGGCGACCCTGTGGGACCGAGTGGACGTGCTCGGCGGACTGCGCCTAGAGCACATCGTGATCGAGTCGAACAACGACCCGTTCATCGGCGAGATCAGCCCGATCAACGGCGCGCCGACGATCTTCCCGACCTCGTTTCTGATGTTCGAGAGACTCGACAATCCGGCGCTCGGAGAGGTGCGGACGGCGCCGCTGCCCGGAACGGCCTTCAACGACCAGCTCCTCGGCATCCAGGTTCCCGTCAATCCGGCGACCGGCACCGTCGATCTACTCACTCGCGACGCGATCGAGTCGCTGATCGACGGCAAGATCGACGAGACTCGCCTGCTCCCGTCCGCGAGCTTCGCCTATCGTCCTCTCGACGGGCTCGCCTTCCGCGGCGCCTTCTCGCAGACGGTGGCGCGGCCTTCGTTCCGCGAGATCAGTTACTACGTCTCCGTCGAGCCCGGGAGCGACGACCTCATCGTCGGAAACCCGCAGCTGAAGCTCTCCGACGTCGAGAGCTACGACCTGCGCTCGGAGTACAGTTGGGGCGACGTCGGCGATCTCGTCGCCGTGAGCGCCTTCTACAAGCGCATCGACGATCCCATCGAGAGCATCGTGATTCGCGATCCGACCAACTTCGACGGCACCACCTCCGCGCTCTATCGCACCTTCTTCAACAACCCGAACGTGGCTCGGCTCTGGGGCATCGAGGCCGAGGGGCGCAAGAACCTCGGCTTCATCGGCCTCGACTTCGCGCAGTACTTCTCCGTGGGCGCGAACGCGACTTATATCGACGCGCAGGTCGCTCGCACGCAGGCGGAGCTCGCGCGCTCGACGAGATACTTCGGCGTCGCGCCCGGTGACACCGCGCTCTACTCGGGACTGAAGCCGACCCGGCGACTCTTCGGTCAGCCGGAGTGGATCGCGAACGCGGACCTGACCTTCGACCAACCGGACTGGGGGACGAAGGCGACCCTCGCCTTCTTCGCGATCAGCGACGTGCTCGACGCCGCGGGCGCCGCGAACCTGAATGCGGCGAACCAGGTCTACTCACTGACCCTCGACCGGTACGTCGACTCGTTCTCGCGACTCGACCTGATCGTGAGTCAGACCGTGCACGCAGACTTCTTCGGCAGTGACCTCGTCTTCAAGATCAGCGCGAAGAACCTGACGGACACGACCCGGCGCTTGATCTACGACCCCGGGCAGACGTCGGTCCGCATCCCCGAACGCTCTTACAAGCTGGGCCGCGACTTCAAGTTCACGGTGACTTGGGCGTTCTGACTCGCCCTCGAAAACGTCACCGGGACCGACGCCGAACGTCACGCGATCGAACCGGGTTGGTAATCCCGCACGCCCATCCTCCGACCTGCCGCGAGCCGCTCGTCCGCCCGCGGTTTGGACCCCAAACAAAACGAAACACGAAAGAGCAAATCGATGATTCGAAAACTACATGCTGCTGCGCTTGCGCTCGCGCTCGTCGGTGGAGCTTCCGCCGCGATGGCGCAGACCGTGGTCTCGACCGACATCACGACGAACACGACTTGGGGCGGCGCTGCCAACCCCAGCCCGATCATTCTGGGCGCGACGATCTTCGTGAAGAACGGCGCGATTCTGACGATCCTTCCCGGGACCATCGTTCGCGGACAGCCGCGGCAAGCGGCGGTCGTGCCCGGCTCGACGGCGGGCGCGCCCGGCGCGCTGATCGTGACTCAGACCGGCCGCATCAACGCCGTCGGCAATCCGACGTCGCCGATCATCTTCACGACCGCGGCGACCGACAACAACCAGGACGGCATTCCGGACGACGTCGACGGAAACCCCGGCTTCAAGGACCCGTGGACGCCCGGCGGAATCTTCTTCGACAAGGCCGACACCGATCCGACTCACCCGCCCGCGCCGCTGAACAAGGCCGGGCTCGGCAACGTTCAGCTCTGGGGCGGGCTCGTGCTCCTCGGCAACGCACCGACGAACCTCGCGGACAAGTGCGGCGTCGGTTTCGGCAAGTGCACCGTCGAGGGACTCACGGTTCCCGGCTATCCGGTCGCCGACTGCACCTACGGCGGCGTCGAGCCGCACGACAACTCGGGCGCGCTCAAGTACGTGTCACTCCGCTTCGCGGGCGACGAGATCGGTAACTCGAACGAGCTGAACGGTCTGTCACTCGCCGGCGTCGGCGACGGCACGCTCATCGACTTCGTCGAGATCTACGTGAACTTCGACGACGGCTTCGAGTGGTTCGGCGGAACGGTGAACGGCAGTCACTTGGTGGTGTTCTTCGAGGGCGACGACATGTTCGACCTCGACGAAGGCTACACCGGCGTGAATCAGTTCCTGTTCGGCGTGATGCCGTTCTTCAACAACAACGACGGAAGCGCCTTCGGCTCCGCCTCGGGCGACAAGGCCGGTGAGTTCGACGGCGACAACTATCGACCCGATCAGGTTGCGCAGAACAACAACGTCACCACCCGGCAGAGCCTGGATCTGGTGACGAACAACCCGACGCCGAATCCGCTGTCCGCGTTCGCCATGTACAACATGACGGTCATCGGCTCGACGCCGGATGGGACGCCCGACTTCGTGCCCGCGTCGCCTGCGGCGACGAACCGCGGCCTGCAGTGGCGCAACGGCGCAGCGGGCAGCGTCTTCAACAGCGTCGTCACGAACACCGGCGCAGAGACCGGCATCGAGCTCGACACCGGACTCACGGGCGCCCCGGGCTTCAACGCGATCGACAACGCCCAGCCGGCGGTCGCGCTCAACAACCTGGTCTGCTCGACGCTCGCGAACGGCGCAGCGCCGGCCGCTCAAGAGAATCTGGTCATCAGCAACGGCAACGCGCTGAACTTGCTGCTCGGCGGGACGTCGGTGCTGGGCGGCAACGTCGTGAACAACGTGAACACGGCGACCGGCGCGGCCACCACGTTCAACAACCTGGTCAAGCGCGATCAGACGTTCGATCCGACCGGCCTCGGTGGGGCGGCGTGCCCGGGTCCGACGTGCGGGAAGCTCGATGCGTCGCTGAAGCCCTCGCCGCTCAACCCGCGCCTCGCCGGCGGCATCGGCGGAGTCGGTGGCTGCGTCGCACCGCAGGGTCCGGGCCTCGATCGCGCCGCGACCTATCGCGGCGCCTTCGCGAACACGCCGACGCTGTGGACCACGGGCTGGACGGCGATGAATCGCGCCGGCCTGCTCGCGAACTGAGTCGAGCGTCCTCCCCTCACCTGCCTCACTTACTTGGAGAGAGAGAGCAAAATCATGATGCGACTTCTGAAGACTTCACTTCTCAGCTTCGCGGCATCGGCGCTCGTCGCCGGCGCAGCCCACTCGTCGACGATCGCCGGGTGGGACTTTTCCCAGTATGTCAGTGACAGCGTCCTCTCAATCGACGGCGCTACCGGCGCGAACACGCTCGCGGCGAATTACTCGAACCTCGACCCGACCTTCGGCGCGGGAGCCGAGTCCGCCGCCTACGGGACCATGTTCATCAACGGGGCCCATGGCTCCACCTCGGTGGACCCGTTCGGGGCCTCGCCGGAGTTCCTGCCGTCGGCGGGGTCACTGGCCTCGAATCTGAACGCCCCTGTCCCGGGCTCACAGCCGTTCGACTCGTTCACCACGCTTCAGGCCGAGGGCCAGGGCTCGGCGAACCTGCTCGCGATGCGGGCGGTCGGAGCCGCCAACGTCGTGTTCGAGGCGACGACGGTGGGCAGCTCCAAGCACGGCTCCAACTGGGGGCTGAGCTTCGGCGGCAAGACGTTCTCGGGTTCGTCGTCGGTCGGAGTGAGTTTCTCCCTCGACGGCAGCACGTACTCTGCGCCGACCCTCCTCAACCTGGACACGAACGACACGCCGTTCCTGGTGAGCTTCGGGCCCATCACGGCGGACACGATCTTCGTGCGCCTCGCGCTCTCGCCCGCCAACGGCGTGCCGCTCATCGACAACGTGTCGCTGAACGCGACCCTCGTCCCCGAGCCCGGCACACTCGTGCTGCTCGCGGCGGGCCTTGCCGCCGTCGGCCTCCGCCGCCGCTACACAGTCTAGTGTCAGTGCCTCGGACCTGAGCTCGAGCCGCCACCCGCGAGGGTGGCGGCTCTTTTTCAGGCGAGGGAGGACGCATGAAGAGATTTTTGTTGCTGCTCCTGGCGCTCGCCCCCGCTGCGCTGCGCGCGGACCCGCTGAGCGAGGGCCACATGACGGGGAAGCTCCCCGAGTACCACGTGGCCGACGCGGCGGCTCCGGTCGTCACCGAGGCGAACCTCGTCGAGAGGGAGCTCTTCTGGCCGTACCAGACCGCGCTCACGAAGCCGTGGGAGTCACTCGGCCGCGGCTCGCTCGGCGTGCTGATTCGGGTCGAGAGCGCGCGCGCCGCGCGCATCGACTTCGGCCGCGATGGTCTGCGCGAGGTGCCCATCTCGGCGACGGACCTGGTCGAACGCAGCAACGCAGTTCGCCTCGGGAAGGTCGAGAAGGTCGCGCCGAACTTCCTGCTCGCGATCGGGCCAAGGCTCCTGGACTCGCGGACCCCCTTGGTGAAGGCCTTCGACTTCAAGGAGGCCGCGACTCACCGCGTGTTCCTCTGCGTATTCGCCGATCCCTGGCGGAAGGAGTTCGAGGCGATCGCGACCGCGCTCGAGCGGCTGCGCGACCGGCCGGACGTGCTGACCATCCTCTTCCCGCAGAGCCATCGGCCCGATTCACAAGTGAGTGGCCAGCTGCGCGCGATGAAGTGGACCCCGCCGTTCGTCTACGCGCACCTCTCGGAGCCGTACACGCACTCGCTCCTCCACGCGGGCACGCCGCTTCCCGCGATCCTGCTGCAGACGGGCGACGGGCGCGTGCTCTACGAGGGACGTTTCGGCAGCGACGTGGTCGCGAAGCTCGACGCCGCGCTGCGTGCGCCGCTCGCCTCCGGCGAATGACCGCGGCGCGACGGTGAGGATCGGTGCCCGTTGCGTGGAGATTCGCGGAACCGCTTCCGCGCCCGAGTCACTGCCCTATACTGGCTACACAGAACGGTTTCGCTCCCCAATGACCGCTCTGTGGCTCCGCCGATCGTCCTCCCGCAACCCCCGACGCGGCGGGGCCCCCGGGGCCTGGACTCCCCCCTGACGAGTCCAGGCCCCTTCCCATTGCACCCGCGCTAACGTCGCGCGATGCGACTGCTTCCCGGCGCCGCACACTTCCAGGTGACCGAGCTCGCGGCCTACGAGCCGTGCGGCGCGGGCGAGCACCTGTACGTACGCGTCGAGAAGGAGGGCGTGAACTCCGACGACGTGGTCGAGGCGCTCTTGCGGGCGACCGGCCGCGCGCGCAGCGACGTCGGCTACGCGGGTCGCAAGGATCGGCTCGCGATCGCCCGCCAGTGGTTCAGCGTCCGACTCGGCGACGAGGCGTCGCTCGCGAAGCTGTCGGCGCCGGCGGGCGGGCGCGTCGAGGTGCTCGAGGTCTCGCGGCACCGCAACAAGCTGCGGCTCGGTCACTTGCACGGGAATCGCTTTCGGCTGGGTCTCTCGGGCGCGGAAGGCGAGGCCGAGCTCGAGGAGCTGCGCGAGTCACTCGAGCGGCTCGCGCGCTTCGGGCTCGAGAACCGCTTCGGCGCGCAGCGCTTCGGTCACGGCGGCGCGAACCTCGCCGTCGCCCGCGCCTGGGCGAGCGGCGACCCGGCGCGCGCGGCGGCGCTCTGCGTCGATCCATCGGCTGAGTGGCGGCCCGGCGATCCGCTGCCGACTGACTTCCGTCCCGGTCTCTTCGGCCGCGTGGTTGGTGCGCTGCGCCGCGCGCCGGACGAGCCGGAGCGCGCGCTGCGCGCGGCGGGGCGAGGCTTCGCGAAGCTGCTCGCCTCCGCCGCGCAGAGCGCCGTCTTCAAC
>Ga0326726_10001279_pt1 | contig 23323 bp, 20 predicted proteins | sample MHFenrmetagenome_2_FD_207603 | JGI IMG/M metagenome (GOLD analysis project Ga0326726, IMG submission 207603) | Lab enriched peat soil microbial communities from Michigan Hollow, Ithaca, NY, United States - MHF15MN | ecosystem: Environmental > Terrestrial > Soil > Wetlands > Peat | place: USA... | reverse complement strand
ATCCACAAAGCCACATTGCCCGAAATGGACGCTTTATGGGAGGAGGCCAAGGCGAAGCACAAACGGCGAAAAACCTCCCGCTGACCCGGACGCATCGTTCACACCTCCGGAGGTGCGTTTCCGTTGTGGTACTTTTCGTAGGCATCGATGATGTCCTTCACGAGACGGTGGCGGACAACATCATTGCGGTCAAAATAGACGAACGAAATTCCTTCCACGTCTTTCAGAACTTCCTGAATCTGGACGAGTCCGGATCCCATCCTGTTGGGAAGGTCAATCTGCGTTACGTCTCCCGTCACGATAGCTCGTGAATTCGGGCCCAGGCGCGTGAGGAACATTTTCATCTGCATCGTCGAGGCATTTTGTGCCTCATCCAGAATCACGAAAGCATTGTTCAACGTCCGTCCACGCATATATGCCAGGGGAGCAATTTCGATGATCCTTTTTTCGATGTAGCCCCGAAGCTTTTCGGCGGGGATCATGTCGTCGAGGGCGTCGTACAGGGGACGGAGGTACGGATCGACCTTCTCCTTCAGATCTCCAGGAAGAAAGCCCAGGCTTTCTCCCGCTTCGACGGCGGGACGTGTGAGGACGATCTTCGTAACTTCGTTATTCTTCAGCGCCGCCACTGCCAGCGCTACCGCCATGTATGTTTTCCCCGTGCCGGCAGGTCCAACCGCAAACACGATGTCATTCTTCCGGACTTCCCGGACATATGCACGTTGTCCTGGCGTCTTTGCCCGGATCATCTGATTCTTGGTGAAAAGGATGAGGTTGTCCAGCTCGTCCCTGGTCAGTGACGAAGCCATGCCGCGGGGCAGGGCCGGCTCGCCATTCGCCGTCACCAGGTCCACCACCGTATCCACATCAGTGGTAGTCAGATTTCCATTCCTCGTCAGCAGGAACATCATCTCGCGGAAAATCCGTTCAAGCTGATCAACCTCCTGCTGTTCACCGCGCAGCGTGATGGTATCACCCCTCACGACTACGGTAGAATCAAACCGTTTTTCGACGGTTTGGAGATTCGCGTCATTAAGTCCCAGCAGGGAGAGCGCATCAACCCCTTCAATTTTGATTTTCTTCTCCGTCACCATTCCTCTTTTCCCCTGTTCAAAGCAAACAACCCCCTCCCCTGTGCGTGACAGGAAAGGGGGTTGACATGTAGTACATCACTGCGCAAGCAGGATGGCGCGATCATCGAAGAGAACGCGTTCCTTCTCTTACTTACCAGCTTTCCGCGCGTAATACTTCTTCGCGGCGGACTTCTCTTCGGCGTTGAGCTCCGATCCTTTCGGGATCTTCAGCTTCTGTCCCGTGTGAATGACATCGGGATCCTTAATCTGGTCGCGGTTGCCCTGCCAAATTTTCGGCCACAACCAGGCGTTGGAATAGATGTCTTTCTTCTTCGCGATATTCCAGAGACAATCGCGGTTTCTCGCCCACGTCCCAACGGTGTACATTTTTACTTGGTTTGCAAGTGTTGCCTGCAGTCCCTTGACTTTTTCGTTCAGCGCTGTGAGGCGATCCCAGAATTCCGGAATGAGGGAAAGCTTATTGTCCCACAGTGACTTGACCTTGGCTGCAAGGTCATCCACTTCACCGCTTCTCTCGACAAGGTCAGCGTCGGAAAGGCGCGACAGCTCATTCGCCTTGTTTTCCGCCGACTCGATGTCACTACGATATGCGGCCGCCTTCGCTGCGTCGGATCCGACGAGTGCGTATAGTTCATTCATGCACTTTTCGTAATCGGCATCCAGCTGCGACGACTTGGTACCCATCGATGTAATGTCAGCATCAAGAGTCTTCACGCGGGCGCGAAGACTGTCGAGCATCGAGGTGTATTTCGTGATTTCCTGTTGCCACTGATCCTTGGTCATCTCCTGCGCGGTTGCCAGTCCTACTGCAAAAACCAAGAGAGCAGCCGGCACGAAATAAAGAGTTTTCACTTTCATATCACTTCACTCCTGTTCGTTGGTCGCTCGTTTACTTGGCAAGCCGCTGCTTGACGATAGCCTGATCGTCGGCGCATTTCTTCAGCTTTGCATTCTTGTCTGCAACTTCCTTCTGTAAATTCCCAAGCTGCTGCTCTTTCGCTGCTGCATCGTTCTGCAATGAGGTGACTTCCGACTTGAGGTCGTTCAATTGCTTCATCTGAGCCTCATCGGGACTTGAGGAACAACTCATCAGAGCGAATGAGCTGCACACGAGGAAGGCCAAAACGAGTACGATGGCCGTCCCATTCTTTTTTTGCATCGGAGCTCCTCCTGAGATTTGAGTCGTTTGGGGCAAAAACCGAGTGTTCAAAGCGGGGTTTCCTAAACACTATAAGGAAAAAAGGATTCTTTGTCAATGAAGAAATACATATGGTGACTTAAACGAGGCCGCGTTCGGCAAGGCTGGTTGACCGATTTCCACCAATTATCAGGTGGTCGTGCAACGGTATCGCAAGGAGCCGGCCTGCCTCGGCAAGCTGTCGCGTGATTGTCACATCCTCCGGACTTGGTTCGGGATTTCCGCTTGGATGGTTATGGACAACGATGATCGATGCCGCGAGGTGGTCAATGGCGGTCTTGAAGACTTCCCGCGGATGGACGATGCTCGCATTGAGTGTGCCAATGGTGAGTTCCACCTCAGCGACGATGCGGTTAGCGGAGTCGAGGGCGATGACGATAAAAACTTCGTGTGCCAGATCCCGTAGCCGTGGAATCATGACTGCCGCGACATCATCCGGCGTCCGTACGACGGCATGCTGCCGGCCGGTCTGCGCCTGAAGACGCCGGCCGACTTCAAAAGCGGCTGCCAATTCCACGGCTTTTGCCGGACCAATTCCCCGCAATCGCATGAGCTCGCGGGGGTTTCGCCGCGCGACGGACAGCAGATCTCCTTCCCGCTCCAGGAGGCCACGTGAGATGTCGAGCGCCGAGTCCGCTCCCGACCCTGTGCGCAGGAGTATGGCCAGCAACTCAGCATCGCTTAAGTTCGATGGACCTCTGCGCAGAAGTTTCTCCCTCGGCCTGTCGTCGGACGGCCACGTCCTGATGGCACCGCGCGCGGGAAGCGCCTCTTTGACGGTTTCAACGGTTCTTCCTCCCCTCATCCACTCCTCCTTTTGGCCCGAGTACCGCATTTATTTCGTCAATGCGAACTATCTCATCACCCGCATACTGCAGGATCGTCAGCCATCCATTGACCCGCTCCGGGCCAAAGCCGATCTTCGTGTGAAAAGTCTGAAATTCCTGCACGCCGGCCAGTCCCCTCTGCAGAGCCTCACGTGTGGTCGCCCCGTTGCGGATGAGATCAAGCATGAGCTCGGCCACATCATAGCCGTACAGGGTGTTTTTCGTCGGCCTCTGTTGAAACCGTTCGGCATATCGCGACTTGAAAATGTCGAATTCCCTGCTGGTCGTGTCCGGGTAAGAATCTGACTCGAAAATGACTCCGTCACAATATCGCTTGTTCGCATTCAACTCGCTGTAGTTATCCCATTCGCCCGAGCCGAGAATCTGCGTGTGGAAATTGAAGTAGATGATCTGCGAGGCCACAACCCCGATCTCTTCGGCCCCGCTGATCGGAACGTAGATCGCATCAATGCCATCAACGGGGTATTCCAGACTATCAACCTGTGATTCATCATAGGTGATCGGTATGCTCAACGAATCGATGAGCCGTCGGGCGCGGTCACCGAGGAGCGAGCGGGCGCTGATCGCGCCGCCGTTGCTCATGAGCGAATCGAGTCGCCTGACGGGGACGCCAAGCTCGACAAACTTCATCAACGTCGTCGGGCGTGTGCTGCCGCTGAATGAAAGGCGCACATCGGCTGTCTGGAGCATTCCCGCCCTGCGAATCTTGGCAAGTTGCGGTTTCAGGTCCGAGGCGCCGCGCTGATACGTTTCCGTGGCAATCACATTTGCGCCAAGTTCCCCGGCTTCTTCGACGAATCCCTCGGCCAGATATCTGGCGTAGGTGTCGCTCGGGGCGAGCACTGCCAGTGTCTTCATTCCCCTGAACTTCACCGCGTACCGGGCCATCGCCCGCCCGCGTGCATCGTAGTCGGGATTTGCCTGAAAGACATACCTCCCGACAGAGGCTAATCCGTTGGTATTCGCGGTCGGAGTCACGAGGGGAATGCCTCGGATGTTCGCGACGGCCGCCGCCGAGAATGTTTCGGTCGAAAAGACCGGCCCGATCAGGCCAATGACTTCTCTGTCAGCCGACAGATCCTCAGCAGCGCGTATCGCTGCCGCTGTGTCCCGCTCCGTATCCCTCGTCTCAAGCTCCACGGAGACCCGTCGATCGAGCCCTTTGCTGTACTTTTCAATCGCGAAGGCGATTCCTTCATACACCTCATTACCGATCTCTTTGGCGGCGGACGGTTCGCTGTTACGCATGAGGGGCAGGAGCGCACCCAGCTTCACTCTGCTCCGGCTCTGGATACGGATTGCGAGCAGCGCTGCCTCGCGGGCGAACGGGTGTCCCGGATAGCGCAGGTTAAGCGAATCAAGCGCAATCGCCGCCGCAACCGAGTTTTCAGCCGCGGCTTCGCTCGAGGCGATTTTGAGCCAGAGGTATTGCCGCTCGGCTACGGAAGCGCTGCGCGCGAGGTACTGTCGAAGAGTAGCCGTGCTGAGAAAATTGTCCACCGTCGAGTCCATTGCGCCGATAATCCACGCAGTCAGACGCGGCGGGGCGGAAGGCGGCAAATGGCGATATGCCGACAGGAACATGTCCATCGCTTCGTCATGACGCTCGATGCGATTGTAGACGAGGCCGAGGACCAATTCCGCATCGGGCGCGTACAAACTGGCCGGGAACCGGGAGAGAAACGCCTTCATCGTCTTTGCGGCCTCAAGATTCTCCTGGAGTTGAAACAGCGCCTTTCCCTTCATGACAAACGCACCCGTAAGTCGATGACCGCGTGGATAGGTCCGAAGAATTGAATCGAACCGGTTCACAGCTTCCCGGTACTGTCCGGAATCATAAAGGGCAACGGCCGCCCGGAATTCTTCTTCGGCCTTCCCGGAGTAATCAATCAGCACCTGGGCATGGGCGGAGATCAGTGGGACGACTGAGCAAAGGAATAGAAGTACCAGACGTATCATGGTTCTTCGTGAATAGTCAGGGGGTCGTCGGAAAGGGCATTTAACTCGTGGTGTACGAAAAGTCCCGTTTCACTGTCGTAAGACCCAACGCGGTCGAGCCAACAAACGCGAGGAGTGAAAGCACACCTACTGCAACCACCGGGAGGACCAGCGGCGAAGCCGACTTCGGCCCGTGGATCATTGCCAATTCAAAGTAACGCGTGAGCGGAGAGAGGAGTATCAATACGACACACGCGAGGTAGACCATGCTTCCAAGAAACGTGAGCGACGCTCCCTGGGAAGATGCAATACGGATAGGATTCTTTTCCCTGAAGGATGCGAAGTATGTCCCGGCCCCGAGATTTATTCCGGTCAGGGCAAGCACCATGAAAGCGGTACACACCGCCCCCACAGCCATGACGACCGGGGCGTCGCGAAGCATTGACGTTGACAGGACCGCCAGAAGTTCGGCAACGATGAGTACAGGCAGAAAAGACGTCGTGAACTTCAACCAATAGACCTTCTGCGGATCAATAGGGGCAGAACGGACACTCCAGAACGCATCACCTTCAAGACTCATTGCCGGGAAGACAAAACGCAGCGCGATCGAAGCAATGAGGAATCCGTCGAACAGGAATACCACAAGATAAGAAATTGTCCTCAGAAACGGCTGGGCCGAAACCACATCCAGCGAGCTCATCGCCGTCAGGAACACCACGAGGAGCATAAGCATGAGGGACAGGTGGAGCCACTGGCTTGGCTCACGAAAAAAAAGCCAGAAATCCCTGCGCACGAGCGCGTCGGTTTGAGGTTCAAAGACCGCCCTGCGTCCGAATTCCATCATCCGGAACCTGAAGCGTCGAATCCCTGCCTTGGGAACGAAACGCGCCTCCGATGCCAGGAGCCAGCTCGCGTAGTACTGGGAGCGGGCGAGGAGCCAGGCCCCCGTACCCACCAGCGCAAGAACTCCAAGCAGGGCCGCAATATTCTTCCATGCCGTCGCCGGAAGCCCGGAAATGGTCCAGTAGAGGAATTCCGACACCCAGTGGTTCGGAAGGATGGTGACAAAGGGAGGATCAAGGTATCCAAAATACGCGTTCACGTCGGGATAGTGCCGCATCACCTCCTGGACAAGATGGACGGGGTTGGTGATGGTGAAGTACGCATAGACGGCAACGAAATAGACAACTGATGCGCAGGCGAGAAGCCACCGGATCCCGATCCGCGAGGCAACCTTAATGAGGAGCATCAGCGCGATAACCGCCATCGTCCCGGCGATCAACATGAACGGAAGAAGGACGACAAAAAGGGTAAGAAGGTAGAAATGCCACGGCATCGCAAAATACGACCCGTATCCGAGCAGAAGCGCAAGGCCAAGCAGAAAGAGCGTGCTTGAGCTGTAAAAGAAATTATCGATGAACTTGATGACGAAAATCTTGTCGTGACTTACGGGAAGTCCCATCAAAAATCCCACTTCCTCGGACTTGTACAGCGTTGCGTAGCACACAATCATGTTACCGAGATTGACCGTAATGAAAAACACATATAGCAGCATCGAAAGAAACCGGTGAAAGAGGAAGAGCCCGATATGCTGTTGTTGCAGCAGGTAGCCTGTCGCAGCCCGCGAGAAGAGGAAGACGCCAATGGCAACACTGCCAAAGATCAAAGAGGACGAAAGGTTTTTGAAGATGTTTCGTGCACGCCGATCAGCAATGCTCTTAAGAAAGACGCCGGCCTTGAGGTTGAGGAGGAGGTAGAGTTCCCGCATCGAACGCTATTTGGTCAATTCCAGAAACATGGTTTCAAGCTGGCCATTCACCAACTTTCCTTCTCCGTGTTCTTCATCGTAAATAATGCGCCCCTGTTTGATGATGGCAATCCTGTCGCAAAGCTCTTCCACGATTTCAAGAAGGTGAGTGGACATGAAGATCGTCAGTCCCTCGCGAGTCTTTTGCTTGAGGGAGTTCTTCACAATCCTTGAGCTGCGAGGGTCCAGTCCAACCAGCGGCTCGTCAATTACCAGGACCTTGGGAGAATGGATGAGCGCAGCGGCCAGAACGATCCGTTGCCGCATGCCCTGCGAGAATTCTTCTGCCCGTTTGTCAATGAAATCTCCGATCTCAAATGTCGAGGCATACTCCTCGATCTTATCACGCAGTTCGCGCGAGGGCATGCTGAACAAGCCACCGACAAACTGGAGGAATTCCCTCCCCGACAGCTTGTCATAGAGAAATGGCTGATCTGGCACATACCCGACGGCCCTTTTAGCATCAAGCGGATGTTTTTGAACGTCGAAACCATCAATGCTGCAGGAACCCTGGGTGGGCGCATACAGGCCTGTCAGCATTTTAATTGTCGTGGTCTTCCCCGCGCCGTTAGGCCCGAGGAACCCGAAGAACTGGCCCTTCCCGATCGAGAGCGTGACATTGTCCACAGCAGTAAAAGGCCCGAACTTCTTCGTCAGGTTCCGCAATTCAATCATTTGGCCCACGAAATTTTTCCCCAAAAGGCGGGGGTGAATTAGTTCAAAAAAGCCCAAAGAATCAACATGTCAGCTCCGGGCAGCGCGCATCAGTCTTCGGTGGGCACGCCGGAGCGCATCACCAATCTGATTGCTGTACTGATTGTACCTCCACATGTCAGCGAAAAGCTGGTCGGAGTCGTTTCTCGCAATCCGGACGAGCTCCCGCAGGTGTTCATACGACGGAGCGGACCAGACGTGTTCCGGGATCCGGGCAGAAACCAGCAGGCGACCGAGGTACTGGCTCAACAGGAGGGTATCCGCCACGAGCCTGTCGTGCTTTGCCGGGGACATCCGGTGAAGCTTTACACCACGGGAACGGGCCAATCGATGAAGAACCCGCACATACCCGGGCCGGGCACGCACAGGGCAGATGACGAGGTGATGATTCGCGAGGCTTCCTTTCACGCTGTCCGGCCCGAAGAGCGGGTGCGTCCCGATGATGGCGACATGCCGCGGCAGTATCTCCCGAAGCCAGCGGAGAGGTTGCACTTTCACCGAACACACATCAATGACGACTGCGCCGTGTTGCAGATGAGGTTTGACTGCTTCGCCACAGACCGCAGAGAGGAAATCGGCACCGTCAGAAGCACAACGGTCTGACCCGCTGCCTGGCGGAGTGAAACATGGCGCACGCGCCCGGCGCGGGGTGGACGCGCAGAAGCCCGCGGCTCATACACCAGGACATCAGCCTCCTTCTGGATATGCCTCGCCGCGAGGCGGCCAAACCTGCCGTATCCGATCAGTCCGACGGCCGGTCTCACTTTCCTCCGATCTCCTTCTGTGAGGTCTTCGCAAGCTTGAAAATCGCACGGAACATCTCCTCAACAAAGTTGACGTCGAGATGAAGGTCTTGCGCCACGCGACGGTGGTTTGCCAGGATTTCCCGCTCCCGGCGTTTATCAACGATTTTCTTTCCGCGACGTTTCTTCACCTGCCCGATCTGGCGGACGAGAGACTGGCGTTCGCTCAGCAGGAGAACGATGTTGCGATCCACAAGGTCGATTGTGTCGCGAAGATCCCGAAGAAGAGTTTTCCTTGCCATAAGCCGATGCCGGGTCAGGTGATCGAAAATGGTCAGCGCCACCATAGCTTCGGCAACGGGAACGACGCGCGGACATATGCAGGGATCGTGTCTTCCCTCCACCGAGATTGTTGCTGCCTTTCCATCCACCGTGACCGTCTCCTGTTCTTTTCGTATGGATGAAGGAGGCTTGACCGCGATGCGAACGACGACTTCCTCTCCGTTGGAAATTCCTCCGGCGATGCCTCCCGCATTATTCGTGCGTGTTCTGATGCTCCCGGTTTTCTCATCACGGTACATGGGATCGTTGTTTTCGCTTCCACGCAGCCGGGCCGCCTGAAAACCGTTACCCACCTCAAAACCCTTGATGGCGCCAATCGACATCAGGCTCTTTGCCAGATCGGCCTCCAGCTTGTCAAATACGGGTTCACCGAGACCCACGGGGGGATTGAGAACGTGCACCTCCACGATCCCACCGACGGAATCGCCTTCCTCCTTCACTTTCAGGACGAGAGCCTCCATCTCCCGTGCGGCAGCGGGATCAGGGCAGCGAAGCGAATTACGTTCAATCTCGGACCGATCGAACGAGTTCGCACGAATTCCACCGGCTTCTATGGTGCATGCAAATATCTCGATCCCTCGTGCCTGCAGAAGCTTTTTGGCTACCGCACCTGCTGCCACGCGGGCTGCCGTTTCACGACCCGAAGACCTTCCGCCTCCGCGGTAGTCGCTGATTCCGAATTTCGCCATGTAGGTGTAGCCCGCATGACCCGGCCGGAAGACATCCTTGATTTTTTCATATGCCTTTGGACGCTGGTCGGTGTTCCAGATGAGCATACAGATAGGTGTGCCGGTCGTCTTCCCCTCATAGACGCCGCTGAGAATCTCCACTTGATCAGCCTCGTTACGAGCAGTCGTGACCTTGCTCTGTCCGGGCCGGCGGCGGTCAAGCTCGTGCTGAATGAATGCGAGATCTATCGGGAGCCCGGGGCGGACACCATCGATGACGGCACCGATAGCTCTGCCATGGCTTTCCCCAAACGTTGTGATTCTGAAATGATTGCCCAATGCATTCCCCGCCATACCGTTCCCGATCAGGCTGTTGAAGTTCCCGTTGTCGTTCTCAATGTCGCACGCGTCATGAGATCAAATTCATCCCAGAATGTCGGAAAGGATTTGCGCACGCACTCGGGGTTTTCTATAAGAACACCCGGGACGCGGAGGCCCACGAGGGCAAAGCTCATTGCCAATCGATGATCGTCATGCGAGTCCAGCAAGGAGCCATGCAGAGATGCGGGGCGAATTTCGAGAGAATCATCCGTCGCATGCACAGCTGCCCCCAGTCTGGAAAGCTCCCGTGCCAGCTCTTCAACTCTGTTGGATTCTTTGAGGCGGACGTGAGCAATGTTCCGCATTCGCGTCGTCCCCTCCGCGAACAATGCTACAGCAGCAAGCGTGGGCACGAGATCGGGAGTGGAATTCATGTCCGCATCCAACCCTCGCAGCGGGCCCACTCGCGAGACGAGTAACCCGTTGGACCGTGAGCGCACTTCACATCCCATGGCGCGGAGCATTCCCGCAAACGCAGCATCACCCTGACGCGAATTTTCCCGCGCTCCCGGGATAAAGACCTCTCCACCTGCCACGGCAGCGGCACCCATCGGATAAGATGCACCCGAAGCATCCGTCTCGACCGTGAACGTTGTCGACTGATAGCGCTTTTGAATCGAAACAGTAAAACTGTCGCTGCCGTTCTCGATCACTTCTGCACCGAAAGCCCGCATCACGTCGAGCGTCAGCCCGACGTACGGGGCGGAGCTGAGTGCACCCTCAGCGCGCAATGTGGCCGCGGTACGAGCAAACGGGGCGACAAGAAGCAGCGAAGAAAGGTACTGTGAGCTGCCTTCGCTCCCCACGGAGATCTCCCCACCCTGAAGAGCACCCCCGGTAACCTCGAAACGGCTCGTCCCCTGCCGGTGGCCGGTCGCGATTCCCTGTCTTCGCAATGCGTCCAACAAGCTTTCGTTCGGCCTTTCCGCCATCCGGTCACTTCCTTCGAGAACGGTCGTACCGTGGCCAAGTGCCGCCACGGAAAGCAGAAAACGGAGCGTCGTGCCGGCATTCCCGACAGGTATCGGAAACTTCGGCGCGAACAATTTTCCCCCCTTCCCATCGACGATCATCTCTCCGCCATTCCGGCGCACAAGAACGCCAAGTTGATTCAGCGCGTTCACCATCAACGCACAATCGTCGCTGTCAGAAGCATTCTTCAACAGTGACTGTCCATCCGCCAGCGCGGCGCAGACAAGGGCACGGTTGGTAATGCTTTTTGATCCCGGGACGGCAAAAGAGGCTTTCAGGGGTCCGCAGGGTACGATTTCCTTTATCATAGACTCTTCCTGCTTACACTCATCTCTTGAACTCCATCGAAGAGTTTCCTGCTTTGAAGAAACAGCTCATCTGTGCAGCATCGGCGGTCAGTGGTCGCCGAGGATCAGCCTCCTGATGATTCTCTTATCAGGATCGATTCCGGCATAGAGCCTGAATTGTCGCGCCCCCTGGTTGATGTACATTTCGGTCCCCTGGATGACGCGAGCCCGCACGCGTAGCGCCTCGCGAAGCAGCCTTGTCATCGGAGGGTTATACACGGCGTCGAACACAATCTTATTCCTGAGAAAGCGGGCTGCAAACGGCGTGGCATTTGCATGAGGAGTCATGCCCACGCTCGTCGCATTTACGAAAATGTCATAAGAGGTTCTGGCAAGCGCGCGAACCGGAACCTGCGTCAGCCCGAACCTGCGCGCGATCGCCCTGGCTTTTGTCACGGTCCGGTTTGCAATGAGAACATCTGCCCCCCGTCGTTTCGCTTCGTAGGCGATCCCCCGCGCAGCTCCACCCGCTCCAAGAATGAGCATGGTTTTCCCCCTCACCACACCCGTACGCTCGATGGCATCGAGCGCCCCGGGCGCATCCGTGTTCGTCCCCCAGAAGGCACCGCCGCGACGGATCACCGTGTTGACAGCTCCGATGGCGCCCGCAGTCGGATCAACTCGATCCAGGAAACGGATGACATGTTCTTTGTGCGGGAGTGTCACGCTGAACCCGGCGAGACGAGGTCCGATTCTCTTCATAAACAGGGGCAAATCCGATACCAGAAACCTGCAATACACCGCGTTTCTTCCGGCGCGGGCAAAAAGGGGGTTGTGAACCAGCACGCCTTTGCTTTGCGCAATCGGATTTCCGATGACACCGAAGATCTTTGTCGAACCATTCAGCGAGTCGGCGCGATAGACTTCTTTCAAGACCTTAGCTGTGATCTGGCCTGGCGCAGCTTCATTACCTTTGGCGGCGGCAGCGTAGGTTGCCCAGCCACCGAACACCCGGTACAGGACTCTGCTTGGCTCACCAGCTTCTCCCATCGCGATCGCCACTGCATGCTGCCCGTCTTTCTTCGCACGCAGAAGAAAATCAAATGCTGTTGCATTGTGATGGGCGTCCTGTACATAGAAGGCGAACTTGACGACGTCCGCGCCCACGGCCCTCATATTCCGATAAATGTTCGCCTCTTTGATCCTTGATCCTACCGGGGCGTGATATGAAAGAATCAGTTTTGTCTCCCGGCGGCGATCCAAAAAAGGTCCGAGCGCACTGCGGTTTGCACGCAATTCCAGATCCACATACGTTGCGCCGAGGAGTGAGGCGGCCCAGAGCACTCTCAGACGATCTTCTTCCCTGCCCCGGAAACGTCCTCCCTCCCAGGTCGGCCGGCAGGTCGCAATGACGGGTTTGCGCGTGGACAGGAGCAGCGTTCCAAGCGCGGGCTCGCGGATGAGGTCCAGGCGGAACTCCACCAAATCCGCGTACGGTGCTGACGAAGAGACCTGCTCGAGGGCATCAGACATGCTGGGCCCAACTATGGAAACGACAATCATCTGGATGTGGTCGCAGTGGAATTGCCCATTACATCACGAAGCACTGATCGGGGGACGCGTGCACCGATGACACATTTTCCAATCCGGGTCGGCAGAACGAAGGTCGTCCCCAGGGAATCGGACTTTTTATCATGGGCAAGCGCGGTGGCAAATTTCTTTGCATTCACGCCGCGCGGTATTCGAACGGGAAGCCCGAGGTTGGATAAAAGAGTCGTAAGACGAACACATTCTTGTTCCTTCATCATTCCGAGTCGCACGGCAAGTTTGGCCTCGGTTGCCACACCCATCGAAACGCCGAGCCCGTGTTTCATAGAGTAGCCCGTGGCCGCCTCAAGAGCATGTCCAATCGTGTGTCCGAGATTTAGCACTTTCCGCAGTCCTTGCTCGAACTCATCCCTCGCCACAACTGCAGCCTTCAGACCAACCGCCCTCGCGATCAAGATTGAAACGACACGTACATCGCGCACGTTGATCAGGCTGACGTTTCGCTCCAGGAAAGAAAAGAAGCTGCGGTCGAGCCCGGCCGCAATCTTCACTATTTCAGCTATCCCATTCCTGTACTCGACGTCCGGAAGCGTCCTCAGGAGCACAGGATCGATAAACACAGCCGAGGGCTGATGAAACGCGCCGATCATGTTCTTGCCGAGGCGATGGTCCACTCCCACTTTCCCGCCCACGCTGCTGTCAACCTGGGCAAGCAGCGTGGTCGGAACCTGGACATATTGAATACCCCGGAGCACAGTCGCAGCCACGAAACCGGCAAGATCCCCAATTACTCCACCCCCCAGGGCAACCACGAGGCTGTCCCTATTCACGCGCTCGTCAAGGAGCTTTGACTGCAGACGCAAGAGGGTCTGCGGATTCTTTGATCGTTCTCCCGGAGGAATGGTCAGAAGAACAGCGTCCCACCGATTTCTTTGGAGTGCACGGAACAACGAATTTCCATAGAGCCGGGCGACAGTCGAATCCGTGATGATGAAGAGACGCTTCCACCCGCCACCCTTTGCAAGGAGCCCGGAAAGATCCTTAAAAAGCCCCGGACGGATAATGATAGTGTATGAACGGTCCCTCGAATGCCCGAGCCGGATTCTAATCCGCATATTTATCCGTCCGTCAACCTGGTTTCCAGATACAAAAAAACCTTCAACCGTTCCCCGGTGAAGGTCATTCTGCCTGTTGCGTGCAAGCTCAGAAGATTACTCCGCCGGTCGCCCCTGGCGCCGGTAGGACAGCCTCTGTCGAACGATGGGATATACGTGTTGAGCGTGCATGGCAGTTATTAAAAAGTATAAGCCAATCGGGGGAGAAAGTCAAGAATTTGCACACATGGAGGAGAACGGCTGACGGGACCTTCTAGCTTTGAACCCTGTGGATTTTTCTCTATCTTTGGTCCGGCTTTGATTCAGAAATTCACTCGGCCGGTACCACGTGCAGAAAGAGTACGTTCGCACTCTTTTCAATTCAATCGCCTCCCGGTACGACCTCCTCAACCATCTTCTGAGCGCGGGCATTGACGCCCATTGGCGGCGGAGGGCTGTTGAGCATCTGCGCGGTATCCACCCAAAAAGTATCATTGATGTAGCAACAGGAACCGGCGACTTTGCTCTTGCGGGACTCCGGCTCGACCCGGAGGAAATTATTGGCGTGGATATCGCGGAGGAGATGCTGTCCCTCGGGCGAAAGAAGATAGCGGCGCGTGGATTGAATGGTGTGATCACCTTGGAAAAGGCTGAGGCGGAGAAATTGCCGTTTGAGGACTGCCGGTTCGACGCAGCGATGGTCGCCTTTGGTGCCAGGAATTTTGAAAATCTCGACGCCGGCATTGCCGAAATGAGGCGTGTGCTGCGACCCGGCGGGAAGATCCTCGTTCTTGAATTCTCTCAACCTTCGATGCCGTTCTTCCGGCAGGCCTATCTCTGGTATTTCCGGCGAATCCTCCCCATCATCGGAAAAGTGATTTCCGGGAGCCCTGAGGCCTATACCTACCTTCCACGCACGGTCATGGCATTTCCGCAGGGGAAAGACTTCCTGGAGGTTCTGACAGCCGCCGGCTTCCGCTTTCCGGAAGAAGAGCGGCTTACCTTCGGCATAGCTTCAGTTTATACGGGAGTACGATAATCTCATGATGCATTCTCTGCGCCAGGGTGACTTAGAGGTCAGCGCGGATGACGCCAGGCTCGATGTACCGTTCATCCACGATTTCCTTTCGCATTCAAACTGGGCCTCCGACATACCGCTTGAGATCCTCGAGCGATCACTACAGAACTCGTTGAATTTCGGCGCGTACCTCGGATCCCGCCAGATCGGATTTGCCCGCGTCATCAGCGACAGGGCGACATACGCTTATGTGGCGGACGTCTTTGTGCTCGAACCGTTCCGCGGCAAAGGCGTCGGAAAGCTCCTGATGCGGGCCGTAGTCACGCATCCGGAATTGCAGGGTTTGCGCCGGTGGAGTCTCCTGACACGTGATGCCCACGGGCTGTACAGGCAGGTCGGTTTCACCGAGCCGAAACATCCTGAATGGTACATGGAAATAAGCAATCCCGATATCTACAAGTCATCGAAGAAGTCCCACTAACCCGCCTGAGCCAACCCGACATTTGAATTCCAATGACAGAGGAAATTATACGCGTAGGTCACAGTCCTGATCCGGACGATGCTTTCATGTTCTATGGTCTCGCAAGCGGCAAGGTGAAGCTGGAAGGGATCGTGATCGAGCACCTCCTCGAGGATATCCAGTCGCTGAACAACCGTGCAATGCGCGCTGAGCTGGAAGTGACCGCGATTTCCGCCCATGCCTTTGCGTCGGTCGCCGACCGTTACTGGATCATGCGGACGGGGGCGAGCATGGGGGAAGGATACGGGCCCGTGCTCATTTCCCGGCGCTACAAAACTCTGGAGGAACTTCGGGGGAAAACCGTCGGCACTCCAGGGCCCCTCACAACAGCGACATTGCTCTTCAAAACGTTCACCGGTGGCATACAAAACATCGATATGCCCTTTGACACGATCACGGGAGCGGTTGATTCAGGTGCGGTCGACGCAGGCTTGCTCATTCACGAAGGCCAGATCACGTACGCATCACAGGGGTATCAGAAGGTGCTGGACTTTGGCGAGCTGTGGGATCGCGAGACGGGAGGTCTGCCTCTCCCTCTGGGACTCGATGTCGTCCGCAAGGACCTCGGCGCAGATCTCGCACACCGTCTTTCCCGCGGACTGAAGGAAAGCATCGATTACGGGTACAGACATCAGGATGAATCAATCCCTTATGCTTTGCAATGGGGGCGGGGAATCGACCGATCTCTCGGGGAGAGATTCGTGAAGATGTACGTCAGTGAACTTACCATCGACATGGGGGAACGGGGCTTGAAGGGGCTTGAGGTCCTGTTTCAGCGGGCAGCAAGACGGGGACTCATCCCCCGGGTCCCCCTCATCGAATTGTACTGACGCAGGGAGAACAACGTCTTCCGGAGATCAGACTTCCTCTACGCCGCGACCTCCTGAACCGGATACACACGCAGAACGTCGTAGAGTATCGTCCGTTGCACCGCTGCAAACCCCGCATCGTGAATGAGCCGGATGCATTCCTCCGTGCTGGTGGTATTCACAAAGTTCGCAGCAGCGTGGACGTTTTCTTCCTGAAGGGTTCCGCCGAAATCGTCAGCGCCAAAATGCAGCGCAATTTGTCCCGTCTTTTTCCCCTCCGAAAACCATGACGCCTGAATGTGAGGAATATTGTCGAGGTAAATCCGGGAGAACGCAATCATCCGGAGATAGCGCGTCGGTGTCGCGTAGTGAGGAATGATTTTTTCCAGCGGAGTATTGCCGGGCTTGAAGCTCCACGGGATAAATGCGGTGAATCCGCGGTGTTCATCCTGAAGCGACCGAACTGCTTCAAGGTGCTGGACAACATCTTCTTCCGTTTCGATGTGACCGTACATCATCGTCGCGGTGGTTTTATAACCGATCCTGTGCGCCTGCCGCATGACTTCGATCCAGTCCGCACTTGTCCCCTTCAGGTGGCTGATTTTCCGCTTCACCCGATCTGAAAGAATCTCTGCCCCTCCGCCCGGAATGGTTCTCAACCCGGCATCCCAGAGTTGCCGCAAAACCTCTTCAATGGAGAGCCCGGAGACTTTCGTCATTCCGATGATTTCCGAAGTGGAAAAGAAGTGGGGATTGACACCGGGGACTTCTCTGACCGTTCTTCGGACGAGATCAAGGTAATAGGAGAATGGCAGTAACGGATTTACTCCTCCCTGGAGCAGAATGGTTGTCACTCCGTGCGCAGCGGATTCCTGGAACTTCCGGATCAAGTGATCGACGGTGTGTGTGTACGCGCCCTCATCACCTTCATGCCGGTAGAATGCACAAAAAATGCAATCGACGTTGCAGACATTTGTGTAATTGGGATTCGTGTCGATGTGAAATGTCACCGCGCGCTCCGGATGATGCCGGAATCGTATTTCATTTGCAGCGTCGGCAAGATCGAGCATGTCTCCGTGTTGAAAAAGCTCGACACCCTCATGGTACTCGATGCGTTCCCCGCGGCTCGCTTTTTCAAGAATCTCATGTACGTGCAACATCCCGCTCATCAGCGTTCACCTTCCACAATCGTTATCTGCGTTCACCGGTCCCCACCCTTGCCGGACACCCCATGTTCAATGACGGACTCCCGATGTATTATCCCGCGCCAGCAATTCTTCCTGATATCGCCGGAAACGTCGCATGGCTTCGTGCTCGCGTTCGCCTAGACGGAAATCAAAGCCAGCAAGGTATTCCTGCGTCTCGGCATCCGTCAGCCCGATCCTGCGCCCGTGAACGCCGCCGACGCTCACGAAATCTCCTCCCACGGCATCCAGCGCATCGCCGACAATCTCGCGAAGCTCCTGTTTCACTTCTGGCGCCAATCCCCGCCGCACGGCCCAGACGGCAAATACAAACGGCAATTTTTCCCAGTTGTACCACTCCGATGCGAGGTCATACACGAGCTCGAAACCATCCAGCCCGTATTTGTTCCGACGCAGGGCTTCATCGCCGATGAGCAGTACTGCGGCATATCTGGAGTAATCATTGACGCCGCTGTGCAGTCTCTCAAATTCGGCTTCAACTCCGTATTTCTTCTCCAGGAGCACCTTCAGGAGTTGGACGGAGGTTGCGGTGTCATCGGTGATTCCTATCTTCTTCCCCGCAAGGTCGTTCCATCCTTCTTTTGAGAAGAGCATGACGCTCTTGACCTGGTCACGTGTGGCAATGCACCAACCCATGATTTCCAGTTGCTCCTCCTGCCGGAAGTAATCCATCAGGGAGAACAATCCAGCATCTATGCTTCCTTCTGCGCTTAAGACTCCCATGCGCCGGGGTGCAACCGGCAGGATGCGAAAACCGCGTTTTTCGAATCGGGCATAGAACGGGACGGAATTCAAAAACGGAATTTTTCCGATCACCCGGTCATGATGGATATGGAGGGGATTGTAGAAGACGTCACGTTCAACCGGGATTTTCCCTGCATCCTTGATGATGCGAATGATGTGTTCCTTTGCCAGTGCCATCGGACTGACCGCACCGGCATCATGAGCGATTTTTTCTCCGCCGACCGTCCCGTCGATGTCATCCGCACCGAAATTCAAAGCAACGACTGCAACCTCCTCCGTCGACATCACCCAGTATGCTTTGATATGCGCGAAATTGTCGAGCATCAATCGCGACACAGCGATGGTCTTCAGATCATCGATGGCAGAAGTAAACCTGTTTCGCGGCTTGATGCCCGTGTTGCCCGGTTGGAAAGCAAGGGGGATGAACGTGAGGAATCCCCCCGTCCGATCCTGTGCCTCCCGCAACCTGACCATGTGGATGATTCGCTCTTCGAGTGTCTCCACATGACCGTACAACATCGTGCTGTTGGTCGGTATCCCGAGCCGGTGGGCGGTTTCATGCACCTCAAACCACGTTTTGGCTCCGATCTTCTGGTTGAACAGGAGCTTCCTGACCCTCTCGGAAAAGATTTCTGCACCGCCACCCGGCATCGTGCGGAGTCCGGCTGCATAGAGCTGGCGGAGAACCTCTTCAAGAGGCATTTTGAACTTCTTCCGGAAGAAATCGATCTCGACTGCAGTGAATGCCTTGATGTCCGCTTCGGGCAGGCGTTCGTGAATCGTCCTGACAATGTCCAGATAGCGTTCCCACGGCCAATCGGCCGGCATCCCGCCGGTAATGTGCACTTCACGAATCTCCGGGCTCAGTTTCGCCAGAATCTCTTCTGTCGTCATTTCGTAGGCCCGATCACTCCCTTTTTTAGTGGCGAAGTCGCAGAACTTGCACGACAGAACGCATACGTTGGTGTGTTCGATTTTCTGATTGAGGACAAAATAGACAGCGTCGCCGCTTCTTGATTGCTGCACGGTATGCGCCATCTTGCCCAGGCTTGCCAGGTCGTCCGTTCGATACAACGCAAGACCGTCCTCAATCGAAAGACGTTCGCCCCGCCGGACTTTCTCCCAGATCGGGGAGAGTTTCTTATCGTGAATTGTCATGTTCTTGCCTTCATCTCCATCAGGTTAACTTCATCATTGCCAGTATTGGTTCCAGCGCGCATCCACTTTTCGTCTCACCTCTTCAGTCATGCGCAGCGGCTCAGGATATCCTTTTTTCCAGGTTGCATCAATTCCCATTGTCCCGCTGTAGACTGGAGTCGCGCCAATCAGCTTTTGCTGGGCGAAGAGGACGTCCCGCTCACAGTCAAACCGCGTGAACACGCCCCAGATCGCACTCTCCCGCTCACGGATATTCACATCCTCGCTCACCATGGCAATCAAGGGAATCTCCCGAAGCGACGGAACCTGAAGGAGCTTTTTAAGGACGGGCATACCGAGGCCATGAACAGTCACCAGAAGCAGTCCCTCATACAGAAGATGTTGATCCAGGATGCGTCTGTCGACGGAACGTAGACGGGGGAGCGCGCGGATCCGTTTCCGGGTATCCCTCTTTGTTCCGCGCAGATGTTCCTTTCTTGTTGCGTCAAGGATCATTTTGCTCCCGAGATTCATCGAGTAGCTGGTGAAGTCAAGAGTGTCCATCGGAACGCGTGGCAGCAGGAGAAAGTCTTCATGAGGATCAAAATTCTGCAGCACTTCCTTGATGACTGACTCAAAATTCTTCACATCTACGCCGTTGCTCACCAGGATGATGCATTTCGTCAGGGAAAGCTGCGACAGCCCGAGCAGACCGAGTGCTGTTTTCATGGCCTCTTTGCCGTAGCGCTGGTCCACCGCAACGACGAGAAGGTTGTGAAATCCGGCTTCGTAGTACGCCCACATGTCGTCTATTTCCGAATTGAGCAACTTGACGAGTGGGCCGAGGATCTGCTGTGTTGCGTCGCCCATGAATTTGTCTTCCATCGGCGGGATGCCAACGACGGTCGCCGGATACAGTGGGTCCTTCCTCCTCGTAACAGAATGCACATGGAAGACGGGAAATTCCGCCGCGTGTGAGTAGTGGCCGAAATGGTCTCCAAATGGCCCCTCCATGCGGCGCTCACGCGGCCTGACAACGCCTTCCAGAATGAACTCCGCTCCCGCCGGGACGGCAATGCCGATCGACCTTCCCCTCACAAATTCCGATCTTCGACCGCGCAAAAAACCCGCGAACATTGCTTCGTCGATATTTTCAGGAAGGGCAGCAACCGTGGCCAGAAGAAGCGCGGGATCGGTGCCCAGGGCAACCGCAAGTTCGAGGGGACGTCCCAGCTTTTCGGCCTGATAAAAGTGGAACCCACCCCCCTTCTGAATCTGCCAGTGCATACCGGTTGTACGGTGGTCGAACACGTGCATCCGATACATCCCCATGTTGCGCTTCCCATTCCTGGGATCGTAGGTGATAACCTGCGGCAGGGTCAGAAATCTCCCTCCGTCTCCGGGCCAGCACCAGAGGATCGGGAGAAGGTCAAGATTTGGCTCCTCAACGATTTGTTGTGACAGGGCCCCGGTGACCATGCGGACCGGTGCATGCAGAAAGCGGCGGACCAGTTTTCGATGCCGCGCAACAACCCGGAACCGCAGCGGGAATACATCTCCAAGGAATTCCACAAGCTCCTGGCCAAGCTGCTCCGGATGTTTTTGCAGGGCAAGTTCGCAACGGTGCACTCCGGCAAGTCCATTGATAACCACCGGGTAGCGGGAGCCTTTTACCTTTTCAAACAGCAGGGCAGGTTTGTTTTCCCTGATCGCCCTGGAGGCAATTTCCGTTATCTCAAGATACGGGTCAACCTCCACGCGCACACGGTGCAGTTCACCTGCAGACTCCAAGTAGCGGGCAAAATCACCGTACGCCGCAAACCTCATGCGAACTCCTCCGAACGCCAGCCTCTGTCGGGAGAGATACCCAGCTGGGAGAGGACCTTAGCGGTAAATGCTCCGATGTACTCTTCAACGGTCTTGGGGAGAAAATAGAGCGGCGGAGAGATCGGCATAACGATGGCACCCTGAGCAGACAGGCGGGCACACTGATCGAGGGTCAGGGTCGAAAGCGGCGTCTCACGAACACAAATGATAAGCTTGAACCTTTCTTTGAGGCAGACCTGGGCGGTGCGCGTGATGAGCGTGTCGCCGATGCCGGAAGCGATCTTCCCCACTGTGCTGGTTGAAGCAGGGATGATCACGAGCGCATCAAACCTGTTTGATCCGGAGGCCATGGGTGCGGTCAGATCATCGTCTGAAAATGAGCGATCCACATACTGCTTGAGATCCTTGTCCCCGAGCTTGAGCTCGTCGCGCAGAAGAACTTTTCCCCAGGAACTGATAACGAGGAATTTTTTCGGAGGGCATTTTTTGAGGAAGTCAACGGCGTACGCTGCTCCCGACGAACCGGTTAATCCCACGACAATCTTCATGCGTACACTCCGACAGCGACCATCGAGAATACCGCAAAGCCGGCAATGGCATTGATCTTGAAAAAGGCGAGCTCAACGTCGTCTGCCTTGCGCTGTTCGAGATACAGCAAATAGCCGGTCATCAGCAGAAGGGGAAGAGCCAGAAGCGAAAGCACCGATATGAAGAACAGCGCGACAAGAAAGACAAAAGCAACCCCGTGGAGGTATGCCGAGTAACGCAGCGCCCGGCGCTTGCCGAACCTTGCCGGGAATGAATAAAGAGATTCCTTCCTGTCGAATTCTTCGTCGAGTGTCGCGTAGATGATGTCAAATCCGGCAACCCAGAACACCGTGAAGAAGCCCAGGAGCGAAGGAATAAGGAGGTTATCGAACGAGGGGGAGATGGCGAACCACCCGCCGAGGGGCCCCATGGCCAGCCCCATTCCCACGCCGAAGTGTGCAAGCTGAGTATATCGTTTCATCAGCGGATACACAACAAAGACCGCAAGCGGAATCGGCGCGAGAAGGAAACAGAATGTCGAGATGAAATACGCAGAACCGAAATAAAGCAACAAACCGGCGATCAATACCCCCAGCCCCTCCAGCAACGTCATCCGCCCGCTGGGTAGGTGACGCATCGATGTTCGCGGATTGCGCGCATCAATCTGGCGGTCGATGATTCGGTTCAGGGCAAATGCAGCCGTTCTCGCCCCCGTGGCGGCTCCGAGAACCAGAAGCAGGACAGAGAATGCCGGAGGAGTTCCTTTGGAAGCCAGGAGCACTCCGCTGTAAATGAGCGGTAGTGAAAAGAGGGTATGCTCGATCTTCACGAAGGACAAGAATTTGATCACGCGACTCCCTTTCGTGCCCTGACAGTCACTTCATTCCCACTCGATTGTTGCAGGAGGCTTGGAGCTTATATCATATACGACACGGTTGATGCCTCGGACTTCGTTGGTGACGCGGGAGGATATCCGGGCCAGGATTTCCTGCGGCATGCGGAACCAGTCGGCGGTCATCCCGTCGATGCTGTCGACGGCGCGGAGTGCGACCGTATACTCGTACGTCCGGCCATCGCCCATGACGCCGACCGACCGGACAGGGAGGAGGACGACGAAGCCCTGCCAAATCTCCCCGTAGAGCCCGGCCTTCTTTACCTCGTCCACAAAGATAGCATCGGCTTCCCTGACCAGCGCAAGACGTTCGCGTGTTATTTCGCCGAGCACGCGAACAGCAAGACCGGGACCAGGAAAAGGATGCCGCCAGATGACATCTTCCGGCATTCCGAGTTCCGTCCCAACCGCGCGCACTTCGTCTTTAAACAGCTCGCGGAACGGCTCCACGAGTTTCAGGTGCATTTTTTCGGGAAGTCCGCCCACATTGTGATGTGTCTTGATAGTAACCGACGGACCCTTAAATGAAGTCGATTCGATCACATCCGGGTAGAGAGTCCCCTGAGCAAGAAAATCTACCTTTCCGAGTTTCCTGGCTTCCTGCTCGAATACTTCGATGAAGAGTCTTCCGATGATCTTCCGCTTTTGCTCCGGATCTGCCACTCCCTGAAGAGCGTTCAGGAAAAGATCGGTCGCATCGACATAGTCGAGGTTGATCCTGAACCTGTCACGAAATGTCTGGACGACGTCCTCAGATTCACCCTTCCGCATCAACCCGTTGTTGATGTGGATGCAGGTGAGGCGGTCTCCGATTGCTGAGTGGATAAGAACTGCTGCGACCGATGAATCAACTCCCCCGCTGAGAGCACAAATGACTCTCCCTTCTCCGACCTGCCGGGAGATGGATTCTTTTGCCTCCTGGATGAATGCCGCTGAACTCCAGCCGCCTGAACAGTTGCAGATGCGGTAGAGGAAATTCCGGAGGATGTCTTTTCCTTTGGGTGTGTGG
>Ga0326726_10001277_pt1 | contig 23336 bp, 17 predicted proteins | sample MHFenrmetagenome_2_FD_207603 | JGI IMG/M metagenome (GOLD analysis project Ga0326726, IMG submission 207603) | Lab enriched peat soil microbial communities from Michigan Hollow, Ithaca, NY, United States - MHF15MN | ecosystem: Environmental > Terrestrial > Soil > Wetlands > Peat | place: USA... | reverse complement strand
TGAAAACTGGCGCAGGTTTTCCACCGCGTTCGCGTGGAAGTAAATCTGATTGGGAACTCGGAACCACATGTGGGCTTGTCTCCGCCGAGCCAGGCGCTTGATATTGAGGTAGTGATAGATATTGACATTGTCGGTGGTGCTGTTGCCGCCGCCGGTGCCACATCCGAAGGAGAAAGTCGGTACCAGATCGTTGTACACGGCGCCCAGGGCTCCGATGGAGCCCGGCGAATTCACAATGATCCGGCCCGCGTTGATCAAGCTGCCGAATCTTTGGATGATCTCGTCGTTGTGCGAGAAAATGACCGCCGTATGTCCGAGGCCGCCGGCATGATTCACGTCTAAGCACACCTTGAGCGCTTCATCGACCGACTTCGCACGATAGACCGCGAGCACCGGGAACAGTTTCTCGACCGACAGGGGATATCCGCGACCCACCCCTTGAATGGGCGCGATCAGGAGTTTGGTTTTCGGCTTGACCGAAAGACCGACGAAGCGCGCGATCGCGGTGGCTTTCTGGCCGACCGCCATGGGCTGCATGAATCCGGTAGCGGGATCGATCACGGTGCGGGCCAGTAGTTCGCTCTCTTGCTCGTTGCAGATGTGCGCGCCCAGGTCGGCGAATTTCTTCAGCACCGAGTCATAAATCTCATCATCGATCACCACCGTCTGCTCCGAAGCGCAAATGGTCCCATTGTCAAAGGTCTTGGAGATGATGATGTCGACCACGGCCGTGTTCAGGTCTGCCGTTTTTTCCATGTAGACGGGGGTGTTTCCCGACCCTACTCCCAAGGCTGGTTTACCTGAACTGTAGGCGGCTTTGACCGCGCCCGGCCCGCCCGTGGCATCGATCAGGCCGACGTCTTTGTGGTGCATGAGGTAGGCGTTGTCCTCCAGCGTATGCGTTTCCAGGCAAGTGAAAACGCCTTCCGGCGCACCATGCTTTACCGCGGTCTCATACATGATCTTGACCGCCTCCGAGCAACAGCGCCAGGCACTCGGGTGGGGACTGAAAATCACTGCATTCCGCGTCTTGATGGCCATGATGCATTTGAAAAGAACCGTCGAAGTAGGATTCGTAATCGGGGTGAGCGAGAAGATGACCCCGATCGGCTCCGCCACCTCCACCAGGCCGCCTTCTGGAGCCTCGCGAATGGCGCCCACCGTGCGTTTGTCCTTGACGTAGTTGTAGACAAACTCCGTCGCCACCATGTTCTTAATGACCTTGTCTTCCAGAACTCCCAGCTTGGTTTCCTCAATCGCCAGGCGCGCGAGATGTTGTGCTTGTTCGAGTCCAGCCAACACCATGGGTTTCACAATGCGATCGACGTCTTCTTGCGTGAATTGCGTAAAGACGGCCGCAGCGGTTCGGGCTTGACTGACGAGCCCTTCCAGATAGGCAATCCGTTCTTCACTGAGGGGTAAGGTGTCCGTCATATTTCTATCCTTCTTTTCCGATTCCCCAGCATTGGGCATTGCTTTGGCTTCTTTCCGGATGCGCTGCAGTTGCTAAGAAGGGGACGCACTCGGGATAGCCCTTGATTCTGCGCCCGCTGGATTGTCTTCCGGCTTCAGCGTTGTGCAATCGGACTGACCCTTCTGCACGACAGCTCGAAAGCCGCTTTCCCTCCCGGATCTGAGGGAGTATGACGGCTTGGGACCGTCTGCAGTATCGGTGGAACCGAACTATCTAGCAGTGAGTGTCGTCACAACGAGGTGTGAGATTTGGCCAATTTCCACTGCAGCCTTTCAAGTGCCGCGTGCCGCCAGGGGTAAGCGCCTGAAAAGACTGGAGGCGCGGGTCGGAATCGAACCGACGTATAAAGGTTTTGCAGACCTCTCCCTTACCACTTGGGTACCGCGCCCTGTTCTAGACAGTAAGACTTCGGACTGTTGTTGTCTAGAAGACGCGGGCTGGACGAAGCTGCGGAGGCGCCGACGCTACCATGAAGGTCTGGGGCGGGAGCGGCGGGCGCGATGGCGGAGTCGAGTTGCACCAGAACGATGACACTTCCGTCTAGGGACGTCTTGTGCTAAAAGAACTGGCTATGAATTCGGTCCGTCCGATGACGCCGTCGCCCGCCACAGGAGACGTAGTTCCCCTTCCCGCGAATCCCAGGATCGACGTTTCCAGCTTCTGCCCGAATTGTTCCGCGGAGCTGCAAGGACACCGCTGCAAGGTGGTCTGCAAGAAATGCGGTTTCTACCTGAGCTGCTCGGACTTCTACTGAGGCGATGCAGGGCAAGCCGAATTGTGTGGTGTCTCCCTTCATAAGGCTCTGGCTCCCAGTTTCCGCTTTCCAGTCGAGCCATCTGGTCGTTCCTGTTCCCGTGCTTGGTGCCGAAAATCTCTATCCCTTTTACAATGGCTGGGGTCTTGTTCGACATTTTCACGTGAGGAGATTCGAATGCAACGCAAAGCCAGTGCAGTATGGAAAGGTGGTCTGAAGGATGGAAAAGGGACGGTGTCTTCAGCCAGCGGCGTGCTTTCCAATACGCCGTATTCGTTCACCACGCGCTTTGAGAATACCCCCGGAACGAATCCGGAGGAGTTGATTGCGGCGGCGCATGCGGCGTGTTTCTCGATGGCCTTGTCCGCGCAACTGGGAGGCGCGAACCTGACGCCGGAAAGCATTGCGACTTCGGCCACGCTCACGATGGAGAAACTGGATTCGGGGTGGACGATCACCGCCGTACATCTGGATGTCGTGGCAAAGATTCCGGGTGCGAGCGCGGAGGCGTTCAGCAAGGCGGCTCAGGACGCCAAGGCGGGGTGTCCGGTATCGAAGGTGCTGAACGCGAAGATCACGATGGATGCGAAGCTGGGCTGAGGCCGTTTTCAACGTAGACACGCGGCTTGCCGCGTCTCCCTAGCTTTGGGAGCGGAGGATTTCCCGGAGCTTACGGTTGAGCTTGACCGCTTCCTGCGAGGCTTGGTCGATCATCTCGGTCCAGCGGCGGATGTTCTCGGGAAGGCCGGATTGCGAGACCAGGTAGGCGGCTTGCAGAATGGTTTCCAGGGAATTGCTGAGGTCGTGGGCCAGGGCGCGCAGTTCGCGCGCGATCTCCGGGGGAATTTTGTCTTCAGTTGCCATGCGCAGTCGATCGGCGGCTGGTGAGCGGGCTTCCTTGATTGCGAAACTGTCGGTCAAGAATCTTCAGTCGCAGGGTACGCAAAGGATCGCAAACCACGCGGAGAAAATCAATTGCACCCATCCTTCCCACCCCCTCAACCCTATGCGGCGATCGGATCAACCTGAAACCGCGCCAGTTTGACAGTCGGCGGGCGGCCAGTAGATAGTAGTGTAGTCCCCTCAAGACGGGCCCGCTGCGGTTTGTCTCCTCGAATGCGGATGTGGCGGAACTGGCAGACGCGCTAGGTTCAGGTCCTAGTGGCCGCAAGGTCGTGGAGGTTCGAGTCCTCTCATCCGCACCAAAACCGGTGGTCAGTGGTTAGCGGCCGGTGGTCAGTTGACGGCCCTAAAGCTCCATCAAACGTGTCTCGGAACAGGGCCTGGAAGCGTTCGCGTCTGCGCTGTGTTCATGAGTGTCAACGCCTGATTACAACCGTAACGCTTTCGGTTGCCCCTTTCTCTCTACAATGGAAGAAGTATGCGCTCACTCTATGGACCGAAACGACGTCTGAGTTCTTGTCCGCCCACGCTTGCTTCGCCCGTAAGAGAAGCTGTTCCGGGTTCTGAGTGTAATCGCCTGATCACATCAACTATCATTGCCTTATGATCCCGACGAGGGACGAGTGGTACAGTCCTCGATACCTAATCTTGCCCGGCATTTACGTTGTCATTGTTGTTGTGACGACGGCTTTGTCGCCGCGGATGCCAGGCGGGGCATATTACCGCATCATCGGTCTTTGTCCCCCCGCTGGAAGCGTCGGCATGGCCTTCGACAATGCGGCCGTGGTTGTTGGTGCATTCCTGCTGTTGGGCACACCATGGTGGTACATGGTGGGACGCATCGGCTGGGACGGTCATGAACGCAGACGGGGCTTTTTGAAATCGCTTGGCGGCGCAGCAATTGCGCTCTTTACTTGCTTTGTATCGACTGCGATGACCCGTGAGGTATTCAGACGGGACGGTCCCTTTACGACCGCGATGATTGCTCAGTATTGGCTGGTAGCATTGCTTTGCCTCGGTTCACTTATCAGCATGCTGTTTGCACTCGGAGCGGCTATCAGTCCGACGCGAGAATCGTGACCGCTGTTGCGTGTGTGTCCTCTGACGAAACTCGCAGTTGTTGAAATATCCCCATTACACTCCTTAATCCGGCTCTCAAGGGCAGCGCGCTCCGCAGAATGAACTGGCCACCGGCCACCAGCCACTGACCACTGCTTCTCACGCTCCGGCGGACAGGCGGTGCGTGCTGCGGCTTTGGGCGATACCGTACTGGCGGATTTTGTAGAGCAGGGCTTTGTAACTGATCTTGAGGAGCGCGGCCGCTTGTTTGCGGTTCCAGTTGGTCTCTTCCAGGGCGCGCGAAATCGCCTCGGCCTCGGCTTCATCTTTGGCGCTGCGGGCGAGCGACTTCAGACCGCCCCCCGCGTCGGCACTGGCGACTGCGGCTTTGCCGGCGGGGTCAACTCGCGCGCCGCCACCACCGTCGGGCTTCGGTTGCAATTCGGCGACTGCCAGGGTTTCGTCCCCGAGGACCAGGTAGCGCTTCACGAAGTTACTTAGTTCGCGCAGGTTGCCGGGCCAGGGGTGCTGCTGACAGGCCTCGAGCATCTGGGGTGAGAGCGGCAACGGGGCGCGAGCATAGAGTTCCGACATGCGCGCCATGAAGTGCTTGAGCAGAATCGGAATCTCTTCTTTGCGTTCGCGGAGCGGCGGCAACGACATGGTGAAGGCGTTCAGGCGGTAATAGAGATCTTCGCGCAGCCGTTTGGTGGCAAGGGCTTCAGGAATATTGATGTTGGTGGCGGCCAGGATGCGCACGTCCACCTTGATCACCGAGCGGCTGCCGAGGCGGGAAAATTGCTGATCCTGCAGCACGTGCAGCAATTTGGCCTGGAGCGGCGGCGGCATCTCGCCGATTTCGTCGAGCAAGATGGTGCCCTTGTTGCAGAGTTCAAACTTGCCAGGCTTGTGATGGTTGGCACCTGTGAAGGCTCCGGCTTCGTAGCCAAACAACTCGCTTTCGAGCAGGTCGGCGGGCACGGCGGCGCAGTTCACTTTCAGGAAGGTTCGGTGGGCGCGCGGGGACAGCTTGTGAATCAACCGGGCCAGCACCTCCTTACCGGTGCCGCTTTCCCCGAGCAGCAGAACCGGGATGTCCACGTTGGCCACCAGCGCGGCCTGGGAGCGGATCTTTTTCATCGCGGGACTGGCGGCCACGAAGAAGACGTCGTCGCAAAGCTCTTCCACTTCGCCCGCGTAGCTCTCGCCCTTGGCCTCGCCGATGCACTGGTCGATGACGGCGTCCAGTTCGGCTTTCTGGAAGGGCTTGGTCAGATAGTTGTGGGCGCCCAAGCGCATCGCCTGGACGACTTTGCGGGTGTCGTTCACGCAGGAGAGCATGACGACTTTCAGGCCGGGTTTGATCTGGCGGAGTTGCTCGAGGGTTTGCAGCCCATCGATGCCGGGCATGAGGAGATCGAGCAATACCAGGTCGGGGTGCAGGCCTTTCTGCACACGCGCGAGCGCTTCTTCGCCGGTGGTGGCGGTTTCTACTTTGTAGTCGTCCACTTCCAACAGCGTCCGGATGTACCGCAGCATCCCTGGTTCGTCGTCGACCAGCAGGATGTTGGCTTCGCTCATTGGCTCGATCCTCGTGACGAAGTGCTTAGGATTGGTTTCATCGGAACGAGGAAGGAGAATTTGCACCCGGCTCCTGGCTCGCTTTCCACCCAGATCTTTCCTCCCATGCCCTGCACCAGGCGGCGAGCGATGGCCAGCCCGAGACCCATGCCTTCGGCCGCTTCGCTGCCTGGCATGCGGAAGAAATCATCGAAGATCTCCTGATGGTACTCGGGGGGGATGCCGGGTCCGGTATCGGAGACACTCACTTTGACGGCGTTGGGGGCGGTAGTGGTTTGATGGCGCCGTTCTCCGGCGGTGGCGGGTTTGCTGACCGCGCGCCGCTCCCACATGTAGGGTTCGGCGTGCAACCACACCGTGCCGCCCTGGGGCGTGAACTTGGATGCGTTTTCGAGAAGATTGGAGATAACGCGCTGGGTCTTCGGGGAATCAAACGGAAGCGGACTGATTTTCTCGTTGGCCAGAAAGTAGAGAGCCAGGCCGCGCTCCTGAAAACGTCCCGACCACAAGCGGCAAACCTCCGAGAGACAGGCGTTGATGTCTCCGAGTTCATACTGCATGCGCAGCTCTCCGGTCTCGAGCACGCTGAAGGTCAGAAAATCCTGGATGAAGTGCTGCAAGCGCTGCCCATTGGAGAACATGTCGCACATCACTTCACGCTGGCGCTCATTGAGCGGTCCCAGTTTTTCACTTTGCAGAAGTTCGATGTACCCGTTCAAGATGGCCAACGGAGTTTTCAGGTCGTGTGCGGCGGAGGCGAGGGCATTGGTAGTGCGCAGGAACCGGTCGCGCAGTTGCTCGAACTCGCGCGTCACATCGACAGGCGGTTGCGGCGCGGATGCACCGGTCGTGTGCGCAGCATGGCGATCCTCCGGACGGACATCGGCGTAGGACAGGCCAAGAGTTTTGTCGGGCGTTGCGGCCATCAGGGAACCCTATATTAATGACAGTAAAGGGGAGGGAACGAGCTACCGTCAGAACGAAGGTGAGCTCATCCTATGTCAGGTGTCCGGGCCTGTCAATCGGAAATGCACCGAAACGGGCACGGAAGCGAAAAACGTTGCACTTTTAAGCGGTTGGGGTCAGTGAATTCCAAATTCTGTAGAAAGTGGTGGCTTCTGGAATTCCCGTATTGGTCGCTTAGTTTAGGCTGGTTTGGCACAGGCTTCCCGCCAGTCCGAGGTTTGGCCCCTAATCTGCGGGTTTATAGGGGTTCTAATCCTTGTTTGCGGCGGATGGAAGTGAGTCGGAACTCCCCTAGAAAAGAAGAGCGCAAGTGGGCACGGCTCAAGCTGGCCATTCCGGTTTTCGTCCGCAGCCGGGATGACAAGGGCAAAGAATCGCTGGAATTTGCCACCGCTGTGAACATCTCTCCCGGGGGTGCTTTGGTGGTTGTCCGGCGCGCAGTGGCCAAGTCCAGCCCGGTTTCGCTGGAGATTCCAAGCGCACCAATGGGCGCTCCCGATGGTACTCGGCGATCTTCCAGAGCGATTCGAGCAAGAGCGGTTTGGGTCACTCATTTTGACGACCATCATCTGCTGGGGGTGAAGTTTGCTCGTCCTCTGAGCACTGACCGAGCCGCCGTCCCGCGCAAGCAATTGAGGAAAGCTGGTTCTGCGGTGTGAAATGTTTTTCCCTCTCAAACCTCATCCTGAAGTTACTTTCTCGCCCCTTCGGTAACGCCTGCCCAAAGCCGTGCCATAATCCCTAACTCCTGCCGGAATAGGTGCTTAGGGTGTTTCCCACATACTTCCGCGGGGCTGTCCGGGGTTTGGTGCTTGGGGTGCACTTTTAGTGCATGCGGGTGATATTCACCCCTTGGGGCAACCTGGTTTTATGAACACACCTTCGTTCGGTTCGCTGGCGCAGTCGCTCGGTGAATTTCCCCCGGAGAACATCATTTTCGGCCACTCTGAGCCGATGCAGGCAGTCCGCTCGCGGCTCGCCAAAGTTGCGGCCGCCAATGTTCCGGTCCTGATCAACGGCGAGAGCGGGACGGGAAAAGACATCATCGCGCGGATGATCCATGGTCTGTCTCCGTGGAAGAGCGGCCCGCTGGTAAAAGTGAACTGCCCCGCCATCCCGGGAACCTTGCTGGAAAGTGAACTATTTGGTTATGAAAAAGGAGCCTTTACCGGCGCCTTCGGGTCGAAACCTGGGCGGGTCGAACTGGCTCACCGCGGGACGCTCTTCCTGGATGAGATTTCGGAACTCGATCTGTCGCTGCAGTCGAAGCTTTTGCAACTCCTGCAGGATGGGCAGTTCTGCCGCATCGGCGCGCAAGAGGACAAGAAGGTGGAAGTGCGCGTGGTATGCGCGACCAACCGGCATCTGGAGTCGGAGATCGAAGCCGGCACCTTCCGCCAGGATCTTTTTTATCGCATCAACGTGGTGAACCTGCACATGCCGGCGCTGCGCGAGCGGCGTGGCGACATCGAAGACCTGGCCAACTACTTCCTGGAGTACTACAACCGCAAGTACAACTGCCGGGCTAAACCTCTGTCGAACGAAGTGATGAGCGTTCTGCAGAAGTATCACTGGCCGGGAAACATCCGGGAACTGGAAAACCTGATCAAGCGCTATGTCATTTTGGGCCACGAAGAGGTCATCACCAACGACCTGGTGGCGCGCGAACCGGATTTCTTCAATCCTGAGATCTCGTTCGATGGTCCGATCTCCTTGAAGAAACTCACCCGTCAGGCGGTGCGCGAACTGGAACGGAAAGTGATCCTCAAGGTGTTGCAACAGCACCATTGGAACCGCAAACAGGCGGCGCGGACTCTGTGTATCAGCTATCGGGCACTGCTGTACAAGATTCGCGATGCGGGATTGCCGTCGAACCGCTCCTTGCGCATGCGACAGGCTGAGAACAACGCCGTGACTGCGGGAACAACCGCAGCGGCGGATTAGCGGAGAGTTGCAGCGATCAAAAGTCAGCTCACAAACGCACTCAACCAGCCAGCCTCTGCTCCAGGTCGCGAAGGGCGGCGCTCCACTCGTTCAGGCCTTCTGCTTCGAGCCACAGGTCTTTGAGCTCGGAATTCGTCCTCACTCTCTGAATCGCGCGGATGGCGAGGTTAGCTAATTCCGAAAGCGAATCGTTCTTCGCTTGCCGGACCCAATCGGCGATCTCGTGGGGGAGGGCTGCCGCCGGCGCGCCTTTCAGCGCGGCCACGGCTTCCGCGGCGGTGACGGCGACGCTGCTTTCGGGCGCTTCCAGATAGTCAGAATGATCGGCGGCACGGGCGAGCAGACGCTTCACATCATCCACGGTCAAGGATGCCAGTTGCGCCAGCCAGTCTTGAGCGTCGTCGTTTTCGAAGCTGCCAGTACCCCATCCACCCATGAAGTCTCCGAACCGTGATCCGGCCTAGAAGGGATTATAGAGTCCCCGCACTAAGGACTGCGCCGATGCCTGTACACCAGCACGGCAGCGGACAAGAGTGTCCTCCCCACACTGTTCAAGCCCAGTAGGTGCGGTCGAGCGTGCGGTACTGAATCGCTTCGGCGATATGTTTGGGTTCGAGGTTCGGCGTACCTTCCAGATCGGCTATCGTCCGGGCAACTTTCAGGATGCGGTCGTGGGCGCGCGCGCTGAGTCCCTGCTGCGTCATGGCGCGTTCGAGCAGGCGCTCGCAGTCGGCCGAAAGTTCGCAGAAGGCGCGCATGTGGCGGGGAGACATCTGAGCGTTGCAGTAGAGCTTCTCGCGTCCCGAAGCGAATCGTGACAACTGAGTCCTGCGGGCGCGGATGACCCGTTCCAGAATCTTGGCGGAACCTTCGGGCTCGCTCCCACTGCGCATTTCCTTGTAGTTCACGGCGGGAACGTCGATGTGGATGTCGATACGATCGAGGAGTGGGCCGGAAATTTTGGAAATGTAGCGCTGAACCATGGCCGGCGTGCAATGGCATTCGCGGGTACGATCGTTGTGGAATCCGCAGGCGCAGGGGTTCATCGCGGCAGCCAGCATGAAGCGCGCGGGGAAGGTGAGCGACATGGCGGCGCGGGCAATGCACACCGTGCCGTCTTCCAGGGGCTGGCGCATGACTTCGAGCACATTGCGGGGAAATTCCGGTAGCTCGTCGAGGAAGAGCACGCCATTGTGAGCGAGGGAGACCTCGCCGGGACGGGGAATCATGCCGCCGCCAATCAGTCCGGCGTCGGAGATGGTGTGGTGCGGGGCGCGGAACGGCCGCGTGCCTACCAGACCGGCGCGGGCGTCGAGCACCCCGGCAACGCTATGAATCTTGGTCGTCTCCAGAGCTTCTTCGAAGGTGAGCGGCGGCAGGATAGTGGGAATGCGCTTGGCAAGCATGGTCTTGCCCGAGCCCGGTGGGCCAATCATGAGGATGTTGTGGCCGCCGGAACAGGCGATTTCGAGCGCGCGCTTGGCGGTCTGCTGGCCGCGGACATCTTTGAAATCCACAAAAAAGTGCTGGGCTTCGCTGAGAAGCTGGTCGCCGTCCACTTGCAATCGAGCGACGCCGTTGCCGGTGTTGATGAAATGAATTACGTCGAGCAGTGATTTGACTGGGTAGACTTCCACGCCGCTGACCATGGCAGCTTCGCGGGCGTTGACTTCGGGCACGATCAGGCGTTGTACCTTCCTGCCGCGCGCTTCGATGGCGATGGGCAAGGCGCCGCGGACTCCGCGCAGGCTTCCGTCGAGCGAGAGTTCCCCGACAAACAAGGCATCGGGAATTTCCTTTTTGTTCAGGCCCCCGTAAGCGCCGAGAATGCCGAGCGCCATCGGGAGGTCGAAGCCGGAGCCTTCTTTGCGGATATCGGCGGGGGCCAGATTGATGGTGATGTCGGTGGGAGGAATGTCATAGCCGCAATTCTTCAGCGCCGCACGCACGCGGTCGCGACTCTCGCGGACGGCCGCGTCCGGCAGGCCGACGGTGTGAAAGCGATCTTCCTTCTGTTTTATGCCGGAAACGTCCACTTCCACTTCGATAATGCTGGCATCGATGCCGTAAACCGCAGCACTCATGGTTTTGTAGAGCATAGAAAACCGGGAGGCACACGAAGGAAGTGATGGGGGAGACCCACACCCATCATACTCTTCTGTGAGGTCAGCGCTGTGACCAGGGTCACCCCGTTACCGTGATGGAACGTTTCCGCGTGAGAAGCGGCGTTCGATGCTACGCTAAGTTGAGTTTAGCGGGAACGTTGCGCGGTTCCCCGACGCTTTCGCCTGCGAGGTATCAGGAATGCCCGAGCAACGCAGTGTTCCGAGCCGGCCGGATCCTCCGCCCAGCCATCTGGAGCGGGAGGAAAGCCAGCTTTGGCGATGGGCGCTTGGGCTGCTCGTCCTGCTGGCCACGGCGGTGGCCCTTCTTTCCTGGGAACAACTGAAGAACCTCCCTTACCGGCTGTGGGCGATTCCGGTCGGCCTGCTGGTGCTATCGGTGCTGTTTGCGGTGTATGCCTTTGGGCGGCGGCGCGAAGTTGGGGAATTGAAGCATCTGCTGAAGAACCTGCAGGACCGGGCCGGGGTGATGCCCTCGGACGAGCAACTGGACCAACTCACCCAGATGATTGCGCGCTCCCAGCGCAACTTCAAAGAGCTGATTGACTCTCTGGAGGACGTCGCCCTGGCAATTTCCCTCAACGGCACGCTGCGGACTGTCAACCGTCGCGTGACGGAGATTCTGGAAATTCCGTACACCGATATCGTAGGCCACAAACTGGACGAATTCCTGAGCAACGACTTGCGCGCGGAAAGCGATGCCAGCCTGTCGCGGTTTCTGGAGAAGCGGCATTGGTCGGGCGTGGTCGAGATCCACCTCAAAAACGCATCGAGCCCGCACTATTTCGACTGCGTGGTCAACGCCATCGTGAAGAGCGACGAGGTGGTGGGCGCGAGCGTCCTGGCACGCGACATCACCGAAGAGCGGGAGAAGGAGCGGCGCTTCACGCAGTTGTTCGAGACCCTGCAGGAGGGTGTCTACTTCAGCACGCCCGAGGGGAAGCTGCTCGATGTGAATCCGGCGCTGGTGAAGATGCTGGGATTCGAGAGCAGAGAGGAGTTGTTGAGCCTGCCGCCCGCGGGGCTGAACGTGGAAGCAAACACCGAGCCTGTCCTGGGGCGCGCGGGAAGCCAGAGCGGCAGCACGCGCACGCGCGAGGTCCGCGTCCGGAGGAAAGACGGCAGCGTAGCCGTGTGCGTGGACACTTCCACCGGAGTAATGGACTCGGGCAGGATCGTGCGCTACCAGGGAACGCTGGTGGATGTCACGGAAAAGCGTGCGATGGAACGACAGCTGCGGCGGCAAGAGGAATTCCGACGGCATTTGCTGGAGAGTTTCCCGGACTTGATTCTGGTACTCGACCTCAAGGGCGGCTTCACGTTTGTGAGTTCGCGCATCCGCGACCTGCTCGGCTACGGGCCAGAGAAGCTGCTGGGAAAGAAGATTGAAGAAATGGGGGAGAATTCGCCGGAACTGGTGACGCTGTATCGGTCGGTGGCCAGCGGAAAGAATTCGCTGGCGGCGTCGGAATACGGGGCGCAGCACCAGGACGGCAACTGGCGCACCATGCTGGGCACGGCCAGCCCTCTGCTCGATGCCGAGGGCAAACCGGCGGGCGTGATTATCTCCGTGCGCGACGTGACCACCGAAAAGAAACTGGAACAGCAGGTCATTCAAAGCGAACGTCTCGCGGCCATGGGACAGATGATTGGGGGATTCGCTCACGAGTTGAACAATCCCCTGACCAGCATTCTGGGCATGACAGAACTACTACAGGATACCGAGACCAGCGAGGGCAGCCGCAAGCATCTGGGAACTCTCCATCATGAGGCGCGGCGCGCTGCCGAAATCGTGCAGAACCTGCAGTACTTCGCGCGGCCGCCCGCGCCCGGACGCAGCCCGGTGAATCTGGGTGAACTCATTCAACGTACCCTGCACTTGCAGGCCTATCCGCTGCGCAAGAGCAATATCACGGTGGACTTCTTGCAGGAGCCAGGTTTGCCGGCGGTGTTGGCGGACCCGAACCAGCTCATGCAGGTGTTCCTCAACCTGATCCTGAATGCCGACCAGGCCATTCGCGAGAGTCGCGACAAGGGCACAATCCGGATCCGGTTGGGACGCAATCCTGACTCGGTGTGGGTGATGTTCCAGGATGACGGTCCGGGGATTGCGCCGGAAGTTCTGCCACACATCTTTGACCCCTTTTTTACTACCAAGCGGCCGGGGCGAGGAACGGGCCTGGGGCTGAGTATCTGCAAGACGTTGCTACGGGAGCATAATGGGAATATCGAAGCAGCCACGGCGCCGGGCGGAGGCGCGGTATTCACCATTACACTACCGGTGACGGCGGCGGAACCGCCGGGGGCGAAATAGCTTCTGACCGACAACTTTCATGATCCAGACCATTGAGCACGCAGAAATCCGCGAGTTGCGGCTCGACCGTCCGCCGGTCAACGCGCTTTCACCCGAACTGATCGTCGCGTTGAGGAAAGCACTGCAGGCGGCACCGGGCGATGGAGCACGCGCGCTCATTCTCTCCGGTTCACCGGGAAGATTCTCCGGCGGCCTGGATGTCCCATTGTTGCTGGGTCTCGACCGTGCAGCGATGGCGGCTCTGTGGCGGGAGTTTTACGCGCTGCTTGGCGCAATCGCAGGCTCGCCGATGCCGATTGTGGCGGCTATCACGGGCCACGCCCCGGCCGGCGGAACCGTCCTGGCAATGTTCTGCGATTGGCGAATTATGGCCGAGGGCGACTACAAGATGGGATTGAACGAGGTACAGGTCGGAATTCCGCTGCCGCCCGTTATTCTGGCAGGGCTGCGACGGCTGGTTGGCCCTCGTAGAGCCGACCGAATAGCAGTCAGCGGTGCGCTGTTTTCGCCGCAAGAAGCGCTCGGACTCGGACTGGTTGATGAATTGGCATCGATGGAGCAGGTGGTGGAGCGGGCGCTGGATTGGTGCCGGCCTCTGCTCGCCTTGCCGCCGGAAGCCATGACCAGTACACGTCGGCTGGCGCGCGCCGACCTGGCTGCCATATTTGGAGACCTGGAGCCCGAACTGGAGCGCGTGATTGCAGGCTGGTGGAGCGCCGAGACGCAGAGCACATTGCGTGCACTGGTGGAGCGCTTACGCAAGAAGACCGGTTAATTCTGCCCTTCGGCTCTAACGTTCCACTGCCATGGCCACCGCGTTGCCACCGCCGAGGCAGAGCGCCGCAATCCCGCGGCGCACGTCGCGGCGGATCATCTCGTAGATCAACGTGACCAGCACACGCGCGCCGCTCGCTCCGATGGGGTGGCCCAACGCGACCGCGCCGCCGTTCACGTTCACGCGGTTCATGTGGAGGCCAAGTTCACGGCAGACCCCAAGCGCCTGCACCGAGAAGGCTTCATTCAGTTCGTAGAGATCCGCGTCGTCTTTTCTCCAGCCTGTCTTCTGCCAGATCGTCTGCACGGCGCCCACGGGGGCCATCATGACCCATTTGGGGTCGATGCCACTGGTGGCCTGGGCAACGATGCGAACCATGGGGGCCACACCCAACTCTTTGGCGCGCGCCGCGCTGGTGACGACCAGGGCTGCCGCTCCATCGTTTACACCGGGAGCGTTGCCGGCGGTCACGGTGCCGTCTTTCTTGAAGGCGGGCTTGAGAGCGCGCAGGCTTTCGACGGTAGTGTCCTCACGCGGACCTTCGTCTCTATCGAAAATCACCGCGCGCTGACCCTTCTTCTTCGACGGGATTTCCACGGGAACGATCTGCGACTTGAAACGGCATTCGTTCTGCGCAGCGATGGCTTTGCGATGCGAGTTCACGGCGAATTCGTCCTGCTCCTCGCGCGTGACGCCGTATTTTTCGGCGACGTTCTCGCCGGTGATGCCCATGTGGTAGTCGTTGTAAATGTCCCACAGGCCGTCATGGACCATGGAATCGATCAACTGGCCATTGCCGAGGCGGTATCCCTTGCGCGCGTTCGGAAGCAGGTAGGGCGCGTTGGTCATGGACTCCATTCCACCGGCGACCACGATGGAACTGTTGCCGGTTTCGATCGCCTGCGCGGCAAGCGCCACTGCTTTTAAGCCGGAGCCGCAAACTTTGTTGATGGTCATGGCACCCACTTCGGGGGCAAGTCCACCGAAGATCGCGGCCTGGCGCGCCGGGTTCTGGCCGAGACCTGCGGACACCACGTTGCCCATGATGCACTCGTCCACTTGCTGGGGTTCGAGGTGGGCGCGCTTCACCGCCTCGCGAACAGCGACTGCGCCCAGTTGTGGCGCGCTCAAGTCACTCAGGCTTCCTTGAAATTTTCCGATCGGTGTGCGGCATCCAGAAATGATGACGACATCACTAGAACCAGCCATACATGCGCTCCTTCACAGGATCATCGCTTGCAGCGTACCCGTCATTATAGATGGATGAAGTGTCCGCCAAGGTTCAGAAGGAGGCGATCGCGCAGTGAGACAGGCGAAGCGCTCCTGCTCGAGGTGAAGAGGGAGAATTCGCGCAGGTGAGTTGCTCGCGGAGCACGACTGCGAGTGGAACGAGAATTTTTTCTCGCATGCATGCGCGCGGTGACTTTGGTGCGTCGTGGTGCGAAGCGATCACGCTCATTTTTCTCTTGACTTCGCTCCGCGTTGACTCTATACATTCAATAAGTTGCAACTGAAGACCGTTGCAAAAATTCCATGAAGAATGGAAAGGGAGAATAGATCCATGGCAACCAAAAAGAAAGCAAAGAAGAAGAAACACTAAGCAACTGCAACAGGCAACGAAAAGGGGACGCGATGAGCGTCCCCAAAGTTTTTGGTGACGAATTTTCCAGCCTGCATCATCCCCGCCCGAGCCGCCTTTTTCTCAGCTCAATTTGCGCGACCTACCGGTTTCCTGAGCGGAAGCGACACCACTTTTTCGGTGGCCGGGCAGAGATTCCGGTACGGGCAAAAGGTGCACTGGTAGCCGGGTTTGGCGGGAAACTTTCCCTGGACGATGCTCGCGGCCACTTCCTGGACTCGCTCTTCCGCGGCTGCGAGTTCGGCGTCGTTGCGGGTGGTCACAACCGAGGTGTTGTTTTCCAGATTGTAGAAGATGAGCTGGGCAGCCCGCTGTCCCCAGACCTGCTTCGCCGCCACCGCGTACAGCGAGAGCTGCAGACTCTTGTCCGCCTCTTCCTGGGACTTGGGCTTGCCCGTCTTGTAGTCCACGATCGCGACGCCGTCCGAGCCGGCACGGTCGATGCGATCGATGCGTCCTCGAAGTTTCGCGGTACCTACCTGCAGATCGAAGTTCAGCTCGGTCTCGAGCACTTCGGGCTGGGGAGTGGTCCTGACCAGTTCGAAGAACTGCTCGAGTTGTTCGATCCCCTGCCGGAGATAGAGCTCGTACTGATAGCGGTCCGGGATGCGGGCATCGGCCAGCCCTTGCCGCAACCGCTCCAGAAGTTCAGCTTCACTCAACTCGCGGGCGAAACGGCGGGCGTCGTAGAAGGTGCGCAGGACATTGTGCATGACCGCACCGTAGTGCAAGGACGCGGGAACGTCGCGCGGAAGGTTCCATTCGCGTTCGAGCTTGAAGCGCAGCGGACACTGCTCGTAGATCTGAATTGCACTGGCGCTCAAGCCGGTCACAAAGTCCGCCGAGGGTGGCATGAGCAGCCAGGCAGCGACGTTGGAATGCTCGATGGCAAACTTTTCTTCTTCCGCAAAGAGGTCGTCCTGCACGGCGGCGGCCGGACGGGTATGCCAAAACTTCCGGTAAGCAGGCTCGCCCATAAATTCTCGGAGGAACTTGGTGGGCCTGGTATCGATGCCCGTTCCCTGCTTGGCGTAGATCGTGAGCGTATCCTTGGCGCGCGTCATGGCGACGTAAAAAAGGCGGCGCTCTTCCTGCTCGTTGAGAATCTTGTCGTTGTGGGCAGATTCCGCGGAGCGCAATGCGGGCGGAAGGTCCACCAGCGGTTCCCGCCAATTGCAGGGGAACGAGGTCGATGACCCGCGGAGGATCGCCACGTGGCGAAACTCGAGTCCCTTGGCGGTGTGTACCGTCATGAGGCGCACGGCGTCTTCGGTAGTCGACGGAAGCGCGATAAATCCCTTCGCCTGAGCAAAGTAATCGAGGTAGTCGAGAAACTCCGCCGGACTGCCTGCTTCCGCGATCGCCCGCGTGTGCCACAGTTCGACAAACTTGCGAAGGGCGTTCACGGCGGGCAACACCGGGAGGGCAAAGTGGCGCGTCACGACGCTCACGGCGTCGGCGGCACGGACACCTTCTCTCTCCACCTGGGTATGTACCTTCTCTACACTCTCCAGAACCGCGCGGCCGTTCGGTAATTTCTCAAGAACCGTGCGGAAATCGAGTTCGTCCCGCCGAACCGCCCTCATGGCGGCCCGCAATTCCTTCGGATCGATGGCAAACTGCGGGAGAGCAGCCACGCGAAACAAGCTGGCCGCATCGCCCGGGCTCACAGCGGCAGTAAGGCAGGCAATCACGTCGCGGACTTCTGGGGTGTGGAGCACATCCAGACCTTCAATCGAAAATGGAATGCCGCGCTCGGTGAATTCCCTGACCAACTCTTCGCGATGGATGTGCTGGCGATAGAGGACCGCGAAATCGCTCCAGGAGCAGCGCTGGTCCTTATCTTTGCGCCTCTTCTGGATCTGGCGGGCCAGGTCGGCGGCTTCGACTTCGCGGCCACCCCAGGTGACAATTTCGACCGGCGCCGCCGGAATCAATTCGCCACGGGCGTTCGCTTCCGCTTCGCGTTCCGATGCCAGCGGGGCGCGCCGATACGAAATCCCACTCGCCTTTTCCGAGAATACGGGAGGGTTCTCGTTCACGATGCCGAAGGCACAACGCAGGATGGGCGAGAGGGAACGGCGATTCCTATCGAGTACGACCAGTCGCGTCGCTGGAAAATGCCGTTGGAACAGAGTGAAGGCTGCGCTCGAGGCGCCGCGGAAACGGTAGATGGCCTGGTCGGGATCGCCGACGGCAAAAACGTTGACCTCGGGTCCGGCCAGCAGCGACAAGATTTCGATTTGGGCAAAGTTGGCGTCCTGGAATTCGTCTACCAGGAGAAAGCGTGTGCGGATGCGTTCCTCGTCGAGCAGCGCGGGGTCATTTCTCAGAAGGTGATAAGCACGAGTGATCATGTGGCCGAACGTGCCCAGGTTTTTCTCTTCGAGCATGCGCTCTACCGCGGCAAAGACGCGCGCGATTTCGCGACAGCGGTCGAGAATCTCGCTGTGCTCCAGTTCGTTCTGCTTTTTTGACCTGGTCACACGCTGCAGGGCCACTTCACCGCGCTCCAGGCGGGATACGTACCCGGCGTATTGTTCCGGGCCAACAAGTTCGTCCTGGCAGCGGCGCATGAAGTCGAGCAGGTCGTCGAGGAACTGGCTGACGTTGGCAGCGCGCACAAAATGTTTGAGGCGCAGATCGCGAATGCGGCGGCGCAGATAGACCCAGAGATCCTTGTCGTCGAGGATGCCAAAGGCGGCGCCCCGGCGATGCAGCAGCCCATTGCACCAGGCGTGAAAGGTGACGACCTCCAGGCCATTGCTATCCCTGCCTTCGAGTTCGGCCTGCACGCGCTGCCTCATCTCTTCGGCGGCGTTGTCGGTATAGGTGAGCGCAAGAACTTCGTCGGGGCGGGCGTGGCCTTCGCGGATCAGGCGGACGACGCGCTGGGTCAGGACCGTGGTTTTGCCAGTGCCCGCGCCGGCGACCACCAGCATCGGGCCAAGAACGTGCTCAATGGCTTCCCGCTGGCGTTCGTCGGGCTGAATCTTCGCGGCTGACAAAACTGACGGACTCACTTGCCGGAGCATATCAGAGCTAGTTGTGGAAGGGTGTGAGGAAGATCACCGCAACGCATCGAGGGCGAGACCGGTGGCGACGATGGCCGCGGTCTCGGCGCGGAGGATGGTGTCGCCCAGGGAAGCGGCGGTCCATCCGGAATCGCGGAACCATTTCAGCTCATCGCTAGTCCATCCACCTTCAGGACCGATGGCCAAGGTGATGTCGTACGGGCAAGAGTGCAGGGCGTCGCGCAGGAACGTTTCGTTCTCGGATTCGGCAAGGACGATCTTGCGGGCAGCGGCCGGCGAGGCGCCAGCGCTACCCAGATCTTTTAGCTGGATGGGAGCGGCGATTTCGGGCAGCGCAGCGCGGCGGGATTGTTCGGATGCCTGGAGGGCCAAACGCTGCCAGCGTTCGCGGCGTTTGGAAGCGGCACGGGCGAGATGCGGGTCGGTGCGGCGGGCGATGACAGGGACAATTCGCGTGACCCCGAGCTCGATGCATTTTTCGATTGCCCATTCCATGCGGTCGAACTTGAAAATGGCGAGAGCCAGGGTTAAGCGTGGGGCCGGCGTAGTGGACAGTTCCGCGCCCAGAGCAAATTCGACGCGCTGGTCGGAAATGGCAGTGATCGTTCCGCGGCGGACCGAGGTGCCGGTCGAAATGTCAAACTCCTGGCCGACTTTGGCGCGGAGAACGCGCGAGAGATGGACTGCGTGGTCACCGGTGAGAGCGGCGGCGTTTCCGTTGGTTTCGTCAGCGATCCAGCGGCGGCGAGACATGACGTCAGTTCCCAGTTCTCGGCTCTCAGCTCTCAGTTCTCAGCTCTCGGCTCTCAGCTCTCAGCTCTCAGTAAAAGAGACAGACGGGCGTCCAAATTGAAAGCATGCCTTGAGTCTGAGAATTGAAACTCTTTCAAGCAAACATGTCCTTCATTCGTCCCAGGAGAGACCGGCGTTGCGGCTTGTTCTCTACCGGAGAGAGCTGCCCCAGTTCTGCCAGGAGTTCCCGCTGGCGCTTGCTGAGTTTGCCCGGGGTTTGGACGCGGACTTCGACAAACAGGTCGCCTTTGCCATGTCCATTCAGGACCGGCACGCCCCGGCTTCTAATTCGGAAAGAGGTTCCAGACTGCGTGCCTTCGGGAATCTTCAGTTTGTAGTCGCCTTCCATGGTCGGAACCATGATCTCAGTGCCCAGCGCAGCCTGCGGGAACGAGACTGGCACCACACAATAGAGATCGTTGCCCTCGCGCTCGAAGAAAGCATGCTCTTTCACATGCAAGACGACATAGAGGTCGCCAGCGGGTCCGCCGAAGGTGCCGGCTTCGCCCAAACCCGCGAAGCGGATACGAGTGCCATCCTCGACGCCGGCGGGAACTTTGGCTTCGACTGTGCGATCGCGCAACAGGCGTCCTTCGCCTTTGCACTTCGGGCAGGGGTCGGTGATCACACTGCCTGCTCCCTGGCACGTGGGACAGGTGCGGGCGATGCTGAAGAACCCCTGCTGATAACGTACCTGGCCGCGTCCGTTGCAGGAACGGCACTGCACGGGCGCTTTGCCGGGAGCCGCCCCTGATCCGTGACACGCGTCGCATGCTTCGTGACGCCGGACCTTGACTTGTTTTTCGACACCAAAGATCGCTTCGTCGAATTCGAGCGTCAGGTCCTCGCGGAGGTCGGCGCCTCGTTGCGCGCGCGCACGCCGGCGGCCTCCGCCGCCAAACAGGTCGCCGAAGCCGAAGAATTCGCCGAAGATGTCCCCAAAATCCTGGAAGATGGCGGGATCGAACCCGGCCGGTCCGCCGGCGCTGCCGCCTACGCCGGCGTGTCCGAAGCGATCGTAGAGGGAGCGCTTCTCGGAGTCAGCCAGAATTGCGTAGGCCTCGGTCAGCTCTTTGAATTTTTCTTCCGCGTCAGGGTTGTTCGGGTTGCGGTCGGGATGGTAAGTCATCGCCAGCTTGCGGTAGGCGCTTTTGATCTCCACCTCGGTGGCCGTGCGAGTGACGCCGAGGACTTCGTAATAGTCGCGTTTGCCGTTGTTGGCCAAATCAGTTCTCAGTTCTCGGTTCTCAGTAAAGCCAAACTCCTTCGGTTCTCCGGTTTTCACTGAGAACTGGGAAGTGGGAACTGAAAACTCAGAGTTTCCTAGCGACCCTCACCATGGCGGGACGCAGCAGGCGGTCTTTGTATTTGTAGCCACGCTGCAATTCGTCGAGCACGTGATGGTCCTCGACGTCGTTGGTGTCCACCATTTCGATGGCCTCATGCACACGCGGGTCGAAAGGCTTACCCACGGTCTGAATCGGCTGGACGCCCATCTTCTGCAGCGCGTCCTGGAATTGCCGATAAATCAACTCCAGACCGTCGCGGAGGTCGCTGGAGCCGCCGGCCGATGCCTTCAGGGCACGTTCGAAGCTGTCAAGAACCGGCAGAATGTTCTTAATGACATCAGCCGCGGCAAATTCGCGGAACTCCTGCTGTTCGCGGGCCGCGCGTTTGCGGGCGTTGTCGAATTCGGCTTGCAGGCGTGCCAGGCGGTCGAGCAGGGCGTCGCGTTCGGCGCGGAGCTTCTCGATCTCCGATCCAGTGCCCGGTGCAGCCGCGGCGGCTGGGCTGGACGCAGATGTCTCTTCCCCGCCCTCCGCGGCGGGCAGTTCGTGGTCCAAATCGAGCTTAACGTCGGTCTTTCCGTTTCCTTTACCCATTCTTCCTGCTACTCCGATTCATTCAGAAGTTTGTCGAACAGGCGCGCGATATACGAGACCGCCGACATCGTATGCTGATAATCGAGCCGCGTAGGCCCGATCACCGCCAGCGATCCCATGACCTCACCGCCGACGCGAGCCGGGGCGCCGATCAGGACGAAGTTGCGCATCGACGGCAACGCCTTGTCGAGCCCGATCACGACGCGCACCGCTTCCTGGCGCGTGTCGAGATAGGCGCTGAGCAGCTTCACGACCTTTTCTTTCTCTTCCAGCGTGCGCAGCATGTCCTGGAGGCGCTGCCGGTCTTCCTCGCCAGTGACGAGGTTGGCGGCACCTTCCACGAATACAGCTTCAGGAGTTTCGCTGGTGGCCAGGGCGCCCTGCTTGTAGAGCTGCTCAATGGACTGCATCAGCCGGTCATACTCGCTGCGCTCCTGTTCGAGGCGGCGGGCGATCTCGGCACGCATGTCTTCCATGATCCAGCCGCGGAAATTCTCGTTGATGTAGCGCGCCGCGAGGTCGAGCTCCGACTGGGGAAGATCGAGGCGCAGCACGCGGTCGCGCACCACTCCCGAACGCGTGACGACCACGGCCAGGACTTTTTGGTCTCCGAGGCGCGAGAAGTAAACGTGCTCCAGGGCATTACGCGGGCCGCTCGAGGCCACCGTGACGCCGACGCTGTGCGAGATCAGCGACAGCACGTGCGACGTGCGCTCCATGAACTCCTGCACGTCGGTGACGCCGGTCAGCGTGTCCTGAATGATGCTTTCATTTTCGTGCGACAGACGGGTCTCGCCACTGAGCTGCTCGACATAGTAGCGGTACGCTTCGGCACTCGGGACGCGTCCGGCCGAAGTGTGCGGCTGTTCAAGGAAGCCGGCCTCGGCCAGATCGGCCATCACATTGCGAATGGTGGCCGGACTGAGACCTTCGCGGCTGGTGCGCGCAAGTCGGCGCGAACCGACCGGCTCACCGGTGGCAATGAAGGTCTCGACGATGGCGGTCAGGATTTCGCGTTCCCGATCGCCGGCTGGTCCGGATGGCATGTTTACCTGAGTCTAGAGCCCTAAAGGCTGTATCTAAATACTTTAGATGCAGAGGCTTAGCTTGCCGATTCAAGGCCCCATTTGCGATTCTAGGGAGCGCTGTTGTGGGTGTCAAGGCGCGGGCGGGGTTAGCTATACAAGAGGGAAAACTGCTACACCCCCCCACCCGGAACCCAGGGCCGGGGCCCGCGCGAGCGCGCAATGACGGCGGAGCGCGTAGGACTAGCAAGCTGGCTGGGGCGTCAATGAGTGTAGATCGCCTGATTACAACAATAATGAGGTGTTCCACCGAGTAAGAGCACCCGGGGGTGGTCCAAACACGTAAAGCTGGTGGGAGGAAGAGGGAGCGGGGAACACTCCACGCGACCTGCGCGAGCGGCAGCCTGAATAATCAACCATCAGACCCCGGTTCTGAGTGTAAACGCCTGATAGTGTCAATCACGGGCAACCGTCGTCGGCGTGATGCAAAGAAAAACCGCCCATACATCGGGCGGCAGAGAGGTCGAGATTTAAGTCAAGGTTGAGGCAAATCCCGTTACTGCGCGTTCACGTACACGTTGTCGAAATAGGCTTCCATCATTGCGCGACCTGTCGGTGTAGCTGTGCAGTTCGGCGTCCCTCGTGCGACCCAAAATGCCTTGAAAGGATAGCCAGCAGGAAACCCGTCTGGGAGATTGTATGGCATCATGACCTCTGGGTTCTTGTTCAACTGGTAGATGAACTGATGGTTCGGTTGGTCCCACTTGACCCGCAATTTGGCGGTCTTACCTAGGGGTAGCGAGCCGATGATCTGGTAGCCGGACGCGATATCAGTGCCGTACAGAGCCTCCACCCTCAGCGGTCCATGGGGGTTCGTATCATCGAGCGCCAGTTGTATGTTCGCCCCAACGTCCTGACCCGGCTGTCCGCCGTAGTTGAAGAAGTTCCCGACGAATCCTGCCCACGCAAGACTTGATATGGAGGGATTACTCTGACAGTCGGAGATCTTCGCGCTACTTACCGTAATGTCAAAGGAAATCTCCACAACGGACGCTGCTCGATTCTCTTT
>Ga0326726_10001276_pt1 | contig 23356 bp, 19 predicted proteins | sample MHFenrmetagenome_2_FD_207603 | JGI IMG/M metagenome (GOLD analysis project Ga0326726, IMG submission 207603) | Lab enriched peat soil microbial communities from Michigan Hollow, Ithaca, NY, United States - MHF15MN | ecosystem: Environmental > Terrestrial > Soil > Wetlands > Peat | place: USA... | reverse complement strand
GACCAGCGTTACTAATCCCCGAGACAAGACCACCTACACCACCTATAATGCTCTCAACCGTCCAATTACCGTGACGGACCCGAACGAAAATGTGACCACCAATGTCTATGACGGCCTGGGGAATTTAACCCAGACCTCGGACGGCCTTACCGGCAGCACCACTTATTTTCATTACAACGACCTCAATCAACAGGACTTGGTCATTGATCCTTTGAACAACCCAACCCGCTCAGCCTACAACCAACGCGGTGAACTTGTCCTGGCCATCGCAGGTGGGGTAGATACCCATTATAGCTATGACAACCTCGGACGACTGACAGAGGTGATGGAAAATGATATGCCCGGTTCCCACCACGATACAGAAACCAATGTGCAAACGGTTTATGCCTACGACGCCAGCGGAAACCGCCGGAGCATCAAGGATGGCAACGGAAACACCACAACCTTTGAGTACGACCCGCTCAACCGGCAGATCACGGAGATCGACCCGCTCGGCCATACCTGGCGGCGTGGATATGATGCGGGAGGCAACCTGACCTCCATGCTGGATGCAAATTTGGCTACAACCACCTACTTTTACGACGAAGCCAACCGCCTGACCACCATCGATTATCCGGGCACGGACCCGAATGTAACCTTCACCTATAACCCGCTGGGGTTGCGCCTCACCATGACCGACGGACTGGGCGTCACCACCTGGGATTATGACGAACTGGGTCGTCCCAAAACCATCACCGATCCGTTCAGCCAGACCATCCGTTATGAATACGATGAGGTTGGAAATCGGACGGTTCTCACCTATGCTGATCAACACCAGGTATTTTCTGCCTATGACGATGGAAACCGGCTGGCAGGCGTCTCGGATAGTCAAAACCAGATTGCCGGTTATCAATACGATGCGGCAAACAGATTGACACAAGTCACACGTTTGAACAACGCCAATACTGTTTATACCTACGATGAAGCCAGCCACCTGCTCTCTGCCATGAATTCCCTTGGCGCCAGCCTGCTTTCCTCCTTCCAGTACACCTATGATGGTGTGGGTAATCGAGTCCGGGCGGTGGAAAAGGTGGCCGCTCCCAGCCAGCTTCGATCACAGCCCAATTTCTTTAACCCTGAGACCCTGCTTGGCGAGATCCCCACGTTCACGCAGACTGCACTTCCGACCGGTATACCGGGCACCCTCTTGACGCCCGAGACCTTCACATATACGCCAACCGCAACTAATACGGACACTTTGACTCCCTCGGAAACCATTCAAAGCCAGAGTGGTTACAAATCTGGCAGCATGGCCCTGGTCAGCCTGCCACTATATGGGAACAGCAGGGTGGGCGTGGCAGCACCGCTTGCCGCGGCAACCAACACCCCTACACGTACACCGACGCGGACTCCCACTCGAACCAATACCCCGGTTCCACCAACCAATACGAAAACCAACACGCGCACACCCACGCGTACCAACACACCGATTCCTCCCACCAACACGAAAACTAAAACCCCAACTGCGACAAGAACGAACACTCCCATCACGCCAACTGCCACCTTCACAAAAACAGCAACACGAACCAATACACCCACCAAAACCTTCACGCCGACAGCAACACGCACCTACACGCCGACCAACACTCCAACGCCGACCGCAACTTATACTCATACAGCAACAGCGACTTCAACAAACACGCCAACCTTGACTTCTACTCGCACCGCGACGTTCACGCCTTCCACAACGCCCACAGCCACGCCCATCTCGAATCTGGTCGTGGATGAATTCGACGCCCCGCTCCTCAGCCCGGATTGGGAATGGTACCTGCCGTCTGATGGGCCGACCTATTCGTTGAGCGAGAATCCTGGCAGCCTGCGGTTGAGAATTCCCGTTGAAGGGTCGGAACAGGAAGGCGTCGATACGGACCCGCAGTTGCGCCGCTCGGACATGGGAGCGGGCGATTGGACGATTGAGACACGTATCAACCTTGCCGGTGTCAATTCGGGTGACCAGTACCAGACCGGTCTCATGGTGAGCTTTGACCCCACCGACATGCTGTGGTTGGGCGTCACCAGCGATGGCTGGCTGAGCGTGGACCGGGCCGGGGTCGGCACTCTTAACCTAACTCCTGCCTCCCTGCCGTTAATCCTGCAGATCCAGAAAACCGGGCCGCAATATACCTTCAGGTACAAGACCTATGCTGACGGCCAGTGGTCGCCGGACTGGAGCATACTGCATACGGAGACCGTGACCAGGCCGGTGGCCTATGTCGGCCTGCTTGAAAGGATCTTCTGGACAAGCTCGGGTGAAACCGTCTTTGATGTGGACTACTTCAAGATGGACCGACAGGGTCCGTTCGTCCCGGCGCCGGTTGTCATACCCGATGTAGATGAGTTCGACGGGCCGGGCCTGTCCCCGGTTTGGGATTGGTATGTCCCCGTGGATGGCCCCACTTATTCGCTGGATGCCCAGCCGGGTTCCATCCGGATGAGCCTGCCGGCATTCGGCATCTATGAGCATTGGGTGGATACAGATCGAGCGCCGCAACTGCGCCGATTTGATATTCCTGCCGGCGATTGGGCGATTGAGACCCGGCTGACTGGTTTGAATGCCGCTCCGGATGCGATTGCCTTTGCCGCACTCGAAGTCGGTTTTGACACGTATGACCAGTTATGGTTTGGAATGAGGGAAAATGCTGAATTAAGAGTCGCCAGAACAGGTTATGACGAGCAGGTCTATCGCCTGCGGAACATCCCCATCTACCTGAGGATGGAAAAACGCGGAGAGGATTACACCTTCAAGTACCGCTATGACCCGAGCGAGGCCTGGACGGTGCTTGGGATTCAGACCTACCCGATGACGCCGGCCTACCTGGGGCTCATCGTGCGCGGCCTCAACACCGGCAGCGCGCCGCTGGTGGTTGACTGGTCTTACTTCAAACTGGAGCAAATCACCTACTCACCCAACCCCACCCCTACGGAGACTTCCACGCCGACTGAAACGTCCACCCCCACCTCTACCGCCACACCTACACCGACAATTCTTCCTCCCGGCAGCGGCAGCGGGCTGGTCGGAAAATACTTCGCTAATTCGATGGACATGAATGGCGCGCCGCTGTATTCGCGGCTCGACCCGCAGGTCAATTTCTCCTGGGTAGGTGACAGCCCGGTGCCGGGGATCGTTCCCGATGATTTCAGCGTCCGCTGGGTCGGGCAGATCGAAGCCCGCTCATCAGAAGAATACAGCTTCAATATCAATGCCGATGACCTCGTCCGCATGTGGATCGATGGACAGATCTATATCGACGATTGGGACAATCCTGTGTCATTTCCCGTAAGGGTCGGCCCGCCCATCAACCTGGTGCGCGGCCAGAAATACACCCTCCAGATCGATTTCCGCGACACTGGCGGGGGGGCTACTGCCGAATTGGCCTGGCATACGCTCTCGAACAGCATCGACTGGGAGATCGTGCCCTCCGGGCAGCTATTCCCGCCATCGGGTGGATTGCCCGCCACTGCCACGGCCACCTCCAGCCCGACATCCACACCGACCGTTACTTCCACACCTACCTCCACGGCCACCTTCACGGCTACAGCGACCCTTACCCATACTCCCTCCTCCACCCCGACCGCGTCGAACACTCCCACCTTCACCAACACGCCGACGAAAACCAATACACCTACAGATACGTATACTCCCACATTTACGCGAACCCCCACGAACACGTGGACGCCAACTTCAACACCCACTGACACTGCCACGCCGACCAACACGCCTACGCCGACATTTACCTTCACTTCAACCTTTACCCCCACCCTGACCTTTACGCGGACTCCCATTCCGACCGGATTACCGACAAACACGCGGACGCCGTCTTCCATCCCCACGGACACGGTCACGCGCACGCCCAGCCCCACCGCCACCGCCCTGCCCGGAAACGGCGAGACGGTCATCACCTACACCTACGACAAACTGAACCGCCTGACCGCCGCGGACTATTCGGACGGAACTTTCTTCCACTACACCTACGACGAGGTCGGCAACCGGAAGAGCGAAACAACCCAGCTTGGCACGACCAACTACACTTATGACATTGCCAACCGGCTGACAAGCGTGGGAGGTGTGACGTACACGTACGACAACAATGGGAATTTGCTGAACAACGGTGTGAACACTTATACCTACGATTCCGCCAACCGGCTGAAGACCGTTAGTAACCAGACCACAGTGATCAGCTATGCCTACAATGGATTGGGTGATAGACTCCAGGAAACAGTAAACGGAACAACCACCACTTTCGTCATGGACCTAGCCTCCGGCCTCACCCAGGCTTTGAGCGATGGCACGAATGAATACATTTACGGCAATGGGCGGATTGCGCAGGTGAATGGCGCGGACACCGAGTATTTCCTCACCGACGCCCTTGGCTCGGTGCGCCAGTTGACCGACTCGACCGGCGCAATCACCCTTGCACAGGGATATGATCCCTATGGCACGGTGAACTACACCGCGGGCAGCACAGCGAGTACTTACAGCTTTACCGGCGAGTATCAAAACCAGGGACTGGTGTATTTGCGTGCTAGAATGTACGCCCCTGCCATGGGACGCTTCCTAACCCGAGATACCTGGGACGGCGATGCCAATAGGCCGATGTCGTTCAATAGGTGGGGATATACTTATGCAAATCCAGTAAATCTTACCGATCCCTCAGGACACGATCCATGGTGGTGCGAAGACGCTAAAGATCCTGTGAAATGTGTATCAGATTGGATAAGAGCATATACTAATCCTGCAACGCCATCACCAACATCCACACTGACGCCGACCTGCACATCGACACCATCATCTACCCAGACACCATCATCTACACCGATGCTGTCATATGCCCAAATGTTTTATAATGCCGTCCTCGATTATAAACGAGATCATGGTCTAAGATCTGGGGTTTCAGTTGCACTCGTGCTGGCAATAGGGGCCTGGGAAAGCGGGGCTTGGAGTAACAACGATTGGACCAATAGTACGAGACAGGGTGGCGTCATGCAAATTAGGGACTCGCAGGGTAACCCCACCAGTAAAATTTACGCCGATACTCCAGTCGGTTATTATGCGAACGTATCCGATGCAATGGATAGATTGAATGAAGGCTATGTTAATGCAGGAGGAAAAATGGAAGGTTGGTTTTGGGATTATCTAACCCTATCGAAATCAAAAGGAGGACTAGGCTACCCGGAGGATGCTATCAACGCTGTTAGGGGCGTGCTATATTACAATACTGGTTATAACTGGATTGAGGCTTACCGAGGAGATCATAGTAACGACGAAAAATATCTAAAAAAGGTCGCTGATACATTAAGTGGTTATGTTCCAAGCCACTTTTCCGAAAGCGATGAGGATCTTGTGACATACTTGTTAAGCGCCCAGCATATGGTAGATTGCGCGGTAGACTTTGGTAATCCTAACTACCATTGTCCATAATTAAGACAATATCTTTTCACGGAAGGAAGGAATTATGTTTCCTATTCGATCTCAAGGGAAAATATTGTTCTCCCTGCTGTGTCTCTTGGGTTTATCAGTTTTGATAGGCTGTGCGCCTAAGCCGAATCGCTTTGGGATAATCTTCACTACGAATGACACGGTTGGTCCAACTGACATTTATCGAATACCCGACAATACCCAGAATAAGATCGAACGGCTGACTTCTACGCCAACTATTGGGGAGTATGGACTCTTGGTATCAAAAAATGGAGAAAAGGTAATTTTTGCGCCAGGACCTACTGGGTTGACAGAGGAACCTTCTGAGTTGGCAATAGAGAATTTTAGACATATCTATCTCTTAGACACAGCCAGCAAGGAATTAGTTGATATTACAAATATTTTGGTTGAGTACTCGATGGTGGGAAGCGGGTTTAGTATGGATTGGTCGCCGGACCAAAAGCAGTTCGCGGTTGCTGAGGGAGATCTTGAACTCATGAATTTCGATGGGACGAATAAAAGAGTTATTTCTATCCCGTCTCTTGGCGAGTATCTGAATATAAAGGGTGCCAAATGGTCTCCAGATGGAAAAAAGTTAGCGCTGATTCGCGGAAATGTTCCTGAAACCCCACAACATCATGGCATAGCACTGCTGATTTACGATCTTGGAAGTGGAAAAATCAGTCAACTTACAGATTATCAGGAAGGTTGTGGTGGTGCAACGTGGTCACCTACCAGCCAACAAGTGGCGGCAACCTGTAGTGCCATTCTTCCCTACACGGACATGGTAGGACCAGAAACCGTACGCATTTTCAGTACAGAAAACCCCGGTCGGCCTTATGAGCGCCTAGCCATGGGTACTTGCCGCGATCCATCCTGGTCTCCTGATGGAAAACAACTCGCTTTTGTGTGCGAAAAGAGCGCTGATCAAGGCGGACAATTTGGACTCTTTGTGATTAATTCTGACGGCAATGGAATTCATGAGGTGAAGTTAGGAAATTTGGGAAGTCCTACTTATCTGAGATATCCTACCTGGTCGCCTGATGGAACACAAATCATCTATGAGGCAGCAACTAATGATGGGCATTCAAGAATCTATTCGGTGAATTCAGACGGCTCAAACAACCACGCTTTGACAAATCAGGATGCGGTTTATAACATCGTTTCGGTTTATCCTATGCCGTAAGTTCTTTTCAATACTTCTTCTTGCTATAGCAATCTGACCGCCTTGTGAGCTTATGATCTGCCGGATGGCATCAACCCGCCGCGCCAGTTGGTGGATGCTCAAGACCAGATCACCTTCTCGGCGCGTTACACGCCCTGTCCTGAACCCTGAACCCTTGAAGGGCACAAGGCCTGGTAACGCAGGGGTTCAGGGTGCTTCGCACTCGCTTGGCGATGGTCTCCGACCAAGCCGAGCCTTGACCGAAAGGCTCCCATAGTGCCACCCCGGTCTCCCGCCGGGGTGGTTTTATTGCCCCGAAATCGTCTGAATCAGCGGCGCTCCCACAATAATCAAAATTGTGATCACAAAAGGCATGAAGTAGAAAATGGCCGACATCACCCTTAGGCTCGAGCCCAGCTTCTCCGCGCGGGTCTCCGCCTGAGCGATGAACTCGTCGGAAAAGGTCTGCGCGAGCGATTTGAGCAGGCTTTGCACCTGCACGCCCCTGCCCACAAAACCCAGTTGAATGGCGAGACTGATCAGCCCGCTGTGCCCGCTCCGCTCAGCAGAGGTGCGCAGGAGCCCGTTTTCACCATCCTTTGAGAACAAGGCAAGCCCGGACGCAGCCTCGAACACGGTACGAAACCAGGCCGCGCAGAATCCAGTCCCATTCGCAGCCCTCCGGATGACGGTCTCCAACGCCGCACCCATGAACACATTTACACCTAGCCCCACCGCCACCGCGCTGCCGGGCAATGGAGAGACGGTCATCAACTACACCTACGACAAACTTAACCGCCTGACCGCCGCGGACTCCTCGGACGGCACCTACTACCATTACACTTACGACGAGGTCGGCAACCGGAAGAGCGAAACAACCCAGCTCGGCACGACCAGCTATCTTTACGATATCGCCAACCGCCTGACCAGCGTGGGAGGTGTGACTTACACTTACGACAACAATGGGAATCTGCTAAATGACGGAGTCAACACTTATACCTATGATTCCGCTAACCGACTGAAGACCATCAGTAACCAGACGACAACGATCAGCTATGCCTATAACGGCCTCGGAGACCGCCTGCAGGAGACCGTCAATGGTATGACCACCACCTTCGCCATGGACCTGAACGCCGGCCTCACCCAGGCGTTGAGCGACGGCACGCATGACTATATTTATGGCAATGGACGGATTGCACAGGTGAATGGCGCGGACACCGAGTATTTCCTCACCGACGCCCTCGGCTCCGTGCGCCAGTTGACTGACTCGGCCGGCGCGATAACCTTCGCGCAAGCGTATGATCCCTACGGCGCGGTGAACTACACCGCGGGCAGTAGCGTGAGCAGCTACGGCTTCACCAATGAATATCAGAACAGTTACATTAAGTTGATCTACTTGCGCTCCCGGATGTACTCCCCCCTCACCGGACGGTTTCTCACCAGAGATTCCTGGCAGGGCGATTATAACAGACCCCTTTCCCTCAATCGCTGGAATTACACCGAGGGCAATCCGATCAATTACACGGATCCATCAGGATTGTGGGCTTTGGCAGAGTTCAAGAAATTAGATTCGAAAGCACCTGATTGGACCCAACTCGAAAAACAAGCCGTCAATAATGCAGTTACAATGGTTGCAATGGCATATGCCAAAGCCTATAACCAAGAAATGAAATATAGAGCACTAGAAGAGTGCGATTCATTATTTGGGTGGTTGTGGCTATCGAAAAAGATAAAGCCCGATGCTGCATTTTATGCAATACACGGCGGCCCTATTACTTTCTGGCATCTATCAGACACCTCCATGAAGTTTTTTGAGCCAAAAGAGAGGGAGTTCGATGACTATAATGAATATCTTAGAAAACACAAAGAGTACTGGCAGAATCCTAAAAAAGTGTGGGGCCAGAAAAGAGATGAAAATGATATTTATATCTTTAGCAACTATAGCACTGCCCAATTGGAAAATGATTTAGGGAGGAATACCAGATTCTTCATGCATGAAATTGGGCATGCCTTCAATCATGCGGTTACATCAAAGACAAGCGCTAATCCGTACTCTCTTGTGACAGGAGATCTGATAGACCCAAATTTTGGTGGATATGCAGGCAAGAAATTGGATTGGCAATTTAGCAGTGATTCCACTGCACCAGGAGAATACTTCGCCGACATGTTCATCGGTTGGGTTTATCAACAGTGGGGAGTTGATGAGGTTGGTGTCATTACCGAGCATGGGCAAACAAGGAGAGATTTCATGAATGATAATATGCCTTTATGGATTGCAGATACAATAGGAAAAAGGAGGTAGGCGAATCCATGAAAAGAGTTAAATGGATCACAGCCTTATGGATATCCCTGCTATTCACTGGGTGCGTGAGTTTACCCATACCGAAATTGCCAGCCACCGAGACATTCCCAACTACAAGGCAAATACTGCCTGCATCAACGAATATACTCACCAAACAGCCGTTACAAACAATGACTCAGACAACAACCAGCACACCGGAACTGCTACTGACCGAGCAAGTCGGAGAATGCCGACTACCCTGCTGGTGGGGCATCACACCGGGGGTGACGACCTGGGATATTGCTTTAAAGACTCTGGAACAAATAAAAGAAAAATACAGCGAAATAACTATTAAAGATGGTTATATTGAAATGAAACCACCAGAGGGTGGTTATGTGGAAATGTATCGTGGTGATGATAGAAATATTCGTAAAATCGATATAACCACCGGCCCTTTGGACGGATTTCAATATTATGACTTGCTAACCGAGTATGGCGAACCAAGTGATGTTTATCTCTTTGCATATCAGCATTTTCAAGGAGATTACCCTCCAGCAACTGTGATTTTATATTATGCGGGCGAAGGCATATTGGCAGAATATGAGTTAACTGCCAAATTGGATGAAATAAGAAATACCATAACAATATGCCCAATTCCTGAAAGACAAAAAATTCAATTAAAACGCAAGGGGACGACCTTGTCATTTGATGAAATCAGGAATTTCGTGATGGGCATATCGGATTTTCCGATGTTGAAAATTGAAGACTCGACGTCTATGACCAAACATGATTTTTATCTGTTGTACAAAGATAAAAACCAGACCAAATGCTTTGAGACCCCATTGTCGCTGTGGCCATAGTATCTGCTCGGCATGGGTCTTATCACAGCACCTTTACAATTTCAAACCTGTGCTGGCTCGACCATCGCCAGTGCCAGGATGCCATCGCGTAGAGCCTGCAGCGTCTGGCGCTGGTGCTCATTGAGCGTGCCGCTGCCCAGCCCATCCACCAGAGCGATCAGTTCGGCAGGGGAGGAAAGCGGGAGCTGCCTGCTTTCAGAGAGTTCGAACAAGCGCTCGACCTGTCCCATCGCCCGGTAGTAATCGGCAGCCACGGTACCGTCATACAGGCGGGCGTAACCCAGGGTGGTATCCACCTTCTCGTGGCCGAGCAGCGCCTGCACCGTGAGCACCGGCGCGCCTGCATTCAGCAGGAGCGTGGCGCACGAATGCCGCAGTTGGTGGGGTGTAATTTGCACCCCGCAGCGTTTGCCATAGGTGTGCATCCGCACCAGGCAGTAACGTGAAGTCAGCGGCTGGTGGCGATGGATAAACACGTGGTCTGAAATGTATTCAGGCATTCCTCGTTCCACCAGCCAGGTCTGCAAAGCACTCAACGTGGCGCCGCTCATGTACACCAGGCGGTCTTTCAACCCTTTGGACTGCTCGATGTGGAGGCGCTGGCTCTCCCATTGGATGTCGCCCAGCCGCAAACGGCGCACTTCGCAGGTGCGCAAGCCGCTATAGAGCATCAGGTGCAGCCAGGCGCGGTCCATCACTCCCATCCGGCGCTGGTTGGCATGGCTTTTCCGGGTTTCGCCCTCGTTCTCGTCCAGCAGGCGGCGCAGCTCTGAGACGGGCGCATCTTTGGGCAGGCGCACTCCGCTCCGCAGCATGGGCACCAGCAGCATGCGCTGGCAGACCGGCACACCACTCTCGTCCAGGAAACGCAGGAAGGCCTGCAGGTGACACAGGCGCGTATTGATGGTGCTGACGCTGCTCCCGGCCACCAGGCGCGCATCCACGAAATCGAACCACACCTTCGGGGTGATGTCGCTGGTCGCGCGCAGGGGAATGGCCGCCGCCATCCAGCGCAAGGGGAGGCAGACCTCGCTGAGCGCCTTCTTCAGGCGCGGCGGGCGGTCCTCAACTCGCCAGCTCTTCTGTTTGTGAGCCACAAATTCCCGCACCTGCTCGCACAGCCAGTCCGGCAGGCTGTCCAGGTGGTACTCCCAGTGAATGGGCCTGGGGCGGGCGGCTTTGTCCCGGCGCAGGCGCAGGTATTCGGCCAGTTTGCGCAGCCCTTTGTTGTATTCGATGCGTGTCGAACGGCTTTCATACCGGCTTTCGATATAACAGCGCACCTGCTCGAGGTCGGTCTCCGGATCGATCGCCCAATAGATCTTGTTCAGATATCCCAGCGCCAGGCGCGCTGCCACCGTGTAGAGGTTCAGGGCGGATGGGCTGTATCCACCCGCTTTCAGCCAGACCTGGAAAGCGCTGTGGAAACTGCGGTTGGGCACCGGCCAGGCGGCAAAAGGCGTGATGGCCGGGTCAGTGGGCGTGGTATTCTTGAAGTGATGGCAGCGTTGGCCGGTGCTGAGGGTCATCGCACACCTTCCTTGAGCGACATGCGCTCCATGACCTGCTCCATGGCCGCTTCATAATCAGCCTGCGCCTGCTTATCTGAGATGTGCAGGTAGCCCTCGACAGTCTCAGATTGTTTACAAACAACACATTTCATCGCTTCCTACGTTTGAAATCCGTTTCCCACTGGTGGATATCCGGCTTATAACAAGGGCAAACCCCACGGTGATAAACGGTGATGGCGCCTGGGGGGCGAAACTAATCTGCCAGATGCAAGTGTGCGCCAACTCCCACGGGATGAACTTGATCACCGTGTGGCTGATGGCGCATGTGCGACTCAGTCGCGTACCGTCAGTCCGGATGACCCGTAGGCGCTTCCTGCGCTTACCCCAGGTGGCCTGCCAAGCGGAGGACTCAAGCAGCGCGAAGTACAAACTGACAGGCAGAGTGACCAAACAGAAACCGGCCAATTGACCTGAGAGTGGATTGTCAAATACCTGACGTGCGAGAGGTGACGTTCTCTGTCCGTTTTAGCGGACAGCTTCGCAGAGCACGCACACCTCATCAGGTCACGTTGCGCTCTGCCTGCCCCGTCCGGGCAGTTGGATAGCGGCTTCCCCTGTCGCCTGCATCGTCCCATGTCCTTTGGGAAAGACAACAGTCCCCGCCGCGATTTTTTATGGAATCGTGTATGTAATGAGCTCTGTGGTGCCCGAGCCGAGCCCTTCCATGGTATAGCCCGATTTGACCAGGCCAACCTCCGGGGCGAACCAGTAGTCGACTTTCATCGGAGGCACGGCGCCGTTGACCCATGTGATCTGATTGGTGAGGTGCAGGGCGGTGAACGCGCCGGCCGGGACGGTTACGGATTCGGTCCCGATTGCCTCGAACTCGTACTGGACGGTCCAGGGGGAAGTCGAGTTGGGGCCGATTACATTGACGGTGAAGGTCTCGGTCCAGGTGTCACCGGCCTTGACGTCCTTTGGCAGGGTGACGCCATCATTGGAGACGGTCTCGACGGTGACAGTTGCATTGGCGCCGGTGGCAATGGCCGCCAGTTCGTCGGTGGGAGCCTGGACTAGCCCTTGCGGCGTGCAAGACCAGTTCTCCAGGTAGGTGTAAGGCTTCCCACTTGAGAGGACGCCGGTCCTCTCGACGGAGAATCCGTTGGGACGGACGTCCTTGATGGTCGAGGTCTGCGTGCTGTCTCCCAGGGAGGACGTGCTCTTCCGGTTGTACGTCGCTCCCTCGACGACAGGCAGATATGGGTTTTCGCAATCTCCACTCGACGCCGAAGACGGTGGACGTGTCGTGGCTGCCGCGCCTTCCGTGACAGAGGGCGCAGCCGTTGGCCCTCCGCCCCTGCAGGCTGTTGAGGCTAGAAACAGTGCAGTTACGATGACTGCCGCTCGAGGATTCATCAATCCACCTCCTTTTGCATTCCCATAAAAAAATCTCGGCGGGTGGTATCCTGAGAGGAGCGAGACCGCTCACCGGGGATGCCATCCGGGGCTGGAGCATCAGGGTAGACCGTCGCCGCCCATGAGAGAGAGATGGGGCCATCTCCACTCGCGTTGTTACTTGGTCGCCCGGTGGATTTTCGTCTGGACTACGAGCCCGAATCGGGGTGTATCATTCGCAGCCCTAAAATCCACGCCCCACTCACCTGCCCCGCTTTCTTAGCGGGGTCCAACTTAAGGAGAGTATAGCATGAGTAAAGAAGCAAATACAATACTATCGCGCCGCTACGTTGCACTCGACATCCACAAACACTACTGGTCAATTTCTCCTGGGTAGGCGACAGCCCGGTACCGGGGGTCGTTCCCGATGATTTCAGCGTCCGCTAGGTCGGGCAGATCGAAGCCTGCTCATCAGAAGAATACAGCTTCAATATCAATGCCGATGACCTCGTCCGCATGTGGATCGATGGACAGATCTATATCGACGATTGGGACAATCCTGTGTCATTTCCTGTAAGGGCCGGCCCCACGTACAATGCTTGCTCGGCGTGGGTCTCCTGACCAAGCCGAGCCCTGACCGCCAGGTCTCCCCAAGCATGTCTCCTGTACAATACGAATGGACACATAAGGGATAGGTCTCCCAGAATCCCCTCAAAAACCAAGACTCTCTCGCGAGGGTCTTTTACTGATCAAATCTATTCCATCTGCCATTCTTCTATGAAGGCACGCACTGACTCACAACCTCTTGCTCACTTTTACACGAAATCAAAAACAGGGACCTCGATTGTGCGTGACGGCTTTTGCTTTTTCAACAGCAATTGTTGAATCCGCTCGACCGTTTCGGCTGAAAAGAGTTGCTCCCCGGATTCAACGCACACTCGCGCCGGGACATTTCGGATTATGGTTAAATTTCCGTCAACTTCGATCGTGTATGTGACTTTTACAGGCACATAGGTCTCTTTAGGATATGTTGTAACCATTTTTATCTCCTTACCTTATAGTCAATCCACTGTTCTGGGCCGGGCTGGTAAAGGGTATTGAATCACGGTTCCTTATAAAAAGAAAGGCTGCCCAACTTACTTTTCGGACAGCCTCTAATCGATAACGAGCGTTCGAGTGTTTTATTTACCTGCCCCACATTGTCGCATCTCGTTTCCTCCAGCGGTTGTCTTTACGCAGCCAGAGGGGAAAGTTTATAAACACGTGCCAGCTTGGTCGCGGTGGCAAAGTCTTTCTGTCGCAACGCTTCGCGCACATCGTCCAGCTTCATCGCATCCTCCACCGATAAATAAGGCGACCAGTCATCGTCCGTATAGATCAGTTCCACATCCACTTCCGCGGCGTAATCGCCGAGGTGGATTAATTTGGTCGTTCGTTTTCTGGTCATTTTCTTCTCCTTATAAAATCATCCTGCCAGCGGGCGGGGTCGGGCCGATAAGCGGTTACCAACACTGCAAGGGATGAATCCATTTTCGGAATACCCCAAACAACGTGAATGGGTCTACCCTGCCCATCTTTTTGGATTACCAGGATGCAGGGACCTTTATGATAATCGGGATATTCTTCGACCATGGCTGCATCCTTTACGCCGGCCAGAACATCTCGAACAAGTATACCGTCTTCCGCCAATTCGTCTTACCCATGAGCAGAGATACGTACCTGTTTTAGTTCAACAAGCTTTAGAATCGTGCTTAATATCTCACCCATGGTTAAATTATACCTCGCTCCACAATGGTCTCCGCGCAGCGCCCTTGAGGGGCTAACCAAGCCGAGCTTTGACCGAAAATCTCAACAAGAAGTAAGGATGGAATATTCCCCTCACTCGGCGTGGGCTATCGCTGCTCTCGCTCGATGCGGGTCGGTAACTGCGGGTTAAACCCCAGCGAATACCAGGATATAGTCTAGCAATTTCTCATAAGCAAGGTGAAAGTTCTTGTTTGGAATATAGACCCACTCTCGGCGTATGATCCAGCCGGGAGTGGGATGGAGATTGGTAGTACGAAACCCAAGTGCTGCTGAGCTCGGAACTCACCCACCTGAAACGATTGAGCCAGCGCCTGTCCCGCCGCCAGATGGGGAGTCAGCGTTGGTGGGAGGCCAAAGATCAATTGGCTCGCTTTTATGCACGGATGGACATACCTGTCCCTCGCCCTCCCATGGGTCTATGGGTGAACCACCCGTAATCCCAAATGCATTTCATATCCGTCAAAATCGCTGTCATTGTGCAACAGGTCGTGTTCGTTTTCGATGCAATAAGTGGCAATGAGACCATCCATCGTTTTCCGGACCGTGACCCCTTTGCTTCTCAACGCACGATCATTGCGCGCACTCTGCAATGCCAATTCAGGGTTCACCATTTCCACTTGAAGGTATCTTCCCAGGGTTCGACGGGCTTTTTCAAAATCCGCATCGTCTCGAAATCCCTGCAGGACCTCTGCCAGGATCAAGTCGCCGACCAGGATTGGCGTTTGGTCTGCGATGGCATCCAGATAGTTCGTTGACGGATTCTCCAACCCGTTGAAGTAATCAATCCACACGGTGGAATCAACAACCAGCATGACTAATCCCCGCTGCGCGATAGGCGTTGTTGATGAAGGTCCCCTTCCCAGTTCAACTTGCCGCGCAATTTGCGGATTTCCCCTTGTTCACGCAACAGGATGAGGGTTCGTAACGCCTCCTGCACCACTCCCCGTTTGGTTTTGATTCCGGTTAGTTTTTGGGCGCGCTCAACAAGTTTGTCGTCCAGCACAATATTGGTCCTCATGTCAGTCTCCTGTTGATGTGTATAAATGCGTGATTTCATGTGTATTATACGGCAGATGACTCGAAAATGAAGTCGTTGGAATTTATGGCGCATAAACACACCTGATTTATAAATCAGGTATAATAGGGACATGATCAACATCGCAATATCCCACCAGGCTGCCGAAGTGATCCTCCATGACGCCATGTGGCGTGACATCACCACCGCCCGTCGCGCCGCTCTCCTTCAAATTCTGTGGAATGAACGCTACCTCACTCGCGCCCAATTAATGGCCAGGGCTGAATACAGGCTGGGCAGGAACTGCTTTGGAACATCCGCCTGGGAGGATACTTTTTACCGGGACATGCGCGTGGTCAAGCGGGCATTTCAAGTTGCCCATTACCAGTTGGAATACAGCCGCAATAGGGAACATCCTGGTTACTATCTACAGGGACAACCAGCCCTGTCACCGGAGTTCAGGCAGATCGTGAAAGCCAGCGCTGCAGAAGTGGATCAGCGCCAGATCGATATTTATAACCGGTTGACCGCTGCCGCCCGCTTTCGACAGGGCTGTGCCATCAGCGACACCGCCCGGGAAGTGGTGGCCTACCGCATCCGCGAGGAAAATCCCAACCTCACGCCACAGGAGGCCCATCAAATGGCGCTCCAACGGGCCTACGCACCATGAAAGACCCGCCACTGGATATCACCGGCTTCCTCAAACTGGTGCTTGAGTCCCTTGAAGCGGCCGGGGTTGAATACCTGATCGGAGGCGCCATTGCCGAATGGGCGTGGGGTGAACCGCGGGCCACCCAGGACCTGGATCTTGTCGTCAACCTCCCCGTCAAAGCCGCCGGCAGGCTCTCCAGGGAGCTTGAAAAAAGGAATATGCTCGTTCCGGTGGACATCATTCTGGACGCGCTGGTGGAGGGCCGGGCAGATGTTCCGCTGAACGCGATCCACATGTACAGCGGCCTCAAAGCAGATTTATATTTGATGCGGGAGGGTGACCTGCTTCGGCAGAGCGCGTTTAAACGCCGGGTAAAGGTCGATTATGGTCCGCCGATCGGAAAGGTTTATGTCCACTCTCCGGAAGACCTGATCCTTTACAAGCTCATGTTCCTGGGATTGAGCGGGCAGCCAAAACATGCCCGTGATATTGCGGCCATTCTTCGGGCGAAAAGAAATCAAGTTGATTTTGGATATATCGAAGAATGGGTCACCCTGCTGGGATTGGGCCCTGTTTGGAAGGAAATGCTGGACAGCATTGCATAGATCAATGTCAGGGCCGACTAAGGAAGCCAGGTATGATATGGCAGCCGGCCATCTGCCGCTCAAGTCGTCTGGAAGGATTACGCCAGCCGGACCAGGGCACTTTGCGGATACTGGGTTAGCTATTTGCCCGGACTTAATGATATTTGGGCTAACCGGTTACCATGGTCCAGGGAATGGCCAGGATTTTTTCACCCAACCGCTTGACGTCGCGCCCGCTGTGAAGAAGCAACCCCGCCTTTGCTCCTTCGTGTTCGTTCAAGAATGACTGTAACCCGGCGATATCTCGATAACCCGGGTTATTGGTAGTTTTTACTTCAACTGCCATCACCCGTCGACCATGTTCCACCACGAAATCAACCTCGGTCCCGTCACGGGTCCGCCAGAAGGAAAGCCGTCCGGCAGGGGTCATCAGGCGAGTCAACAATCGCAAATGGTGGTAGATCAAAGTTTCGAAATAGGCTCCATATTCGCGGGATCTCTGGAGGTCATCCAATTCGTAATAGCCTGAGAGATAGACAGCCAGCCCTGGGTCGTTCAGAAAAGCCTTGGGGGATTTGAGCAAGCGGGTGGTATGGCTGACCGTATAGGCCGGCAGGCGTTCGAACAGGTTGGTCGTTTCGAGCAGGTTCAGATACCGGTGGACCGTCGGCTGGGCAAGCCGGGCATCGCGGGCCACCTCGGATTGGTTCAGCAGCTGCCCGGATCGCAGTGCCACCAGTTCCATGGTCTTCCGGAAATCGAGCAGGGCATCAATTTGGGCCACCTGGCGCAGATCGCGTTCCAGGTAAGTAGCAACATAGCCATCCCACCAGCGTGTCCAGGACTGAGGGCTGTCCAGTGTAAGCAGGGCGGGCATCAGCCCGCGCATCAAGGTCTCTGTTGGATCCGAGGGCGCTTGAGGCAGACTTCCTTCGGCAGTGAAATCACCGGCCAGTAAACGGGTCAGGATATCCGGGGGCTGTGCCTTGTGGAGTTCCCCGAGAGCCATCGGGTCAAGGACAAAATAGACTGCCCGGCCGGCCAGACTTTCACTGACCTGTTTCATAAGCAGGAGGTTCGTGGATCCTGAAAGCACGAAACGGTATTTCCCCGGATTCCGGTCCACCGCCCGTTTGACAGCGACCAGCAAATCTGGAGCCTTTTGCACTTCATCCAAAATGACACGGTCTGTACCGGCCCACAGGGCATCCGGGTCATTCCGGGCCTGGGCCAGGACATCGAATTCATCCAAACTGTGATAGCGCCATTCACGGAATGGTAGGGCATTGAGCAGCAGAGTGCTCTTTCCCACCTGGCGTGCCCCGGTCAGAACAATGACGGCATGGTCCCGGCTGGCTGCTTGAAGGGAGGGGGTGATCCAGCGATCCAAGTAGCTTTCTGGTAATGAATAAAAGTTATTCATGACGTGAATAATAATGCAATTCCCCATGTTGTCAAGGTGGGCAACTTTTGGATCCAGTGATCTTTAGCACTAAGAACATCAAATTTGGCACTCGTGCACATAGATGCAAATAAATCCACACCCAAGGCACCTGCACCAAAGCCGGAAGGGCCCCAAAATGAAACCCCTAAAACCCAACAGGGCTTCAAGTAATTACACTGCTATCGGTTTTCTCTCAACAGTGGGTTACTTCCTCTTTCGTTTCATCTTTTTCACCGTACTTGCCGCTAACTCGCGGACAAACGGTTCCGAATCCTTCTCGGCCATTTGCTGTAATTTTGCTATCATCCGTGGAGAGGTTAGCCGGACCGCCGATCTCAGCGCCACCTTGCGGATTCCGGCATCCGGGTCATTTTTCATTCGATCCAGCATGCGTTCCGCCTGGGCCTGCGGCAGGTTGCGGATGCATGAGGCAGCGGCGACCCGCACCACAGGCTCATTCCGGGCCGCTGCCGCTTCCAGCACGGCGGCCGATTGTCTGCTCTTGATCAGGCTTGCCAGGTAGGTGGCTTTTGACGCCAGACCCAGGTCTCCGCCCAGCACCAGTTCCATGAGAAACGGAATCGCCGCGGAGCCAAGTTTTTTCGCGTTTGCGTAATCGACTTCGTCCGCGTCCAGCCAGGCGCGAACAGCTTGCATCGTGATCGCCATGGTCTCCTCCTTAGGTTTCAAAGGTCAACGCACTCGCCCGCATCGTATTCACTTCCGCGGAGATCACATCGGGCGGAGGGTTGGTAATGTTTGCTGTTCCGCCTCCGGTCATGAGCCGGTTAAACAGCCGCGCCCCCGGCGCATCGCAATGAGGGAGGCCGAGCACGTGGCCCACTTCGTGCCCCATCGTCCAGACACTGGCGATTTGAGCCACCACCGCGCCAGGTTGTCCCGCCGGGTGAGCCGCGCAGCCGTTAAACGACGGCACCGTGGAACGTACAAAGTAGACCACCACGTCGCTGCCCCACGCATTATTGCGGTTGGCGAAAAGCTGGGTCTGTTCCGTAGTGACCGATCCCATATTGCATTCACCCACATCCACGTCCGTAAGCGCCGGCAGGTTGAGCGTCTCGGTGCTGACCCGCTGCACCCGAATCCCCAGCGACTCGTAGACCTCTTGCATTGCCACGACCATACGATCGATGGATATGGTGGGGTTGGTAAGAACCTTGACGTGCAGCCGAAGGGTCTGCTCGCCAAGTTCGAAGCGGTTATCAGCGGTGTTCAAGAGCCAGCCGCCGAAGCGCGTCCCGTTCTGCGCCATCATCGGTACGTTGAAGGTGTTCCCCGCAAACCGGAAGATGCCGATACCCCACGGGCTGGTGACCAGGATGTCCGCCTTGCCGTCGCCAGTGAAATCCGCCAGGTTGTCGAAATGGTTGTCGGCGGTATTCAGGAGCCAGCCACCGAAGCGCGTCCCGTTCGGCGCCATCATCGGCACATTGAAGGTGTTCCCTGCCAGTTTGAGAACCCCGATACCCCACGGGCTGGAAATCAACAACTCGGATTTCCCATCGCCGTCAAAATCCGCCACAGGTCCCACTCGATTGTCGAGGGTGTTCAAGAGCCAGCCGCCGAAGCGCGTCCCGTTCGGCGCCATCATCGGCGCCGTGAGCTTGCTTCCGGAGAGCTTTAGAACACCGATGCCCCAGGGACTCGTGATCACGATCTCCGCCTTGCCGTCGCCGTCCAGATCCGCTGCTGTCACCACGTGGTTATCCACAGTATTCAGCAGCCAGCCGCCGAAGCGCGTCCCGTTCTGGGCCATCATCGGCGCCGTGAGCGTATTCCCGGAGAGCTTCAAAATACCGATGCCCCAGGGGCTGCTGATCACGATCTCCGCCTTGCCGTCGCCGTCCACATCCCCCACAGGGCTGAAGCGGTTGTCGGCGGTGTTCAAGAGCCAGCCGCCGAAGCGCGTGCCATTCTGGGCCATCATCGGTGCCGTGAGCGTATTCCCGGAGAGTTTCAAAATACCGATGCCCCAGGGGCTGGTGAATAGAATCTCCGCTTTCCCGTCTCCGTCAAAATCGCCCACCGGTCCGAAGCGGTTGTCGGCGGTGTTCAAGAGCCAGCCGCCGAAGCGCGTCCCGTTCGGCGCCATCATCGGCGCCGTGAGCGTATTCCCCGAGAGCTTCAAAATACCGATGCCCCAGGGGCTGGTGACGAGCAACTCGGTTTTGCCGTCACCATCGAAGTCCGCCATCAGGTCGAAGCGGTTGTCTGCGGTATTCAGCAGCCAGCCGCCGAAGCGTGTGCCGTTCGGTGCCATCATGGGCGCCGTGAGCGTATTCCCGGAGAGCTTCAAAATACCGATGCCCCAGGGACTCGTGACCGGAACCTCGGCGATCCCGTCACCGTCAAAGTCGCTCTTCTTAACAGTCATTGCCTTATCTCCTTTCTGCGGGCTAACTACGATTCGGCAGGTAAAATTTATATGTCCTGCACTTTAAGCAAAGTATATAATTCCGACAGGCCGAAGTCAACAGGGACCGCTCTCGGCCCGAGCTGGTACCGCGACCACTTCATCGCGTTACCCCTCACCCATCGGCGAGTCGAAGACGGAAGCGAAAACCTTCCGGGCCGGCCTTTTTGATCTAGATAGCGACTTTATTCTTTAACATCATTTCGCACGAATAAGGTTATCTTCTGAAGCGCCCGGCTCCCCTCTCCCCTCTAAACTTGCACAGAAGCCTGAAATTAACCTTCGCAATAAAGGTTAATTTCAGGCTTCTGTTAACAGCATAACATTATGACTACACGCAACTCACGCTTGAACCTGCCGACCGCAACGTCCAGGAGTCACAATAACCCATTATCGCGCGAGGCGGCTCGCGGCCCAGCAGGCCGCACCGATCACGCCGGAATTGCCCCCCAGGATAGCAGGGACAACTTCAACCTGTTCGACCGGCATGACGTGGACACGCTCGCGCATGGTGCGTTCCAGCGGTTCGAACAGGAGCTTCCCTGCCCGAGCCACGCCTCCGCCGATAATGATGCGCCGGGGGCTGATCGCCGCGCAGATGCTGGAAGCCGCCACCCCGATATAAAAACCTGCCTTGTCATAGATGTCCCGCGCAATCTCATCCCCGGCGAGGGCCGCCTGGGCGATGAGCTCCGGCGTGATCCGGTTCATGTCATAGCCGGACAGTTCGCCGAGGGTCGTCGTCAGGCCCTGGGAGACTGCCTTCATGCCCATCGCCGCGATCGCCGGGCCGGACGCCAGGGCTTCGAGACAGCCGTAATTTCCGCAGCCGCAACGGGGGCCGTTGTAATCGATGACCATGTGGCCCAGCTCGCCGCCCGAACCGCCGATGCCGAGGTGCAGCTGCCCGTTGATCACCAACCCACCGCCGATGCCGGTGCCGACGGCCAGCACGGCCAAGGTGTCAACGCCTTTGCCCGCGCCGAAGCGCCATTCCCCGTAGGTGATGGAACGCACATCGTTGAGCAGCACCGCCGGCAGGCCGGTCAACCTTTCGAGGGAGGCGGCCAGAGGCACGTGAGGCCACGTCCCCGGCAGGTTGGGCAGGAAAAGGGTCTCGCCTTTTTCACCGTCATAGACACCGGGGATGCCGATCCCGATCCCGCCCACCTCGCCGTCCCTTGAACCGGAAGCCTGGATCACCTGCAGGCAAAGCCCGGCCATGCGCTTCACCACGGCCTCATGACCATCTTGCGCCAGGGTGGGGACGCTCATGTGCTGCAGCACATCGCCCGTGTCGACATCCACGAGGGCAGCGCGCAGGTTGGTACCGCCGAGATCACAGCCGATCATCTTTTTCATAGCTCATCCAATAAGTGGTAATTAAAGCCTGGCAGATTGCAAATCCCTGCCAGGCGGGATGGAGCGAGAGATCAATGCATATAGGGTTTTAAAATATCGCGCGAGAGGTAGAAACCGCGTTTGACCAGCGTCTCGTCCCCTTCGTAGACGCGGTCCTCGTGTTCAATGCTGACCACGCCATCATAACGGGCGGCGGTGAGCGCGGCGAAGAACTTCGGCCAGTTCATGTCACCCAGGCCGGGCAGGCGCGGGACCTGCCAGCCCATGCCCTGGGAGAGCACGCCGTTGTTGTAAAGACCTTCCGGGTCGATGTGCAGATCCTTGGCATGGACGTGGAAGATCCTGGAGGCGAACTCGCGGACGACGCGCTCGTAGTCGATCATCTGCAGGACCAGATGCGAGGGGTCCAGGTTCAATCCGAAGTGTTCGTCCGGGATGATCTCCCACATTTTGCGCCAGATGGCGGGGGTGGAGGCCAGGTTGTCCCCGCCGGGCCACTCGTCGTAGGAGAAGAGCATCGGGCAGTTCTCGATGCCGATCTTCACGCCCCGTTCCTGCGCAAACTTGACGATCGGCGGCCAGATCCTGGCGTAATCTTCGAAGTTCTGTGGGACGGTTTTATTTTTATCCTTGCCGACGAAGGTGCCCACCACCGGGACCTCGAGCAGCGCGGCGGCCTCGATCACCTTCTTCAGGTGGCCAATGACCGTTTCGCGGTGCTCCGCCTCCGGGTGGAGCGGGTTGGGATAATATCCCAGCGAGGAGATGGTCAGACCATGGCCGTCCAGCATCCTGCGAATGGCGGCGGCCTTAGGCCGGTCGAGCGCCGTGACGTCGATATGCGTGACCCCGGCATAGCGGCGGGCGGCCTTCTCCAGCGGCCAGCAGGCGATCTCGATCGCCTCGAATCCGCTCTCCGCGCCCCATTGCGCGGCCTGCTCGAGGGTGTTCGCGGGAAGTGCGGCGGTGAAAAAACCAAGCTTCATGGGAATGCCTCCTGTTTTATCATTTAACGACCTTGACCCATTTGCCTTCCCGGGCGCTTTTCTCAATGGCTTCGCACAACACCATTTCATAGTGCCCGTCCGCAAAGGTGGGAAAATCCGGTTTCTTGGTGAAGTCCCCCGCAAAAATGTAGCGGTACACCTTGTTGGAAAGCTGTTTGAAGGTGTCCGGGAAACCCTCCGCATGGCCCCCGGGGTAGGAGGCCGTCTCGCGCGCCTCCGGCGAAAGCAGGGAGGGATCCTTGAGCAGCACCTGGTTGGGACCGCTGCGGTGCCCGATCCACAGCTCATTGGGGCGCTCCCCGTCCCAGGCCAGGGAGGATTTTGAACCATTGATCTCAAAGAACAGGCGGTTCTTGCGCCCCGAGCAGACCTGGGCGACGGTCAC
>Ga0326726_10001275_pt1 | contig 23372 bp, 27 predicted proteins | sample MHFenrmetagenome_2_FD_207603 | JGI IMG/M metagenome (GOLD analysis project Ga0326726, IMG submission 207603) | Lab enriched peat soil microbial communities from Michigan Hollow, Ithaca, NY, United States - MHF15MN | ecosystem: Environmental > Terrestrial > Soil > Wetlands > Peat | place: USA... | reverse complement strand
CGCTGGGTAATCCCAGGTCTGTTTCCCCCTCCTTGCGCAGCAATGGTTTGTACATCCTGACACGTTTGTTCCAATGAATCGAAATACACAAAATGATCCACAAAGAAATCGGGAAGCATGACGACATGGAAACTGGGTAGTTCTTTTCTCTCAAGGCCTCGTAGACTCTGAAGTAATCGTTTTTGAAGGGAAGGCTCCATTCACGCACCACCAGTAGTATCAAGCACCCGGTATTTTAGTTTAAACACTTGCCGTTTCTATATTTTTGACCCAAAAAACTGCGAAAAACCTACCTAATAGAGAAAATTATATATAGAAGGTCTGTACAGATATATTGCGAATTAATTCAAGAAATAAAAGTCAATGGAAGGAAGCGAGCTTAAAAAAAAGAAAACATGAAGATTTAAAGGAAAATGATTTTTATGACCATTATAACACTGGACGATTTATCAAAAGCAATTGCCAATCGTGTCGGTATCGACATTGAAGAAGCAAGACGGGACGCAGGTTTCGTCATGGATATCTTCGGATTCGATGACCGGGTCATCGACAACGTCCTTGACCCCGAAGACCGACAGCTGTTCTACATCCTTGAAGAAGAAGGGATGTTAACGACAGAACGAGAAGAAACCACGCTATATGATGGACGAGAATGGCGTACCCATTACTGGCGTCTCAAAAAAGACACCATCGCCCGGTATTCAAAAGAAAGCAACACAGAACGCGGCACCTTACTGGTTGATAAAAAACAGCCAAAGAACGTCTCTGATGATGATATCTACAATACCATCGAAGACGACATGTGGACCACAACCAGAAAAATAGCGTAAACAACTCCTTATTTTTTTTCTTTTTTTTGCCTTTATTTCCTTTTTGATAAACTTAATAAATTCCTTCGAGTTGTGGAACCCCATATATAAGAGGTTTTTAACTGGGTGAGTATATGGCAAAACGAAAGAGTATCATAAGTTCAGAATCAGTAACCGAAGGACATCCCGATAAAATGTGCGATTTGATCTCTGATGCAATCCTTGATGAAGCACTCCGGCAGGATAAAAACTCACGGGTTGCAGTTGAGACAGGAACAAAAAACGGAGGAGTCATGGTTTTTGGTGAAATGACCACGGACGCCTACATTGACATTCCACATATCGTTCGTGAGACAATTAAAGGAATCGGATACACGAAATCCGAATACGGCATCGAATGGGAAACCTGCTCGGTGTGGGTTCAAATAACCGAACAAAGCCCTGATATCTCTCAAGGTGTCACGATCGGAAAAGGGCTTCATAAGGAACAAGGAGCCGGCGATCAAGGGATGATGTACGGCTACGCCTGTAATGAAACCAAGGAATTCATGCCGTTACCAATCCTTCTTGCGCATAAACTAACCAAACGATTATCCGAGATGAGGAAAACCAATCGAATATCATACCTACGACCTGATGGAAAATCACAGGTTTCTATTGAATACGATGAAAAAGGAAAACCTCTTCGGGCTCATACGATTGTTGTTTCCACCCAGCACGATGGCGGTGTCGCTCATGACCGGATACGGAAAGATGTCATTGAGACCGTCATAAAACCAGTTTGCAATGAATGGATTGATAAAGATACAATTTTCCATGTCAACCCAACTGGAGCATTCATTCGTGGAGGTCCGTACGCTGATGCCGGTTTAACCGGAAGAAAGATTATAGTCGATACCTATGGTGGTATCGGCAGACACGGTGGTGGTGCTTTCTCCGGAAAAGACCCGACAAAAGTCGATCGTAGCGCTGCGTACGCGACCCGGTATATCGCAAAAAACCTCGTCGCCTCAGGGATAGCAGAGAAATGCGAAATCCAGTTCGCCTATGCCATTGGTGTAGCAGAACCAGTTTCCATCAACATCGATTGTTTTGGTACAAACAAAATCTCTCTTGATGCTATCGAAAAGCTCATCAGAGAATTTTTCCCAATACGACCCGCTGATATCATCAGTCAGCTTGACTTACGACGACCAATCTTCAAGAGCACGGCCGCCTATGGTCACTTCGGTCGGGAAGAACCTGATTTCACCTGGGAGAAGCTTGATAAGGTACAATTGTTAAAAACTGAAGCGAAGATTTAACCTTCCTCATTTTTTTTCTTTTTATCAGAAAACTGGCAAAATATTTCTGAGCTAAGTATCTGAAACATCTACCTTATATAACTCATATTTTTTTGGGCAGGTTAATTTTTCGTGCACCTTCTTAATGGTATACGTTTTTCCATTTTGAAGCGCTGTATTGGTACAGATATCAAATGAATCGCACCCGATGTTCTTACAGTCTTTCTTTTCAATTGTCGCCGTTGCTCCCTCAGAGGGTTCTTTGGTGACTGCAACAGTTAAAGGAAGTTCTTCGACTTCGACGACGATTACTTTTCCCTCGTGGATGTTACAGTCATGGAATTTATCCCGTAATTTGGTGATACGATAGTTTCTCCCTGGTTTCAGATTAAAGCAGACGGTTTTCAGTTGACAATTCCTGCATTCGCTGTTTGAGCCAAGGTAGAAAAATTCTTGTCCTTCCACGGCAAGTTGCTCACCGACAAGTGTCACAAGAACCATCAGATCACTCCGGTTATTTTTGCCAGCTTCTTTGCCGCGTCCTCAGTTAACCCAAGTTCACCAAGAATGGTGTATCGATCAGGGCGTATTTTCTGTGCTCCCATGAGTGCCTGGATTATTTTTTTCTTTGGGATGTCGAGTTCTTTTGCGGTGGTTGGCGCTCCGATCATTTTTAAAGCATCACGTATCTGCTGCCAGTCTCCCCCGTGGAGGTACATCATCATGATGGAGCCAACTCCACATTGTTCCCCATGTAATGCTTTTCCCGGTGAGATAGAATCAAGCATATGAGAAAACATATGTTCAGCACCAGAGGCGGGACGGGTGTTTCCAGCAACACTCATCGCGACCCCGGAAACGACCATACATTTTATGGCCTGCCAGACTGCTTCTTCAAGGCCTGTGCGTATATCCTCTGCCTTGTTCAGCAACAGTTGAGAGGACGTAGTGGAGAGTGACGCAGCAAAGGTACTGAATTCTTCGTCTTTTAGACGATAAGCAAGCTCCCAGTCTTTCACAGCGGTCAGGTTTGATATCACATCAGCGCACCCTGAGGCAAGCATGCGATAGGGGGCTTTCATGATGACCGCGGTGTCAGCGAGCACTGCTATCGGAGAAACCGCTGTTTTTGAGATGGATCCTTTCTTGTCTTTGAGCGCGGCGCGGGGTGAAGCCATTCCATCGTGTGATGCGGAGGTCGGAACACTGACAAAATTTGTTGATAGTTCATAGGTGGCGCATTTTGTGACGTCAATGACGGAACCTCCACCCACACCGAGGAGGAAATCCGAACCAGTTCTTTTTGCTTCTTTTACGACCGTATTAACTTCCCGTATGGTAGGCCATGCAGGCTGCACATCTCGTTTTATCAAGGGTAACGAGAGAACAACCATGTTGATATCATATCCGGCACCAGAAAGAATCTTTTCAATCTGGTCACCCGATATTTTTTTGGTGTTCTTATCACAGACAAGCAAAACATTGTTACTTGGTGCAAGGTGATTGCAGATCCCTTTAATCTGATCGGTCGTATTATGACCAACGATGACTTCCCTGGGGAAAATCATGGTTTTGAATTTAGTAAATCGCTCCATATTGGACTCAGGAGAGTAAACTAGAGGTTTATTATCTTTTCTTTGCGTCGTACCCTCTGATTTATTAATGTTTTATAAAGAGAATGTCCATCAAAAACCCGAAGAATTTGATATATAACCATTTTTTAGAGGCAATACAAGGGATCTCCCCTTTCTCATTATCATCCTTTTCAGGACTCTCTCCTTTTACCTCTATCCACACGTGAGGAGGTCGGATTAAAGAATCACGTAGAAATCTTCTATGTCAAGAGAAGAGATATTGTCATCATTTGTTGCTTTCACCGTCAGGGTGTGTAGTCCAGGTGTAGTGTCAAGTTTCCAGGTGAACGGTGTTTCGGTATCCACATATTTTGATACATTATCGATGAAGAATTCCACTGAACTGGCATTCTCTGCCGTGACTAGAACCGTAAGGGATCCTATGATTCGTGCGGCTGCCTTCTGGATAGGGAGCTTTTTAAGAAGTGTTGAGATTCCGATCCCAAAGAAATAACTATGATAGTAAAGCGGGGTTTCTATATGGACCTTGGGGGCATCTGGTTTGAGGTTCCCATAGACTCCCTCGATGTACATCACCCCTGATCCAGGTCCGTACCAATCCGATATCATATCTGCATCGTAGGACATCCGGAACCAGCCTTTTTCTCCCCATTTTGTTCCCCAGCTGTTTTTCACTATCCAGCAGTTTTTGCTATCATCATATCCAACGATGGCAACGACATGACCCCCTACAGGTTGTCCGATATGGTGTTTGTACACTCCACCGAAATAATAAAAGAAATCTTGCCAGAAATGAATGCAGACGACGAGTGGTCCATGGTCTATCAGCGCCTGTTTCATCGTAGTAATGTTATAGTCGATCCAACCCCATTCTGTGATTTTAACGGTTCGATTCTCCCACCCTGGGAGGCTTTCATAGGGGTAATCGAATGCTCGATGAGGGTCTGGGAAGCATCCTTCGTCAGGGACGCCGAATTCCATCAGATAATGTGCTGCGTCAACGAGGCTGACGTATCCTTTCTCAATGGTTCCTCCCGCATAGAAATACAGATGATTTTCAGACAGATCAGGGTTGTAGCGCTCTTTGAGCTGATACTGCATTTTTGTCTCCAGAGCAGCACAGATTCCAAAAGCTTCACATGTAGGTGCGGGTGACTGGTCTCTAATTGGAGTCGTATAATCAGTCCCGTTGATATCGCGCCAGCTGAACGCAGATGGCAACACAACAGACGGCTCAATTGTGTTGTTTTTTAGAGCACTCACAGAGACGATTGGAAACAACAAGAGAGTGATACAGAGAATCGTAAAAGTTTTCTTCATAGTGTTCCCCTACGTAATACATAATATTTTTCCTTTATAATAATTGTCATTAGCATTCATGCTGTGGGTAAATTAATATATGGTCGTTTTCTTAGCCCTTGGCAAATGAAGCTTCTAGAGATGACTGCTCGACAGAAAACAGCTCTTTTCCTCGGAGTTTTTCTTGGAATCCTTGCAGTGATCATCATCGGGTATCTTCTTGCACCGACACAAGTGTATGACCAATGGATTTGGAAATATTACTGGGGGCCTGTGGTGGCTGACGCATCAGGTCATTCAGTGTCGTACCATGGTGTCGCCGCACAAGAAGGATACACCCTTCTTTCTGAGATGACCTATGGGCTTATCCTTGTTTTTGCTCTCTATGGGTTATACAAATTGCTGAAAAAACTTGACATCAGGATTGATTGGTATTTCTGTCTTGCGTTATTTCCCTATATCCTGTTTGGTCCGGTGACCCGAGTGTTGGAAGACACGAGCTTTTTTACTGCGCCTTCCGTGTACTGGTTCATCTCACCGCTGATTTACTTTCAGACGACTTTCTATGTGTTAATTTTCCTTATCCTAGGGTATTATCTCCAAAAAAAGGCATTCACTCAAAAGAAAACACTCTTGATTCTTTTCCTCCTGTTTATCCTCTTCGATGGTCTCTACACCGTGCTTTGGGCTCTTGGGATCCGGCTGGGTGTTTCTGATATCGAGCCTGTTTTCTTTTGCGTCCTTTCATTCCTAGCGTTTCTCCCTCTCCTGTATCCGTTCATGAAAAAACAAATGATGACCGTGAACACTGTTGTGTTCTCAGGCGGTTTGCTGGTTGTCCTCCCCTGTTTTTTCCTCATCGGTCGATGGATCATCGGTGATCAATGGAGCGGTTCGTATGGCACCTACGTCAATGTCTTAGTGCTTGTCATCGGACTTGTCCTTCTCATCATATCCGTAGTGTATTTGATCGCATGGATATTCCGAAAACACGATTCTATCCGGGTGTATAAAAATCCATTGAACCTCTCGATGCTGGCAGGACATCTGATCGATGGGATCACAAGCTACGTGAGTATCTATGATCCCCTCCAGATGGGGTTACCATCCTATATCGAGAAACACCCTGCGTCAAACAGCCTCATGGAGCTCTGGCCGCCGCTATTTCCTATTGTGAAATTCATTCTCATTATTCTGGTGATTTATGTCTTTGATATCTTGTACAAAAAAGAACTTGAGCGATATTCACGGTTAGTTAACCTCCTGAAAATCGGTATTTTTATCCTGGGCGTTTCCCCAGGATTACGAGATTTGTTGCGAGTGGCGATGGGAGTATAATCCTGTAATCATGAATGTCAAAAGGAAGGCAACAGAATTATAAACCAACACTGTCTTTTCTCTGGAGAGTATGAGACAACACCCAGATTGGCTGAAAGTACGTATCGGAGGCGGAGAAAATTATTCTAAAGTAAAAACACTGTTAAGGTCTGCAAAGTTGCATACGATCTGCGAAGAGGCAAAATGTCCTAATATCGCTGAATGTTTTGGGAGTGGCACTGCGGTTTTTTTGATTCTCGGTACTATCTGTACTCGAGGCTGTCGGTATTGTAATGTGACGCATGGCACACCAGGTCCCTTCAACGACACTGAACCTCGTGATATCTCTGAAAGTGTAAAAACCCTGGGTTTGAAGTACGTGGTGGTAACGTCGGTGACACGAGATGATCTTCCCGATGGTGGGGCAAGTGCTTTTTATGAGACGGTGCAAGCAATCAGGAATGTAAACCAAGGATGTCGCATCGAAGTGCTCATCCCCGATTTCAAGGGAGATGACACAGCGATACAAAAAGTGATTGATGCAGCCCCTGATGTCATTAACCATAACATCGAGGTGGTCGAAGACTTATTTCCATTAATGCGACCTCAGGGGAGCTATCAGCGAAGTTTAGACGTGTTGAGAACACTAAAAACGAAGCAACGAGCAATTCCATCGAAATCCGGTCTCATGGTTGGGTTAGGGGAATCGACAGTGCAGATTGATGCGACATTGCGTGATTTGAGTGCTGCAGGGGTTGATTTCTTAACAATTGGACAGTATCTCCAGCCGACTCGGAATCATGCCCTGGTGAAAAAATATTACACGCCTGATGAGTTTTTAGAACTGAGAACTATGGCTCTACAGCTTGGTTTTGCGCATGTTGAATCAGGACCACTTGTTCGAAGCTCGTATCACGCTCAGAACGCCTTACAGTGATCGAGTATAGCGAGGGGGAACTTTTTAAAAGAGAATCAAATACACTTGAGTCGTATGCAGTCTCATTCTATCTACAAGGTGCCCCAGGGGAAATTACTGAAAATCTCACTGGAGTACGATGAAAAAAAGAATGTTATCACCGACATTTGCATCACTGGTGATTTTTTTGCGTATCCTGAAGAAGCGATAGAGCTTCTGGAAACAAAACTTAAAAACATCACTTTGGGACGAAAGCAGTTACTGGAAAAGATTTCTTCGATTATTGCCGAGTATCATATTCAATTTATTGGTGTCAACGCAGAAAGCTTCACCGAAGGGATATTGATGTGTAAACCATGACCGAACAATGGAGGTTGCTTCAAACAGGTTTCAAAAATGCGTATTCGAATATGGCGATAGACAAGGCCATCCTGGTCGCAAATAGCGAAGGGAAGGTTCCTCCTACTGTACGGTTTTACGGATGGGATCCTGCAGCGATCTCCATTGGGTATTTCCAAAGCCTCGTCGAGGAGGTTGATATCCAAGCCTGTGAACGGTTTGGCATCGATTATGTGCGAAGGATCACTGGTGGTGGTGCGGTATTCCATGAAAAAGAGTTGACGTACAGCGTCGTGGTTCCTGAGTCTCATCCAGAGATGCCAAGAAACATCATGCAAAGCTACGCACGGATCTGTGGGGCGGTTATGAGAGGGCTGCACCAGCTGGGAATTGAGAGCGAGTACGCCCCGATTAATGATATCGTGACAGCTGGGCGGAAGATTTCCGGGAACGCCCAGACACGAAAGCTACAAACCGTGCTGCAGCATGGTACTGTTCTGATGGATGTTGATGTCAATACCATGTTTTCGTTGCTCAAAGTGCCAAACGAGAAGATGAAGGATAAACTCATCGCTGACGTAGAACAACGAGTAACCTCAATGAGACACATTCTAGGCAAAGAGATACGTTTTAATGAAGTTGCACGTGCAATGAAGATAGGGTTTGAGGAAGAATTTCATGTCGAATTAAATGAAGGAAAATTACGCAAAGAAGAACTAAACTTAGCAAAACAATTCGAAAAAGAATCTTTTTCTACCCGGCAGTGGAATTTCAGACGATGAGATACTGTGACCCTCAAAGTCATGAAGATTTTTGCATTTTTCAAGTCAGTTCAAAGGCGAAGCACTGCTGAAGAAAAATAACAGAAGGATAACGAAGTTATATCTGGTGGATTCCGAGCTTCTCAGCGTATTCTTTGACCTGTAAGACTTCTTCAGGGTAAATCGATCGTGATATATCTTTCTGTTCGTTCGCCCTGTATTCTGGTCTATACTGACCCATGATATTGACCAATGAATGTGGCAGGTGCTTCGCAATAAATGTTATGACTGGTTTTGAACAACAATCGATGTGATTGGGAAGTACTAGATGCCGTATGAGCATCTCACCCTGCTCAGAGGCAAGCAGATGATTTCTTCTTACGACAGCAGTATATCCATCGATCTTGGAGAGTCGTTTTGCGCAGGAATCATTCCCGTATTTAAAATCCGTTAGATAGACATCGATGACTCCATGCAGGAGTTTCATAGCCTCCTCTGAACAGTACATATTCGAGTTCCACACCTGTGCAATGTTCGTATCTATATTTTGTAGCACTTGTAAGATGTATAAGAGGTTTGATGTCGGGTCTCCTCCGACCCAGTTCACATTATGAGCCCCTTGTTTTTTCCGCTGTTCTATTACACTTCCTAGCTGTTCCGGTGCTATGGACGTCCCACAAGGTAACTGGCTGATATCCCAGTTCTGACAAAACACACATTGAAACGTGCATCCTGAAAAAAAGATTGTATGTGATGGGACAAGGACGGTTTCTTCACCAAAATGCAAAAACTCAGTAGCGATACGAGCTTCTTGGACACCACACACCCCGTAAGCATTTCTCCGGTCTACTCTGCATCTGTGTTCACAGAAACAGCATGCTTGAAAGAGACGGCCGGCAAGCTCGATTTTTAGATCAAGAAGCGATGGTGACTGTAGCATATTCTGAACGTTGAACGAACGAAGTGCCTTATTATGCAATTTCCAGAGTTCATCTATCGATTGTGATGTCTTAAATGACACGGGGATATGTTTACAATCAAGATACTGAGCTGTTCTCTTTTCTTCAAGAATAGCATGGTATTTTGGAAGGAGTGTCCGTACCGTCATTATACTTTGACATCGTTAGGGAGAATTAAAACTATTTCGTGTACTGGTCGATATCTATCTGCATACCATCTTGGGCAGCGAGAACCTGAACTCCGAGCTTCTTTGTGAGTTGTTCCGCAATCTCCCAGGGTTTTGCTTTTACCATACCCATCCCAAAATGCGTCAAAATCGCAAGTCGTGGATTGTTTTCTTTGATGATGAGTTCCGCCTCGTTTAAACAGAGATGCTCAATGTTACTTCTATCGTCCAGCATCACAACATTGACAATCAGGATGGCACCATTGAAAAAGGAGGCAAGGTCTGTAAAATAATCCGTGTCAGTGATAAGAGAGATTGTACTGTTTTCTCCACTGATGTTCAGACCGTATGTTTCGACCCCATGTTTCAACCGTATCGTTGTTTCAAACGAGATGTTCCCCACATGGTATTTTCCTTTTTCTTTGAGGATCTCAATATGGTCGACTTGTTCCCTTACATATTTTAGAATCACGGGATCTCCTTGAAGTGCATCCCTTGGAGCGAACACGACTCCTTTCTTTTTGAATCCGCCGTTCGTCATGGCTTCGATCATGATGTTGATATCATTGGAATGGTCAAGATGGCGATGCGTCAGAATAATGCCTTCTAAATCCTGCGGATCCAGCTTTGGCTTGCTAGAAAGACAGCGAAGAAGCGCGCCAGGACCAGGATCAATGAGCACATGAGTTTCATCAAGGGTCAACCAGATGCCACCAGACGCTCGAAGCTGTTTCATGACAACGAAACGTGCACCAGCGGTTCCTAGGAATTTTATTGTATTCATCTTCTCCCTGTATAGAAAATTTTTTTTAGGTCATAGTCTATAAGGACATATGAATCTTTCCGATTATACTTATTATCTTGTGAGGCAAATACCAAAAGGACGTGTTTCAACCTATGGTGCTGTAGCCAAGGCTCTTGGAAACAAAAATTACGCAAGGGTCGTTGGTCTTTATATGAATAAAAACCCAGATGCAGAGACCATGCCTTGTTTTAAAATCGTCAACTCTGATGGAAGTCTAGGTGGGTTTGGTCTTGGAATCAATGATAAGATACGACGATTACAAAACGATGGCATCGAAGTGAAAAATGGAAAAATCATTAATTTTGAGCATGTGTTTTTTGATGAGTTCAAAACAGAGTATCCCTTAAAGAAAAACAGATCATAGATCTGGTAGTTCTGTACTTGAAATAAGAGATATCCCTTTCTTTTCAAACCAGTTTCTATAGGAGGTCACTTGTGATTTTTTCAGGTCTTTTTTATGAAGATATACTGCCGTTAAATGGGGTGTTGCTTGTATTGTTTTTTCAAGGATTTCATCGTCTATTGTTCCTTCATCTATCTTGTAGGTGGGTATCATATGACCGAAGGCGACTTTTTTCTGAAACGCGATATCGGTGAATCGTGGTGCGTAATGCCCTCCTCCGATTCCAAGGAGGATAGGGATGTTTGTTGGGAAGTCTCCCTCATACTGATATGTGTGTAGCAGCTCAAGGAGTGATATTGCAATAATACTTGCAGGTTCTTTTTGTTGCCATTGGACCTCTGTGCTCCCAACCTCTGCAAAAAGAGTCGGAATCCGAAGAAATGGCCCATGGTGGGTGACTTCATAGCAGACCTTATAATCGAGATCTGTCGATTGAAGATTTTTTTTAATGAGCCGGAGGAGATGAGTCATCATTTTTGGTGCTGCAGGTACTATGGTTTTTGGTTGACCACCGAACTGCGCGTCACTGAAATTACCAATCGGGTGAACCGTCAGCGTCGGCTCCCCCGTTTTACTGCGATGTCTGGAGAGAAAGATCGCTATTTTTGGGTCGATGTGAAGCTGTTCTTGTACTTCTGTGTCGATGTTTTCATGTCGTATTTTTTTATCGGGGATTGTCACGAGAACCAGGTTCTTCATCGATGTGTGTCTGAACACAGGAGTGTTGTAAAAAACCCCTTGTTCCTGCCAAGCTGTTTGTTCTAAAAGACTGTTTTTTATATTTGTGCTTGCAGGGTCTTCCGCTGAAGAAACAATCAGGACGGTCATATACTGGAGGGAACAAGCAGGGTGTTTTTGTAATTTGCGTCAGAGTCTGTTTTGCTCGCTTACGAGTTGTTTTATCCTATCTACATGAACGAGGTAGCGGATGCGATTTTCTACGGTGCAGATTTTTGCGATAAATTGAATTTCCAGTGCTTCTTCTTCCGTCGATAAAAGTCCGATTACTATCATGCAAAGAACGGTTGTCTTCTCCCTTATAAAGTCTTGTTGTACAGATGTTATCCATTTATATAATGATATCATTTATAATAATCATAAACATGTAAGAATTTTTGTTTCATATTCCTTTATCGTTCCACTCAATAAGCTCCAAGAGGTTTTCGTGATGCAATATCAGGGGAAACATTGAGTATTAATAGACCGTCCTCCTTTTGGGAAAACAATGTCACCGCCCGCGCCGATTGTCTGTAAGGAACATACCTTGCGATTCGAAAAAACCCTGATCATGGGAATACTCAATGTCACCCCTGATTCGTTTTCCGATGGGGGATTGTTTAATACTGTCGATATCGCGGTTGCCCATGCGAAAAAAATGGTTTCCGATGGAGCAGACCTTATTGACGTTGGCGGAGAAAGCTCACGACCAGGCTCCGAGCCTTTATCAGAAAAAGAAGAACTCGCCAGGATCTTACCTGTGGTGACACGATTGGTTGGCGAGGTTTCGGTCCCGATTTCCATCGACACCTATAAACCACTGGTCGCAGAAACCTGCCTCAAAGCAGGGGCACACCTCATTAATGATATCACAGGATTGACGAACCCGAACATGAGGGAAGTCGCATCAAAAAATAACGTTCCTGTAATCCTGATGCATATGCTAGGGACCCCAAAGAGCATGCAACAGAAACCCATCTATCAGGATGTACTTGGAGAGATTAAATCATTCTTTCAAAAACAGATCGCAACAGCACATAAGAGTAGAATCCAACAGATCATCATAGACCCCGGGATCGGTTTTGGAAAAACAGTAGAACATAACCTACAGATATTAAAACACCTTGAGACATTCAAGACTCTTGGCTGTCCCATTCTTATCGGTCCGTCTCGGAAATCATTCATCGGGACGATCACCGGTCTACCTGTGAACGAACGTCTTGAAGGAACGATCGCTGCGGTGACCGTCGCTGTTATGAACGGAGCAAATATCGTACGCGTTCATGATGTAAAGGAATGCAGACGAGCTATCCAAGTGGCTGATGCCGTCCGAGGCGTCTAATGCCTGTGGTCTATCTTGGCCTTGGGTCAAATATGGGTGATAAAGAGGCAAATATCGCTCAAGCTCTTCGACATATTTCTGATATCTGTAAGGTTAAAAAAAAATCTCACCTGTACCATACTGAACCAGTTGGAAATACCAAACTGGACTGGTTTCTGAACTGTGTCGTTGAAATTGAAACGGATATTGACCCGAAACACCTGTTATCCTCCTTCAAATCCATTGAACGAACACTTGGTCGGACAAAAACCACGAAAAATGGACCCAGGACGATTGATATCGATATCCTCTTTTATGGAAATCGTATTGTAAAAACAAAAAACCTTGTTATCCCTCATCCCCTGTTGCAGGAACGGCTTTTTGTTCTTCGGCCGATGATGGACCTGGATCCATCTTTTGTTCACCCTGTCCTAAAAAAATCAATTCAAGAGCTGTACAAAAATCATCCCGACAACGAGAAAGTCCTACTCTACAAATAGACGACGTTTATATTCTTCATTTCTATTCTTTACATAAAAAAAGGAGCGTTATCTCATGAGACTCTGCCGTGAATTTTATTTCGATGCTGCACACTTTATCCCAAATTATAATGGAAAATGTGAGAAGTTACATGGGCATACCTACAAATTAGAGATCGTCATCGAAGGCGGTGTGAAGAAAGACGGAATGGTCGTGGATTTTGCAAAGATGAAAGAAATCGTTGAGACGACCGTTCTCGAAAAACTCGACCATCAGGCATTAAACGAGCTGTTCGAGAACCCAACCGCAGAACATATCCTTAACTGGATTACTGAACAATTAAAAGGAAAGTTACCTTTATCATCGATCAGGTTATGGGAAGGACAGGGAAAGTGGGTGGAGATACTCCTCTAGATAAGGTTTGATAGTATGGGAGCAATACGGGAGTACATCAAACTTATTCGACCATATGGCATTCTTTTTATCGGCTTTACCCCGGTTTTCGGTGCACTATGCAATGGACAGTTTGATGTCTTTCATCTCGCTTTATTGTTACTCATTGGGTTACTCGGTCATATCTTTGTCTTTGTTCAAAACGACTATTATGATGTAGAGGTTGACCGGCAATCTAAATATGTTGTTCAGCGGCCGCTCACGTCTGGAATGATTTCAAAAACCAATGCGCGTGTTCTTTTCCTTAGTTCTTTTTTTCTATCGATAGTACTTGCTGGCGTCTTTTTCTTCTCTGTTCGTTCCTTTCTTGTTTTGTTGCTCTCGTTTTTCCTTATGACTCTGTATAATAGATACAGCAAACGTATCCCGGGAATGGAATACGTTTTAGGCGCAGCAGTATTTTCGTATGGGATCTATGGAGCGTTGACCGTCTCCGACCATGTTTCTCTATTTGCGGTCATCATTTCCAGTGTTGCATTCCTGCAATGGATATTTAGTGTCGGTGTCTCTGCGAATTTAAAGGATGTTGAATTTGACACGAAACTTGGGATCAGAACCACCCCAGTACTCTTTGGTGTCTGCGTGGTCGGAAATCAATTGAAAAAACCGGTCTCATTTCTTTTGTATACATATGGGATACAACTGGTTCATCTGATCGTAGTCATGCTTTCCTTCTGTTTCGGATATTCTTCTCCGATGCTCTATGGCTATCCGATTCCTCTCCTTGGATTTCTTATTCTCGCTTGTATTTTACTGTTTACCACAAGGGTGATTCTGATAACACCTCTTGAGAAACGGGATCAGATGCTTCGGTATGAAGGCATCCATGAAGGACTTGCGCTTCTCTTAATTCCGATTGTCCTATTGAGCTATCTTGTAGAGCATCTCGGTGTCTTACTGCCTTTTTTATTAATCGTCGTTTTGATTCTCTGGCCATTGTTTTGTTTACGATTTTTATATGGAAAAACACTCATCCCTTTGGAGTAATCTGTTAAGATAATGATTTTTTTCGAAATTATTAAATAGTTCTAGATTATTTTTGTCCTAATAATAAATGTGAGGAGGTGAAATATGGTAAGCATAAAAGAAATAAAGAGTGCAATAGCAGTAGCAATAGCCGCAGCGTTTGGTTTTATCATAGCCTTAATCTGGAAAGATATCATAATTGGTATAATGACACTCGCAGGGCTTTGGCTTGCAGGTGGACCAAAGACCTGGACCGATGCAATCATTTCAGTAGTTGTGGCACTCGTAATAACTGTCGTATCTGTGATCGGAATTGTATATATATCAAAATGGGGCGGCCTTACACAAAAGTAGAAACACCCCTCTCTCTTTTTTTTTTAAAAATAAAAATTTCTTTAGGTTTATACTTTGCATCCACATTTTTTCTGTCGGAGCAAACGGATTTGTTCATCACGTGAATCAACAAGGATATCCTGGCGATCGTCCCCTGTTGCATATTGCATCTCTAGCGGACTGTGATGGTGATACCTTCGTCGTATCATCTCTTTTACGAGTGCCTCATGCCGTAGATAGAGTGCTTTTTGCTTTCCTCTCCATCGCATCGTCTCAGGATGATGCGCGTACCCTTTCTTGTTATGTACCAAAATTGACCAAATCGCATGCAGTTCTCGATGTTCACCTAACAGATGGTTTCGACAGAGCTGTTCTGGCGGTATGTCCCAAATTCTCATAACGATAATCCACTTAGGTTGTTGTGAGTGACGCAAGATGTTTGATACGTTTCACGACATTAGGATGAGTGCTGAGCACTTCAAAGATCTTATCACTAGTCTTAAGGGATATTTTTTTTGTCGCAAGCATCATCAATTCGTTCTGATCGATCGTGCCACTCATATCGATATCGATGTCCTTCAACTCGCGGACTTCATACATCGCCCGAGATGGGTCATTGATGAAGAACGCCTTCATGCCCTCGGTTTGTTTTAATGCCTGCTTCGGTATCCTTGCAGAACTCACCGTGAGTTTGTACAGTGCGGTCGCCAGGTGATGAGGTTGATTTCCCAGCTCGGCGCTCCCTTGGTCCGCATAATATTCCCGGATCCGTGATCCGTACATGACAAGAAGATTTGTGATAAAATAGACGACCAGCGCAAGAATCCCAATCGCGATAGCTCCGCCACTGTCTCGGTCACGTCGTCCCATTCCACCCCAGAGAAACGACACGTAGATCATATAACAAATCATCGGAATCACGCTGAGCATGGTGATGACAACGACATCCCGATGCTTCACATGGGACAGCTCATGACCAAGGACTGCTTTTAACTCATCTTCATTAAGTAAGTCAAGGAGCCCTTTGGTGACGCAGACACGTGACCCTTTCTTCGTTCTCCCAAAGGCAAATGCGTTCGGGATCGGCAGCTGTGATATTCCAATCTTTGGTTTATTTGGTAATCCTGCTTTTTCTGCTAGTTCTCCGACCATCTGATGAAGCTTTGGGTATTCTTGTTCGCTGACATATTTGATTCTCATGGACCATTCAACGATTTTCGGCCCTATCAAGAATTGTATGAGAACGAACCCTGCGGCGATTCCAATTATAAAGAGATAAAAATACAAGCCAGTGATCTGGAGATAATACCCAATCCCGACAAGGATCCCGTAGAGGATCGCAAACATAAGACCTACTAAGAGGTATAGACGTAATTGTAGCCACATATTACTTGGTGCCTCCACAGGCATGTATAAAATGCAGAATTTAAAATTTTCTATTGCTCGATTTTCTATGATGCATCGAAGATGATTATCAAAAACGCTTGGTACTGCATACGTACTCTTTTATATAAAGAAAGTATTTCATGGTTTGATGGGATGTGGTGAAGTAAAAAAACAAACGATATTGGAGAATATGGATTTATTTTCTTTGAAAACATTGAGATTTTTTCTGTATTGTATCCAGATATCGTAGGAGATGGTTTCATGAAAAATGATCCTGAAATAGTGAACATTCTTCGGGAAGAAGAACGAACGGGAAAACTTCAAAATCTTGCATCGACTACTTCGAATGGGACCGAACTTTCAAACACGTTTGTTGAACAAAAAGAATATGTACCTACAAACACCAATGAGACTTCCCGTTACGAACCAAAAAGGACGATTATAGATCTGGTCAGCCCTCAGGAAAAATATGAAACTATTTTTGATAACTATACGGTTGCTATCACCTTAGCAGACAATGAAGAGCGTATTGTCTCATGGAACAAATACACAGAAGAACTCCTCCATATGCAGGAAAGCGACCTATTCATGAAACCGGTTCGTTCCCTATATCCCCCTGCGGAATGGAAGAAAATACGAAAAGAAAATGTTCGTCAAAAGGGAATCCGGTATCGATTGGAAACCAAGATGCTTCGGAAAAACGTTGAGCCCTTTGATGTGGACCTCTCCATCTGTATTTTAAAAGGCTTTAAAGGAGAAATTGTCGGGTCCGTCGCTATTATAACAGATATCACCGAGTTAAAAAAAGTAGAAAAAGAATTAAAAGAATCTGAAAAAAAATACAGAACGATTTTTGATAACTCAGCTGTCGCCATCACGATGACCGATGAGCATGAGAAGATTATTTCCTGGAATAAATATGCGGAAACGTTACTGGGGATGAATAAGGATGATCTATTCCAAATGCCGGTCCAGGATTTATACCCTGCTTCTGAATGGAAAAAAATCCGGTCACAGAATATCCGACAGAAAGGAATGCAGCATCATCTTGAAACAAAAATACAGAAAAAGAACAATGAACAGATCGATGTCGATATCTCCTTAAGTGTCCTGAAAAACCATGAAGACAGGGTCGTCGGTTCCATTGGTGTTATGAAAGATATCAGTGATCGAAAACGCACGGAAAAAAACCTTGAAGAATCTGAGAAGAAATTCAAACTCCTCTATGAAAAAGCACCGGTCCCCTATCATACCTTAACTCCAGATGGGCTTATCACTAATGTCAATGAGAAATGGTGCCAAGCATTTGGATATACAAAAACAGATGTCTGTGGAAAATCGATCTTCGATTTCATCTCAGATTCCGAAAAAAAACCAGCTCAAAAGTCCTTCGCGCAGAAGATCTCCGCGGGAAAATTATACGCTGGTGGACATGAACGGGAATACCTTACAAAAACCGGAGCGAAAAAACTCTTCGTCGCCCATGATTTCTTCTTATTTGACGAAAACGGAAAAGTAATCTCTGTGTATACGACGATGGAGGACATCACCGAGAATAAACAAGCTGAACAGGCGCTAAAAGAAAAGATCAGCGAACTTGAACGGTATAAGACCATCACAGTGAATCGAGAGATGAAGATGATGGAATTAAAAAATGAGATTAATGACCTCTACGTCAAACTCCATCAGAAACCAAAATATTAAGAGTAATCTGGGGCGCAAGCAACAGAGTGTACTGCCTGTTTAATAACCGTGCTAATAAATAGCATTTCGGGGCGGGAACCTATCCCCGGGGTTACAGTTCCCTCCAAAAATAGGAGTTTATTAGGAGAGTTTTATTTTTTCATATATTCTTTCAAAGCCCTGAGTGATGAATACCAGGTTTGTTCGAGTTTGATAGCATCAAGTTTCCCTTGTCTGGCTCTGAGGCTGAGGTATTCCTGTGAGTAAGGAGATTGATGGGCAAGCTCTTTTAGTAGTATGAGATGGTCTTCATCGATGAACGTGGAGAGGTATAACTGAAGTGATTCGTTCATGGCTTTCGCGATAAACTCGGCGAGAGGTGATAGATGTCCATTGTCTGCTTGACGTAATACATAATAATAGGTTTTCCGTTGATCTTGTTTCAGGACGATAGGAGGGTATCCTTGCTGCATGAAAAAAAGGTTGGTCAGTAATCGTGCGACTCGGCCGTTTCCATCGAAAAATGGATGGATCCATACCAATTGATGATGGATATATGCAACTTTTTTCAAAGGATGTGAATGAAGTGTTTTAATGGTATGAATGTAACCGTCCATAAGGGAAACGATTTTTGTATAACTCGGTGGGGTCATCGATGATCCTGTAATTCTGACGTTTCCTATTCGATATTTTCCAGCATCCTTCAAGAGACCTTTGGTCACGATATCATGAATTTGTTGAATGCTTTCCTGGGAGAACGGTGTCTTTTGTTGAACAAGTTGTACCATGAAATCAAATGCTTCGGCATCGTTTCGTGCTTCGATATGGTCTTTGAGTGGTTTCCCTCCGATGGTGATTCCTTCTTCTAGCACGAGTTTGGTTTCTTGGAGAGTGAGTGTGTTTCCTTCGATGGCATCGGAGTGATAGGTATGTCGAAGTCGTATATCTTCAAGGAGTTTTTGTACGGCATCTCTGGGGAGGGGTCTGAGGTTGTCTAATCGATGTTTTTTTTCGTCTATTTTTCGTAGTAAGGATTCATTAATGAGAATATCGGTATCGTCGTATTTCATAATGTACCGATATGTCATTGTTGCTATATATCGGTATCGGTTAAATTTTTAAATATCCGATATTTTTTCGGTTTTTTGCGGGTTCAGATTCCTTCCTTTTATTGTTTCATTAAAATTAATTAAAAAGAGTCTTTTTTTCTCCTATTGAATATATAAATAGTATGTCGGGGGCGGGATTTGAACCCGCGACCTCCAGATATCTTAGCGTTAGCTGCAAAACGAACCTTTGAGCTGAGCTTATGAGTCAGGCGCTCTGGCCAAGCTGAGCCACCCCGACGTGACAGGATGCAGAATAGGGATTGTTTATAAAAAACTTTCTTGGTAAAACAGCATTATTCTTCTAACGCAAGTTTTTTCTTTCCACGTAAAAAAATAACAGGAATTGAATCATAGTTCAATCGTTTCCGTAACTCCATATCGTTGGTAACAACCACCCCCTGTGTTTTTTTCGCTGCTTCAATGACTGCGTCATCTGCATTCTCCGCAAGGGTTTCAACTGTTTGGTAACGCTCGACAAGTTTCAACCCTGCCGCTGCTTTTCGTTTCCTCTCGCTGGCTGTCTGCTTGGAGAGGAGCTCAAGTTCTTTAATTACTTCAGCAGGGACAACAATACGATATCCATCAAGTAATCGGCAGAGTTCTTTTTCCCAATCAATAGAAAATTCAAAAAACGCAAGGATAGCACTACTATCTAGGATTACTGTTTTATGGATTTTATCTCCCCGTACCCAATCAAATGCCATTTGCCTTCAATGCGTCTGCTCACCGCGATCCGTTGCCCTTTATCTGCACAGACCGGTAATTTCAGTTTCACCCTGATCCAATCAGACCGAAGCTCATTGATGATGCCAACCGTGGTTGCTGTCCCGACCGTCAGCATCAATGGTTCATTCGTTTTCAATGGCTCGACGTTTTTCTCATCGATCGTTCCAACCGCACGCTTCAATAAACACATTGACAAATCAATCGTATCAAGCACCGGTGGAAGCTGTCCTGGCCTTCCAACGATTTTTCCTGCGAGGGAATCTGATTTCACCATGGTGGGATCAAGCTCAGTGCCAATCGCGATCAATCCACCAGGTAACGCGATGTTGGTAATAGAACCACCAGTGATAAGCGACAGTGCTGTTGTGAAGATTGGTTCAAGGACTTGTTTTCCTTCGACCTCTCGCTTCCGTCCTGGCGCTATCTCGATTTTCTCACCTCTCTTTAAGGTTCCCTGCAGTAGCGATCCTCCGACGACACCACCTTTCAATTCGCTCAGTTTCGTCCCAGGCTTATTGACATCGAAACTCCGTGCGACGTACATCAGCGGAGGTTTTTCCATATCCCTCTTTGGCGTCGGGATGTATTCCTCCATGGTTTTAATCAACACATCGATGTTGATGTCATGATGGGCGCTGACCGGGATGATCGGTGCACCCTCCGCACAGGTCCCTTTGACAAACTTCACGATCTGTTCGTAATTCGTAAGAGCGTCTTCCTCAGAAACAAGATCGATTTTATTCTGGACAATAATAATCCGTTTCGCCCCAATAATCTCTAAAGCCATGAGATGTTCCCGCGTCTGCGGTTGAGGGCATACCTCGTTTGCAGCGATCACAAGAAGCGCGCCATCCATGATAGCAGCCCCGGAAAGCATGGTCGCCATCAGCGTCTCATGACCAGGAGCATCAACAAAAGAAACAACCCTGAGCAGCTCGGTTTTTCCCTTGCAATTCGGACAGATTTTCTGCGTTGAATAACACGCAGGATCATCACAATTTGAACATTTATAAAACGCAGCATCCGCATACCCAAGACGGATCGAAATACCTCGCTTTAACTCCTCAGAATGCTCGTCGGTCCATTTCCCAGTCAATCGCTGGGTCAGCGTCGTTTTCCCATGGTCCACATGCCCGATCATTCCGATATTGACTTCAGGAGGTTTCGGAAAACTCATTATTGTTCCTCTTTCTTCTCCTTGACTGCTGATCCTTCCTTTCCTTCTGTTTTCCCTTCATCTTTTATGATTTCTTCAATTGGTTTGGCACCAGGTTTCATGACTTTCATATTCACCTGGACAGTCTCCTGATTTATCGTGTTGCCTCGGACCGATTTCTTCTCCCGTTTCCCCCGCTCCTTCGGCTGATAGCCGAGACCTTTGCTGAGAAGCAAGCGTCTGCGGGTAGAACCAGGAACATCATGTCTCATGGGGAACCCATCTTTATCAGTTCCACCAGTAATCTGAAGCTTATATCCTGGAAGCGAGACGAAGATGCCATCGACTTCATCGTTGATTTTCTTCCCAATTAATGAGTTGGCATGATGTCCACTTACAGGGATATTGTATGATTTCCCAGATTGTGTATCGTTGACAACGACTTTGAATTCAACCATGATTCTTTCTCCTTATATTTCTTCTTCTATTGGAGTAGTTGTGTAACGTAGTGTTACAAGAAGGGGAATGGCGAGTATTTTATAAATCTTCTCCTTAACAAAAAATCACCTTGTTTCTCTAAGGTCTTATGAAGAGATTTCACCTTATTTTTTACACTATTCCGGCACTCAAAAAGAATTTAAGGGATAAGTCCTTCTTTGCAGTTCTTTTTCTTGATTAGGTCCTTTCCAGATTCGGCAAAGTCCTTTTCAGTTTCTTGTAAATACTTCCTGAGATCGTTATCTGTCTTATGGTCGTATCTCAATGTCGTTTCAGGGCTTTTGTGTCTAAATAATCGTTGAACAATCTTTACATCTCCAGCATAGAACTTGCTATTTATGTCTAGTCTGAGCGTCGCGCTAGTCCTTCGTATCATGTAAGGTGTTACTTCTTTACAGATACCGCTGTTTTTCGAAAGTTTTCGTATCTTCTTTTGAATAGGTAGTGTCGTAACATATGGTTTCCCTTTGTGTTCTGAGTGATTGCAGATTAATAAATAGTCTTCGTATCCTTGTTTTGGATGTGGTTTAACCTTTTGATATCGTTCTATGGTTTCTATGATCTCCTTGGTTAATATTGTATGGTTGTCTCCTGTTTTTGTATCTTTGAGATAAAGTATATCTCCTCCGATATTACTGATTTTCGCGTTTATTATTTCGTTTGGTCTTAATGCCTGAAATAGTAAGAGAAGGATTAGGTGGGTTTCTGGGTCGTTTTTTGAGCGTTCAAGTAACAGTATGATTTCTTGTTCTGTTAGTGTTTCTTTATCCGTGTCTTTTTGTCCTATGGTCTTCATCCGTAAGTCTTTTCTGTTACACCACGAAAGGAACTTGTTTACAGCTGAAATGGAGACATTAATCGTATTGTGCGCTTTTGTTTCATTAATGTGTTGTCTCCATTTTTGGACACTTTCTTGAGAAAGAATCCCCCCAACATATACGCAGAATCCTTTTACTACGCTATAGTTGTTTTTTATTGTGGTTTTATTAGTATATTCCCCACAGAGATATTTCTTAAATCCCTGTAGTTTTTTCATAAAATCACTGCCTAAATCTTCTAAAAATTGTTGTTTTTCTTGGTTACTACCCCCAACCTCTAGAGTATAAGAGGTAGTAAAAGAATCATTTATCCTTTTATAAAAATTATCATCATCTGTAGTCGATTTATCAGGGAATGAGTTATCTCTCATCATTTCACTCCTTTTGAGTGAAAGACGAAACATCCCCCCGGTAATCGTTCATAAACAAACGTGTGTGATTCTTTCATCATTTCACTCTTTTTTTTTCGAGTGAAAGATAAAGCATCCACACGGTAATCGACCGATTACCGCTATAAGCCGCTCTTTCAGAAGCTTATAGCCAACGACCGACGCTTCTTAAAAAAATTGAATATCATAAGAAGATATATATTTTTCCCTAGATTCAAATTTAAAAATGATGAAAGGAGGGTTAGATGTTTAATGCGTCAGTCTGTTTAAAAAAGCTCTAACCCTCGGTAGTAACCATATGAGTAGATACGTCATTCTAGATATAAGGTTTACTCAGTTTTAAGTATATACTTAATTGTCGTAGGTTTATACACGATAAATAAGGGAGAAATTCTCCCAAAACAAGGGAGATACTCGAAGAGAGAGGGTTAATTCATTTATACAACTGTTTTTAGCTCTTCTGAACGACAAAAATCTATTTCCATAAGAGGTTTACTCTCTTCAACAAACTTCTTATACGCAGGGTTAGAGGACAATTTAAGCAAATACGAGTAGTTCGTCAAAGGATGAACATACCAGTAATTAGGGTTCGTCAATTGCACTCGATCATTGCGTGGAAACGCGATATACGGAACAGCATTATGACTCCTTGCATTAGATATTTTATCAAGTAATTCTCTCCCA
>Ga0326726_10001274_pt1 | contig 23376 bp, 18 predicted proteins | sample MHFenrmetagenome_2_FD_207603 | JGI IMG/M metagenome (GOLD analysis project Ga0326726, IMG submission 207603) | Lab enriched peat soil microbial communities from Michigan Hollow, Ithaca, NY, United States - MHF15MN | ecosystem: Environmental > Terrestrial > Soil > Wetlands > Peat | place: USA... | reverse complement strand
GGTCCTTTCACTGACCACCAACCACTGACCACTGGCCACTGATTTCCCATCCCGCATCAAGCAGTTGGCTCGCCAGGCCGGATTCGACCTATGCGGCATTGCTCCCGTCCGCGAGTTCAGCGAGTTGGAAACATTCCCCGAATGGATTGGCGACGGGTACCACGGCGAGATGAAGTACATGGAATCGCGCAACGAGCGCGGGGAACTCAAGCGTGCTTCGCTGGCCCGCATTGCGCCATGGGCACGCAGCGTGATCGTGTGCGCGGTCAACTACAACACCGCCCAGCCGTATTCGACGCAGACGGACGATGGCGCACGCGGATGGATCTCGCGTTATGCCTGGAGCCAGGAGGACTACCACGACGCAGTCCTGCGACGACTACGCGAGCTGGAAGATCGCGTCAGAAACGAATTCACTAACCACCAACCGCTAACCGCTGACCACTGCTTTCGTTCCTACGTCGATACCGGGCCTCTGATCGAGCGCGTGTACGCGAAATATGCCGGGATCGGATGGATTGCCAAGAACACCTGCGTCATCAACCAAAAGCTCGGCTCGTGGCTTTTTCTGGGCGTGATTCTGACATCTCTGGAGCTTCATGCTGATTTACCCGCTCCGGATCGTTGCGGAACCTGCACGCGTTGTATCGATGCCTGCCCCACGCACGCTTTCGTCGGGCCCGGCCGGCTGGACGCGCGGCTCTGTATTTCGTACCTGACCATCGAGAAGCGCGGCGAAATCCCAGAGGCTCTCCGCCCGGAGATGGGCCGGCACGTCTTCGGCTGCGACATCTGTCAGGACGTTTGCCCCTGGAACCGCAAAGCGGCCGTAACAGCCGCTCCGGAGTTCCAGCCGCGCGCAGGGCTGGTCAATCCCGCGCTCGACTGGCTGGCGGAGATGCAGCAGGAAGAATTTCGGAGCGTGTTTCGCGGATCGCCAGTGCGCCGCGCCAAGCTCAGCGGGATGCGACGGAATGCGGTCGTGGCCATGGGCAACAGCGGAAACGCGAAGTTTGTGCCCACACTGAAGAAACTTACAGACGATTCCGATCCCACCGTGGCCGACCACGCCCGCTGGGCCTTGAGCAAACTGACGTAGAGACGCGGACGTCTCCCGCACGCGCCGCCCGTCGCCGGCGCGCAAAGCGTGAACCGCAAACAGCTACAATGTCAGCATGTTCGAAGCGAACCTTCTCCGCAACAAGCGCATCCTGATCACCGGCGGCGGCACCGGACTCGGCAAGGGCGCCGCTCAGCGTTTTCTTGAACTCGGCGCCGAAGTCTACATCTGCGGACGGCGCGAAGAGGTTCTCGTTGGCACCGAGAAGGAACTGCACCAACGCACCGGCGGCAAGATTCATTTCCATCGCTGCGATGTGCGCGATGCAGCGGCCGTCGAAGCGATGATCACCGCCATCTGGGCGGACGGCCCGCTTGACGTCCTCATGAACAACGCTGCCGGCAACTTTTTGGCGCGCACTGAAGAGCTTTCGCTCGGGGCGTTCCAGTCGGTAATCGGAATTGTGCTGATGGGTGCGCTCCACACCACACTGGCCTGCGGACGCCGCTGGTTGCAAGCGGGACATCACGCGGTCGTCCTGAACGTGACGACAACTTATACCGAGACCGGCTCAGCGTATGTGGTCCCATCGGCCGTTTCGAAAGCGGGAGTGCAGGCGCTGACTCGCAGTCTGGCAGTGGAATGGGGCAATCGCGGGATTCGCATGAATGCCATCGCTCCCGGGCCGATTCCCACGGAAGGCGCGTTCTCGCGCCTGTTACCGCGTCCTGAACTCGAGCAACTCGCCAAACAGAAAAATCCGCTGGGCCGCTTTGGCACGGTTGAAGAATTCGCCAACCTCGCCGCCTTTCTCGTCAGCGACGGCTCGGGCTACATCAACGGAGAAGTCGTGACCATGGACGGAGGCGAGTGGCTCCAGGGTGCAGGAGAATTCACCGCCCTGGGACGCATGCTCACGGAACGAGAATGGCAGATGATGAAACCTAAAAAGCAGTAGTCAGGAGTCAGTAGCCAGCTATCGGTCTCCGGCTGACTCCTGGCTACTGACTCCTGACTCTTGAAGTTCTGGTAGGCCCGGCAGGAATCGAACCTGCAACCCTCGGATTAGAAATCCGATGCTCTATCCGCTTGAGCTACGGGCCCATTTTCGTCTAAACCGCTGAGTCGCTGTGCAGTCGTGGCACACCAGCGGGGACGGACAGGATGGGCTCAGTATCGCATAGGGTCTGCACCGCTGCCAGACGATGTCCTCGTGAAGAGCTCCCTTTCGAGATTCACGCACTCCCAGTTCTAAGAGGGTCGTCGTTCGACCGGGAACCAGAGTGGTAATAGTGGAAGAAAACATAGGGTGGCGGGATCACTTGTTTCGTCTCGCCCATGGTTCAAAGGGGAAAGTGGTTCGACGCTACCGGCTGGTCTGTGCCAGGAGGAATCACGAAGGTTACGAGGGTGGAGCTGAACTGAGCGGCTATTCGGTGGAGTTAGAACTGGAAATCGTGGAATTGCCACCTGCTCGGCACGACAAGAAAAAACCGTTTACCACAGGGGGCACGGGGGTACACGGGGGAAAACAAAACCCGGCAAACCTTGCGGTTGGCCGGGCTAACTTCTCTCCGGTGACATGGTGCCGCCGGGTGTCTCAAAGCGCAGTGTGGGGTGCGATGAGAGCGATCTGAATTGAGTGAACTTTAACGGTACGCCGAAATTGGCACAATACTCGAAAAATACTAGGGCTCGAGCGCGGAAAAGGCGAAAAACCGAGGCGCCTTTCCTCGGCAAATAGAGTTTTTCCGCAGCCTGTGAAACCGTGGCTTCCCAAAAGCCGCCCCGGGTTCGCGAAGCCGTGAACGCAAAGAAGCTCTTCCCGATGCCGTGTCTTCCCTGTGCAGGGTAAGCCTGAAGCGGCTCTCCTGAAAATCGGTTCGGCAAGAGGGTTAGAAGCCGGAAGGGGGTGTGATCCCCTTGGCTTCTTTGCATTCGTAGGTCTTGCCGGCTTTAAGGTTCTTGAATTCTTCGGTGCGGCCGTTGGGCCATTGGATCACGATGCGGTCGGCCTGGTCTCTTCTGCCCAGGCCGAAGGTGAGTGGAAATTCGGATTGCGAGAGATAGCTGGAGCCGCTTTTGACCATGCGCGATTGCGCGATGCCGCCGCTTTCAAGGCGGACGATGGCTCCGATGGCATCACGGTTGGATTGGGTGCCAATCAGGTGGAAGCGGATGCTGTGGTTGGCGCGTTGCGGATCGTTCTCGAGCTGGTCGTTGCGGTAAAGGTGGGCGGGGCCGTTGTTGGTGGTGAGGAGGAGGTCGAGGTCGCCGTCGCGGTCGAAGTCGGCGCAGGCGAGGCCGCGTCCGACTTTGGGCTGGGCGAAGTCGGGGCCGGCTGCCTGGGCCACGTCACGGAACGTGCCGTTGCCTTGATTCAGGAATAGCTGCGGAGGCTGAGCGTAGCCGACGTTGCCGCGGATGTTGCGGACGGTTTCGTCGATGTGGCCGTTGGCGATGGCGAGGTCGAGGTGGCCGTCGAGATCGAAGTCGGCGAAGACGCAGCCGAAGCCGAGCATCGGTTTGGTGGCGGCGCCTACTCCGGCGGAGATGGCGATGTCGTCATAGGAATTTTTCCCAGTGGGGCGGTAGAGGCCGAGCATTTCGTTGTCGAAGTTGGTGATGGCGATGCCCTGGACGCCGGTGTTGGCGAAGTCGGCAGCGTCCACGCCCATGCCGGCGCGGGCTTTGCCGTCGATGCTGAAGGCCACTCCGGCGTCCACGGCAACTTCCTTGAAAGTGCCGTTGCGGTTGTTGCGGTAGAGCTTGTTGGGCTGGGTGTCGTTGGCGACGATCAGGTCGGGCCATCCGTCCTGGTCGTAGTCGAGCAGAGCGACACCCAGCGATTTGGAGCTGCTGTCGAAGATGCCGCTGGTGGCGGTGACGTCTTCGAAAGTGCCGTCACCGCGGTTGTGGAAGAGCCAGCAGGTTTGTCCGCGATAGGCTTCAGGGGTGCAGTAGGACTTGTGTTTGCCGTCGAGGCTGCAGAAAACGTCGTGCTCGGGTGACCACTTGACGTAGTTGCAGACGAAGAGGTCGAGACGGCCGTCGCGGTCGTAGTCGAACCAGAGGGCAGAGGTGCTGAAGGCTTGGCGGTTGCTCAGGCCCGCGGATTTGGTTACGTCTACGAAGGTGCCTTTGCCGGTGTTGCGGAAGAGATGGTTCTGGCCGACGGCGGTGATGAGAATGTCTGGGAAGCCGTCGTTGTTGTAGTCGCCGACGGCCACGCCCATACCGTAGAGGTCGGGGACGTCGAGTCCCGCGGCGTGCGTGACATCGGTGAAAGTGCCGTTGCGGTTGTTGCGATAGAGCTGGAGGGTGGTGCGCTGGGAGACATGGCCGGGCCAGTCGGTTCCGTTGACGAGGAGGATGTCTGGCCAGCCGTCGGCGTCGTAGTCGAGGAAGGCGCAGCCGGAGCCGAGGGTTTCGGGGAGGAATTTTCCTCCAAAGGCGCCGCTGTAGTGATGGAAGCGGAGACCGGCGGAGGTGGTGACGTCGGTCAGACGGAAGGGGAGGGGGGGCGGGGCAGCGGCGCGGAGTTGATGCGGGAGGATGGCGGCCACCGCGAGTCCGGCTATGCCGTGAAGAAACGAACGGCGGTCTCGTCCGCGGACCAGCGTGGGTCGTCCCTCCGGGACTTGGTTGTTTCTGGCAGCTTTCCCAGCGCTGAAGCGCTGGGCTAAGTTAGCTCGCCCCTCCGGGGCTGGGTTCTGTGGCCGCTGACTCTCCGGGTTCTTTTTCCCCACATACCCTCGGTTCACGGGATGTTTACCAGGCCGTTGCGGATAGCGTAGACGACGAGTTCGGCGGTCTTGTGGATGCCGAGGGCGTCCATGATGTTGGCGCGATGGACGGCAACGGTGTTGGCGCTGAGGCGGAGTTGGTCGGCAATTTCTTTGTTGGACTTGCCTTCCACGATCAGCTGGAGAATTTCCAACTCGCGGGGAGTCAGAGCGGCGGTGCGCTCGCCCTTGAGAGCAGTGGGGCGGGAGACAGCGGGGTCGAGGACGGTTTCTCCGGCGGCAACTTTGCGGATAGCGACCGGGAGTTCGAGTTCCAGGGCGCTCTTGAGTATGTAGCCGCGGGCGCCGGCGTCGAGCGCCTGGCGAACCCAGGTTTCTTCCGAGTGCATGCTGAGCATGAGAATAGCCACGTCGGGGGAGGCCTCGAGGATGCGGCGGGCCGCGACCAGGCCGTTGATGCCGGGGAGAGCGCAGTCCATGACCACGACTTGAGGCTTGAGTTGTTGGGCGATTTTGACCGCTTCGAGGCCGTCGCCGGCTTCGCCCACGACTTGCAGGTCGGGCTCGTCTTCGAGCAGACGGCGGAAACCCTGGCGAACCAGGGCGTGGTCGTCCACCAGCAGGACCGAGATTTTATTGGAGGTCATCTCAATATCAACCTAAAGACCACCGCACAGGGGCCGAAGCCCTCATTCATTCCAAACGCCTTTACGCAGCTTTGAAGGGCCGCTCTTCCACGGTGACACAGATATTCGTGAGCTCTCGCGCAAGCCTGTGAAGCCGTGCCCTCCCGAAACCCATTGTGACACTGGCTGTCAGGCATTGAGTTCGGGCGCCTCTCTGGGAACACGCAGGCGTACCAGCGTACCGCCATTCGCGGGCTGCAGGAATTCGATGCTGCCGTCCACGAGTTGGGCGCGTTCGCGCATGGCGACTAATCCGATTCCCTGACGGGGGTTGGCGGCAATGAAGCCGGCGCCGTGGTCTTCGATTTCCATTTCCAGCCAGTCATTGAGAAAACGCAGGCGCACCCACGCTTGCTTGGATCCGGAGTGGCGCGCAACGTTATTCAGAGCCTCCTGCACGATGCGGTAGATGTGAACGGCGGCGGCGCCGGAGAGCGGGAAAACCTCGCCCGACTTTTCATAGGATATGGCAATGCCGGTCTGCCTTTCTACCGTGGGAAGGTACCAGGCGAGAGTAGCTTCGAGGCCGGCTTCGTCGAGCATGACAGGATGAAGCGCCTGCGAGAGGCTGCGGACGGTGTTGAGGGTGTTCTGGGCGATCTCGCGGACTTCGCGGAGGTCGGCACGCAAGGGGGAATCTTCGGGCGTGTGTTTCTCGGCTCGGCTCAGCATGGAGCCGACCGCGGTAAGGATTTGGCCGAACTCGTCATGGAGTTCGCGAGAGACGTAGCGCAGAGTGGACTCCTGCGTGGAGATCAGTTTTTGCGCGAGGTCGCTGCGTTGCTCGGAGAGCGCCGCGAGTTGCGCGAACAGGCGGCGGTTGGCGCGGATCAGATAGAGGCTGGTGAGCACGATGGCGGTGAGAGTGGCGGCGAGGAAGACATAGACCTGGCGCTGGACGCGATCGTAGATCTGGGCGGTGCGGGCGGCGACCTGTTCCTCGTATTCGTTGCTCTGGACGAGCAGGCGGGCGACGTCCGTGCTGAGAGCGGCCTGGCGCGCTTGCAGCGAGATACGAATTTCGGAGCGCGCTTCATCTTGCTTGCCCTTTTGCGCGAGCGCGAAAGTGCGGTCGGCGGCGTCCCAGAATTGCACGAGAGAGGAACGGAGAAAGTCGCGCTGCTCGGGAGAGCGCTCGACCGGGGCGAGTTGCTCTTCGCGGCGCAGGGCGTCGTCGAGATCGGCGCGGATGCGCTGGAATTGCGTGGACCAGGCGGAAAGCGGGTAAGGCTCGTCGGCGTCGAGCATGTCGCGCATGGCCAGGGCTAAGGAGTTCAGGTCGTTCTGGACGCGCAGCAGTTGGAGTGAGTCTTTGCGGTTGCGGTCCGCCAGGTCGCTTTGCAGCTGGCGCAGGCCCTTGATCTGCCAGACGATGTAAGCAGAATAGGCGACTACGGCGGCGAGCGTGAGAATCAGGCCCAGAAGCAGTCCGGCGGCGGGAGAGCGCTGGGGCTGAGGAGCGCGGGGCACGTCAGGAGAATACGACGGCGAGAGAGTAACTGCCAATGGCGGGCGTGAAGCCCATTAGAAACGCACGTCTTCTTTTGCCGGACGGCAGAAGGTTCATATCAGGGCATCGCTTTAGCGATGCCGCACGCGAGCTCTTTCCCAGTTCTCAGAAGCGAAACAGGTACGAGAGCTTCGCGTAGAGGGTGCGGCCGTCGTTGAGGAAGCTGTAGTTGCGGACGAAGCCGGAGTGGTTGGAAATGGCGGTGAAATCCAGGTTTTCAAGGTTGCTGTTGTAGCCGAGATAGAACGCCGTGTCGGGATGGATCATGTCAAAGTCATGGACTTTCGACCTGCATTCAGGTGAAATGCCCACATGCCGGCCGTTCGGAGCTTTCTAGCGATGGAGTACTACTTCTTAATCCTGAATCGTTCGTTTGTGGTGTTTACCTATCCAGAAGGTTTGTATGGTTGGAAATTCTGCGGACCTGTTAGTTCTCTTACGCCACTCTTCTTTGTTCCATTTCAAGATGTGGCTAACGACCCTAAAATCGGGCCGGGCTCGGAAGAATGGCGAGGGTTAATGGATCAACCCGGCAGCTTCTTCATCGCGCGGAGTGAAATATCGTCGGTAGATTTCGTCCCAACTCAGAAGTGGGGAATGGGGCCGGTTCCACACTCCGGCAAGCTGTATATTCGGCTGACTTCAGGCAAGTCGCGAGAGCTTATCCTGCTCGGAAGCCAATACGGCGAAGCCGTACGCGCCGCCGTTGCTGCGGGTACTCCGGTTGCCACTGCGGCTGATTCTCAAACGTAATGACCTACTGAATCAGCCCCCCGTTTCCATTCTCCTCGACCGGCGCGATCACGACCGCGGCGGCGACGCGGTCGCCGGGTTCGAGCGACAGCAGGCGGACGCCCTGGGCGGCGCGGCCGGATTCGCGGATGGTGCTGGAGTCCATGCGGATGATCTTGCCGTACTGGCTGATCAGCATGACTTCGGAGTCTTCCGTGACTTGGGCGATGCCCGTTACCTTCCCGTTGCGCGCGGTGGTTTTGACGTTGATTACGCCGGAGCCGCCGCGGCCTTGCAGGCGGTATTCGTCGGCGGGCGTGCGCTTGCCGTAGCCGTTTTCGGTGACGGAGAGGATCAACGTGCCTTTGATGGGCAGGGTCTCGTCGGTGGCGGTGGCTTCGACGCCGGCTTTGGCCTTTACGGTCTCGGCGGTGGCTTCAGCTTGCTTGGCGTCTTTCGGGGTAGTTGCCATGCCGACGATGTAGTCGTCTTTGTCGAGGTTCATGCCGCGGACACCGTAGGCGGGGCGTCCCATGGGGCGCACATCGGATTCGTCGAAGCGGATCGCCTGGCCATCGTGCGAGGCCAGGAAAATGATCTGGCTGCCGTCGGTGAGCGTGACGCCGACCAGTTCGTCTCCCTTGTCAATGCCGATCGCGATGATGCCGCGCGACATCACGTGCGAAAAGTCTTTTAGCTCGGTCTTCTTCACCGTGCCGTTGCGGGTGGCGAAGAAGATGTAGCGGCCTTCTTCTTCCAGGTTGCGTACGGCCAGCATGGTGCGGACCGTTTCTCCGGGTTGGAGCGCCACCAGGTTGGTGACGTGTTTGCCCTTGCCGGCGGCGCTCAGGTCGGGAATTTCGTAGACCTTGAGCCAATAGACACGTCCGGTGTTGGTGAAGATCAGGATGTAGGCATGGGTGGACGCGAGGAACAGGTGTTCGACGAAATCCTCGTCGCGGGTCTTCATGCCGGTGCGTCCAGTGCCGCCGCGGCGCTGCATGCGGTAGGTGGAGATGGGCGTGCGCTTCATGTAGCCGGAGTGGCTGACGGTGACGGCGACTTGCTCGTCGGCGATCAGGTCTTCCAGCATGATTTCGGCGGCTTCGTCTTCGATCTGGGTGCGACGCTCGTCGCCGTAGAGCTTTTTGATTTCTTCCAGTTCCTTCACGATCACGCCGCGCAGTTTTTTCTCGGACGCGAGGATGGACTGATATTCGGTGATGGCCTCGCGGACTTGCTTCAACTCGGTCGAGATTTCGTCAATCGAGAGCTTGGTCAGGCGATGCAGTTGCAGTTCGAGGATGGCGTCGGCCTGCTTAGCGGTGAAAGGCTTCTCGGCGTTTAGTTTCGGCGCGCGTCCCGTGGTGTTGATGTCGATCTTCTTGCCGCCCAAGTAGGCGACCAGGTTATCGCGGGCGTCGGCGCGGTTGGCGCTGGCGCGGATGATGGTGATGACGTTGTCGAGATAATCGAGCGCGGTGAGATAGCCTTCGAGGATGTGCTCGCGGTCCTGCGCTTTCGCCAGCAGGTAGGCGGTGCGGCGGCGGACGACGTCGACCCGGTGATCGATGAAGTGCTGGATCGCCGCGATCAGGCCCATCTCGCGCGGTTGCCCATGCACGATCGCGAGAAAGATCATGCTGAAGCTCTCTTGCATCTGGGTGTGCTTGAAGAGCTGGTTGAGCACGATCTGCGCTTCGGCGCCCTTGCGCAGTTCGATCACAATCCGCATGCCTTCGCGGCTGCTCTCGTCGCGCACATCGCCGATATCCTCAATCGTCTTGTCATTCACCAGGTCGGCGATGCGTTCCACGAGCTTCGCCTTGTTCACCTGGTAGGGGATTTCGGTGACGATGATGGCCTGCTTGTCCTTCGTCATGTTCTCGATGGCGGCTTTGGCGCGCATCATGAAGCGGCCGCGGCCGTGCTTGTAGGCATCGAGAATTCCGGATTTCCCGTGGATGATGCCGTAGGTTGGGAAGTCGGGGCCCTTAACAATCTTCAGAATTTCCGGCAGCTGCGCTGTCGGGTTGTTGATGAGGGTGATGGTCGCGTCCACAATCTCAGTGAGATTGTGGGGCGGGATGTTGGTCGCCATGCCGACCGCAATTCCGTTCGCGCCGTTGATCAGCAGGTTCGGAATGCGCGCCGGGAGAACCGTGGGCTCGACCGTGACTTCGTCGAAGTTGGGGACGAAATCGACCGCATCTTTGTCGATATCGACCAGCATCTCTTCCGCGATGCGGGTCAGACGGCACTCGGTGTATCGGTAGGCCGCGGGCGGATCGCCATCCACAGATCCGAAGTTGCCCTGGCCGTCGATCAGCGGGTAGCGCATGCTCCACGGCTGTGCCAGACGCACCAGTGAGTCGTAGACTGCGCCGTCGCCGTGCGGGTGATATTTCTTCAGGAGCTCTCCGACCACGCCGGCGCACTTGGAGTGCTTGCGGTTGTGCAGCAGGCCCATGTCGTGCATGGCGTAGAGAATGCGGCGATGGACGGGCTTGAGTCCGTCGCGGATGTCGGGGAGCGCGCGGCCGATGATCACCGACATCGAATAGTCGAGATACGACCGCTTCATCTCCTCTTCGATATTGACGGGCTGAATGTTGGCGGCGCCGGGACTGCCGTCGCCCGGAGGAGGCGTTAAAGGAAGCTCGGGATTCTGGGGATCGTCAGGCATGAAAGTCAGTTCTCAGTTCTCGGTTCCCAGTTCTCAGTTGGAGCAACTCAGGACGAGATGCGGTTGCGCTGCTAAACGCTTAGTTTACAGTAACTTAATTAGATCAGGGCTATTTTGAATTATACCACGTTCCAGGGCATTCCGACGGCGGGCAAACGTTGCCTTTTCAGGCTCTTCGGAGGGTCAAAAGCGTGATCTCGGGCGGAACGCCGATACGCACGGGGAAGCCGAAAGTTCCTAGGCCACGGTTCACGTAGAGCGCAGCTTTGTTCGCGCCGTTGCCGTTCGGGGTCGTGGTTGGGTGGCCATTTGTCATCGGCAGCGTGTACTGTCCGGCGACGAACGGCGTAATCAGCCGAGCCGGGCTGAGACTGTGATCTACGATCTCGAACTTTACCTGTCCGCCATGCGTGTGCCCGGCGAGGCTGAGTTCAATGCCTAACTCTGCGGCCCGATGGAAAGAATTCGGGTTGTGCGAGAGCAGAACGTTGGGCATGTCGCGGCGGACGAGATGCTCGATTTCTTGCAGCATCGGGCCGGTAGGCCCGCCGCTTACCATGCGGTCGCGCTGGTAGTCCACGCCCAGCAGGTTGAAGCTTGCGCCATTGTGCTCGATTACGGTGCTCTGGGCGCGCAGTAGGCGCATGCCTTTTTCGTGAAAGAGGCGCTCGGCTTCATCTTCGACACCGGCATAGATTTCGTGGTTGCCATTGCATCCCCAGACGCCGAGCGGCGCGCGCAGGCGGCTCAACTCGGTGATGCAGGCGTCGAGGGGATCGCCTTCGCGGCTGACGAAGTCTCCGGTAACGAATGCGATGTCCGGATTCAGGTCGTTCGCCATGTCGACGGCGCGCGCGATTTCCGCGGGTGGCATGTAGTCGCCAATGTGGATGTCGCTGAGCTGCGCGATGCGCAGGCCGTCGAGTTCGGGCGGAAGATCGGCGATGGGGACGTCCACGCGCTCGATGGTGTAACGGAGACGGCCGGCGGCGAATCCGTAGGTCGCGGCGAGAAATGGAACGCTGCCGGCGAAGATGGCGGCGTACTGGAAGAAGGCACGGCGCGAGGGATTGAACTCGGCAGCGACTGCTCCGGGACCCAGGCGGGCGGCGACGTTCGTCACCCACTCGATTGCGCCTACCGATTCGACGGCCAGGAATCCGAAGAACGACGCGATCAGCCACAGGCTGGAAAACGTGATCAGGCTCTTGCCAAAGCTCAGCCGGGAAACGGCACGGCCCAGAATCGGATCGAGCAGCGCCGCAGCGAGCGCAACCGCGAGGAGGATGAGGCCGGCGTGGAGACCTAAGCGCCAGTTGGGATTTGCGAGCGTCGCGATCCAGGACCAGGCGCGGACGAACCAGAAGCGCTGGACGGCATAGATGAGCGCGAGGAACAACGCGAGGAAGAGAACTCGTACCAGGATCAGGGCAATACTCCGTTATTTAACACTTGTTGTTTGGATGCGTTGAGCGCCCAAGAAGGCTCGGCAAAGAGTAAACTGACACCTCGGTTCCGCACGCCGAGCCGACAGCCAGAGTTTCGACGAAGAACTCAGTGATCGAGCGAAATGGGCGGAGCTTTCCTTCTCCGCACTAGAAAGAGCGAAACTCCGAACGCGAGTAAGGGAAGTGCATAACCGCGCACCATGACCGCGGGATCGCCTTCACTGATTCCGTAAGCTCTCTGACCTCCGTCGCCTTCAGAACGGGTGATGACCATGAGCAGGGGCTTGGGAGCCTTCTGAAACCATGCGATGCAAGACACCTGCGACACTTTCATCTTTTTGGACGTGTGCGATCCCCTCATCTGATAGGTAGCCGTCACTCCGGAATAGTATCCAACCGGTATCGCCCTTCTTAAAGGTCCGACGGCGGCTATCGCCCCTTGAACAACGGATGCCGCCTCTGGAGGCGCAGTTCCGCGCTCCTCCAATGCCAGGACAATGCCTTGGAGATCATTGCTTGGGAACAAAACGAAATACAAAAGCGGGAGAAACGTTGCACACATCCCAAGACTGGAAAGCGCGAGTAGTACGATCGCGTAGGCCGGGCGACCCGACTTGACGGACAATTGGCCTCCAAAGTGTTCCGACAGTAGCCGGCGGTGAGCATACTACGGATTTGCTTCGGGCTGATTCGACGATGAGTAACGCGACTAACGTGCAGCAAGCGGTTCCTGAGTCCGTAGAGCGGCCGCGCGCTCACGAGCGTTCTGCAACGCCCGCTTCACGTGACGAGGCGCGGTGCCGCCGGGGACGTCGTGCAGCGCGAGCACTTCAGGGAGACCTAGGCACGACGGGAAATCCGATTTAAAAGCTTCATGGATGGAGTGCAGGTCGCCGAGGGTCAGGTCTTTCAGTTCGCATCCGCGCTCTATGCACAACTGGACGGCCTTGCCGACCGCTTCGTGGGCGAGGCGCGAAGGCACTCCGCGGTCGACGAGGTAGGCGGCCGCGGCCCAGGCGTTCATGAAACCCGATTGCGCGGCCTGATTCATCTTCGCGTCGTTGAAATCGACGGTCTGCATCCATCCGGTCACGAGCGGCAACATGCTGATGACGGTGTCGGCGGCGTCGAACAGGGGCTCCTGCGTTTCCTGCAGGTCTTTGTTGTAGGCAAGGGGTAGGCCCTTCACCAGAGTTTGCAGGGTGGTGGCGCATCCCATGACGCGCGCCGCTTTGCCGCGTGCCAGTTCCAGCAAGTCGGGATTTTTCTTCTGCGGCATGGCGCTCGAGCCGGTCGAGTAGGGCTCGGGCAACTCGACGAATCCGTAGGCGGGGGTGGAGAACAAAATCATTTCTTCGGCCCAGCGGCTGAGATGCAACGCGAGTTGAGAGAGGGCGTTGACAAACTCGATAGCGAAGTCGCGGTCGCTGGTCGCGTCGATGCTGTTGGCGGTCGGAGCGTCAAAGCCCAGTTCCGCCGCCATGGCTTGACGATTCAGCGTGAGCGTGGCTCCGGCTACGGCGCCTGATCCCAGCGGACAAAGGTTGGCGCGTTTGCGGCAGTCGGTCAGGCGCTCCGCGTCGCGGAGAAACATTTCTACATACGCCAGCAGCCAGTGCGCCACCAGTACCGGTTCTGCCGGCTGCAGGTGCGTGTACGCAGGCATGGCTGCGTTGCCGGCCTTTTCGGCGCGAGTGAGGAATGCGTCGATCCAACTGGCGAGCATCTCTTGCAGCGTATCAATGCTGGCTCGTACGAAAAGGCGGAGGTCGGTGGCGATTTGCTCGTTACGGCTGCGCCCGGTGTGGAGTTTGTAGCCAACGCTTCCGATCAATGTTGCGAGTTGTTTCTCGACGAAGTGGTGGACGTCTTCGGCTTCGGGATCGTTCAGAAATTCGGGGGACGCTTCGGCGCGGCTGCCGATCTGATCGAGTCCGGTGAGGATTTCGGTGAGTTCGGCCGGTGTGAGCACACCGGCGCGCTCGAGCGCACGCGCGTGGGCTCCGCTGGCCACGAGTTCGAAGGGGAGGAGGCGGCCGTCGTAGGGGAACGAACGCTGCCATTGTTCGAATTCCGCGTCGAGCGGCTGGCGAAAGCGGCCGGACCACATCTTCATTGGGCGACCTCAGGGACTGTCCCGGTTCGTATCAGGGCATCGCTTTAGCGATGCCGAAGCTTTCGGCATGCCTGAAAGCGTGCTCTGATACGAAACCCACTTGTACCACGGTTTGCTTGACGGCCGGCGACCGGGGTACGGCGAAGACAGCAGGTCCTTCGCTTCGCTCAGGATGACAATCCGTAGAAATTTGTTACGCGACCTCAACCTGCGTTTTGGCGCGGCAGCGCGAGGGCAATCCTAATATCCGGATGAAGCCTTCCGCGTCCTTCTGATCATAGCTTGCGCCCATAGTGAACGAGGAGAGATCGGTGCGGTAGAGCGAATACTCAGACTTACGACTGACTATGTTCACATTGCCTTTGTAGAGCGACAAGGTCACGCTTCCGGTCAGATTCTGCTGCGTGGTTTCGACGAAGGCGTCGAGGGCTTCGCGGAGCGGCGTGAACCACATCCCGAAATAGACGAGCTCGGCGTACTTCAGCGCGACGTGCTGTTTGAAGTGCAACAGGTCGCGGTCGAGGCACAGGGCTTCGAGCTCGCCATGCGCGGCCAGGAGCAGCGTGCCGCCCGGCGTTTCGTAGCAGCCGCGGGACTTGATGCCGACGAAACGATTCTCGACGAGATCGACGCGGCCGACGGCGTTGCGTCCACCAATGTCGTTTAACAGTTCGACCAGCGACACGGGATCGAGGGCTTGGCCGCCGACTGAAACTGGGACGCCTTTTTCGAATCCGATTTCGACCTGCTCGGCGCGGTCGGGGGCTTCTTCGGGAGACTTGGTGAGCTGCCAGGTGCTCGCGAAGGGAGCGTTGGCGGCGTCTTCGAGCTCTCCTCCTTCGTGGCTCAGGTGCCAGAGGTTGCGGTCGCGGGAGTGAATCTTTTCGCGGCTGGCGGCGACCGGGATGCCACGCTTCTCGGCGTAGTCCAGGCAATCTTCGCGCGACTTCAGCTCCCACTCGCGCCACGGGGCTACGACTTTCAACTCGGGAGCGAGCGCCTGGTAGGCCATCTCGAAGCGCACCTGGTCGTTACCTTTTCCGGTGCAGCCGTGGCCGACGGCGGTCGCGCCTTCCCGCAGGGCGACTTCCACTTGATGTTTCGCAATCACGGGACGCGCCAGGGAAGTACCCAGCAGATACTTGTTCTCGTACACCGCGCCCGCCTTCAGGGCGGGCCAGACGTAGCCGGTCAGAAATTCTTCGCGCAAGTCTTCGACCACGACTTTGCCGGCGCCGGTTTTGTAGGCTTTTTCGACGACCGCTTCCACGTCGTCGCCTTGTCCGACATCGGCGACCATGGCGATTACGTCATAGGAGTAGTTCTCTTTCAGCCAGGGAATGATGATCGAGGTGTCGAGTCCGCCCGAGTAGGCGAGAACAATCTTTTCAGGCATGCGCGCTCCTTACCGGCAGACGGCCCACGCCGCCGCCCAACAGCCACATGAGGATGGCTTTCTGAATGTGCAGACGGTTTTCCGCCTGGTCGAAAACAACCGAGTGGGCCGAGTCGATGACTTCGTCGGTCACTTCCCATCCGCGATGCGCGGGCAGGCAGTGCATGAACAGGGCATGGGGCGCGGCATCCTGCATGAGTTCAGCATTGACCTGGTACGGCGCGAACAGAGCGGAGCGCGCGTCGGCCTCGTTCTCCTGTCCCATGCTGGCCCAGACATCGGTGTAGACGGCGTCGGCGCCGGCGACGGCCTCGCGCGGATCCATGAAGACGTTGATGGCCGCGCCGGTTTGCTCGGCCATGGTCTCGGCCACTTCGATGATCGCCGGACTGGGCGCGTGCCCGGCGGGCGTAGCAACTGAAACTGACGAGCCCAGAGCCGCGCCCAGAAGCAGAAGCGAGTGAGCCACGTTGTTGCCGTCACCGACGTAGGCCAGGCGAACTTTGGAGAGATCGCCGAAATGTTCCTGCAAGGTGAAAAGATCGGCCAGCGCCTGGCAGGGATGCTCGAGATCGCTGAGCGCGTTGATGACCGGGATGTCGGCATGGGCGGCCATGTCTTCGACGGTCGCGTGGCCGAAGGTGCGCAGCACGATGATGTCAATCCAACGTTCGAGGTTGTGGGCGATGTCGCTGAGAGACTCGCGCGCGTCGAGACGGCTGCGGGTCTGGTCGACGAAGAAAGTGGAGCCGCCCAGGCTGTCCATGCCGGCCTCGAAGGTGAGGCGGGTGCGCAGTGAGGGCTTCTCGAAGAACATAACCATTTGCTTGCCGGCGAGCGCGCCGCGGAACTCGGCAGGGCGCAGCTTGAGCATGGCGGTCAGGTTGAACAGGGCGTGAATCTCGTGCGGAGCCAGGTCGTGGGCGGAGAGGAGATCGCGGGTCGGGGGCGGCTCCGGTTGCGGGTGCGGCGCCTTCGACGCTTCAACGGGCTGGGTTCTCATGGGCATTCCTTGCGGATTTCGTTTTCTGGGCTGGCGGCGGGCCGCTTTCCGGATTGAATTTATATGCATTAAGATGCATAAGTATCCATTTCAAAGACGGGCCTGTCAAGCAGAAATGCACGGGGAAGCGCGGCGGGTAACGGCCGGGTCTGGGGCTGGCTCATAGCCGTCGGCGGCTTTCGCGAAGCCAGGGGAAGTCAAGAGACTTTAACCGCAGAGGACGCCGAGGTCTCGCGGAGGTCGCGGAGAAAGCCGAGCCTCGCGATCAGGACATGCGGTGGTCGATCAACTTCAGCGGGCGGAAGTGGCGGGCACCTGGAAGTCCACGCCCCGGGCGTCGTTGGCTTTGCGAGTAGCGGCCAGATCGAGGTCGGCGAGCAGGATCTTGTGCGAGCGGTTGTCGGCAAGGTCGAACAGCGTATCCCCGACGATGGCGTAGTTCTGCAGCTCGGACTGGTGGCCGTCCTTGAAAACGAGCACCGTGCTGGGCTGGGACACAACCGGCTCCGGGGGCGCGGCGGTGGTGGCAGTCTGCGGTACAGGCGCCGGCTCTAGTTCGCGCTCGCGCGGATGGCGATAGCCTGAGCCGCGGCGATCGAAAATGGTCGGGCCGCCCTGGTAGTCGTCTTCGTCATAGGCCACCTCGGGCTGGACGATGATGACCGGGGTATACGGAACGGAGTAGACCGGGATTGCTCCCGCGAAAAAACCGTCGCGGGTGTGGTGCCGGTGGACAAAGATCGGAGGCTGAAAGCCGGCCTGGAAAAACGGATTGAAACAGCAGCTGAACCTCGCAGCGCCGTTGAAGCCGTTCGGTCCGAGCGAGGTTACGCTGGCCGCAACGCCCGGAGTTATCGAAGTGCTACCCCCGAATCCCAAGGAAGTCACCGACGCGGGAACACCGTGAATCTGGGCAAAGGAGGGCGCGGAGATGACCGCCAAAAAGCAGATGAAGACGAGCGAAAAGATTCGTTTACGGGCCAGCATTCAAATACCCCTTCGCTTAATTAGATGCTTCGGGGCTGGACATTTCAACCCTTTGCCACCTGAAAAGTTGCAGGTGGTTTGGGCGGAGCGGGCGGCAAACCCCGCGAAATCTTTGCCTGTTTAGGGATTAGAAGCCCTTAACCGCGAAGTACACGGAGAACACACGCCGACGATGGAAGCTGGAGAAATTCGAACTCGTCACGCCGCGGTCAAGGGTCGCCTGGCCACTAACTGGTTCAGTTCCAACATGCGATGTCGAACATAACCATCCTCGGTCAAATGGGCGGACGCGGTATGCGGGCGGTTGGCGGCCACCATCTGGTCGAACGGGCGGCGCTCCAAAAATTGCGGATCGAGTTCCTTGCAGAATTCACAGAGTCTTCCCGAGCGAACTTCGAATCGTTTGCTGACAACCGAATCGATATGCTCCATGAGGCTGGCTCCTACCAAACAGAGCAGTGTCGAAGTCTGCCCTGGTTGGCTGGTGGTAGTTAATTGTTTCGGCGCGGCGCTGGACTGAGATTGTCCGCCGGGCTTTTGTACTACAGAGGGCTATGTTGTACAAGTACCTTGCAACCTAATAGCTTTTGCAACTCGCAATGTTAAGGTTAACCGGCCGTGCGGAGGCGGCGATGTGACATGCAGCACTACGAAGGGTGATTCGGTAGCAAGACAGGGACCATTCGCCTGTGGAGATTCCATGAAAACCAGCAATAGTAGCGGCAACGCGGTCTTTCTTTTCGATGTGGACAACACCCTGATCGACAACGACCGGGTCGCCGAGGATCTGAAGCGGCACCTCAAAGAAAAAGTGGGGGAAACCTGTGAGCAGCGCTATTGGGATATCTTCGAGAAACTGCGTTCGGAACTCGGTTACGCCGATTACCTGGGAGCGCTCCAGCGCTATCGCATCGAGCGGCCGCGCGATCCCAAGCTGCTGGAAGTGTCCTACTTCATGATCAACTATCCGTTCGCCAACCGTTTGTATCCGGAATCGCTGGATGCGGTGGAGCACGTCCGGCAGTTCGGCAGAGCGGTGATCCTGAGTGATGGGGACGTCGTCTTTCAGCCCCGCAAAGTGGACCGATCGGGGCTGTACGACACGTTTGCAGGCCATGTGCTGATCTACGTGCACAAAGAGCAAGAACTGGAGGACGTCGAGGCCAAGTATCCGGCGGGGCATTACGTGATGGTGGACGACAAAGTGCGGCTGCTGGCGGCGATCAAAGAGCATTGGGGCAAGCGCGTGACGACGGTCTTTCCGCGTCAGGGACACTATGCGCTCGATGAAAAGCTGGTGGCCGAATATCGCAAGCCAGACATCACGCTGGAGAGAATTGGCGAACTAAAGAAGTACTCGCTGGACCAGATGAAGGCGGCAGCGGGTTAGTCCTCGTGTCCCAAATCTGCGCTGAGGGTCTCTCCGCGCACTTTGCGGTTTAAGATTTTCTTGGCCCGCGCTAACAGACCTCAAACGGCAGTGGTCGCGGAGGCAGATCGCAGAGAAACGCGCGAGAAATGTTGAAAGTCTGGCGCCATTCCCAAATCGGGCTGCCCACGAAAAAGAGTTGCGGCGACCACGATCTTTTTGATGTCCCACCGCCAATATTGGGTATAGAGTAGCCGTTTGCAGCCCTGCTGCAGCTTCTTCCTCGCAACCCAATTCATTTCCGCCCGCCTGTCCGGCGCGCCAAGCCCATTTCCGGAGGTGCACCATGGGGACCCCCAATTCTGCTCTGACGCAATTGATGACTTCTACCTGGGCCGCCGCCAACGGTTCGCCGACTCCGCTCGGCGTGACCCGCGTCGCCGCCAACCAGGCCTACAACTTCGCGATCTATTCCAAGAACTCGACTCGGGTCCGGCTGCTTCTGTTTTCCGCCGATGACATCGTGAATCCGATCTCAATTTTTGAATTCAACCAGTTTCGCAACCGGACTGGACGTATCTGGCATGCCCGGATTCCGGAGAGCAAGCTGAAGAATGCCAAGTACTACGCGTACTCGATTGACGGCCCGCCCGCGACCGGGCGACCACATGAATGGCACGCTTTCAAGGCCGCCAAGCTACTACTGGACCCGTTTGCCACCTCGGTGTTCTTTCCATCGACCTACGAGCGGGGGGCGACCCTGGGAACCGACAGCAACGCCGGGAGAGCTCCCCTGAGTGTGCTTCCCAAAGATGAGGTGGATTTTGACTGGGAGGATGACGTGTCGCCCCGGCATGCGGGCGACCTGGTCATCTACGAGATGCACGTTCGCGGCTTCACCAACAATCCCAACTCTGGCGTCGCGGCCAACAAGTGCGGAACCTTTGCCGGAGTGGTGGAGAAAATTCCGCATCTGCTGGAGCTGGGAGTGACCGCGGTGGAACTCATGCCGGTGTATGAATTCGACGAGAGCGAGCCCAACTATTGGGGCTACCAGCCCATCAACTTTTTCTCGCCGCATTCCCGGTATGCGAGCCGGACGGGTGCGCAGGTCAACGAATTTCGCGAGATGGTGAAAGCCCTGCACCGCACGGGGATCGAGGTGATCCTGGACGTGGTTTACAACCACACTGGCGAAGGCAACGAGAAGGGGCCCACCTTCAGTTTCAAGGGTGTGGACAACGCCACTTACTACATGGACTCGCCCGACCCGAACAATCCTTACCCTTACGCCGATTACACGGGCACGGGCAACACTTTGAACTGCGCTCACAGTGCAGTCCAGCAGTTGGTGGTGGAGAGCCTGCGTTATTGGGCGCGCGAAATGCACGTGGACGGATTCCGCTTCGATCTGGGATCGGTCTTCTCGCGCGACGAGGACGGATCGGTGAACCTGGATAATCCCGCGATTTTCGGAGACATGGCGGACGATGCCGACCTGGCGGGCGTACGCATGATCGCGGAGCCGTGGGACGTCGGAATTGGCGGATATGAACTAGGGCGGAAGTTTCCCGGAATCAGCTGGCGGCAGTGGAATGACCGGTTCCGCAGCACGTTGCGGACCTTCGTGAAGGGCGATCGGGGCTGCGTGCCGGACCTGATGACGCGGCTCTATGGCAGCAGCGACGTCTTTCCCGACACGCTGCCGGACAGTTGCCATCCTTACCAGAGCCTGAACTACGTCGCTTCGCACGACGGGCTCACGCTCTACGATCTGGTGGCTTATAACGGCGCGGAGAGCTGGAATTGTGGCTCGGGCGGGGACAACGACAATGGAGAGATCGGCGTTGCGCCCGAAGTGATCGAACTGCGCAAGCGGCAGGTGAAAAACTTCTGCGCCCTGGTCCTGCTGAGCAACGGCACGCCGATGTTCCGCATGGGTGACGAGATCCTGCAAACGCAGAACGGGCAAGCCAATCCTTACAACGTGGACGACGCCAGCGTCTGGATGAACTGGGACAGGAAGAAAAAACATGCCGACGTGTTCCGCTTCTTTCAGGGAATGATTGCGTTCCGCAAGAATCATCCGTCGATCGGGCGGGCAACGTTCTGGCGCGACGATGTGAAGTGGTACGGCGTGGGCGACACGGTGGACATGTCTGCCGATTCGCACACGCTCGCGTATTGCCTGCACGGCGCATCACAGGGAGACGACGACATCTACGTCATGATCAACGCGTACTGGGAAATGCTGGATTTCACCATCCAGGAAGGCGTGCCGGAAGACTGGAAGCGGGTGGTGGATACGGGCTTGCCTTCGCCACTGGATATCGTGGAATTGGCGGAAGCGCCGAATATTCACACGCTGGTCTATACCGTGGGGCCGCGGTCGGTAGTGGTGCTGAAGAGGCCGGCGAAGGGCTAAGTGCAGTTTCTGGTTGCTGGTTTCTAGTCGAGTTTTGTGGGTGCTGGCGGAGACCAGCAATTCTCGGAGAAAATTCCACGAGCAACCAGAAACAAGAAACAAGCAACCGGGTTTTACTCTTCTTCTTCCGGCGCGCCGGCGCGGACCAGGGCTTCCAACTCTTTGGCTAGGCTGGCTCGATCTGTCTCGGAAAGTTCGAGGAAGCGGAAGGGCTGGAAGCATCCCTTGGTCGCCCACATGGGGAAGAGCATTCCCGCGCGGGCGCGAATACTGGTGGTGCCGACGTGAAACAGGGCAGTCACCTTGATCCCCTCGTCGAGCGGGTTCTCGAGCGAGAGCAGGCCGCCGTTGACGGAGAGCTGGTTCAGGCGGGCGCGAATCTGGCGTCCGTTTTCGAGCAACACGAGAGCCAGTATGGAGCCGCCGAGCTTGACGCGCGAGCCGCGTTGGGTGTTTTGGACGCCGGGTCGGGACATATCCTCTGGCACTATCGCATGACCAGCGGGGTGAAGGGCAGATTACCAAAGGCATTTGCCGGCGGGCGACGGGTGGCAGGTTCAGGTGGCAGGTGGCAGGTGTTAGATCTTGAAACTCAGCTTCGGTAAGGCAGTACACCAACTGGTTTCAATCGTCCCTTTTGAGGTTCCCAGGGGCGACCCTCAGGGGCTAAAGCCCGCATTCGGGCGGGCCCTGACGGCACGGCTGAAGCCGTGCCCTTCCCAAAACCCGAATCCAAGTTGAACCTGTGGCCCTCTGCGGCTGAAGTCGAATTCTTCCGTCTGATCGGCACGACTGGTTGCGCGCCACGTCTCGATCCACTCGTCGCGGTAGTTCGCGTCGATCCACAAAGTTCGTGCCCTGGCCAAGACCGAATTCATCACAAACCTGATGGTCCAGGGTCACTGCTGAGTCGACCCCGTTTCCGTACCGCTGATTTGTGAGCCACGCCTGCAGCGGATCCGAACCCCGAGGCGGGCAAGAACGGGAAGGGCACGACTTCGGTCGTGCCGCAATCGTCCCTAATGATCGCGGCTTCAGCCACTGAGGTGAGCTTTTGAAACCTACCCGTGCCATGTCTCCGCCCGGCACTTATTTCGTGACTTCAACCACCTGGCGGCGAAGGAGCCTCTTCGTTGCAGAGCCCATGGCGCGGCTCTTTCTGCAGACGCTTTATGCATACCGTCGCCAGGGCAAATTCCGCCTGCACGCTTTTGTGCTCATGCCTGAGCATTTCCATCTGCTGATAACGCCCGTCGAGATCCCTCTGGAACGAGCGATGCAACTCATTAAGGGCGGATACTCGCACGCGGTCAAAGAGCAGCTCGGTAAGGGATTGGAGATATGGGAGCGCGGGTTTACTGACCATCGCATTCGTGACCTCGAGGATTTCATGCATCATCGCGCATACATTCATCGCAATCCGATTGAAAGAGGGCTCGCCGCCGATTGCAGCGAGTTCCGATATTGTTCCGCGTTTCCCGGATTCAAACTGGATCCGTGGCCCTCAGCGGCTAAAGCCGATCTCTTACGGGCTTGAGCGGCACGACTGAAGTCATGCCCTTCCCATACGGGCTTAATCGGCACGGCTGAAGCCGTGCCCTTCCCCACAATCTGCGGTTGGACAAAGCTTTTCCTGAGCCTGTTGAGCCCCTGTAGGAATAGGAATAGGTCCCGGCACCAGGATCAGTATGCTCTCCAGAAGAAGTAAATCGTCATTCCCGTTCCCACCAGGATGACGAACGCGCGGATCCAGGACTGGGGCAGCTTCTGGGCGTAGTGGGCACCGAAGTATCCGCCAACGATGGCGCCCGCGATCATGATGGTGCCCGGCTTCCAGGCGACCGCACCCGCGATCACGAAGGTGACCACCGCGAGGCCGTTGATGATCCCACCCAGCACGACTTTGAGCGCGTTCATGGCGTGAATGTCGGTCATGCCAAGGGCCGCCAGCATGGCCAGGTTGACGATCCCAAGGCCGCCACCGAAATAGCCGCCGTAGACCGCCGCGACCAGCTCGAACAGGGCAGCGACGGTAATGGCTCTGCTGGAAGCGTCGTGCGCAACGCTGCTTTTCGTGCCGCGCGCTAAGCGCCCGCCGAAGACAAACAGCAGCGTCGCGCCCAGCATCAGCCACGGGAGAACGCGCAGGAAAGTGTGCGCCGGCGTTCTGAGGAGCAGGATGGCGCCGCCGATGCCGCCGATCACGCTGGTC
>Ga0326726_10001273_pt1 | contig 23392 bp, 17 predicted proteins | sample MHFenrmetagenome_2_FD_207603 | JGI IMG/M metagenome (GOLD analysis project Ga0326726, IMG submission 207603) | Lab enriched peat soil microbial communities from Michigan Hollow, Ithaca, NY, United States - MHF15MN | ecosystem: Environmental > Terrestrial > Soil > Wetlands > Peat | place: USA... | reverse complement strand
TCTCCTTCGTGCAATGTCCCTCGAGAACTTCGGATAGAAGGCCCTCACTCCTCCCCCTGCCCCGCAGCAGAGTGATTCCTGATGATGATGCTCCATCTCCGCAAACTTGCTCCCAAGGTTCTTTAAAAGCCCTCTTGCCCCATCATAAGATCCAAGCCCTCTTCCCAGATGACAGGGGTCGTGGTAAGTCACTATTTCTGAATCAGTCGCCAAGGAACGAAATGAGAAATGCTTACTTAAATAAGAAAGAAGCGTCTCGAAAAGAAGTTTCGTTCGATGTTTCTCATCGTATTCTAAAAAAGTTTTGAGACAGGTGGGGCAGAGAAAGAGGACTTCTTGGCCCCCAGCCTCTTTTATTCTCTCGATGTTCTGTTTGATTCGAACCGGATTAGGCCGAGACCCTGTTTCGTCCTTCACCGCTTCACAACAGACCTCATCAATCAGTGTAAAATCTACTCCCAATCGCTGGAGAAGTCTAATGGCATGCGATGCCGTCTCAGTCTCCGTACTCATTCCGACACAGCCGATATAAAGGACTATGGGAGATTGCTTTTTAAGAAAAGAGAAATCGGCTCTGTCCATCGTCCCATAGGGCGTTCCATACTGATCCATCGTTTGTTGAAGCAGGGTGACCTCATCAAGTTGAGCCGAGACCTCAGGGTCCTTAAGACTCCATCTCCTCAAATCCCTAATCCTTTTTCCGGCATCGATTCCTACAGGGCAGACCTCTCCACAGAGACCGCACGTCGTGCAGAGAAAAAGACCATCCTCAACGCCTTCTTTCATTCCTTTTTGCAGAGCGACGAGAGAAACTCCCCTTCCTCCGAGCATCCCATCGGCTCCAAAGGAGGGACCGACCGAATTGTAGGCCGGACAATCAAGAAGGCAATTTCCGCAACCGATGCAATAAAGAAGGTCAGAGAAATCCTTCTTCTCTTCGAAAATTTTGCTTCTTCCGTTATCCAAAAGAATGATCACCAGCTCGGTAGGCTCATGCATTCCAAAAAAAGGTATCTTCTCGACATCGGAGGATTTGGATCTTCCTCCGACGATATCGATGAAGGATGGAAAGAGGGAGCCGGTAGCGAGATAGGTCTCCAATCTCGCCATCAGCAGGGCGTCCTGAATGTTCGGATAGACTTTATCGATCGAGGTGATGATGAGGTGTTTTGATCTCGTCCGAACTCGAGTAATATTTCCTTCGTTATGGATGATTAAAATCGCTCCCTCCCTTGCCGCGATCGCATTGGCACCCGTGATCCCGACCTTCGCTCTCTCGAGATAAGATTCAATGTCTTCTTTTACCGCCTGCATCTCTTCTTCAGGCACGGGAGGAACCGTCTTATTTAGATGCTTGGAGAGAACCTCTGCGACCTCGTAGCGGGAGAGATGGACAATCGGTCCGGTATAGTGCGAAGCTCTTCCTCCGGCAAGCTGGTTGATCCGATCGCCAATATCTGTCTCAATGACCTCGATGCCGTGACCGGCCAGAAAAGGGGTGAGGCCTATTTCTCTGGAGATGTTCGACTTCGACTTGACGACGAGCCGCTCCTTACCGATCTCTTTCAAGAAAATTTCACAGGCCTCCTTCGAATCCCTTGCCTGAATCACCCTAAACTGATTTTTCTGAAGCGAAGCGATAGCTTTTTGCAGGAGATCCCAGTTTCCCACAGACTCAGAGCGGATTCGCTTCACCTCTTCTTTGGCCTTCTCAAAGTCGTCGAAAGAGGTGAGATTCTGCTTCTGACGGTTTCGATTCTCTCTAAAGGCACGCCACTGGTTTTCCAACTCGGATTTTTTTACCTTCTTTCTCAAGGCATCATACTGTTTTTGAATCAAGCCCATCGGGTCACCTTCATGAAGTCATTGTGTCATTGAATATCTGAACGAGACACGGATTCTCAACTCATTTTGCACTTTTTAAATTAATAAAACAACTCCTTTTGTTTCTTCCCATTGGAAAACCGGATCTGATTGGCTATAATTTTGTTAGCAATGAAAGAAACCGTTTGTCTTGTCAGTCTAGGATGTCCCAAGAACTTGGTCGATTCCGAAGTGATCCTCGGCCTCCTTTCAAAAGATGGCTATCTCTTGACCACGGATCCCTCGAGGGCTGACGTTCTCATCGTCAATACCTGTTCCTTTATTGAGGAAGCGACCAAGGAGGCCGTTGAAACGATTCTTCATCTCTCCAGTTTCAAGAGAGATGGCCGCTGCCGTCTTCTCATTGTATCTGGATGCCTTCCCCAACGATATGGAAAAGTTTTGGAAGAGGAATTGCCAGAAGTGGACCTCTTCGTCGGGACCGGAGCGTTCCAACACCTTCCCAAATTTCTTTCGCAGAAGCCGAGGGGAAAGAGTTTCCTTCCGAAATCCACTTTTCTTTACAACGAAAGGACGCCTCGAATTCTTTCCACCCCTCCTTCCACTGCCTACCTGAAGATTGCAGAGGGTTGCTCCAATGCATGCACCTTTTGTACGGTTCCAAGGATCAGGGGTCGTTATCGAAGTAGGAAACTTCGATCCATCCTGGAAGAGGCTCAACGGCTTGCGGATCAAGGCGTCCAGGAACTCATCTTGATTGCTCAGGACACCACCGCTTATGGAAGAGACCTTGGAAATGGAACCAATTTGGAAAAGCTCCTGAAGAGTCTGGTCAACGTGAAAGGCCTTCGTTGGATTCGAATCCTCTACGCTTACCCTAAGGCAGACCGTTTCACGGATGGGCTTCTTGAACTCATGGCCCAAGAAGAAAAGATCTGCCCTTATCTTGATCTTCCTATCCAGCATATCGATGACCAAATCCTCAAACGAATGGGGCGAAGATCAAAGGGTGGAGAAATTCGGAGTCTCTTAACAAAGATGAGAGTCTTTCTCCCTGAAATCAGCTTGCGTTCCTCCCTGATCGTGGGTTTCCCAGGAGAAAAGGAAACCCAATTCAAAGCTCTCCTCGATTTTGTGGAGGAGGTTCGGTTTGATCACCTCGGTGCGTTTAAGTACTCCCCTGAAGAGGGGACGCCCGCCTCCAGATTGCCTCATCCGGTCCCCGAGAGTGTGAAGGAGGAACGTCTAAGAGCCTTGATGGAGATCCAGAAAAAGATCTCTCTGAAAAGATATCAAGGGATGGTGGGTGAGCGGAGGGTGATTCTTGTAGAAGGGCCGCAAGGTGAACGAGGGGTTTTGCGGGGTAGGCTTCAAACCCAGGCCCCTGAGATCGATGGTTCTGTTCTCTTGAGCGGAAAAGCCCGGGCTGGGGATTGGGTAGAAGCCCGAATCACTCAGGCCCTTCCTTATGATCTTGTCGCAAAGATTGAAAGAGTCCTGCCTTAGATTTAAGATTCCCTAGATTCTGTCCCCCTGCCCCCGATTACCGTTCAATCTACATTCTACAATTTGAAGGCTAAGAGGTCCCCTGACTGCCTTTTATCTTGACGGGAATAGGAAAATGGGTTAGTTTGAGGGGTCTCAAAATTTTTAAATCTCAATGAGATTAATACGATAGGGGAAATTCATCACAACGAGAAGAAATGGACGAAACGGGTGAACTGATCCAACAGAGAATTAAGAAATTGGAGTCTCTAAGAAGGGAAGGCATCAATCCCTATCTAAACGACTTCAGAGTGACCCATACCTCCAGAGACCTTCATGAGGCCTACGACTCCTTACCGGATGAAGAGCTGAAATCCGTTGGAGAAACATTTCATCTGGCGGGGCGGATCATGGCGATCCGTGACTTCGGGAAGGCCAGTTTTGTTCAAATCCAAGATCGAAAGGGAAGGATCCAGGTTTATATTCAGAAGGATATTGTCGGCGAAGCCGCCTTCCAACTCTTCAAAACATTCGACATCGGGGATTTTATTGGATTGGAGGGGAAAATCTTTCGAACCAAGACTCGTGAACTCACCATCCAGGTTCAGAGCTTTCGGCTTCTGGTGAAGTCCCTTCGGCCTCTCCCGGAGAAGTGGCACGGCCTCACTGATATCGAAGCCCGTTATCGACAGCGTTATTTAGACCTCATCGCGAATCCAAAGGTGAAGGAGATTTTCCTCACGCGAATCAAGGCCATTCAAATGATCCGAAATTTTTTTGCCCAGCGGGATTTCTTGGAGGTGGAGACTCCCATGCTCCACCCGATCCCAGGAGGGGCGACCGCCAAGCCATTCAAGACCCATCACAACGCTCTGGATATGGAACTCTATATGAGAGTCGCTCCGGAACTCTTCTTGAAGCGATTGGTGATCGGAGGGCTCGAAAGAATTTTTGAGATCAATCGCTGTTTTCGGAATGAGGGGATTTCTACCCAGCACAATCCCGAATTTACCATGCTGGAGTTCTATCAGAGTTATGCCACTTATGAAGAGATGATGAAGATGACCGAAGAGCTTCTCGGCTTGATGGTCAAAGAGATTCATGGCGCTCTTCACCTGACCTATCAGGGGAAGGATCTTGACTTTACTCCTCCCTGGAGAAGGATCCACTATAAAGAGTCTCTCCTGGAATACGGAAAGGTGGATGCTGCTGTATTGAAAGATCCCTCCAAGGCGGTCGAACTCGCTAAGAGGCTCGGCCTTGAACTGAAAAGAGGAACCTCGCACGGAAAGGTCCTCGACGATCTCTTCAAAGAATTGGTGGAGCCCCATCTGCTTCAACCTACCTTCGTGACTCATTATCCTACGGAGGTTTCTCCGCTCTCCCGCCGGAACGCGAAGGATCCCGATGTGGTGGACCGATTTGAGCTCTTCGTTGCTGGCAGGGAGATCGCCAATGGTTTCTCCGAGCTGAATGACCCCGTCGATCAGCGGGAACGCTTTGTCCAACAACTGAAAGACAGGGGCGATGAGGCCGACGCCGTGCTCATCCTCGATGAAGATTTTCTTCGAGCTCTCGAATTCGGAATGCCTCCCACGGCAGGGGAAGGAATTGGGATCGACCGCTGGGTCATGCTTCTCACGGATTCACCTTCGATTCGAGATGTCATCTTCTTCCCTTTGCTTCGAATGGAAAAGTAGCGCTTTATGAAGTACGAGTGGTTTATCGGCCTGAGATATCTCAAAGCCAAGCGGAAACAGACTTTCATCTCCATCATCACGATCATTTCCATTGTTGGGGTCATGGTGGGAGTCATGACTCTGATCGTTGTCCTGGCCGTGATGAGCGGTTTTGAAAAAACCCTAAAGGAAAAAATCCTGGGCACTCAAGCCCACATCGTGGTCCTCAAGGCTGGTCAAGAAGGAATGGATCATTACGAAGAGGTGTTGAAGAAGGTTCAAGAGGTGAAGGGCGTGGTCGCCGCAGCCCCGTTCGTCTTCAACCAGGTGATGCTCTCTTCCGAATCGAATGTTTTCGGCGTGGTCCTCAACGGCATCGACCCGGACCAAGTCGGAAAGGTGACCGAATTGGCCCGCAACATGAAGGCCGGCCGCATCCAGGACCTTAAGGAAGCAGGAGAATATCCAGGGATCGTCCTGGGAGTGGAATTGGCCAAGCGCCTCGGTGTTTCGATCAAGGATACCATACAAGTGATCTCACCTCTCGGAACGATGACGCCCATGGGAATGATGCCAAAGATGAGGCGTTTTCGCGTGGTGGGAGTCTTTTATTCCGGGATGTATGAGTATGATAACACCCTGGCCTATCTCTCTCTCGAAAGTGCTCAGAAGTTCTTTGGCATGGGAGACAGCGTCACCGGGATTGAGGTCAAGACCAACGACATTTACAGAGTGAAGGAAATTGGGAAAGAGATCCGGCAAAGGCTAGGATTTCCCTTTTGGACGAAGGACTGGATGGAGATGAACAGAAATCTCTTTTCGGCCCTCAGGCTGGAGAAGATTATCATGTTTATTATTCTCGTCCTGATTGTCCTGGTCGCTGCGTTCAATATCATCTCCACCCTTATCATGGTGGTCATGGAGAAGCAAAAGGATATTGCCATTCTCAAATCCATGGGCGCTCCGTCCGGAGGGATATTAAGGATTTTCGTCATCGAGGGAGGGGTCATCGGAGTCGCAGGAACAGCTCTGGGTGCCATCGTTGGCCTCGGAATGGCGTTCAACTTGGATAAGATCGTTGCATACTTAGAAAACTCTTTTGGCTTTAAGATCCTTTCCCCAGACGTCTATTATATTGAAAAATTCCCTTCCCAGGTGAATGGGACGGATGTCGTGCTGATCGTGATGACCGCGATCCTCATCAGCCTCGTGGCTACCCTTTATCCCGCATGGAGGGCATCGAAGCTCGACCCCGCTGAGTCCTTGCGATATGAATAAGGAAAAGATTTCTTTTAAAGAGGCCGGGCAACAGGCACTCTCCCGTGGAGAATGGAGAAAAGCATTGGAGTGTTTCCAAATGCATTGCGCTCGGATGCCGGAAGATCTTCGATCGCGGCTGAAGGTGGCCGAGTTGCGGGAGCGTCTGGGCCAAAAGAAAGAAGCCGTCCAAATGTATCAGAAGGTGGCCGAGGCCTATGCCCAGGACGGGTTTCTGCTTCAAGCCATTTCCATCAATAAAATTATCTTAAGAATTGATCCATCCTCTCAGGAGGTGAATCGCCGGTTGGCGCAACTCTGTGCAGAAAAAAACAAAGAGGGGAAATCCCCTCATCCCATCCCTCGGATCCCTCTTTTCTCTGAACTCAATGAAGAGGAACTTCAATCATTTCTCAAGAACGTCCGGATGAAGACCTTCCCAACCGATGCCTTGATTTGTCGAGAAGGAGAAGATGGAGACTCTGTCCTCGTCGTCACCCGTGGAGAAGTAGCCATTACCAAGCAGACGTCGAAGGGCAAAGAAATTCGGATTCGTAACCTTGGAGAGGGAGATTTCTTCGGAGAATTCGGCTTTTTTACTGATCATCGAAGGCATGCAAACGTCACCGCCTTGACAGAATCCGATGTTTTGGAGATCAATCGAGACGAACTCAATGAGATGATTAAGCGCCATCCCCATATCGAGGAAGTGCTTCAGAGCTTTTTTAGGCAACGAGTCCTAGACCTCTTCCTCGCCTGTTCTCCATTGTTTTCAACACTCACCTCGGAAGAAAGAGAAGCGTTGTTCAAGCGATTTCGTCTCCGGAAGGTCCCAGGGGAAACGATCCTATTCAGAGGAGGAGATCCTTCTGACTCCCTCTTTATGATCAAGCGCGGAGAGGTGGAAATCTACACTGAAAACCGTCAGGGCAAGAGGGCAGTGTTGGCAGCACTGAAGAGCGGCAATTTTTTCGGAGAGATCGGCGTTCTTCTCAATCGTCCCCGAATGGCCTTTGCCAGGACAATGCAGGCCTCGGAACTACTCGAATTGACCAAGGAAGCTCTGGAGGCCTGCGCCCTCCAATTTCCCGAGGTCCGATCCGCCTGGAAGGAGATTTCTTATAAACGTCTGACTCAGACGAAAGAACTTCTCTCCCAAAGGGACATTGAAAAAGCCAGGGAGGCGATGGTTTGAAAGAGTTGATTCAGGTCCGACAACTTTTCAAATCGTACGGAAACGGAACCAAACATGTGGAGGTTCTGAAGGGAGTGGACCTCACTTTTCCCCAAGGGGAGAGAGCATCCGTGGTCGGCGCCTCTGGCGTGGGAAAGACGACCCTTCTCCACGTCTTAGGCACTCTCGACCGTCCGACTTCTGGAAAGGTTCTCTATCAGGGAAAAGACATCTATGCCTTGAACGAAAAGGACCTCGCCCAATTTCGAAATCGCGAGATCGGGTTTGTTTTTCAATTTCATCATCTGCTTCCTGAATTCAATGCGTTGGAAAATACGATGATGCCCTGTCTGATCAAAGGAATTTCCAGGGGAGAGGCAGCTTCTCAGGCAGAAGCGATTCTCGCCCTGGTGGGCCTGAAAGAGCGCCTTACTCATAAACCAGGGGAACTTTCTGGTGGAGAACAACAACGCGTGGCAGTAGCGAGGGCTTTAGTTTTGGAACCGAAGGTTCTGTTAGCTGACGAGCCCACCGGGAATTTAGATACCAGGACGGGAGAGGCTGTCTTTGATCTTCTCTTAGAGCTCAACCGGATCAAAGGGGTCACTCTCATCGTTGTCACGCATAATCTAAAATTGGCCGAAAAACTATCCCGCCAGATCCAACTCATCGATGGAAAGGCATTTGGATAACTCAGGGAGCATCCCTAAATCCGAGAATATGACGAAGACGGACCGCTTTCGAAAGTTTTAGAATCGCGGGGCATTAGAACGTTATGGGTCATTTTCGTTGTCCATAAAATCGTCAGGTTTGGATGGATTTAGAGCGTTTGAATCTAATTTCTCAAAGGTCCCGCCCTGCCTTCGCCGAAGCGGCTTCGCGCAGGCAGGTCTAAAACTTTCTCGACCGGCCCATCTTCGTCACGGGGAAAAAAGATGCCTACGATAGCTCATGCCCCTTTACAAAAAATCAAAGATTTGATATGAAGATGAAAATTTTCTCATTCGACACACTCTCATCCGACCATTGGAGGAGAGGACCGTATCGGATTCCACAGAATGAGAAGGAACCTAGAATGATCCAGAGACGAATCGGGCTTGTCCTCCTGGTCTTTTCTCTTTTCGTAAGAATAGGTGTTGCGGCCGAGGAGAACATTTACAAGATCATGATACTGGGAAACTCTAAGGTTGAAGAAGGAGTAATCCGAGGTGCGATCAAAAGCCGGGAAGGGGGTCCCTTCTCTGTCGAGAAGGTCCGCGAGGACCTGCGATCCATTTTTGACTTGGGCTACTTCACCGATGTGCAGGTGGATATCAAATCGACCCCGCAGGGAAAAGAGGTGATCTTCATTGTCGCGGAAAAACCCTCAATAAAGGATATCGTGATCAAGGGAAATCAAAAGGTGAAGCTGGACGATATTAGAGAGAAGATGACCCTCAAAACACGCACCATCCTTAACCTCGAAAAGGTAAAAGAGGATTCTGAACAGATCCGGAAACTTTACTTCTCGAAAGGTTATTATGGGGTGAAGGTAGAATACAAGGTCGACTATCTGGAAACCAACGAGGCCGTGGTCACTTTTACCGTCTCCGAAGGCCCGAAGGGACATATCGATCAGATCGTGTTCAAGGGAAACAAGAACATCGAATCCTCCCAATTGAGGAAGTTGATGACAACCAAAAAGAGAACTATCCTCTCCATCATCACCAAGACCGGGACCTTGGATGAAGACGCCCTGAAAAATGACGTTCAACTCTTGACCGCTTACTACTTTGACCATGGTTATCTCGATGCGAAGATCTCCGAGCCCAAGCTTGATCTCTCCAACCCCAAAACGATACGCATTGAGATTGATATTGTGGAAGGTCCCCAATATCATCTCGCGAAGATCGACTTCAAGGGCGATCTTCTCACGACCAAAGAGGCTCTCTTCAAAGTTCTCAAATTAAAACGGGGGGCTGTCTATAGCAACACGGCCATTCGAAGAGAGGTCAATGCCCTCACGGAACAGTTTGCCAATCAAGGCTATGCCTATGTCGAGATCAACCCTGAAACCGCTGTGGACAGTCAGAACCATCTGGTCGACCTCACCTTTGAAATCGAAAAGAAAAAAAGCGTCGCCTATGAAAGGATTCAGGTCGTTGGGAACACGAAAACCCGTGACAAGGTCATTCGCAGGGAGCTTCAGGTGGCCGAAGGAGAACTTTACAATGCGACGAAAATGAATAAGAGTCGGGACCGACTCAAGCGGACAGGATATTTCAAAGAGGTGGAATTTACCACCAGCCGCGGGAGCGCCGATGATAAAATCAATCTCGAGATCAAGACGGAGGAGGCTCCGACAGGTTCCATTTCCTTTGGAATTGGATACAGTACCTTAGAGAGCGTGGTGGGCAGTGCTACCATCTCCGAACGCAATCTCTTCGGTTTGGGTTACCAGGCAGCTCTCAGGTTCGCCCTTGGAGCTGAAACCCAGAATTTTAGATTGGGCATAACAGACCCCTATTTTTTAGGATACCCGTTTTCGGCTGGAACTGACCTTTACTACGAGAAAATCGAATATTTCACCACTTATAAATATAAAATTACAGGAGGGGATATTCGTTTTGGAAAGGAATTGCTGGATAATCTCCGTATGGATCTGATGTATAAATACGAGACCGTTGATGTTTACAACGTGGCTGTAACGGCTTCTTTCTTTATCCAGGATCAGAAAGGGAAGACAACGACCAGCGCTATTTCCATTTCTCCAACGTTAGACACCCGCGACGACTACTTCAATCCCAGACGGGGAGCCAAGCACACTCTGTTGATACAAAACGCAGGAGGTGTTTTAGGAGGGGACAGCTACTTCCTCAAGTTGGCGGGACAGACCAGCTGGTTTTTCCCCTTGCCCTTAAATATGACCCTCAATCTCCGTGGCCAGGTTGGGGCCATCTTCCCTTACGGGGGTAAAGTAACACAAACTCTTGCACAATTTAATGGCATCTTCCTCTATGAAAAAGAGAGGCTCCCCATCTACGAAGAATTCTTCGTGGGAGGTATCAACACCATCCGGGGATTTGAATATGGAAAGGCAGGGCCCCTTGATGTGAATCAAGAACCCATCGGAGCAAAGTATATGTGGGTGATCAATTCCGAAGTGATCTTTCCCCTGTCCCGCGAGATTGGTTTGAAGGGAGCCTTGTTCTTCGATGTCGGGCAGGGCTGGGGGACTAACGAGCCGAACATTATCGGCTCCATCCCCTCCGGTGCCATCCCCCATACAGGGGTCTTGAAAAGGGGCGTAGCATTCGGGGCAGGGCCCGGAATTCGATGGTTCTCTCCGTTCGGTCCCATCCATATTGACATTGGGTTCAACCTCAACCCCAAGAAGGATAGAGGAGAGAAAACTTATGTGATCGAATTTTCAGGAGGAACTGTTTTTTAGAAAATTATCGATCAAGCTTAGAGGGAGGAGAAATGAAGATGTCTGAAAAAAAGTTAGGCGTGGTGGTAGGGATGATCCTATTGGGATGGTTCGGATCGGTATTGGCCGCAGAATTAAAGGTTGCCTACGTCGATATCCAGAGGGCTGTCAACGAATCGAATGCCGGCAAGGAGGCAAAAAAGGCGATTACCAAAGACGTGGAAAAATTTCAACATATCGCCGCGGATAAACAGAAAGAGCTTCAAACCCTGAAAGAATCCCTCGATAAGCAGGCCCTCATGCTGACGCCGGATGCCAGGGCGAATAAGGAGAAAGAATACCAGAACAAACTCCGGGAATTTCAGAGGTGGGGGGAAGATACCCAGAACGAAGTCAATCAAAAACGAATGGAAATAGAGCGAAACATCTCTGCCGCCCTCATCAAGGTGATTCAAAAAATAGGGGCAGATGAAGGGTATACGGTCATCCTGGAAAAAAACGAGAGTATCGTCCTTTATGCCTCTAAAACGATTGATATTACCGATCGGGTGATCAAAGCGTACGACGCCCAGAAGAAATAATAATATAATGAAGGCTATCAGGGAACCAGGAAATCAGGCGGCAGGTTATTAGATTACCAGCGGATCAGGATTTTAAGATGGTTTATCTGATGCTTTGGTATACTGATATCTGCGACCTGATGACCTGATATTCTGATTACCTTATTCGGATGAGAGGATGAAAAAGAAACTCAAGGAACTCGCCCAGTGGGTGGAGGGAACAGTGGTTGGAGACGGAGAGGTCGAAATCTCTGGAATCGCATCCATCGAAGAGGCACGGGCCGGAGAGATCACGTTCATTGCCAACCCGAAGTACATTCCGAAGCTCGGTGAAACCCGAGCTTCAGCGGTCATCGTATCGAAGGAGGTGACCCAGGCTGACAAACCCCTTCTTTGCGTGACCAATCCCTATTTAGCCTTTGCCAAGATACTCATCCTCTTTTCTCACAAACCTTACCAGTCCAAGGGGGTGGATTCCAATGCCTGGGTCAGCCCCACAGCAAAATTAGGAACGGAATTGACCCTTTACCCCTTCGTCTATGTCGGTGACCGCTGCTCGATTGGGGATCGGGTCACGCTCTTTCCCGGCGTTTATGTGGGTGAGGACTCTACGATCGGAGAGGACTCGATCCTTTATTCCAATGTCTCCATCTATCCGGGGACAGCGATCGGCAAACGGGTCATCCTTCACAGCGGAGTCGTGGTGGGAGGTGACGGATTCGGATATGTGAAGGAAGGAAAGAAGAATGTGAAAATTCCCCAGATAGGAAGGGTGGAAATTGAGGATGACGTCGAAATCGGTGCAAATAGCACTGTTGACCGAGCTACTTTCGGCAAGACGATCATTCAAAAGGGAGTAAAAATTGACAACCTCGTTCAGGTTGCCCATAATGTCGTGATCGGTGAAGACTCGATCCTCTGCGCCCAGGTTGGAATTTCAGGCTCGACAAAGCTCGGGAGCAACGTCACACTGGCTGGACAGGTGGGAGTGGTCGACCATACCGAAATTGGAGACAATGTCATGGTGGGCGCCCAGGCCGGGGTCACCCACAAGCTGCCTGCAAACCAAGGATACGTCGGGAGTCCCGCCATACCGCATCGTGAATTTCTCCGGGTGAATGCCGTCTTTTCGAGACTCCCGGAGATGAGAAAGAGCCTCATCGAAATCGAGAAGCGTTTCAAAAAGATTGAAGAGGCCCTCTTTTCAAAGGAGAAGGAGAAGTAGATGATAGAAATTAGAGAGATCATGGGCATCCTTCCTCATGCTTACCCCTTTCTGTTGGTGGATCGTATTATTGAGCTAGAGGCAGGAAAACGTATCGTGGGCATTAAGAATGTCACTTATAATGAGCCCTTCTTCCCGGGTCACTTCCCGGGCCGCCCCATCATGCCGGGCGTGTTGATCGTGGAGGCCATGGCTCAGACAGCTGGGATCCTCGTTTTTAGCTCATTGCCTCAAGAGCAATTAAAAACACCGGTTTACTTTTTGGGAATCGACAATGTCCGTTTCAGAAAACCCGTGATCCCAGGGGATCAGCTTCGTCTCGAACTGGAGATCACCAAACATCGTCAATCGATTTGGGGATTTAAGGGGAAGGCCTTGGTCGATGGAAACTTAGTCGCTGAAGCAGAACTCTTAGCCATGTTAGGAGATGAGAAATGACTCTGATTCATCCAACTGCAACCGTCGATCCAAAGGCCGAAATCGGTGAGGGGGTTGAAATCGGTCCTTATTCCGTCATTGAAAAAGGTGTTTCCATCGGAGAGGGAACCAAGATCGGACCCCATGTCGTTATCCGGGAATGGACCGAAATAGGAAAAGGATGCCACATCTTCCAGTTTGCCTCGATTGGAGAAGCTCCCCAGTTTTCAGGATACAGAGGAGAGAAGACTTTTCTTCGGATCGGCGATCGCAATATCATCCGGGAGTTTGTCACCCTCCACCGGGGCACGGTCAAGGGGGGTGGCAAGACCGTCATCGGAGATGACAACTTCATCATGGCTTATGCTCATGTCGCCCACGACTGTCAGATCGGAAATCAGGTCGTCATGGCCAATGGAGCGACTTTAGCCGGACATATTTTGATAGAGGATTACGCAATCATCGGCGGACTCACCGCCATCCACCAGTTCTGCCGGGTCGGAGCTTTCGCCATCATTGGGGGGATTTCCGGGATACTCCTCGATATCCCTCCCTATACGAAGGCCCAAGGAGTCAGGGCAAGGCTTTTCGGACTCAATACCGTTGGTCTCAAGCGAGCGAACTTCTCAGAGGAGACCCTGAGGGCTCTGAAGAAGGCTTACCGCATCGTTTTTCGCTCCAGTCTGACATTGGAGAAGGCGATCACGAAATTGGGAGAGGATGAGATCTCTCAGATAGCCGAGGTCCAACACTTCCTCCAATTCATCCAAGGTTCGAAGAGAGGGATCAGCCGGTAAGTGGAAAAAATCAAGATCGGCGTCGTCGGTGTCGGTTACTTTGGCCAATTCCACGCAGAGAAATATGCAAAAATTGAAGAGACAGAGTTGGTCGGTGTGGTGGATATCGATACCTCCCGAGCCAGGGAAATCGCTAAACGATATCGAGCCCACCCTTTTGAGCATCACGCGGACCTTTTCAATAAAGTTCAGGCTGTCAGCATAGCCGCTCCCACCCCTTTTCATTATTCCATCACGAAAGATTTTTTCCTGAAGGGCATCGATGTCCTTTTGGAAAAGCCCATCTCCAACACCCTTGAAGAAGCGGAAGAACTCACTGGATTGGCAGAATCAAGAGGCCTGATCTTTCAGATAGGCCATCTGGAACGATTCAACGGAGCCCTGTCCGGCATCGAGGGAAGGGTACACCACCCACGGTTTATCGAATCCCATCGGCTGGGCCCCTTCTCGGGAAGGGGATCAGAGGTTGACGTGGTGTTGGATTTAATGATTCATGATCTTGACATCCTGTTGACCCTGGTCAAATCGAGGGTGAAATCGCTTCAGGCCGTCGGCATTCCCATCCTCACCCCCTATCCGGACATTGCCAATGCCCGCATCGAATTCGAAAATGGATGTATCGCGAGTTTGACCGCAAGCCGAGTCTCCAAAGAGAAGGTTCGAAAAACCCGGATCTTCCGACCCGAAGAAATCCTTTCCGTCGACTACTTATCTCAAAAGCTCTTCCTTTCTAGAAAGCAAGGACCTCTTAAGGAGGGAAAGGTCCCTGAAATGGTAATGGAAGAGATTCCGGTCAACAAAATTGATCTCGTGGAGGCGGAGATTCGCTCTTTTCTCCAGAGCGTGAGGAATCGGAAACCTGCCCGGGTGTCCGGACTGGACGGAAAACGGGCCTTGGGGCTGGCACTTCAGATCATCAAACAGATTGATGACCTCAACAAAGAAAAATAGTCGCGCGACGCAATCGATGAAATCAAAGAAGATCCTGTTGGTTGCCGGAGAAGTCTCAGGGGACCTTCACGGCTCCCATCTGGTTGAGGCCCTTCAGCGCATAGAACCGGAAATTCAGTTTTTCGGCGTCGGAGGAGAGGGTCTGGAAAGAAGAGGGATGAAACTTCTTTACCCTGCCCACTCTCTCTCGGTCGTCGGGATCACTGAGGTCTTCGTAAAACTGAGGACCATTTTAAAGGCTTTGCGGGGATTGAAAGGAGCTCTTGAAAGGGAAAAACCGGATCTCATCATCCTGATCGATTTCCCTGAATTCAATCTCCAGTTGGCCAAAATAGCTCACCGAAGAGGAATTCCCGTTGTTTATTATATCAGCCCGCAGATATGGGCGTGGAGACCTCAAAGGATTAAGCTGATTGCTCGCGTGGTGAAAAAAATGATTGTCCTTTTCCCCTTTGAGGTCCCTCTCTATGAGACCGCGGGAGTCGATGTCGAGTGCGTCGGTCATCCCCTTCTCGACATCGTGAAGCCGACTCTCCCCAAAGAAAGGGCTTTTCGGGAGTTTGGTCTGGACCCCAAACGGAGAACCGTTGGCTTGCTTCCAGGAAGCCGAATCCATGAAATCGAAAGGCTCCTCCCTCCCCTTCTGGCTTCGGCCCATCTTCTTCAAAAAGAGATCCCGGATCTGCAGTTCGTCATCCCCCTTGCCTCTGGAATTTCCAGAACGATCTTGTCATCTCAGATGAAAGATATTTCGTTTCCCGTGAAAGTGGTCGAGGGTTTTCCCTACGATGTGATGAACCTTTCCGAACTTCTGATCATGGCATCCGGGACGGCCACGCTTGAAGGAGCGATTCTTGGAAAACCGATGATCATTGTGTACAAAGTTTCTCTTCCTTCCTACTGGGTGGGCAGGGCATTGATCCGGGTGAACCACATCGGCCTCGTCAATCTGGTGGCACAAAGAGAAATTGCTCCGGAATTGATTCAAAAGGATGTCAATCCAGAAAGAATTGCTGGCGAAGCCTCCCGTATCTTAAGGGACCCCATCCTGAGCCGGAAGATGGCGGAGTCCATGGATGAGGTGCGTCAGAAACTCGGGGAACCTGGAGCGGCCCAACGGGCGGCTCAGATCGTTGTTTCCTTGTTGCATGAGCAGCAAGTATGATAGCATAATGGAATTCGATCGTCAGATCGTATGAAATTCCAAATATCAAGCACCCATGGGCGAATAAATTCCAATCTCCAATAACCAAAATTTAAACTGGGTCGTTGGATATGGGTACTTATTGGGAGCCTGCCTGCCCCAGACAGGGGATTTGGTTATTGGGATTTGGTTGCAAGATGTCACTTTATCGCAGAGTCCTCAAACTGGTTAAACCCTATTGGCTCAAATTAGCCCTTGCGATGCTCTGCATGGTCTTTTACTCCGTCCTAACGGCTGCTCAGGCATTCCTTGTTAAACCAATCTTCGACGGTGTTTTCCTGAAGAAGGAAGGGATTCCGCCCTTCATTCAAAATATGATTGTGCAACTTCATCTCGAAGGTTTCTTTCTCAAGAAGGATGTGGAGATGCTCCGTTTGCTCCCCTTTGTCATTATTCTCCTCTTTTTATTGAAAGGCATTTTCAATTACGGCCAGTCCTACCTGATGAACTTTGTGGGTCTGAGGATCATCGCGGACCTCAGGGAAAAACTTTACAATCATCTTCAGACCCTCTCCCTTTCCTTCTTCGCGAAAATGCCCACCGGCATCCTCATCTCCCGGATTACCAATGATGTCAACTTGGTTCAGGGGTCGGTCTCCAGTACTATTACGGGCCTCCTCAAAGATGCTTTTACCATCATCTTTTTGGTCGGTGTCGTCTTCTACCGGGATTGGAAGTTAGCCATCATTGCCTTCATCATTTTTCCGCTGGCGATCATTCCGATCAAAGAATTCGGGAAGAGGATGCGGAAATTTGCTCGAAAGGGCCAACAGCGAATCGGCTTGCTCACGACGCTCCTCCACGAAACCATCACGGGGAATCGGATTGTCAAGGCGTTCAATATGGAAGATTATGAAAATCGACGCTTTGCTGAAGAGAATGAGCGATTGTTCAAAACCTTCCTCAAACGGGTGAAGGTTCGGGCGCTCTCCATGCCTCTGATGGAATTGTTGGGAGGAATCACAGCGGCCATCATCATCTGGGTGGGCGGCTATAGCGTCGTTCGGGGGGAGTTAACTCCGGGAACCTTTTTCTCTTTCCTGGCAGCCCTTTTCATGCTCTATGCCCCCATTCGTGATTTAAGCAAAGTCAACCTTGAGATTCAGGAAGGTCTGGCAGGGGCAACACGAGTTTTTGAACTCCTGGATACGACCACTGAAATCAAGGAGATCGAAGGGGCCGTATCCCTTCCACCCATCTCAAAGAAGATTGACTTTCAAAAAATCCACTTTAAATATGATGAAGAGATCGTGCTCAAAGACATTTCCTTGCAGGTGAAGGTAGGAGAGGTGATCGCCCTGGTGGGAATGAGCGGGGCGGGCAAGACTTCTCTGGTGAATCTTCTCCCCCGTTTCTATGATGTGGAGAAAGGCCAAATTCTCATCGATGATCATGACATTCGGAAGGTCACCCTTAAATCAATTCGAGACCAAATCGGACTGGTCACCCAGCAGACCATTCTCTTTAACGATACGGTTCGAAGTAACATCGCCTATGGAAGTCCGAAATGCTCTGAGCGAGAAATTATGGGAGCAGCCCAAGCAGCTAACGCCCATGACTTCATCCAGAGATTGCCTCACGGGTACGAGACGATGATCGGTGAGCAAGGCACCAAACTTTCTGGAGGAGAACGTCAACGCCTCTCCATCGCCAGAGCCCTCTTAAAAAATGCTCCCATTCTGATTCTGGACGAAGCCACGTCTTCCCTCGATTCCGATTCCGAGACAGAAGTCCAGAAGGCTCTGGAAAGGCTGATGAAGGGAAGAACGGTCTTTGTCATCGCCCATCGGCTTTCGACCATCCGAAATGCCCACCGGATCATCGTTCTCTCCGGAGGTCAGATTGTAGAGGAAGGGACACATGAGGAGTTGATAACAGCCGATGGTGAATATCGGCGGCTCTATGACCTTCAGTTTAGGGATGACGGGACGAGGGTTTGGACAGCACCAAAGGTGAAGAAGGTCTACTAATTAGTTTTGAGTTCGGAGTTCAGAGTTCGGAGCATTAAGAAGTATTTTCTCCGAACTCCGAAATAAAGAGTACCAACTTAAGCAGCTTTCAGCAGTCATGATAACCAAGCGTATAAGAAAAAAACTCGTGGCATGGCTGGGATCCTGGTTTGCCTACTGGGCCATCAAGATTTTGGCTTTAACGATGCAATTTGAAGAGATCAATCCGGAGACTCCGAGACGGTTTTGGGAAAACGGTATTCCTGCCATTGGTGCCTTCTGGCACGGAAGGTTATTGATGATGCCCATCGTTTATAAAGGTAAGAAATTAAGCTTCCTTGTTTCTCCCCACCGGGATGGCCAGGTTGTGGGGAAGGCTTTGAACCGGTTTGGATTCCACCCCATTTTGGGTTCAACGACTCGAAAAGGTTTTTCCGGCTTCAAGCAAATGGTCAAATCTCATGGGTCGGATATCGCCATCGTCCCCGATGGACCGAGGGGCCCTCGCCATCGGGTGCAGATTGGTGTGATCGAGCTGGCGAAACTGACAGGGAGGGCGGTCGTTCCGTTAACCTTCAGTGCCTCCAAAAGGAAGGTCTTTCACTCCTGGGATCAATTCCTCCTCCCCTACCCTTTCTCAAAGGGAGTGTTTATTTGGGGAGAACCTGTTTATGTGGATCGAAATGGGGACCGGGCTCACCTCGAGGAGAAAAGAACCCTTTTAGAAAATCGTCTCAACGAGTTGACCGAAAAAGCAGACCACTACTTCAAAAGAAAGAACTAATATCAAAATCCGAAACACCTGCCTGACGGCAGGCAGGTACCACCTGATAGTCTGATGTCCTGATAACCGCCGCAAATTGTTTCGGGTTTCGATATTTAAATTTCGGAAATATTTAGCGACCTTCAAGTTTTATGATCTTCCTGACCTACAATATCCTGTTTACGTTCCTTCTCATTCTCGCAAGTCCCTACTTTCTTTTCCGCAGCCTCGTCCAAAAGACATTTCGGGAAGCGTTGCCTCAACGAATGGGATTTTTCAAGACCTCATCTTCCGAAGGTCCGATCTGGATTCATGCAGCATCGGTGGGGGAAGTCTTTTGTTCCATCCCGCTTTTGAAGAGGGTGAAAAAGGAGTTCTCTCAAGCCAAGATCGTCTTAACCACAATGACCTCCACGGGAAATAAGACGGCTAAAACTCACCTCCCTGAAGCGGATCAAGTCCTTTTCGTACCGATCGACCATCCTGTGATCGTCCATAGAGCTATCAAAAAAATCCAACCCAGCATCCTACTCATTGCGGAGACAGAACTCTGGCCCAACATGCTGCGTTTGGTTGCAAAGGAGAGGATCCCCATCGTTCTCTTCAATGGGAGGATCTCCCAGAAGTCATTTCAACGTTACGTCTTCTTCAAGTTTTTTTTCAAAGAATGTCTGAAGTATATCTCCCTCTTCCTCATGCAGACGGAAGAAGACCGAACTCGGATCATTGAGATCGGAGCGGACCCTCAAAAGACAAGGGTTGTGGGAAACTTAAAATTCGACCAGACCTTCCCCAATTTCAGCCAGGAAGAAATGGAGAAAATGGCTAAGGCCATGGGTCTCCGCGGGAAGGAGAAGGTCTTCATTGCAGGGTCCACACACTCCGGGGAGGAGGAGATCCTCATCAGCCTTCACAAAGAACTGAAAAAAACGGAACCCCATCTTGTTCTCATCCTTGCCCCCCGACACCTCGAAAGGTTGGATGAGGTGGAGAAGATCCTAAGAAAAGAGTCCGTATCCTGGGCGAGGAAAACTTCTTTACCACCAGGTGCAGGCGGGTTGGATCAGAAACCACCTGATGTGATTCTCCTTGATACGATGGGCGAACTGATGACTACTTACAGCCTCGGGACATTGGTCTTTGTGGGCGGGAGTCTTGTTCCGATCGGCGGGCACAACCCTCTTGAGCCTTTATTTCACAAAAAGTGTGTCCTCTTCGGCCCTTATATGCTCAATTTCCTGGAAATCTCCCATCGTTTGATTGAGGCAGGAGGAGCCATCCAGGTATCCGGAAAAGAAGAACTCTCTTCTCAATTGAGACGCCTCCTGCTTGATGAATTAGCAAGGAAGGAATTGGGAGAGAGCGGCTATCAATTTCTCCAGAAGCATCAAGGCGCAACAGAAAGAATGTTTGAGGAGATAAAACCCTATCTCTCCGGAATGGAGAATGTAAAGTAAGGAGTTCGGAGTCCGGAGTCCGGAGTACTAAAATGCAATTTCTCCGAACTCCGAACTAATCACTCCGAACTTTTTTAAATTGATATGCGTCGTTTCGATCGATTCCTTTACCAAAAAGAGAAATCCGTTGGGGAAAGGCTGTTTCTTTTCCCTCTTTACCTCCTCTCGTTACCTTACGGAGGGGCTGTTCGTGCAAGATCCCTTTTTTATTCCCTTGGGTTATTGAAAACAAGAACACTTGCTTGTCCGGTCATCAGTATCGGAAACATCACTGTGGGCGGAACAGGTAAGACCCCTTTGGTGATGGCGTTAGCAAAAGGGTTGATGGAAAAAGGAATTTCTGTGGCCATTCTGAGCAGAGGATATAGGGGAAAAAGGATATCCAAACCGGTCGTAAGCGACGGTAAGGCGATCTTCCTTTCGCCCCAGGAATCAGGGGATGAGCCTTTCCTCATGGCCAGAGCTTGCCGGGGCGTCCCTGTCTTGGTTGGAAAAGATCGTTTTACGAACGGTCGGATCGCTCTTCAACAATTTGGTGTAAGAGGGCTGTTGCTCGACGACGGCTACCAGCATCTTTCCCTACATCGAAATATCAATATCCTGCTCATCGACTCACACATCGGTTTTGGGGACCATACCCTTTTGCCGAGAGGGATCTTGAGGGAACCTTTATCTCACCTTCGCAGGACCGACATTTTCCTTCTCACCAAGGTGGAGAATCCACAGACCGTTCAACCTTTGGAAAGAAAAATTCATCAAATTCATCCTTCATCGCAGGTGTTTCACAGCCATTACGAACCGGTGAGTCTGGTGAGTCCTGATGACGACGAAGAGAAACTCGATTCTCTGAAGGGAAGAAAGATACTAGCACTTTCGGGTATCGCCAATCCGGTCTACTTCTCTTCCATGCTGAGGCAGTGCGGGGCAGAGATCATTGGAGAGGCCGTCTTCCCAGATCACCATCCCTACACCCCGGAAGACCTATCTTCCGTAGAAGAGAAGAGCAAGAGAGCCGATTGCATTGTCGCAACGGAGAAGGATATGGTAAAATTAAAAGAGTTAGACATCCGTCACCTTGCCATTCGAGCCCTTCGCGTCAAAGTGAAGATATGGGAGGAAAAAGAATTTTATCAGAGGGTAATGAAGGTCTTTTGAGTCTTTTATGTTGTCATTGCGAGCGACCAAAGGGAGCGCGGCAATCTCATTTTAAAATGAGAGATTGCTTCGTTTCAAAGGCGGGATTCCTCGCAATGACACCATTAGTAATACGATGAAGGAGAGCAGTACAATGACTGGACTTGTTAGAATTTTCGATACGACGTTGCGCGACGGAGAGCAATCTCCCGGGGCGACGATGAATATCGCTGAAAAGGTGAGGGTCGCCGAACAATTAGAAAAATTGAATGTCGATATCATCGAAGCAGGTTTTCCTATCTCTTCGGAAGGAGACTTCGAAGCGGTTAAGGCCATTTCCAAAACGATCAAGCGTTCCGAAGTGGCGGCCCTTGCTCGGGCAAACCCGAAAGATATCGATCGGGCCTGGGAAGCTGTCAAAGGAGCCAGGTTTCCTCGGCTCCATACTTTTATCTCGACATCTGACATCCATCTCAAACACCAATTGATGAAGTCGAAAGAGGAAGTCATCCGGATTGCTGCCCATTCCGTTGCAAGAGCGAAGAAACATACTCCCAACATTGAATTCTCAGCGATGGATGCCACACGGAGCGACGTTGAATTTCTCTCCGCGGTCTGTGAAGCGGCTATCCGGGCGGGAGCCACCACGATTAACATCCCGGATACGGTTGGCTATGCCATTCCCTCTGAGTTCGGATCTCTGATCCAAGCGCTCCGACAGAGGGTTCGGGGAATGGAAAAGGTGACATTGAGTGTACACTGCCATAATGATCTCGGGCTGGCAGTGGCGAATTCACTCGTTGCCGTTCAGAACGGCGCCAGGCAGGTGGAGTGTACGATCAATGGAATCGGTGAAAGGGCGGGCAACACCTCTCTCGAAGAGGTCGTCATGGCCCTTCGTACCCGGAGCGATCTGCTCCAGTTTCATACGCGCATCAACCCGAAGAATCTGTTCGCTACAAGCCGCTTAGTTTCAAAGATCACCGGCATGGTCGTTCAGCCCAACAACGCCATCGTGGGCGCCAACGCCTTTGCACACCAATCGGGAATCCATCAGGATGGTATCCTGAAAGAGAAATTGACTTATGAAATTATGACCCCTGACTCCGTCGGAATCCCGAAGACTTCCCTGGTCCTGGGCAAACTCTCCGGAAGGCATGCCTTCAGGGAGAGATTAAAAGATCTGGGATATCGTCTTTCCGAGGCCGACCTGGAGCTCGCCTTCAGACGATTTAAACAACTCGCTGATAAGAAGCGGGAGATCTACGATGAGGATATTGAGTCAATCGTCGTGGAGGAGATCCTCCGAATGCCCCGGCGGTTCAAACTCATTTACATCAATGTCGTTGCGGGGAATGTCACGGTACCCACGGCGACGGTTCAGATGGAGATAGATGGCAAACTCATGCAGGAGGCAGGCTTCGGAGACGGGCCTGTGGATGCGACCTTCAAAACGATCAAGAAGATCACACGGACCAAATCAAAGCTCCTGCAATTCTCCATCCACGCGATCACCAGTGGAACAGAGGCTCAAGGAGAGGTGACGGTCAAGCTGGAGGAGAAAGGCCAGACGGTGATCGGTCAGGGTGCTGATACAGATGTGATCGTGGCCAGCGCCAAGGCCTATATCAATGCCCTCAATAAGATGGAGTTCAGAAAACAGAAATTGGTGGGGATGTAAATAGTCAGACAGTCGTATAGTCTCGTAGTCATGTACTCAGAAGAATAAGACGATTTGACTATGTGACTACAGGACCATGTGGCCAGAAAACTAATCGAGAAGATGAAAACGAAACATCCGATGACGATCACCGAAAAGATCCTCGCGGCCCACGCAGGGAAAAAGAAGGTCTCACCGAGTGAACTTCTCAACGTTCGGATCGACCTGGCTCTTGCTAACGACATCACCGCACCCCTCGCGATCAAAGCATTCAGAGAGATCGGAGCAAAAAGAGTTTTTCATCGCGATCGGGTGGTCCTGGTTCCCGATCACTTCACGCCCGCGAAAGACATTCCCTCTGCAGAACAGTGTAAGATCCTCAGGGAGTTTGCAAAGGCCCAACGCCTCACCTATTTTTTTGAAATCGGAGAATGCGGAATTGAGCAT
>Ga0326726_10001272_pt1 | contig 23394 bp, 27 predicted proteins | sample MHFenrmetagenome_2_FD_207603 | JGI IMG/M metagenome (GOLD analysis project Ga0326726, IMG submission 207603) | Lab enriched peat soil microbial communities from Michigan Hollow, Ithaca, NY, United States - MHF15MN | ecosystem: Environmental > Terrestrial > Soil > Wetlands > Peat | place: USA... | reverse complement strand
GTGTGCCAAACGCCTCCTTGATCTCGGCATGGTACCCGGGGAGCGTGCCACAATAAAACGAAAATTATCCGATGGTGCACTTGTCGTACAGGTCAAGGGGTGCGATGTCGCGTTAAGTCCCGAGATCGCGTCTGTAATCGGCGTGGAACGCTCATCATGAAGATAGCACTCCTGGGAAACCCCGGCGTGGGAAAATCACTCATTTTCAACCAGCTTACCGGACTTGGCATTGAGGTGAACCGCTATCCCGGAACCTCCGTCTGTCTGGAATGCGGGAATGTCTGCTATAAAAAAGAGAAGATCGAGATTGTCGATCTGCCCGGGATCTATTCCCTTGACGGGAATTCTGAAGAAGAGCTGCTGGTGCGGAAATTCCTTGAACAGGGTGGAGCAGAGGTCATTGTCGCGGTGCTCGATGCCACTAAACTCGAGCGAAACCTCTATCTCTTCACCCAGGTGACCGAATTCTCGCCACGAGTCATCACCGTAGTCAACATGATTGATGAAGCGGAACGGCAGGGACTGATCATTGATATTGGCGAGCTTTCATCCCATCTGGGGGTCCCGGTTCTTCTTACTGCTGCGTCTGAAGGAAGAGATATTGACCGCATCCTTCCTCTTGCACTGGGTTCCGCGAAAATTGCCACCCTCCAGGTACCTTACGACCACCATATCGAGGCGGCACTTAAAAGCCTCGAAAAAACTCTGGGAGCACCACGCTATAAAAGTCTGCTCGCCCTGCAGGGTACCGGAGAGGACCGGATGCTCCTTGATGCCGCAGGCGCTGTCGCCCACGAGATCGAACTGCGCCACCGGATGTCGGTCCGCCAGATCATTGCAACCAACCGGCACAATCTGTCCCGGAAGATTGCCGCATCGGCAGTCAGACAAGGAGACCGGAAAAAAATCTATGATCTGGACAGCCTCCTCACAAGGGTTTATCCCGGAGTACCGATCCTCTGTGCCATCCTTTTCTCTCTGCTCCTGTCTGTCTTTGTCATCGGGTCATGGATGGAGGGGATAATAGTCCAGTACTTTACCACCTACATTATCCTGCCGTTTACCTCCCTGGGATTACCACCTTTGGCAGAGAGAATAGGATTTTCAGTACTGGTCGCACTGGAAGCCGGTCTTGGCATCGCATTCCCGTTTATCTTCACGTTTTATATCGGACTCTCGCTGCTTGAAGATACTGGATACATGACCCGTGCAGCCTTCCTTGCGGACCGGGCGATGCACCGGCTTGGCCTTCACGGGGAGGCAATCATCCCTATGGTGATAGGGTTTGGATGCACGGTGCCTGCAATCATGAGTTTGCGTATCTTAAAGACACGCCGTGAACAGACCATCGCAGCGTTTCTTATCAGCATGGTCCCCTGCTCTGCAAGGACCGTTGTTATTGCCGGCATCGTTGCTGCCTTTGTCGGGATTTTCTGGGCGTTTTCCATCTATGTTATTGTATTTATCCTCATTATTCTCACCGCAGTCATGCTCACCCGCATCACACCTGGTGAGCAGTTTGGCATGATCGTTGAGATGTCCACACTCCGCAGACCCCAGGCACGCCTCGTGCTGGCAAAATCCTGGCTCCGGATAAAGGAGTTCCTCTTTATAGCGATGCCGCTGTTGATCATTACCAGTATAGGACTCGGGCTTCTCCAGTATTTCGGGGTGACTGAGGCTTTTGAGCAGCTGGTAGCCCCGATAACGGTTACCCTGCTCGGGTTACCTGAGTATGCATCCACAGCGCTGTTATTTGGAGTCTTCAGAAAAGAACTTGCTTTTGAGACGCTTGCGGTCCTTTCCGGAACGGCCGACCTTGGTTCGGTGATGACCTCCGGACAGCTCTACACCTTTGCTATCGTCAGTGTACTTTTTGTTCCCTGCATTTCCACAATAGCCGTGCTGTATCGTCAGCTGGGGGCACGGATCGCCATCCTCATATCGGTTTACACGGTTTTTCTGGGCCTGGCGATAGGGACGATTATAAACATGCTCATAACATGATCAACCGATATATGTACTGGTATAAAACAGGGCTCGGACAGATGGATCAGGTTTTCAGCGATCTTAAAACAGGGAACCACGATAATTATTCTTATACACACGTACCGTGGATTGTGTTTGATTCATAAGTTCCCGGTGAATGGAGTGTGAAACAATGTTGACATTTATCGGTCTCGGGCTTTATGACAAAACTGATGTTTCAGAAAAAGGGCTCTTGAGTATAAGGAACGCTGACCATATTTTTCTTGAAAACTATACATCGCGGCTTATGGGTACCTCATATGAAGAGCTCATGAGATATTATGGAAAACCCATGTACCTGCTCGGCAGAAAAGATGTAGAACAGCATCCTGATCAACTCCTGAATAAAGCAGAGAACCAAAATGTGGTGTTTCTCTGTGCAGGAGACCCGATGGTCTCCACTACGCATGCAGATCTGCGAATGCGTGCCGCTTCAAGGGGAATAAAAACTGCGATTATTCATGCGGCATCCATCTCAAGTGCAGTGTGCGGTCTTTCCGGACTCCAGAACTACCGGTTTGGAAAGTCCTGCTCAGTACCCTTCCCGCAGAAAAACTGGTTCCCGACGACATCCCTTGATGTCATCGCGCAGAACCTGTCGCTTCGGTTGCACACGCTGGTGTATCTTGATATCCAGGATGAAAAGTATATGACAGTCCCTGAAGCAATTATCCTTCTTGAAAAGATGGCGGATGAAAAAAAGATTCACCTGCCACTTTTTGTTGGTATTGCACGAGCAGGATCAGATGATCCACTGGTAAAAGCCGGATCTGCAGATACCCTGAAATCTGTTAATTTCGGTCCGCCACTTCATATCCTGATTGTCCCCGCAGAACTACATGATATGGAGCGCTCTTACCTGGAGATGTTTGCTGGTTTATGAAGATTCCCGATTGCCAGATCCTGTTTACAACAATGCTCTCTGGGACACGGATCTCAGCACCGGAGAGTACTCCTATCAACAAAATTTCAGCGTCGGTCCTGGAAATGGCACGTGCCTATGAAAGCGACGGGATTTCATTTTTTGTGTGTGGAGACCCCGTCAATGCACTTGCAAGTTTTTATTACGGCTTTGGCTGGTTGCATTTTGGCTTGTCATCAGGTATGCTTATTACAACCTTTTCTCTGTGCCCGTTTCTGGAACAGCAGGAGGTGCTCAAGCCACAGTTCAGGGAAAAACTTGAGGAGAAAGCATGTCGTTATTCACACCTGCTGGATACTGCCCTGTCTTCAGTGAAATGTGCCCCGGATCCTGCAACGATCAGTCATGGTTTCGCTGAGCGTATTTTCTCTGTCGCTATAGTTTATGGCAGACACGGAGATTATTTCCTGAAATCCGGCTCACTGGAAGATGCCCTTGCAAGTTTCAGCTACGGACATGGCTGGCTTGATGCCGGTGTTACAGCAGGATTCTTCCGCATAGTGTCAGAGCGGGATCTCTTCACCGTCTAATCGTGATGGACTAAAATCCCTCTTGCTTTTTTGTTTTTTTGTCCAGACACAGATTCAAGTCATAAAAGCGTTTATACTATGTCTCTATAATCTGTAAAGATACCAAGCACAATACCTGTGCTTAATCTAAACCGAGGAACTCAAAATGGAGAAGTCACAGCTGAAATGGCTCTACATTTCGATCGGGTTCTCCCTTCTTGTTTTAGTCATTATCCTGTTCCTTACTATCAACGAAAATACGGTCCAGTATATCAGGCAGATTAATCCTATCTTCCTCCTTCTCGCATTCATGACCCATATCCTTACCATGTGCTTTTGGGCACTCCGCGTCCAGAAGATGTCTGGTTCACTGGGTTACCGGATCGGTTTTTTCTATTGTCTGAACCTTGTTTTTGCCAACCTTCTTGCAGCTGCGATAACTCCCGCACAGGCAGGAGGAGAGCCGGTACGTGTTCACGAACTCTACCGGGCGAACGTCCCAATCGGAGATGCAACGGCAATCGTGATCATGGAGAGGGTTCTGGATGGCATTGCTCTTGCTGCCCTTGCAGCCTTTGCCATGATTGTCCTGACAGACCAGTGGAAGAGTCTCGGAACAATCTCAGAAGTTATGGTCTACATTACCTGGATCTTTGTTGCAGGCTGTCTGTTTCTCTTTTACCTCGCAATAAAGCGGCCGGACGTTGTAAAAAAGGTTGTAAACCATATCGCCGGTTTCTTCACCCGCGGCTGGGAAAACACCCGGGTGGAAGAACTTATCCTGCGGGCTGACAAGGAGATCGATAATTTTAACGATGCAGTGAAAAAATTCGTAAAAAGTGCGAAAGGGGGACTATGGTGGGGAATGCTGTTTACCCTGCTCTACTGGCTCTCAGAGATTTGTACGGCATCACTTATCCTTGTCGGGCTCGCGCAGCCACCACTTTTTCTGGAATCATTTGTAATTCAGCTTATCCTTGCAATCCTGATGATGCTTCCCCTTACCCCCGGAAGTTCAGGAATTGCAGAGGCGGGGGCATATTCGATGTATTCCCTTTTCATTCCTGTATCAATCGTCGGTATATTCGTTGTCGTATGGAGGGTCGTACTCTACTATTTCAATATTGCACTCGGTATTCTCTCAAGTATTATTATTGTCCGTCGTGAAGCAAAATCCGGGGAATGATGTTTTTTTTTATACTAACCTTAACTCTTATCTCTCATGACAGCAACCATTGTGCACAGGCATGACTCAAATCAGGTGCGAGGTGAAAGGTGTCTTTGTCACCATGAATGATGCTAACACAGTCCCCCTTGTAGTGCTCACCGATGGAGGTGAACAAAGCCTTCCGATATTTATCGGGCTATGGGAAGCGGTATCCATCAATAGCGCGAAAAATAAGGAAATTCTGTCAAGACCTTTCACTCACGATCTCTTTTTGGATCTGGTTACAAAATTTTCCATCTCTGTTCATTATCTGCAGATTGATAGCATTGAGGACGGTGTTTATTACGCCCAGCTCGTTCTCTCGGCAGATCACCACAAGGAGTATCTGGACTGCCGTCCCAGCGATGGCATTGCCCTTGCACTCCGGGCAGATGTACCAATATTTGTCGATGAAAACGTGCTTGCTTCGGCTGGCCAGAAAACAGCGGATCTCCCACCCATGGTTGACCTTTCCACGTTCCTCCGAAAATAATTGTAGTTTGTTCTCGATTATGGAGAAAACACCTATGATTCAATTGGGTTCATACCCGAATTATCTAATTTATACGATGGACTTCCGCCTCATGGCCTCTCCGAGTGACGGCAAGCAGAAAATTTCCTTTGAATAGTCGTTAATCCGCCGCTGGGGCGCCCGTCGGGGCTGCAGCATTCATCGTAACCGGGGAATAGTGGGTAAAAATTCCCGAGTCATATCTGAGCACTACGATTTTCATAAAGAAACTCATGAATTTTCGATGCACAAGCAAACATGTGAAAAACCGCAGGTCTTTCTGAGTAATTTCTTTTTTTAAGAATATGAGGGAGAAAAGGAAATGAAGGGGATAGGGCCCCGCCATGGCGCTCATAAGCGACGATTGCGTATTACCTTTTTTTAGGAGTTGTTGCATCTGGGGAGCACAAAGAGTGGCTGAAACCACGGTGAGTTTTAAAAAAAATTTCTCCGGAGATCTATTTCCGCCGCCGTTCAAGTTCCTGTATCACATCGGACAGGTCAATATCGGCTGCACGTAATGCAACGAGAAGGTGAAATATGAGATCAGACGCCTCCTGGATGGTACGCTCGTCCACACCGTTTTTTGCAGCAATAATAAATTCTGTTGATTCCTCACCTACCTTTTCGAGCACCTTATCGATTCCCTTATCATCCGTGAGAAGACGGCTTGTATAAGATTCCTGTGAGGGGGTTTTTGCCCTTTCTAAAATTACAGACCAGATTGTTGCAATAACCCCAGGATCAACGGTACTTTTCATGACTCCTCCTGAACAAGGAGAACTTCTCCGACATCCAACCCAAAGAACCTCCGTGAAAGGATGCGTGCTTTTTCGATATTACATCCCGCCTTTCCGATTGCGATACCAAGGTCACTTCTCTGCTTCACAAACACATTCAATGGCCCGTTTTCTGCACCCCGTTCAATTCTCACCACGTCAGCGGGTTTGAAGATGTTGATGATAAATTCCTCCGGCGTCTCCGCGTACTCCACCATCTCGATCCGCTTTCCGAGCACACTCTGAAGACGTTTGATATTATCTCCTTTTTTCCCGATCGCAAGCCCCATATCACCCTGGCGGATCACATAGATCACCCGGTCAAAACGATCATCGATGACGCAGTCGAAGGCCGTGGATTTTGTAAGAATTCTTAATTCCTCAATGTACCTTCGCTCTTTAAAGCCGATATTGCGTTCCATATCAAATCAATCCTATTGTATCCGCAATTTTTGGGATATTCGAAATTTTTCTGTTGCTGAATTTTTTCCGGAAAACCCGGAAGATGCACTGTACTTTATGTGATAATCACACACTGCTTATGTAAAAAAGTTGTGAAGAGATTCTGACTGATTACCGGATTGAGTACGTAATGGACACCTGGGCTGTCACCGTCACGTCCCCGGGCTGTATGGGGGTTGGTACTGCCGATTTTGCCATTGCGTTGGCAGTCTGGTAATTTTCAAACAATACCGGGGTATACCCGCCGCTGATATCAGCACTTTTAACATCAGTAATCGTTGTTCCGAGAGCCGCTGCTACCGTATCAGCATCTGCGCGGGCATTGTACACCGCCTCTTTCAAAGCTTCTGTCCGGAGTATTTGTGCCTGTTCATCGGAAAGCAGGAACTGGATTGAATTTGCCTGGTTTACTCCGTTTGCCACCGCGATATCAATCACTTCACCTGTCCTGTTCACATCATGAAGCGTGACCGTCAGGGAGTTTGTCACATGGTATGTTCGTATCTTCTGATCCAGAAGGGGTTTTGAGTAGTCATCATACACCGGATAAATCGTGTACCCGGTCGTTTTGAGCGCATCCTTTGGCAAGCCTGCGCTAACGAGTGCATCGATCACCTTTGTCATCTGCACAGCATTCACCTGCTGCGCGACTTTTACATCAGGATTCTCTGTCTCGACGGCAAACGTTACCTGTGCCCTGTCAGGAGTCCCGATTACACTGCCGCTGCCGGTTGAATGAATCACTTTATCGTCACAGGTTGCTGTTGTAGCAGCTGCAACGCTGCCAATACATGCCATTCCAAGAAGGACTATGACCAGTGTGAGTGAAATGATCTTTCTCATCATAACTATCACTTGAACTTGTCTGGATTGGACTTTAAAGATTGCCTTAACTACGAAAATAATGGCAGTTATTGATGCAAACCGGCTCACCCCCAAACTACAATATAATTGAGCACTTAATAGTACCCGATAAAGCATGGGAGCTACGATCGTAGAGAAAATATTTTCTAAAAAATGTGGCAGGGACATTCAAGCTGGTGAAGTAGTTATGACACCCATTGACGGGGCGATGATCCATGATATTACCGGCCCCCTTGCGATCCAGAAGTTCTACGAAATGGGCGGATCAAAAGTTTTTGACCCCGAACGCGTCATCATGCTCTTTGATCACCAGATACCGGCAGACTCTATTCCCGCCGCGGAAAACCATGTATATATGCGGAGATTTGCAGCCGAGCAGGGAATCCACAATTATGACATAAACGAGGGTGTCTGCCATCAGGTTGTAGTGGAGAAAGGGCGGGCAGCACCGGGTGAGATCGTGGTCGGTGCAGATTCCCATACGTGCACGTATGGTGCAGTCGGTGCGTTTGCTACCGGCATCGGTTCAACCGATATGGGGTTCGTCCTGAAATATGGCGCCCTGTACTTCAAAGTGCCTGAGACTATCCGTGCGGAGGTCTCCGGCAAATTCCCAAGGCGCGTCGGGGCAAAAGATCTGATCCTGTCCATCGCTGCGGACATCGGTGCCGATGGGGCAACCTACAAGGCGATCGAATTTGCAGGAAAAACTGTTTCAAAACTCGATATGGCAGGGAGGATGACCTGCTGCAATATGGTCATTGAGATGGGAGCAAAGGCAGGCATAGTTGCCCCGGACAAAATTACCTGGAATTATATGAAAGGGCGGCGAAAGATGAAATCATTCACGCTGGAAAGCGATGAGGATGCTGACTTCGTTACAAAACGTTCCTACAATGTCTCGGACTTAGAGCCACAGATTGCCGTGCCGCATAATGTGGATACCGGTGTCCCGGTGGGCAAAGTCGCCGGTACGCAAATAGACCAGGTATTCATCGGTTCGTGTACGAACGGGCGGTTCGAGGATCTGGAGGAAGCCGCTGAGGTACTGGGCAAGAAGAAGTTCAACCCGAACGTCCGGGTCATCATCATCCCGGCATCACGGGATGAATATGTAAAAAGCCTGCAGGCAGGACTTATCGAGAAGTTCGTGAAAGCCGGATCACTCGTGGAAGCACCTTGCTGTGGTCCCTGTATGGGCGGAGCGTTCGGGCTGCTGGCGCCCGGAGAGGTATCCCTGTCAACTTCGAACCGGAACTTCAAGGGGAGACAGGGAAGCACCGAAGGCAAGGTGTACCTTTGCTCCCCGGCAACTGCGGCTGCAAGTGCTATCACCGGTGTGATCACCGATCCACGGGAGGTCTGATCATGAGAGTCTGGAAGTTTGGAGACGATATCGATACAGATGCAATAATTCCCGGCAGGTTCCTGACGATCTACGATCCCAGGGAGCTGGCAAAACACGCCTTTGAGGGTACAAGGGACGAGTATGCGAAACAGGTAAAAGCGGGCGATATCGTGGTCGGTGGAAGCAACTTCGGCTGCGGATCTTCCCGTGAACACGCCCCGCTCGCCCTTATCGGGGGAGGTGTGAACATCGTGGTCGCACAATCGTTTGCCCGTATCTTCTTCCGGAATTCGATCAATGTCGGAGTGCTTCCGGTGGTCTGCAAGGATGCAGACAGGATTGCCGACAGGGCAAAGGTTACCCTTAACCTTAAGCAGGGTTTCATCGATGTGGATGGGAAGCACTTAACGATCGAGCCGGTGCCGGAGTTCATGCAGGGCATCATCGATGCCGGCGGGCTTGTGGAATATGCAAAGAATCTGAAGGAATTACCGGTATGTACAAAATCGCAACGATAGGTGGAGACGGGATAGGCCCGGAGATCGTGGCCGAAGGAAAGAAGGTGCTGGAGGCTGCGGGAGAACGGTTCAACTTCGATGTCCAGTGGACTGATTTTGATATCGGGGCCGACCGGTACATTCATTCAGGGAAACTGGTAACCGAGGATGAACTCAGGGAACTCTCGAAATTCAGGACGATCTATTTCGGCGCCATTGGCGACGAGCGGGTGAAGCCGGGTATCCTTGAAAAAGGCATTCTCCTTGCTCTCCGTTTCCATTTCGATATGTATGTCAACCTCCGGCCTATCAAGCTCCTGAGTGGGGTAGAGACACCTTTAGCAAACAAGACTCCTGCGGATATCGATTTTGTCGTAGTCCGGGAGAACACCGAGGACTTTTATGTCGGGATCGGGTCGCGGTTTAAGAAGAAGGAGAAGAAGGAACTCACCGTTATCCGCAATATGTACAGCGTAAGATTTGGCCTTGACGTTGAGAGTGATGCTGAGGAAATTGCCTACCAGATCGGGGTTGTCACCCGCGAGGGGTCACGCAGGGTGCAGACCTATGCTTTTGACCGTGCACAGGCACGGAAGAAAAAACTCACGTCTGTCGATAAGGCTAACGTGCTCTCCGAAGTGTACGGGCTATGGCGGGATGTTTTCACAGAAACGAAAAAAAAGTATCCCGATGTAACAACCGAGTTCACCTTCGTTGACGCCATTACCATGTGGTTTGTTAAAAACCCTGAGTGGTTCGATGTTGTGGTCACACCCAATATGTTTGGTGACATCATTACCGATCTCGGCGCGATGATCCAGGGCGGGCTCGGACTTGCACCGGGAGGAAACATTAATCCGAAGGGCACCTCGATGTTTGAGCCCATTCACGGTTCAGCACCGAAGTACAAGAATATGGATGTGGCAAACCCCATTGCCACGATCTGGGCCGGGTCGTTACTGCTCGATCATATCGGGGAGCACAAAGCTGCTGCTGCGATCGTCACTGCCATCGAGCAGAGCATTCACGACGGTGTGGTAACAAAGGATATGGGTGGAACGGCAAGAACGACAAAGGCGGGATCGTATATCGCTGAGTTGGTAAAGAAAGGGAAGTAATTTTTTTAATGGGAACCGCCGGCCCTGCCAAAACCCGCAGTATTTAGTCATGGATGAGTTTTTTTAAATCTTTGGGAAGTTCAGGAAATTCTTCTTCCTCATCCTCATTTGAGCCCCCCGAGATAATATATCGGAAATAATTAACCGGCCCTTTTGCAGGAGAGGATGCGGAGGAGGTCTCAGTTCGTTTTTTGACGCCGAAATCTTTGAAGAGATCTTCAGCCTCTGCAACTGCCTCCTCCACCAGCTTTTTCTCGGTTATATCGACTATAGAGCCGACAATTGAGACGGTCTTTTTGTTCTTCACAACCGGAATCTCGTTGACTTCAACCCAGATGATGCGTCCATCCTTTCCGGTTAGCTCGAGACGGTAGGGAGGTTCACGTCTCCCTGATGAAATTGCTCTGATCGTTCGTTCAAGACCCGCGGCATTTACGGGATTATCGGTCAGGTAATCAGTCCAGACGCGTTTTCCAGTGTGCTGACGGCAACCCAGGAGTGTGCGTATTCTCGGACTGACGAATGTCACCACGTGATCAGGATTATGGGAATAGTACATCTGATTCCCACTCTCAAGAACGAACATGAGTTCATCATCTTTCTTTTTAATTGCCTTCTGCTCATGTTTGATTCGGGTGATATCACGACCGGATGCAACGATCGCCAAAACCGTAGCCCCATTTTCAAGAATCGAATGCGCAGACCAGCTGATGCATCGCATTCCTTTTGGGGTATGTATCCACTGTTCAACTGTACAGGAAAAAGGGGGGCGGAAAAGTTTGGTCATCTGCGTCGCGATTACATCGGAATAACGTTCACCGCTCACCGGCATAAAAACGCTCCCGATCAGATCCTCACGGGTTTTTCCGAGGATATTGCAGTACGCAGAATTTACATAAAGAAGACGACCCTCCGGACTGAACTTGACGATAAGATCCTGCAGCGACTCGACAAGGTCCTGGTAAAAATTCTCCGTATCTGCCATGATTCCCGCCAGCTTCATGTGTTGTTGAACAAGATGTTCCCTTTCATAAAAAAAAAAGGTAACTCTCTCTTTACTAAGGATCATCTGTTGCAGGACTATTAATGTTGTACGATTTGTGCAAATTTCTGATCTCTTGGGATTATACCGCTGCTGATATTCGTTTCTGATCCTGTGATACTCTTTTCGTCCTGTACAGCTGCATGGTCTGTTCCGGTATCTTCATGATAAAGGCATACCGATCTTTTCCGTACATCACGTTACGGAGTGCTCTTAAGGATACGGTGAAACTTCCGTCATTGAAAAGATCTATGTTCAGGGCTTTGCCGGACACCGATACCTGAGCAAGACCGCAGGTGGATCCCAGATAGTAATTCCAGTTATGGGTCAGCTCTTCGACCTGGACAAATACCCGCCCGGTAATAGCACCGGCAAGACCGTCTCCACGAAGCGCATATCGCATGCCATGAATATGTATCTCAATTACTTCGTGTGTGACACCATCATTGTCAAGTGCCCTGATTCTGGTCCTTTGGAGATATCCTGCCTTTTCCATCAAACACGACCACCTTCTGTCGTACTACGGCGTTAGGAGTATGGGTATATAATCCATCAGCCTGCGCAGGGTGAAAGTGATCGGACGGTCTTGCGGGTGGATGGCAAACGACAGCCAGAAATGCCAGGACTACGATTTCTTTGTTATTTTTTCCGGTCCATACATGCATTCAGTACATTCTCGACAAGAGAGAGGGTGCCCGTAATACCTGCAACAGAATGCGGAACCAGCTTCACCATCCCCCTGAGTGGGGGTGTAAGGCCAACAAAAGACCGCTTGCTATCCACGGACCGTTCAAACGATGAACCTATGATGAGATCAGGATTATACTGCCGGATAAGGGACGTTATCCGGGAAAAACCCTGTACGTGTTCACCGGGATAGGGAGAGATACCCGGTTCGTTGCGGGTGCCAACATACAGGATATCTGCATCAAGGTAATGCTTCAGGGTTCTCGCTGCAAATGTTGCGTACGAAAAGCCACTAAAAATTATTGCCTGAGGGGGATCAAACCTGCGAAGAAACTTATCACATGCCCTGATAATTTTTTCATCTTCCCGCTCAATGTCTTCGTTAACCGGACTGATATCTGCTTCCGGATACGCCGAGGCAATTTTCTTAAATGTTGTACTTATCTCTTCAAACCCAAGCGTCCCTCCCAGCCATGAACCGACACCACTGGTAAAATCCATGTTTGTTCCAATGGTATATGCAGCGGCGTGCCCTGCACGCTCAAGTCGATCCGAGCAAAAAACTGTGCCCACGGGTACTGATGCACAACCAAGCAACCGCACAATTTCCCGCACATTGCCGCAGGAAAATGGATCAAAAAGACAGGCACCGTCAATATTTATCCCTTCTTTGTCAGGATCCACCGAAGGTGCAAGAACAGAAAGCGCCTTTTTATATCCTGCCTCCACATCTCCTGAAAAACCCGGACTGTCAACAAAAATCACATCGTGGTCTTTGAGAATCGACCGCACATCCTCACCAAGTATCGCGGGAACGCAGGTCATAACCACAGCAATTTTTTTACCCTTCCCGGAAAGCCCGTCAAGCACTTCGTTAAGTCGCTGTTCTGAACCGAAAATTACCTCGTTCTCCATAATAAATGTGCCATGGAGAGGGACATGGAGGAGCGTGGCAGGATAGTAGTAGCACCCGCTCGAGCCATGGATTACCACCGTTATTCCATCAAAACCGGCAAGACATGCCGCAGCTCCGGTCATAGCGCATGGCCAGAGTGGATTTTCGCACTCATGCATGGATTGCCCGCCTCCACCGGTGTAGCATCCGCATGACACCGGTTGTCCCGACAGGAGGTGATATCTCAAGGGGAACCCTGCATCCTTCACAATCAACCGTGATATCGATCTGGTCTGCAACTTCGCAGGCCATCCTGAAGCTATCAGTATCTTTTAGGGCAGGATCAAATGTTATTGACGTGCCAATAATATCGTTAAATTCTGTAAGGATATCGTTCTGCAGGACCTTTTCCTCACGTACAGCTCGCAGATATTTCACATCAAGACTATCTGCAACCAACTCAAGAAAGCCGATTGTTCCTGCCAGTCCAATTGGAAAGGATGGAATAAAAGGTGTAGCGAATCGTTGGTGTAACCGTTCGCCAACAGGACGCAGATCATCGTCACGAAGAATGTTGAGCCGCGCAGCTCCAAGACGGGTTATGTCAGTCATGGAGCAGTCATGCACGAATCGCAGATTTACGGATATACCGAGTGATGTAAGTAACCGGGTAACTTCTGCATAGTTCTCTTCAACTTCATACTCGAGATTTTTTTCGCCGATAATATTCACGCACCAACCCTTTGTGCAGGGTTCAGCGGTCTCCGCGATAACATTCAGAGCATTATTCACGCCATTCTGGAACGTTCCCCCAAGGAATCCCCCGCTGGGAACAGGTAGCACGGGTACTCCGTGGTCCCTGCGACAGATGGCGGCTACATCATCACCAATAGTATCAACAATGCAGGTTGAAAGTACGAAAACAGCCCCGACATGGCGCTTTGCAACTGCATCAAGAGTCCGTTCGAGCGCCGCCTCACCGCCAAAAATAATATCGCACTCGGAGAGCCCTGTTGAGATCAAATCCGGCATGGTGACGCGGTCGTTGTCAGACCCGGTCGCATGCAGAAGTGAAAAGTTATGATGAGTGCACCCTTTTGGCCCGTGTACTATAGTAACGGAATCCCTTACATGGGTAGTCACCGAGAGTGCTCCGGTAAGAGTGCACCCCCCGTACCTAGATAAATTCAAGGGCAAGGGATTCGAGGTCATCAATTTCAAGGGGGGTCGGGATAGTAAACCGGGAGTTTTTCATAATATGTGCTGCAAGGGACCTGTACTGTGCTGCCTGAGCAGAGTCCGGATCATACTCAAGCACCGTCTTCCGGTTGAGTTCTGCAAGCTGCACAACACGGTCCCGGGGGATGTACTGGATAAGCGAACTGTTTACACGCTTTGCAAATTCACTCACAAGTTCTTCTTCGTGAGGCTGGTTCTTTGCATTACAGATAACCCCGGCAAGCCGGCATGTGCTCTTTGTCCGCGATGACAGGCGCTTTATTGCTTTGCAGATATTATTCGCAGCGTACAGGGACATCAACTCCCCGGAGGTAACAAGATAGATATCCTGGGCGTAACCTTCCCGCATTGGCATGGCAAATCCGCCACATACAACATCGCCGAGTACATCATAGACAATAACATCCCCCCTGAGTGCTCCGAATTTCTCAAGAAGCTGGAACGTGGCGATAATCCCTCTTCCGGCACACCCAACCCCTGGTTCCGGTCCTCCTGCCTCAACACACCGTACCCCATTAAAACCGGTAAATACTATATCTGAAAGAGAGAGTGCGGCTTCGCCCCGCACCCGGACCAGATCCATGACGGTAGGAATGAAAGTTCCATGCATCAGCATCCGTGTGCTGTCCCGTTTGGGGTCGCATCCAATCTGCATGATATCCAGGCCCTGAAGGGAAAGTGCGGCCGACAGATTTGCCGATGTGGTAGATTTCCCGATGCCTCCTTTGCCATACAGGGCTATCTGCTTCATCATCGTACTATGGTTCACCAATTTATATTAGATCTCCTGATGTTAAGAAAAGTAAAGTTGCGTAGACACGAACGTATGATTTTCCTACCATTCCGGTTTTTAGTTTCCAAATTTATTTTATCGTTTCAGTAGTATGGTAATGAAATGGCAACCTTCGATCATTCAATCCTCGGCATCTTCATCTTCGGGCTGATTGCGGATATATGTCCCTGCAACAGTGTCCTGTGCCTCGGGCTGATAGGAAATGACAAGCGGGAATACACAACTCTCACTCATCAATATTCTTAAACTGACCATATCGTTCTGCATCGGTACGGTACTCGTGCTCCTGCTGCTCTGCGTTATTGCAGAATTTATGGGAAAATCCCTGCTGTTCCCCAACCAGCACCATCGCCTGGGCTATTGGAGGGATGCTTCTGATACTGATGGGATTGCAGCTTCTCCTGGTCTACAGGCCGTCAATTCGATTTTCAATTTCTTCAAAGTGCAATGTCTTATACGGTAAGGTGCATTCCTGCTCGGTCTCTCGTTTGGTGCAATTACCGTTGGGAGAGGGGCTCCCATGCTCCTTATTGTCCTGACGTATATCGCCCTCTACCAGACTGCGGTGCAGGGATTTTTCACCATACTGATTTAAGCCGTCGGCCTCTCCATCCCCCTCATCGTCATCAGCTCGGTTGGAGAAAAGCGCTTGGAAAAAAAATCAAGGATACGGCACGATCGAGCGGTGAGATATTCGATAAAATTATTGGTATCGTGGTTGTGATTATCGGGATTTATTTCCTGTGCCTGGCATTCCAGTAACACTATCCGGGTCGGTGCATTCAAGTATCCTTTCTGAACCTCATGGTTTTCCCTCACCCGATGATCCTGCACGAACCAGGTTTGATCTCATCCATGCTTTTTGTGCAGATATATTTCCTTAAGTCGGGTACCATTTTCTCATTATTTTTGCTCGTTTTTTCCTGACCCAAAAAGGAAACATGATAATACTTACCCACAAAAAGAACAAACTACTCACGTGATCCTATGACCCAATCGATAAAATCCTTCGCCGAGGCCATTGCGTTCCACGGTCATGCGTGTCCCGGACTTGCACTCGGCTACCGGGCGGCAGAGTACGCATTGCAGCACCTCGGGACCGGCCGTTCTGAAGACGAAGATCTTGTAGCTATTGTCGAGAACGATGCCTGCGGTGTCGATGCGATTCAGCTGGTTGCCGGCTGCTCGGCAGGCAAGGGCAACCTGATCCTCCAGGACTTCGGCAAGCATGCCTATACATTCATCGATCGGAAATCAAACCATGCGATCCGGCTTGTCCAACGCCCTGAACCAGTGATACAAAAAATTGACCCGGTGGCTTCAACACTCCGAGAAAAAGTGATGGCCGGGACCGCAACGTCCGCCGAACATAAAGAATTCCATGCACGGCAGGCAGCAGTAATTGAGAAGATCCTCAAGATGCCGATCGATGAACTGTTCATTGCCAGAGAAGTTAAGCCGGAGATTCCTGTAAAGGCAAAGCTCTTTACATCTGTTCAGTGTGCCATTTGTGGTGAGATGGTTGCCGAGCACCGGGCTCGGGTGAAGGATGGTAAATTTATCTGCATCCCTTGTGCCGGTTCCTACGACAGAGGCTGGTGAAATGGGGTACTCTCCTAGGTGATACCACTTTTAATATATCCGACAATCGAGTAGAAATCGGACTCCGTCCCGGAGGAAATACATTTCCCCCGACCAGTACTTTTTAATGTAAGTTTTTTTTTGACATTCGGAAGCCTTTTAAACAATTTTGGCAGAAAAATTGTCCTTGCATTAAAGCAATTCCTTTTTTGAAAAGGAAAGTTGCGTTAGCAGATTCCTGTCTGTAAAAAAACCAGTATTCAGTCGGATCCTCTGAACAAAGCCATAAAAAGCATCACAACAGGAATCACTTCCAGTCGCCCCACCCACATCACACCAATAAAAATCCACTTTGAAATGATGGGCATATCCGGAGATACGTAACCGGTATTGAAACCACAGGTTGAGAAGGCCGATACCACTTCAAAGGCGATGTCAGTAATAGAGTATGAGGTGAGGTGAAACTGCAAAACCACGAGTGAAGCAATAAAGATGGTAACTACCGAGAGGATAATGATAAGCATGTTCTTTGCAGCCTCAAGTTCTGCGGTTGCTCTCGGGATTACCCTCCCTTCGATCTTGAAAGGCAGGAGCACTTTCCCACTGACAAAAAGCCTGCGGAACCACCAGAACAGCGTACGAAAAGCAAGTGCTACCCGGTTTAGTTTAATACCCCCGGCAGAGCTGCCAGATGCCCCCCCGATAAACGTAAGCAGGGTGAGGAAAAACAAGGTTATACTTGCCCAGGAACGAATATCCGCATTCTGGAAACCGGTAGTTGTGAGACTCGACACGGTCATAAAGAGGCCCTGTTCAAGCGCTGCCATGAATTCGAGATTCCCGAAAAAAATCAGATCATAGGTTATTACTGCAACCCCAATACCGGTAAAGAGAAAGAACAGTTTCACCTGTTCATCCCCAAAAAGGCTCCAGCGCCGGTTTTCCAGGACGAGATAATAGAGCTTAAAAGGCAGAGCACCGGCAATCATTATCGGTATAAGGAGTAGTTGAAGTACCGGATTATTGTAATAGAGGATACCCCCTTCATGCAGGGAAAAACCCCCGGTTGATACTGCTGCAAAAGCAAGATTGACCGATTCCCATAAAGAGAGTCCGGTGAAAAGGATAAGGCTGATAGCAAAAAAGGTCAACAGCCCGTAAATTTTCCAGAGCGCCCTGCCTGTCGCAATCACACTGGGCATTAACGGTTCATCTCTCCCCTCTGTCCGGAAGATCTTTGAACCCAGAAGACCGGTACTGCTTGCCATTGCAATCATAAACGCAATAATGCCAATTCCACCGATCCACTGCATATAGGATCGCCAGAAAAGGAGAGCATGGGGGGCCGTATCAACTGAACGGATCATCGAAAACGCTGTTCCCGTCCATCCTGCCATTCCTTCGAAGAACGCGTCAGTGAATCCCATGTGCAGACCGAGCATAAAAGGGATACCACTCACCATTGCACAGGTAAGCCAGAAAAGCGCCACCGAACACATCGCCGTAGATAGCCTTATTCCCCGACTGGTACGGGGAAGTTTTTTAAAGAGCATTCCAAGGATAAAGAAGGTGGCAGGGACAGCCGCAATGGGAAGGATCATATTCCACTCAGAATAGAGAATCGCTACGATTATGGGAACGGCGGCTATCGGCGCAATAAAGGTGAAAATATCCCCAAGATCAGCAATAATCGTGGAGATATACTCAAGCCGCTGCATCACTAATGGGTTACCACTGGTTCTCTATTAGTGTTTGCCTGTATAAAAAAAAGAAAAAACGGACTTTTTTCAGGCATTTTTAGTTTGCCTTGTTTGTCCAGAGCCCGTGGACATTACAGTATGTCCGTGCCTTTACATTTGTGTCAGCAATACAGAACTCCGTTTCGGGTTTTTCCCCGGGTTTAAAACCCCTGATGTATACATTCTCGCCAGCCCTGACGTCAACCCACTCAATATAGTGCTTCTCTTCCATCGGGTGGGGAACAGAACCTACTCTGACCATGATCCCCTTTTCGGATTTTTCAACTACCGGGACATGTTTTTCCTTACCCTGATCAGCAGTCTTTTCCTGTTGCAGGATCATCGGTTTCCCGCAACAGACAAGGATTCCACCGGATGCATGGACCACCTTGGTTATGTTTCCGCACACATCACATTTGTATACTTCAAACAGTTTCGTCATACTAAAAAACCTCTTTCTTACACGAGGTTACTCTCTCTGTGCTTCTTTAGGATATCGTCTGCCAGCCGGTTGAGTGCCTGGAACGTTGTTTCATCCGGGAGACCCTTCACCATGACAGGTTCAATGACCTCAACTTTAACATGGTCAAGCATTTTTACAATTGTTTCAACCGTCTTCCCCCCCCAGCCATAGGATCCGATCACCGATGCAAACCGAACTTTGGGTTTGAGCAGATTTGCAAGATAGGTGGCATACACGATCTGAGGGTGGGGACCGAAAAGAACCGTAGGCGTCGCAATAACCACCGTTGCTGTATCCACAAGGGACATCGCAAGCTCCCCGATATCCGTACGGGTCAGGTTGAAGGGTTTTACCGTGATCCCTCGTGTGATCAATGCATCGGTAAGGTGTTCCACCATCTTCTGGGTGCTTCCATGCATCGAGACGTACGCTATCACGACCTCGTTTTTAACAGCGTCCGATACCCAGTCAGCGTATGCATCCAAAATGAACTGCGGTCGTCGGTAAATGGGACCATGACTGGGAGCGATCATTTCCAGCGGGAGTGCCTTTATCATCTCGACGTACCCTTTGATGCTGTTACGGAACGGCATCATAATCTCGGCATAATACCTCTTTGCGGAATAATAAATTTTAGATTCGTCAGTCACATAGAGATCGCTTGTTCCCATGTGGGACCCGAAGAGATCGCAGGTGAAGAGGATTCTGTCCTCACGCAGGTAGGTGATCTGGGTCTCAGGCCAGTGTGTCCACGGAGTAAGGAAAAATTCGAGGGTACGGTCACCCAGGGACAGGGTTTCTTTGTCTTTGATTACCCTGAACCGGCCTGGAGGCAGGTGGAGATGAGCGATAAGAAGCTCTTTGCACTTTTCGTTAGTCACTACAAGAGCATCAGGGAAGAATTCCAGAATCATCGGCAGGGAACCCGAATGATCCTGTTCGGCATGGTTGACAATGACATAATCAATCCGGTCGATATTCAGCTTGACAAGGTTTGAGATCAGTTCGTACTCCTTGGTAGGATCGACGGTGTCTATCAGTACTGTCTTCTCGCTGCCCCGGATAAGATACGAATTATAACTCGTACCGTCCGGGAGAGGGATCAGTTCATCAAAGATCCTGCGGTCAAAATCAATCGCACCGACCCAATGGATTCCATGAATAATTTCTCGTGCAACCATACTACCACCAATTACTCCTTTGTGAAATTTTTTCTCGGTGCGCCGCAGATCGGGCACCGCCAGTCATCTGGCAGATCACAAAATCCCCTGCCGTGTTATATATTCTGTATCGGTTCACCCACTTCAGGGTTGTACATATGCCTACAGACATCACAGGGAATATTTTTCCAGCAAATGAAAAAACCTCCGGATGTTTTTTGAACCGGTTTATAATAGCGTGAAGATTTGCATTAATCATTTCGATACACTTCTTAACGTTTAAAAGACACAAAATGAGATTCTGGAGAAATGCTCAAATAGCAAACTGAACATTCTACAGGGTTTCAGCCCGCCGTTTTGTGCCCCAAAAATGCGATATCCCCTGAACACATAATATGTCATCATTGCTACCTGAGCGGAGGGGCGGATCCGGGGGACGGGCACTGTCCTCTCCGTCATCTTACCAGTTTTGTATTTTATATCAAAGTAAAAGGGAGCCTACGGAGCCTGAAAGCAATTATCGATACGCATGCTCCCTGGCATGATCTTCCAGATGATACCGTTCAATGAAAAACCTGAATGAATGATTTTTCTTTCCTGCTTCAGCTACGGAGAAATACTTGAGGATTTCAAACATAAAATCGATGCGTGAATCATACTTCCGGGGGATGAGACCATTAAAATCCTCCTTGGTGAGATTGTCGGTAGAGGGAAGTTCTGGAACATCGAGGCTCGCTGCAGATTCATGTGTCAGCCCGGCAAAGTACCAGCTTTCAATCTCTTTAATCACTACGATCACGCTTCCTCCGTCTATATGACTGAAGTGGGAGTAAAGGACCTGTTTTTTGTCCCGCACGGAAAGTTCGGTATCGATATCCGCAACAAAGATATAGTCGTTGTTCATGAGCCTGATACTCTTTAAAAAATTATCCACTTTTGTGCGTTTGATGGAGGCATAGGGCATAATCTCTATGGAATCATAAAGAGGGATAAAAAGCGGTTTGATAATACGCCCGAAAAACCGGACATCATCTTCACCCTCAACCAGGATGAAAAGGCGTTTTTTCATGCTTATAATCCCAGCAGGTTCTGGACGTAAAGTTCCTCAATCCCTATCTCATTTTCCAGAAAGGTCCGCACTTCTTCTTTGTCAGCCGGGCGGGAAAGAACAGAGAATCCTTCCGGATCCCGTGACACGAGAAGAAGATGCTCCAGTGAAGCATGTTTTACCACTTCGGTAGTATGGGTTGTAATCATCACCTGCTTTTTTTTCGAGGACTCTTTCATCATAGAGATGACACGGGCAATTAAAAACGGGTGGATGTGGCTTACCGGTTCTTCGATGATAATAAACGGTTTTTTTTCGAAGTAGAGTGCAATGATAAGGGCAAATATTGTCAACGTACCGTCTGAAAGCGAAGGTGAGGGGAAGTTGTGATTCTTCGAGTATTTTTCGCGGAGAGTAAGGATCAGAGAAATGTCCATGAACTTTTCAACAGAGAAATCCTCGATAAAGGGAAGCACATCACGCAAGAGGTTTGAAAATTTCCGCTTTTTTTCCGGATCCCCGATAATATTTTTCAGGACAAGCACAAGGTTTCCGGCATCCTCTTCAAGTTCCCTCTTACCTGTTATCGCCACTCCTTTTTTCATGAGTTTTGGATCGATATCATAGACAGCAATACGATCAAAGAATTTTTCTCCATGGGATAAAGGATATGCGTACAGTGTTTCCAGGAGGAGTGTTTTTTCAGGCAGTTGTTTCCCCCGGAAACAGAGAGGGATGATATCATGTTCGGAGAGCGGACAATCGTTCGGCAGATCGACTTCATAGGTTATTTTTCCGCCATCATTTTTCACCCGTATCTCGCCGTGTCCGATGGTCTGTTTCCCGGCAATGTGGCTGTTTTCAAGAGTGCACGACAAAACCTCACAGCCAATAATGATCCTGTCTTTGGTGATCGTGAACCCGTCACCGCGTGGATGAAACCTGATCGCAAACTCATAGGAAGACAGGCACTGTTGTACGAGGAGCGAGGTATCATTACCCTGAAGCTCAAGGGGCTCTGACTTTTGATCGGGCAGATAAACAACCTTAATCTGGAGATCTTTTAAAGGCCCGATCTTTGTATTCTGAAGATATTCTGACCCTCCCTGCATTGCAATTGCGTTGACAATCCCGTGTTTTGCGATATCCCGCAGGAATTTGAATATGCTTATGAAATTGGATTTTCCCGCGGCATTAGAACCGATCACTACATTGAACCGGGACAACTCAATATCAAGTTCGGAAAAACTTTTAAAATTTTCCACATGAATGCGCTGGATTGGCATAAGAACTCTGCATGACATCGTCACCTTTGAACAAAAAGAAGATATTGGTCTTTTATTTGGGATAAGGAAAAAATTTCCTAAAACGAAATCCCGAAGATAGCTGGATTCAGTACCAGAATTGCATAGTTGAGATACCCGGCAAAAGATACCCAGACAAAATAGGGCAGGAGCAACACTGCGGCAGGAATGGAAAAACGCCATACCTGGATGATAGTACAGAGCAGAACTGCCCACAGCAGCACGATGGCCAGGAAACCAAAGAACGTTGAATGGAGACCAAAAAAGAAAAAAGACCATCCGATATTAACCATAAGCTGGAAAATGAAAAGGATCAGACCAAATTGAACTTCCTGATTCCTTAAACCCGACTGCACGATCAGGTAAAGAGAAATTCCCATCAGGATATAGAGTATGGTCCAGACGGGAGCAAAAACCCATGAAGGGGGATTGATATCAGGTTTTTGCAGACCGGCATACCATGTCGGAATTGAAGGGGTTGTATAGTACGAGCCGACATACCCCGCAAGCAGGCAGATGCCAACGGCAATAACGAAATAGAGTATCTTTTTTCCCGTCATTACTGTCTGCGGTAGTATTTGAAAGGATGGCATAAAAGATTATTGGATGGAAAAATGCGATTATAATAATAAAGGAATTTTATCATTGATAGTCATGCCAGCTTACCGTGTGAGCATGGGGAACATCACAAGGAGATTGTGGCACAAAAAAAGGTAATAGTGGAGAATCTCATCTAGGTAGAATTAGTAACCTGGAATTTTTGGTTCCAGGTCCCTTTCTGCTGGCCATCTATGTTAAGAACCGTTACATCCCAGTCACCGGTAACCGCACTCTCGAGATCGAGATTGCAGAGAATTTTGGTCGAATCCGCTGATACCGGACTGGTGCAGACAATTTCAGTTGAGCTTTTTACGAGGGAGACTTTCACAGCATCTTTGAAGTTCTGGCCATTAATTGTTAAAGACAGGACGTCGTTTATTGCACCTTTACTCGGACTGACACCTGAAATAACAGGGATTGGATCAGTAATAGTAAATGCACCTACCTTTGTATCAGACTGGCCGTCAGGATTTGTGACAACCAGGTTATAACTCCCTTTTTCCGCTCGGGTGAGTTTGAAAGCACAGTCAATTGTGGTCGCAGAAGGTACTGACACTGCGGTTGCATAAATCACCGGATATCCAGCTCGCATAAACTT
>Ga0326726_10001270_pt1 | contig 23404 bp, 22 predicted proteins | sample MHFenrmetagenome_2_FD_207603 | JGI IMG/M metagenome (GOLD analysis project Ga0326726, IMG submission 207603) | Lab enriched peat soil microbial communities from Michigan Hollow, Ithaca, NY, United States - MHF15MN | ecosystem: Environmental > Terrestrial > Soil > Wetlands > Peat | place: USA... | reverse complement strand
ACGAGCTCATCACGGTCGCTCGAATTCAGCGGGAAACCAACGTCGAGGTTCGACGAGTACTGCTGGCTGGTTACGGCTTCGATCGATATCTGCACGACAGCGGAGCCCTTCCCATCCACGCCGACGAAACGGGGACGCTGTATCGCTGCGACATGGAGGGCGATGAGCCGCTGGTGGTGGTGAGCGTCGGGAACAGCACACGTGAACATGACGCCTCGCGAACGCGATACGTGCGCGTGCCGCCAGATATCACAGAGGCGCGTGAAGCCGTCGCCTGGACGTTCGACCGACGGGCAGACGAGTATCGACCGGTGTTGGAATCGTAACAAGGAGGACCTGTGGCAAAACTCGATCGCGGCTTCGCGTTGATGGAACGGGACAAGCAGCGCAGCATTGCCAGCAAAGGCGGCAAGGCCGCGCACCAGAAAGGCACGGCGCATCAATGGACCACCGAGGAAGCACGCGCAACAGCGCGACCCGGCGCCGCTGGAGGAAGAGCGGCTGACGTAGGAGCAAAGGTGAACTCACCGCAGACGCCGATAGATGTACGTCGTGTTGAACGGATCGTGCGCGAGGTGATCATGGACTTCGGGTTCGCGTGCACGTTAACCGAGGTGCACTCTCTCGAAGGACGCTGGCGGATTACGGTCCGGAACGGGAGCGGTCGCGTGATCACATTCGAGGCGGCTGGCAGTACGGCTGCGCACGTGCGCGACTGGGTCATCGCCCTCCTCGACCAATATTGCGGGGATTGAGAAGCCGTGGCCGCCCAAGATCGATGAGGCGTTGCGCGTGTTCGAAACCGCACAGCAGGATGCCGGCGTCGCAGACTACACTGACACCATGTCAGCATTGAATGGCGACCGCGCTCGATTTCACAAGGATCGGAAGCGCAAGCTCCATCACCGCCAGCGCATTCAGGCACTGGCGGCGAGGCTGCGGAAACCGGCGGAGGAGCAGACATCCTCACGCGTGGCGTCCGGCAGCCTGCACGACGAAGGCGGCCCCGGTTTGCTAACGCCGTCACTTCCGCGTATGGTTAGAGCCGAACTCTCTTCCTGAGCACTGCCGCCCTCGTCGGACGCTCATCCGGCCCCGAGCTACAGCCCTCATCAAGCGCGCGTCATCACTTCGTCGATCGGTTCGCCGGTTGAGCGGCACGGGGTGTCGCTATCGGCGATGAAGATTCGTCCACTCGTTCACATCAGCTGGGAGTGACACCATGCACGTCAGACCTCTCCACGACCGGATCCTCGTTCAGCGCCTCGACGAGGGCGAACAGCAAGTCGGCGGCATCATCATCCCGGATTCCGCGAAGGAAAAACCGCAGCGGGGAACCGTCATCGCCACAGGCGACGGCAGAGTGGACGACGACGGCGACCGCGTGAAGCTCGACGTGAAAGTCGGCGACACCATCCTCTTCGGCAAGTACTCCGGCCAGGACATCAAGCTGGACGGTATGGAGTACCTGATCATGAAGGAAGAGGAAGTCCTGGCCGCAATCGAGGGCGTCTCCGTCAAGGCGGCGACCACGAAGACCGCCACCACCGGAAAGGGGCGCTGACATGGCCAAGCTCATTACCTACGGCGACTTCTCGCGGCAGGCGATTCTCCGCGGCGTCAACAGCCTCGCCAACGCCGTGAAAGTGACCCTCGGACCCAGAGGGCGCAACGTGATCCTCGGGAAGTCATTCGGATCGCCCACGATCACCAAGGACGGCGTCACGGTGGCCAAAGAAATTGACCTGCCGGATCCGCTCGAGAACATGGGCGCGCAGATGGTGCGCGAGGTGGCGAGCAAGACGTCTGACGTCGCCGGCGACGGCACGACCACGGCCACGGTGCTCGCGCAGGCGATCTATCGCGAGGGCGCGAAGAACGTCACGGCTGGCGCCAACCCGATGGCCCTCAAGCGCGGCATCGACACCGCCGTCGAGGCCGTTGTGGCGGGGCTCAAGGCGCAATCCAAACCCGTGAGCGGCGGCATGATCGCCCAGGTGGGCACGATCTCGGCGAACCACGACGAGACCATCGGCCGCATCATCGCGGACGCGATGGACAAAGTCGGAAAGGACGGCGTGATCACGGTCGAGGAAGCCAAGACACTCGACACCTCGCTCGAAATCGTCGAGGGGATGCAGTTCGACCGCGGCTATCTCTCGCCGTACTTCGTCACGGATCCCGAGCGGATGGAAGTCGTACTCGAGAACCCGGTGATCCTGATTCACGAGAAGAAGATCAGCGGGATGAAGGACCTGCTGCCGCTGCTCGAACAGGTGGTGCAGGCGAGCCGTCCGCTGCTCATCATCGCGGACGACCTCGAAGGCGACGCGCTGGCGACCCTCGTCGTCAACAAGCTCCGCGGCACGCTTCGCGTCGCCGCCGTCAAGGCGCCGGGCTTCGGCGATCGCCGCAAGGCGATGCTCGAAGACATCGCGATTCTGACGGGCGGCAAGGCCGTCACCGAGGATCTGGGGATCAAGCTCGAGTCGGTCAAGCTCGAAGATCTGGGCCAGGCGAAGAAGATCACGATCGACAAGGACAACACGACGATCATCGAAGGCGCCGGGACGAAGAACGCCATCGAAGGACGCGTCAAGCAACTGCGCGTGCAGGTCGAAGACACGACGTCGGACTACGACCGCGAGAAGCTGCAGGAGCGGCTCGCCAAACTCGTGGGCGGCGTGGCCATCATCAAGGTCGGGGCGGCCACCGAAACCGAGCTGAAAGAGAAGAAAGCCCGCGTCGAGGACGCGATGCATGCAACCAAAGCAGCTGTCGAAGAAGGTATCGTGGCTGGCGGTGGCGTGGCGCTGCTGCGGGCCGCGAAAGGGCTCCGGACGCTCAAGCTCGCCGGGGACGAACAGCTCGGCGCCAACATCGTCGCCAGGGCGATTGAAGAGCCTCTACGCTGGATCGCCACCAACGCAGGCCACGAGGGGTCGATTGTCGTTCAACGCGTGAGAGAGATGAAGGACGACGAAGGCTTCAACGCGCAGACCGAGCGGTACGAGGACCTCGTGAAGGCCGGCGTGATCGATCCGGCCAAGGTGGTGCGCTCGGCCCTGCAGAACGCGGCGTCGATCGCGTCACTCCTGCTGACGACCGAAGCGGTGATCTCGCAGTTGCCTGAGGAGAAGACCGGAGCCACCGCGCAGCCGGGCGGAGGAATGGGCGGAGGGATGTACTGAGGCATGGGACCGCTTCGGGAGCTGCTCGCGATCGATCAGCGGCAGGCGCTGGAGTTCTTCTTCCAGCGCCTGAAGGACGTCTCGGGGCCCGCTGTGGATCCACAGGAGCTGCTCTACAACGCCAGCCTGCTGGCACACTACGCTCAGGTATCGACGCGCACCGAGATGGAGCTGGCCACTCCCGCGACACTCAGCGAGGTTTTTGATCGTTTCGTCGTCGACGCGACGCCGCGGGGCGACAGCCTGCTTATGGAAACCGCCGGCGGCCAGTGCCTGGTGCTGGCGGGGTTCTTCGAGGATCAGATGCGCCGCCGGCACAACATCCGCTGGTATGCGCAGCTGGGCGCGGGGTTCCTCAAGCAGGCGGCTGTGCTCGAACCCTCCCCGCACAAAGCCCGGCTCCTCGACATGGTTGCCACACGGTTCGAGACCTGGCGCCAGCGCCACGCGCGGCTCGGCCGCGAGCTTCGCGACCAGGCGTTTCTCTTCGCCCCGCCGGCACCGCCGTAGACCGAGCGACGGGTGTGAGTTGTTGGGCTAGGGCGTGCGTCCCTTCGAGGGCTCCCCGACGTCATGAAGCACTTCCGCGATCGTGAGCGGCGGAGGGCCACGCCAGACGAGTAACATGATCGCCGGCGGGATCAGTCCGACCATCAGCAACAAGCCGCCATTGGCGAGGGTGATGGCCGTACCGCCGTTCACGACGGCGATGACGGCGAACACCACGACCGCCACGCACCATGCGAGTGCCAACCGGGTCCTGGACATGTGTTTCAACATTGCTTGAACTCCAAGCAATGATATGGACACGACAGCGAACCTGGCTGTGCTGAAGTGAACACCGCCGCGCCTTTTGCCTATTGCGGCGCGGCACCCCGGCCCGCCGGTGGAGCGGGAGGGCCGCCGCATCCTTCCTTGCACGGCGGCGGCATCACGTACTTGTCCTTGAGCTTCTTCCGGAACTCCGGATACATCGTCTCCGGACCGCCAAGAACGGCCTCGAGCGGGATGTTGTGATGCTCGGTGACCTCGTTCACGAACGGATTCTTGCCCGGCAGGTAATGCGGCACGAGACCGGGGTTCTGATGCAGGGACGGCAGCTCCTCGATCGGCTCACACGCGGTCAACGGCAGCAGGTTCGCGTTCGGATCGAGTCTGAAAATCTCGGTCAGGACGAACGGCTCGGCGAGGTACACGGGATCTTCCAGAATCCCGGTGAGCGTGAGGAGATCTCCGTGCCGGTTGAAGCGATACGTCAGCGTCGCTCGATCGCTGCTGAACGCCCGATGCCGCTTCATGTCGCCCAGCTTGAACTGCTTCGTCACGGCCACGAGCGCGTCGCCTTCCCAGGCGCCCGACGTGAAGCCACCGTGTGTGTGCGGCGCGTACTCCGAAGGGCCCGGGCGGCCGTCCATCCAGATCATCGTCACGTCGCGATCGATCCAGCCGGCGATCTTCCAGGCGACCAGCTTCTGCGTGATCGGATCCTGCTCCCCGGAGATTTGAAGCGCGAACGGACCGGTCAGCGCATAGAACGGCGGGTACATCTGACACTGGCGCTCGGTCGCCGACAGCGAGGCGATGTTGTAGCTCAGGGCCTTCGCGCGGCCGTCGGCGCTGAGCGGGATGCCCAGCAGATCGACCTGTTCACGCGCGTAGCCGTTGTCGGCCTGCCCTCGTCTCGCCCACGAGCCCGACAGATCGACCTGCGCCAGCAGTGGAACTGCGAACAGCAGCGCTACGACGATCGAACCGAGGCGCGTTACCATCGCGCGGAACACGGCGTTGGATCCCATTTCGCACCACTCGATTCTTTCTTGAACGGCAACGCGATCAGTCGAGGCTGACGGAGATACTGCGGATCGTCGATCTGCGTCGTGATCGTCAGCCATTCTTCCCCGTTCGGCCGCTTGAAGAGATCCCAGTACTCCGTGAGCACGGCATTCGTGCTGTACGGAACGCCGTTCTTCCGCAGGTATCCCGGACGCAGATTGGTCGTGACCACCCGGAGCGTGCCGCTTCCCGCAGCGGGCGCCGGCTGGTCCGTTGCGCTTCTCGGCGCGGGGCGGAGCTGCGTCGGAACGGTGGTCGCCGGCATCTGCCACTGTGCGAGTGAAATGCCCTGCCAGCTCCGCGGCGTGTCTTTGGGCGCCTGCCACTCGCCAAAATGGAAGACGCGCGTCTGCGTGCCGGCATCCGTGTCGACTTTGAGCGTGCGGTCGTCCTGCCACGAGATGTGCAACCGGCCTGGAACGCTCATGAGCGCCGGCGCTCCGTACGACTTGCACTGCTCGCCGGCGGCTTCGTCCTTCGCGGGATCCCAGAGGTCTGCGACTTTCTTGGCGTCGACCGTGATCGGAACGCCCAGGTAGTCGCCTTTCGCCGGAGTGACCATACGCCAGCGCCAGTCCTGCGTAACGATCGAGACCCAGTAGCCCGTCAAATCGATCGGTGCGGCGGCTTTCGGGTTGGCCACGGGAGCGTTTCCGCGCTGAGCATTGACGAGAGCGGCGGCGACGGTGAGCATGGCAAGAACGCACATGTAGTGCAGGGCTTTAGCCCTGCCGGCAGGCCTGAAGGCCTGCACTACACCACGACATGCACGACCGCTCATGACTTTCCCCGCTTCGCGGTCAACTCGCGGTAGATGACCTCGACAAACATATCCGTCGTCCACGGACCTGAATCCGCGCCGTACTGACTGCGGTATCCCAGCGTGGGATTCGCGGCCTTCACCTGATCAAGTGACTTCCCTTCGGCGATCAGACTCTGAATCCTGTCGCGCACGACCGTGATCGCATCCCGGTACTCCAGCAGATCGAGCTTGTCGTAGACGTGCCCGTGCCCCGGCACGAGGAGCGTGCGGTCGGCGTACCACTGGATCGGCAGGTTGTGGATGCTGAGATCCATGAGCCGATTGAGCGCGTCAATCTCACCCTGGATCGTGCCGCCTCTCCGGACGTCGATCACGGGAAAGCGCGTCGTGTCGACGATGTCGCCGGTCGCGATGACGTCATTGCGGCGGAAGAACACGATGGTGTCGCCGTCGGTATGCGCGGCCGGCTGGTGGATGACCTGAATACCCTCGCCGTTCAAGTACATCGAGTACTGGTGGAACGCGAAGGTCTTCGTCGGCCAGAACGCGAGCGGGAAAAGCGACTGGCGCCCGGTCGGTGCCGACATCCGCGTCAGCACGTTCTCATGCGCCAGCACGCTGGCGCCGCCGCCGTTCGTGATCAGATCCTCGCTCAGCCCCGCGCCGGCCACGATGTTTCCGGCGAGGATGCTCAGGCCGGCTTTCGCGAGCTTCTCGTTGCCGCCGACGTGGTCGGTTTCCATGCTCGTGTTGATGATGTAGCGAATGGGCAGCGGCGTCAGGCGGCGGATTTCGGCGAGCACGCGATCCGCTCGATCTGTCGCACCCGAGTCCACGACGATCACGCCCTCGGGCCCGATCTGCACGACGATGTTTCCACCCGCGCCGCCGATGAGGTAGAAGTTCGGGCGGAGCTGAACCACCGACAATCCGCTGTTCCCCGGGTCCTGTGCGGCGGTCCGCTCGACTGGAGCGCCGAGCGCCAGCACCACGGCGACCGCGAGCCACGACACCACCGTCCGTGTGCCATTCATCGCGCGCATTCTACCTACTTCCCGACCATGTGGCCGAGATCCTTGTTGTTCTCCTGGCAGATGTACTCGAAGAGCTCGACGCCCGACGCCCAGGGTATCGTGTAGCTCGTCGTCCACGGCCTCGTGTACGCGTGCGGATCGTCAATCGTGACGGCGTAGTGCAGCGTCCTCTCGTTCGTGCGAGTGAACCGCTCGATGGCGTGCAGCGCCTCGGTGTGCGGATGACCCGCCTGATCGAGCCACGTCGCCTCGTTGAACCCGACCACGTCGACCACCAGCGTGTCGCCCTCCCACCGGCCCACGGAATCGCCAAGGAAGGATGGATTCGGCTCCTTCGGATGGGAACGGCCGTCGGTGAAGATCGTCCGCCAGACGTGCGCGCCGCCCTCGAAGACGAACAGCACGCGGTCGCTCAGCTGAAAGATCTGGAAAGGAAAGGGCGTCGCCATCATCCGCGGGATGCCGGGCGGCAGGCACCGCGACTCGGGATCGTGCTTCTGAAGGTCGGCCTGCCGCTCCTCGTACACAGCCTTCGCCCACGGCTGAAACGGCACGTCCACGACGTGCTCGACCGGCGATCGATTCGGGTCGCCGACGCCGGCGATGTTCGCGATGACGCGCGGGTTCCAGGATCCTTTTCCGTTTCCAAGATCCGGACGGCCATCCGCAAGGCGTGGCGTGGGCCGCACGGGCTCCGCGGCGGAGCGCTCGGGCACTCTGCCGGCCACCGCCACGGTCTGCGCGTAGCCCGGAGCCGTCAGCGCCTGAACCAGAATCGCGCCAAGAAGGGCTCTCACGTCGGCCGATTATAGGCGCGCCGGGGCGACACCGGCACCAGCCAGTACAATCGACCGGCGTGCCGCTCGCTCGAAGCGTCGCCGTGGCCCTGATGTTCGCGCTGCTTTCAGCGCCGCTGACGCTGCAACGCTGGTTTGGCGGCGACACCGCCCCGTACATCGTCTCGACGATCGCGCTCGTGCTCGTCGCCGCAGCGGTCGTCCTGTCGTGGCGCAACGGGCACGACGCTCCGCCGATCGACCCGAGTTCGAGAACCTCCCCGACGTCGCACACGCATGACCTGGCGACGATCCTCGTGGCGGCAGCCGCCGCGGCGCTGCTCTTCTTCACATGCCGCGCATGGGTCGTCCAGATCCTGACGATCCCCATCGATCCCTATCGCGGCGACATGCTCGTCGTCGTGAGGGAAGGACTGCGGCGCTTCTTCGCAGGGATGAACCCTTACACCATCTACCACGTGCCATGGCCGGCGCCGCTCCCGTACGGCCCGATGCTGTGGGCGCCTTACGCAATCCCGATGCTGATGCGCGTCGACCTGCGGTTTCTCAGCGTCGCCGCCGCGCTGCTCGTGCCGGCGGCGTGCGGCGCGGCGGCCATCGCATCGGCGCGGCGCGGCCGAGTGGCGCCCGCGGCCGGTGCGCTGCTGATGCTCGGCGCCATCGGCTTGAGCGGCCCGCTCGAGCAGTTCATGGCCGCCGGTCACACGCCCGTCTACTGGCCGCTCGTCGCCCTCTTCGCCTGGCTGACCGCGCGCGAACGATGGCGCGCCGCCGCCGTCGCGCTCGGCCTGCTGGTCGTCGCGCGGACGACGATGATTGCCGTCGTACCGGTGCTGCTGATCGCCGTGTGGCAGCGCGATCGTCGGCAGTTCGCGGGAGCGTGCGCCCTCGTCGCGCTGGCCATCGCGCTGCCGTTCCTGCCGTTTGCGCTCTGGGACCCGCGCGCGCTCAGCTACGCGCTGTATGGCAGCTATGAAAGCGTCATCAAGACAGTCGTCTGGCCGGATCCAACCGTGCCTCACACGATCGGCCTGACCGGCGTGCTGCTGACGCATCACTTACACCGTTTCGTGGAAGCAATCCAGGTCGCCGTCATGACGATCGTCTACCTCGCGTGCCGGGCCCTGATGCGCCGCGGCCATGCGCCCGTCGCGTTGATGGCGACGGCGCTGCTCGCCTTCAGCATGACGACGTTGTGGCCCGTCACGTACATCTACTTCGATGTGTTCCTGCTGTTTGCCGCCGGCGTTCTTGCCGGCATGCCCTGGCTGGACACGCGATGGTCGACGTCGTCGCTCGTCCGCGGATGGGCCACGGCCGCGGCCGTCGCCGTGGTCTTCGTCGCCGCCCTGGGCGCCGCGACTCTGCGGCTGCGCGCGAATGAGCGCCCCGCGATCACGTCGAGAGACGAGCCGCGTCAGGCCAGCATCGTGCTGTTGCGTGGGGCGATCTCGCCGGTGATGGTTGACGTCCAGATTGGCGGAGGACCAGCCGGCCCGCAGCGCATGGGCGTCTCGCTCAACGGCGCGCCGCTCGAGGCGGTCGAGATCTCCGCGGGCGCCGAACATGTGATGCTGGCGGTGCCTGAATCGCTCTGGCAGATTGGCGCCAACACGCTGGACCTGACGGCCGCGGCGCCCATCACGATTCGCGGCGTGACCGCCCGGCCAACCCGCTGACCCGCCCGCGACCTTGACAGGGAGCGCCACCCTGCCATCTGCTAAAGCGCATGACAACGACTCAAGGTTCTCAGAATCTCCCTCGCATTGGCTGGATTGGCACGGGCGTCATGGGGCTTTCGATGTGCGCCCACGTCCTCGCCAAGGGTTACGCGGTGACGGTGAGCACGCGCACGAAATCGCGCGCGCAGCCACTGCTCGACAAAGGCGCGGCCTGGGCCAACACGCCCGGCGAGGTCGGCGCGGCGTCCGACATCGTCTTCACCATCGTCGGGTTTCCGAGCGACGTCCGCGAGGTCTACTTCGGCGGCGACGGGCTGCTCTCGCGAACGCGCGCCGGCCAGATCTTCGTCGACATGACGACGACGGAGCCGCAGATCGCAAAGGAGATCGACGAAGCCGCGCGAAAGAAGGGCGCGGCCGGCATCGACGCGCCGGTGTCCGGCGGAGACGTGGGCGCGCGTAACGCGACGCTGTCGATCATGATCGGCGGCGACAAGGCATCCATCGACACCGTCATGCCGCTCTTCGAGGCGATGGGCAAGCGAATCATGGTGCAGGGCGGCGCCGGCGCCGGACAGCACACGAAGATGAGCAATCAGATCGTTATTGCCGGCACGATGGTCGGGGTCTGCGAGAGCCTGCTCTACGCCTACAAGGCGGGGTTGTCGCTGGAGACGATGGTCGAGTGCATCCGCGGCGGAGCCGCCGCGTGCTGGGCGCTCGACAACCTGGCGCCGCGCGTCATCAAACGCGACTTCGCGCCCGGCTTCTTCGTCGAGCACTTCATCAAGGACATGGGGATCGCGCTGGCCGAGGCCGATCGCATGAACATCGCGCTTCCTGGCCTGGCGCTCGTCCACCAGCTCTACATCGGGTTGCGCGCTCAGGGTGACGGGCGGCGCGGCACCCAGGCGCTCATGCTGGCGCTCGAGCGGATGTCGAAGACGGGGCCTGACGCCTGAACTCTTGAACTGTGGAACGTGGAACTGCGGAACTCTGGAACGCGGGCTATCGCGCGACGATCGAATCGACCAGGATCGTCGTCCCCTTTGGATCGAGCGTGCCGGTCACTCTGACTTTCCGGCCCGCGAACTGCTGAGGTGCTTTCTGATCGCTCAGCGTGTACGCCGTCTTCCCGTCGTACAGGACGTAGAAGGAGCCGTGCGCATCGACGCACGCGTTGGTGCACTCAGCGTCGTTCGATCCCATCCGCATCGCGGCGTGACCGGCTTTCGTCGCGCACATGTCGTCGGTGATGACGCCGACAAAAACCTGTTTGCGGGAGCCGGCGGAGAGAACGGCGACGCCGGCGAGGACGACGAGAAGGGCAGAGGGCAAAGAGCAAAGGGCACAGGGCACAGAGCTGAGTGCCAATTTGCTCAGGAACGCCCTCAGCATCTCAGCCCCATGCCCTAGGCCCTATGCCCTATGCCCTATGCCCTGAGTTGATCGCGCTATTCGCCCGGTACCATGAGATGAGCGGTCGTGGTGCCCGCGTTCATGATCCATACGCCGCCGCCGCGTCCGTTATCGGGCAGCCCCATCGAGGCGGTGGTCGCGCCGGGCACGGCAACCGTCATGTGGCCGCGCGCGCGATCCTGGTCAGGGCCCTGCCAGTGGTAGAACACGGAGCCGAACTCCGGCTTGACACGCGTGCCGGCCTTCTCGAGGTCGGCGAACTGCGCCTCGGCTTTGGGCCGATCGCCGGCGTTCGCTTCGACGGTCATGTTCTGCTTGACGCGATCGAGGTTGCCGAGCATCGTGCACTCGACCGAGAACGCCTGCTGCACCGGGAAGCCCGATCGGTCGTAGCACACGAGGCTGTTCGTGCCCTTCCGCAGCGTCGTGTAGGTGTGATCCGGCGCCCACTTGATCACGGTCGCCTGATTCTTCAGATTGCCCGGAGCGGCAAGCAGCGCCTTGTCGACGTCGGCCTGCGACGCGCCCGGTTCGAGCGGTGGTGGCGGTGGCGGCGGCCCGCCGCGCTGCTGCGCCATGACGATGACCGAAGCGGCCATCAGAGTGACAACGATCGTGGCCATGCGTTTCATACCGGATCCTCCAATTGACATCCGCGAATCTTATACGACAACCGAGACTTTAGACGCGACCCGTCTTATCGCGATTCGTGCGGCAGGGCTAAAGCCCTGCACTGCACCCGAGGTAGTGCAGGCCTTCAGGCCTGCCGTCTTGTTCATGGCTTTGTTGCGTTCGACAAGGCGCGCTCCTCGGCGCGTGCCGCGCTGAGGATGTTCCGCAGCCCGTAATTGCCTTCGTGACATTCGTAAAGTTGGATCGGCTCGGCGTCGTCCAGCGTCAGGGGCATCGAGAACGTCCAGGGCTTTGTCCAGGTCCTGGGGTCCTCCAGCGTCACCGACCAGCGCAGCTTGTTCGGCGCGATACGGGTAAAGTGCTCCGTAATCTTCAGCGTGTCGGGGTTCGCGTTCCGGTAGACGCTCCGCGCGTTGAAGTTCGTGGTCTCCACGACGAGCGTGTCGCCTTCCCAGTGACCGCGCGAGTCGCCCATGTCGAGTCGAACGTTCCTGCCCAGGTGAGGATGTTGCGGACGCGGATCCCTGTCGATGGGGATGACGCGCGTCTCGTGGATCATCTCGTATTGAATCGCGATGTATCCGGGGCCCTGCACGATGCGCGAGGAGTTCCCGTAGATCGTCGGCATCCCGGACGAGGGGAATCCGCGCGTGATGCAGCGATCGTAGAGGCTGCGATCCTCCCAGGAGTCCGAGCCGCCGGCGTAGATCGTCTGACGCGCGTTTCTCTGGCGGGCCTGGCCTTCGGGCGTCAGCGCCGGCACGTGGCCGTCTTCCGGATCGGTAATCATCCAGGCCTGCGCGCTGTTGTCGAGCCGGTACGCCACCTGCCACCAGTTGCTCGGCGCGTCAAACGGCGTCTCGAATTGCTGAATGGTCCGTTCCTGAATGGCCTTCTTGAACGCCTTCAGTTCTTCCGGCGTGACATCGCTCAGCTTGCGGCCGTCGAACTGCTGAGGCCGCTCGAGCGGCGTGCCCGCCTCATAGAGGTTGGTGTAGTTGCCCGCAAAATCAGGATCGCCCCACGCCGTCCGTGGAGCCTTATAGGCTGCGCCAGGCTTCTTCGCCTGTCCGGCCACGACGGCCGGCGACAGCCATGCAAAGGCGAGCACTCCGGCCAGCATCAGAGGAATCGAACGGGATGATCTCGCGGCCATGACGGCTCCTTTAGGCACGATATTTTCAACCGACATTATATAGTCGGGCGATCGCGGCCGACCTGCCACAGAAGAAAGGCCCAGTTGAACGCCGTCTCGCGCAGCGCGTCGTAACGGCCCGACGCGCCGCCGTGTCCCGCGCCGAAATTCACCTTCAGCAGCAGCGGGTTGCCGTCGGTCTTGTACGCCCGCAGCCTGGCCGTGAACTTCGCGCCTTCCCAGTACATCACCTGGCTGTCGTTCAGAGAGGTCTTGACGAGCATCGCCGGATACGCCTGCTTCGTGATGTTGTCGTACGGCGAGTACTGCAGCATGTAGTCGAACTCAGGCGTGTTGTTCGGATTCCCCCATTCCGTGTACTCGCTGGTCGTCAGCGGCAGCGTGGCATCGAGCATGTCGTTCATGACGTCCACGAACGGGACTTGCGCGATGGCCGCCTTGAACAGCGCGGGCCGTTTGTTTGCGACGGCGCCGACCAGAAGACCGCCCGCGCTCGCCCCTTGCATCACCAGCCGGTCGCTTGACGTGAGTTTCTGCGAGACCAGGTGTTCAGCACACGCGATGAAGTCGCTGAAGGTGTTCTGCTTCTTCATCATGCGACCCGCGTCGCGCCATGGCTCGCCCAGTTCCCCGCCGCCGCGCACGTGCGCGATCGCGTATACGACGCCCCGATCGAGCAGGGGCAGGCGGCTTGCCGAGAACGTCGGCGACACGGAGTATCCGTACGATCCGTACGCGTACAGCAGCAGCGGCGCCGAACCGTCTCGCTTCACGCCGCGCCTGTACGCGACCGACATCGGAATGCGTGTGCCGTCAGCGGCCGTCGCGAAGACACGCTCGGAGGCGTAGTGCTCGCGATCGAACCCGCCAGGCACCTCCGTCTGCTTCAGCCGCGTCGACGTGCCGCTGTTCATGTCGTAATCGAAGACCGACATCGGCGTGATGAGCGACTGATAGTCGTAGCGGAGCGTGGTGGCGTCGAATTCCGCGTTCGGCCCGAGGATCGCCGCGTAGACCGCCTCGGGATACTGAACCCGCCGGCGAGCGAGCGTCTCAAGGTCGACCACGTCGATCTGCTGGAGGCCGTCTTCCCACTCCGACAGCACGGCATGGCGCGCAAACAGATCGATGGCGGCGATTTTCACGTCCGGGCGATGCGGGATCAGTTCCTGCCAGTTCCGTTCCGATGGATCGCTCACCGGCGCGGTGACAATGCGGAAGTTCTTGGCGCCTTTGTTGGTGCGGATGTAGAAGCGGTCCCCGCGGTGATCGACGTCGTACTCGTGCATCGGCTCGCGCGGGACGATGAGGCCCGGGGGATCGCCCGGCCGATCGGCGCGGACGTAACGCACTTCGGTCGACGTCTTCGCGGTCGACTCCAGAAACACGACGGCCTTGTCCCGCGAACGGCCGCAGGCGAGATCGAATTCCTCGTCCTTTTCCTCGTAGACGAGATCAGACGCGGCAGCCCCGACGATGTGGCGCCAGAACTTGTCGTGGCGCTTCGTCACCGGATCTTCAGTGACGTAGAAGATCGTCCGGCTGTCGGTCGCCCACGCGAAATCGTCCACGCGCTCGATCGTGTCCGGCAGCAGCTCGCCCGTGCGGAGGTCTTTGATCCTCAGCGTGAACTGCCGGTATCCCGTGTAGTCCACCGAAAACGCCAGGAGGTGCCCGTCGTCGCTGACGCTGCGGCCGCCGAGGCCGGTGTATTCGTGGCCTTTTGCCAGTTCGTTCTGATCGAGGATCACCTCGTCTGCCGCGTTTGGCGCCACGCGCCTTCTGACGTAGATCGGATACTGCAGGCTCTCCCGGGTGCGGGAGTAATAGAGGTAGCCGTTCTCGCGATACGGCACCGTGTCGTCGGTCTGCTTGATGTGGCCGAGCATCTCCCGAAACAGTGTCTCCTGCAGGCCGGCCGTCGGCTTCATCACGGCGTCGGCGTACGCATCTTCCGCTTTCAGGTAGGACGTGACACTCGGATCGGCGCGATCGCGCAGCCAGAAGTAGTTGTCGGTGAGCGTGCGGCCGTGGACGGCGGTCTCGTGCGGCTTCTGCGGCGCGAGAGGCGGATCGGGGAGGCCGGACAACGTCATAGTTTTTTCGACAGGACGGCCGCAGCCGCTACAGCAGCCCGCGACAAGAAGCGCCGCGGCGATCTTCGACATTCTCATTCTCGATCTTGTTGCTGCATGAGCGATGGAGTTGATTCGATCGATGGCAAACCACGAAGTCACGAAAGCCACGAACACGCACGAAGGAATTCGGCGGCGGCGCGAAGCGACGCTGGTGGATGAATCCGAGCGGCAATCATAAGCCATGATGCGATCTCGAAGGCTGGTGATTGCCGCCTCGGGTTCGTGCGTCTTCGTGATCTTCGTGCCTTCGTGGTTAATCGTCGTTGATCGCCAGGCGCCACGCTCCGTGTCAATCTTCCGTCGGTGTGCGCTCCAGATGATCGATGATCAGGTGATCGATCGGCGCCTTGCGGGAATCAAGCGTCAGGCCGAGCTGCTCGACGCTGCGGAAGATGGAACTGCCCGACGGATCGAGGGCGGCTGGCGCGCCCGCCGGTCCGGGGGCGGCGCCTCCAAAGGCTCCCGGCGGCAACGCCACGCCCACTGCTCGCGCGGCGTTCATCAGGTCTTCTCGCGCGAGGTCCAGCGCGATCTTGTAGTTGCCCTTCAGGCCGGTCTGATCCACGACAGGACGATCGAGAAAACCGGTGAGTGTGTCGGCGAGCGAGGCCATGGAGACTTTCTCGGCTTCGAGATGCATCGTGCCTTCAGGGCTGAACGACATGCGCATCGTGCCGATCGCCGCGCCTTTCACCGTCATGCCGGTCTGCGGATTGCCGGTGATCTGCACGGGCGGACCGCCGCGGCCGATCAAGCCGCTCGCGTCCGGACCGGGCGACGGAGTCGCGCTGCTCTGTGCCGCGTCGGCGGGCGGATCCGGCGGCGACTCGACCAGCTTCGGCCCGCCCTTCCCCACAATCAGCGCGAACACCGACTGGTCCTTTGTCTCGCGGTGGTACGTCAGCTTGAATCGCTCCGCGAGCAGCGCCTGCAGCATCTCCGGCACCTGTGCGGTCGTGGCGCCGGCCGGCAGCGTGGCGTGAATATCGAAACGCGGGGTGTTCAGGCCCGTTCCGACCCAGCTCGGCGCCGTCACCTGATACGTCTTGACGCGGAACGCCGTGTTGATGATTTGGGACAACGGCATGCCGTCGATCTCGACTCGCGACGCGTCGATCCGCATGCCGAGCCGCTGCTGCCCCGACATGATCTTCTGCGGGTCAAACGGCGGGGAGTCCTTGACGGACGCGACTTCGAACTGCGGCGGCCGCTGGGCTGAGGCGCTCGCAACGGCAAGGGCAGCCACGACGACCACGCGGCCGCAAAGGTTGAGCATCCCCACTAGTCTGAACCAACCGCAACAACTGTCAAGCGGCCGCCCGCGCGCATCGTCATGATGGAGCCATCAATGAGCGTGACCGCACGAGCCATCTGGTACATCGAAAGCCACCTGGGCGGCGATCTGTCGCTCGAGGCCGTCGCCGGCGTGGTGGGCGTCTCCCGCTTTCACCTGTCGCGGGCGTTCAGCATGACCACCCGGTGCGCGCTCGCCTCGTACGTGCGCGCGCGCCGGCTGAGCCTCGCCGCCAGAGCGCTCGGTGGTGGAGCCCCGGACATCCTGGCGGTCGCGCTCGATGCGGGCTACGGCTCTCACGAAGCGTTCACCCGCGCGTTCCGTCAACAATTCGGCCTGACACCCGACGAGCTGCGCGAGCGCGGCGACGTCGCAGGCCTCGACCTCATGGAGGCACTCAGTATGAACGACAGCAAAACGGCGCTCATCGCCCCGCCGCGCGTGGTCCGCAGCGACGAACTGCTCATCTTCGGCCTGAGCGAACGCTACGTGAAATCGAACGCAGGAATTCCTTCACAGTGGGAGCGCTTCGTACCGTATCTCGGAGCGATTCCCGGGCAGATGGGCAACGTGACGTACGGCGTGATCTGCAACACCGACGAAGCGGGAAGCGTCGACTACATCTGCGGCGTGCAGGTGCGCGAGTTCCCTGACCACCCGGCCGGGTTTACGCGGCTGCGGATTCCGCCCCAGACGTACGCCGTGTTCGCGCATCGCGATCACGTGTCCTCCATGCAGTCCACGTGGCAGGCGATCTGGAACGATGGGCTCTCGAGCGCGGGCCGCAAGGCGACCGATGGACCGGCTTTCGAACGGTACGACGAACGGTTCGACGGACGCACCGGCCTTGGCGGCTTCGAGATCTGGATCCCGATCGAGCCGTAGACGGCCGCCGCTATTCCTGTTTCTTGCGACCGAACAGGCCGCCGATCAAATCGGCGGCCTTCTTGACGTTCTCTGGCTTCGCCAGGGTTTCCTTCGCTTCATTGGCGACGTTCTTCATCGCGCGGCCCATGTCGGGCGAAAACGACGGATTGCTCGTCGTCCCCTGGATGCGAAATGGAATGCCGCTTGTCTGCCCGAACGAGACAACACGAGCGGCGGTGCCGGTGGCGGCGGCGGCCGCGTCGCTGCTCAGCTTCGCCAGCATGGTGAAGTTCATCTCGCCCTTCGGCGAAATCGTGCCTTCGCCGGCGAGCGAGCCGATGGTCGGGACGTTCATGACGAGCATGTCGACCCTCGTCCCGTCCGGCGTGAGACCGAGCGACGCACTCAACGTCTCGATGACCGTGTCCTTACCGCTCTGCAGGCCGGCAAACGAGGCGAGCTTCCCCAGCTTGCCGCCAAGGTCGAAGCCCGCCAGCAGTCCGTTCGAGAGCTTGAGGAGGCCCGCGATCGTCAGCCGATCGACCGGACCGGTAATCGTGAGCTCCGTATCGAGCGCTCCTTCTTTGAGCGTGGCGTTGGGAGGAAGCGTCACGCCGATGGCGGGCAGCGCGGCCTGCAGCTCGGTGATCGGCATTTGCGGGCCGGCAAGCGCCAGGCGTACGCTCGGCGACTTCCCGCTCGAATCGTAGGCGCCGGTCAAGTGCGCCACGGCCTTGCCGACGTGCACGTCGCCCTGACGCAGCGTGCCCTTCTGCGATCGTGTGTTGTAGGACGACTCGTAATCGATCACGATCGGCACCTGCGCCGCCGAGCTGCCGGGCAGCAACTGGACCTTCTCGGCGGTCAGCTTCCCCGTCGTCTTCATCACGACGCCATCAGACGCCAGAGTGCCGGCAAAGTCGATGAGGCCGCCGATGCCCGAATTCGCGTCCACGAATCCAGTCGAGGCGAGATCCAGATGCCGGACGGTCAGCGTACCGCCGAACGGCGTCTCGGCCATGTTCTTCATGTTGAACGGACCCGCATGACCGTCGACGCGGACCGTGCCGCCATTCGGAGTCTTCGCCGTCACGGTAAACGGAAACCGCGACGTGAGTGACAAATCCGAGACGTCGACGTTCACGCCGTCGTAGCTGCGCTCTTCGCGGCGGCCGTCGGCGCCTCGAACGACGATCTGCCCGCCGGCAATCGAGATCTTGTGGACGAGAAACGCCGCGGACGCGCCCGATGACGAGGACGACGAGCCGCTGCCCAGGCCTGAAAAATTCCACTCGCCCGACGCGGCGCGCAGGAGCGCGACTCGCGGCTGATCGAGCCGGAACGACTCGACGAGCAGGCTGCGCGACAGGATCAACGATTTCAGGTCCACGCCCACGCTCACGGACTTCGCCGTCACGAACGGCTGGCGGCTGAACGCGGCATCGTCCGCGATCATGAGATCCTCGACTGCCATCCCTCCGGAAAACAGCGCGATCTTCAGGCGGCCGATCGTGACCCGGCGGCCCAGCGCTTCCGACATCATTACTTCCAGCTTCGGCCGGAACTGATCGGCGTCGACGAAGAGCCACACGCCGGCGACGGCGACGACAAACAGGCCCGCGACCGCCGCGAGGGCAATCAGCAGCTTTTTCATATCAAACCTCCGACGCGTACGGCGGAAGTGTACTCAAAGCTAACCACGAAGACACGAAACCACGAAGATTCTCTGTACAAGAATGAGTTCGTGCTCTTCGTGACTTCGTGGTTTGCAGGCGTTGGAGCCAGCAATGGCGCCCATGAAAGCAGCTGGGCAATGATGATGGCACCGTGATCGAATTCAAGACCCTCGACGAACTCGTACCCGGCGACCGCGCGCTCGTCGGCGGCAAGGCGTTCAACTGCGGCGTACTCAAGCAAGCGGGCCTTCCCGTGCCGGACGGCCTGGTGATCCCCAGCGACGCCGCCGACGACGACATGGCTGACCTGACGACGAGCCGGTGGATCCGCGCGCTGCCGGCGGACGCACGGCTGGCGGTTCGATCGTCGGGCCTCGCCGAAGACGGCGCCGAGCATTCGTTCGCCGGCATGCACGAGACGCGGCTGAACGTCGGCCTCGGACAGCTGATCGACGCCGTGCGCGTGTGCCGGACGTCGTCTCGCTCGGCACAGGCGCGCGCGTACCGGGCGGCGCGGGCGCTCGAGGGCGACGAAGCACGGATCGGCGTACTCGTGCAGCGCATGGTACCCGCGGTCGTCTCCGGCGTGGCGTTCACCATCAATCCGCTGAACGGCGCGAATGAGATGGTCATCAACGCAGCCGCGGGCCTTGGCGAGGATCTCGTCAGCGGCCGAGTCGATCCAGACGAATTCCACGTCGACAAGCACACGGCCGGCATCCTGGCCGGGCGCCGCGGAGCCGGTGCGTCAGGGCCGTCGGCGACGCTGACCGGCGGACAGCTCACCGAGCTTGTCTCGCTCCTGTCGCGGATCGAAGCGCACTACGGTTGCCCGCAGGACGTGGAATGGTGCTACGACGGCCGCCAGTTCTGGATCGTGCAGTCGCGTCCCGTCACGACACGGATCGGCGCCGGTCCGAGCCGGGAATTCGACACCCGCCATCCGAAGACGGAGTGGACGCGCGCGAACCTGGCGGAAGTGTTTCCGGACTTGCTGTCGCCGCAGGTGCTCGCGGTCTACGAGCACATGCTGAACCGCGCGCAGCGGATGTTCATGGGCCGGCTGCTCGCGCCGGATGCCGAGCTCGGCCCGATGTTCCGATCGTTTCGCGGCCGCTTGTACATGAACCTCTCGCAGATGCGGCGTGTCGTCTGGATCATCGGCGCGCCGGCAGCCGGCATGCTGCGCTCGCTCGGCCATCCGGAGGCCATCCGGCCCGAGGACGAGCTGCCGAGACGCGCGCCGGTTGGAGAGATCCTCCGCTGTCTGCCGGATTTGCTGCGCCTGGCCGGCGGCAGCCTCCGGGCGCGGGCACTGTTCCGGAAACACGAACAACATTCGCGCGAGCTCGTGACACGCCTCGCGGGCCTGAATCCGGCCGCGATGTCCGACCGCGAGATGTGGGACGTCATCACCGACTGGGTCGGGAACGCCCCTGAGGGCATCCAGATCGTCTTCGTGATGAGCGGCGTGCTGCCGCGCGAAACGGCGCTTCGCAAAGCTGCCGATGCCACGGGCTTTTCGTACGAGCGTCTGGTCTACCCGCAGCTTGCCGCCGGCCGGCGCTCCGTCAGCTCACAGCAGGCATTCGATCTCGTCGCCCTGGCGGCTGTCGCCAGGCAGGACGCGCGCGTCGTCGAGTACTTTCTGCAGAACGACGGGACGTTCGAGGATTTCCGCGATCGGCTGTCGGGCACGCCGTTCCTCGACTCGTTCGATCGATTCCTCGACACCTACGGCCATCGCGGACGATATGAATCGGACTGGTCGATTCCCCGCCTCCACGAAGATCCCGCGCCGGCGCTGTTCGCCATCCGCAGTCATCTCCAGACGGCCGAACCCGTGGTCACGAGCGCGCAGCAGGAAGCCGAAGCGGACGCGGCCTGGCGGGAGTTCGAATCACGGCTCAGCTGGTGGCAGCGCCTGACCCTCGCGCCACGGGTTCGCAAGACACTGCGCGATCTCAAGCAGCAGTACCTCTGGCGCGAGCAGGTCCGGTCGGATCTGACGCGGGCGCTTCGCTATCTGCGCCGGCTCCACCTGGCGCTTGCCAATCGATTCGTGGAGCGCAGCTGGATTGCGGAGCGCGGCGACTATTTCCTGCTGACGCTCGAGGAGATTCAGCCGGCCATCGACGATCCGCGCGCCGGTCCGGCGCTGCGGGCACAGGTGGCGACGCGACGATCGGAAGCGGCCGCCATGCGTGCAGTGCGGATGCCGTTTCTGATCGGAGACGGCGCGACCGGCGTGGGGGGCGCGACGACTCCGGCGGGAGACGAGCTGACCGGGCTGTGCGTGAGTCCCGGGCTCGTCGAGGCGGAGGTCGTCGTCATGCACGACCCCGGCGAATTCGCGTCGATGAGGCGCGGCGCGATTCTGGTGGCTCCGGCGACGGATCCCTCGTGGACGCCGCTCTTCACGCTGGCCTCCGGGGTGATCGTCGAAGTCGGCGGCATGCTGTCGCACGCGTCGACGATTGCGCGGGAATACGGATTGCCGGCGCTGGCGAACGTGAAGGACGCGACGAAGGTGCTGAAGACCGGCGACCGCGTCAGGCTGGACGCCTCCGCGGGATGCGCGCGCCGCCTGGCGGTGACGCCGGCGACATAGCCCGCCGGACCTCCTTGTAGGCCTGGATGACTTTGGCAAACCGTCCGAAGAGATCGAGCGCTTTCTCCCGAGGCGCGCGCGCCATGAACGCGGCGTTCGCAATCGTGCGCGCGACGTTCGGATCGATCGCCTCCAGCGCTCCGGCCACGCTGTGGTACTCCGCGAGAAACCGCCGGCCCGCGGCAAGCGGGTCGGCGGCTTCGAGCGCGGCGTTCAAAATCGTCCGGGCGATGGTGCGGTCCGCCTTGCCCAGCTCCTCCAGGAAGACGTCGACCTGGTGTGCGGAGAGCTTGGGCAGGACCGTCGCGATCTGCCGATCCGACAGACCCGCGCTGCCCTTGAGCTGAACGATCTCCTCGCGAAGGATCGCCCCGACGGCGATCCACACGATGCGATCGCCCCACTCGCCGGACTCGCACTTGACGGCGATCTGGAAACCGAACCGGCGGGCGAGGGCGCTCGGAACGCCCTGCCCTTCGATCGCCTTCGCGATCTCGTCCCTGAGATGAATACGTAACCGAGGGAGCGCGCCTCGACGCATGGGTGTCCGGCGCAGTTGCTCGAGCACTGCTGTGGCCTTCCGCCGTGCCGAATCCAACCAGTCACCCTCCCCCTCGGAGCTACTGCTCCCGCTCGCCCGTGCGGATCTTGTAGCTGGCGAGCACGGGTGTGACGAACACCCGTCCGTCGCCGATCTCTCCCGTCTTCGCCGCCCCGACGATGGCCTTGATCACCGATTCGACGAGCGTGTCGCTGACGACCGTCTCGATCTGCATCTTCGGCAGCAGGCTGACGTTGTATTCCTTGCCGCGATAAATCGCGGTGTGGCCCTTCTGCTGGCCGTGGCCGCGGACCTCCGTCACGGTCATGCCGGCGACGCCGATCTTCTCGAGGGCGTCCTTGACTTCATCCACTTTGTTGGGTCGCACGATCGCTTTGATGAGCTGCATCGGTCTCTCCTACTTCTTTCCAGCGCCGTGCAGCGCTTCGGATGGGTGCGTCGCGAACTCCGGATACGCGAACATGCCGTGCTCGTGGAGGTCGAGACCTTCGAGCTCGCCTTCACGCGAGACGCGCAGCGTGCCGGTGGCCTTGACCGCATACATCAGGATGAACGCGACAACGAGCGTGACCAGTGTCGTGGCGCCGCTGCCGATCACCTGCGACATGAGCTGCGCCGTGCCGCCGCCGTAGAAGAGGCCCTTGACGGAGACCGTGGCGTCGACGCCGGTCGGCGTCGGCAGACCGTAGGCGCCCGTCGCGAACAGACCGAGCGAGAGCGTGCCCCAGATGCCGCAGACCATGTGCACCGGCACCGCGCCGATGGGATCGTCGATGCGCATGTACTCGAGCAAGTCGATCGCCCAGATGACGACGATGCCGGCCACGATGCCGATGATGAATGCGCCCGTCGGGCTCACCCAGTAGCAGGGGCAGGTGATCGCGACGAGGCCCGCGAGGAAGGCGTTCGTCGTGATGCCGAGGTCCCACTTCCCGGTTCGGCCGTAGGCGTAGAACAGCCCCGCCAGGCCCGCCGAACACGCGGCCATCGTCGTGTTGAACGAGACGCGACCGATGCCGGACGCGTCAAGCGCGGAGAGCGTCGATCCGGGATTGAAGCCGTACCAGCCGAACCAGAGGATCAGGCCGCCGACGGCGCCGAGGATGATGTTGTGCGGCAGCATCGGGCCTCCGCCATCCCGCGCGAACACGCGCCCGAGCCGTGGTCCAAGTGCCACCGCGCCGGCAAGTGAGATCGCGCCGCCGATCGTGTGGACGACCGTCGAACCGGCGAAGTCGCGGAACGGCGTGCCCATCACCGCGAGCCAGCCGTCCGGCCCCCACGACCAGTGGCCGATGATCGGGTAGATGAACCCGGTGACGCCGATGGAGTAGAGGATGTCGCCGATGAAGCCGCAGCGGCCGACCATCGCGCCCGACGTGATCGTCGAGCACGTGTCCGCGAACGCGAACTGGAACACCCAGAACGCGAGCAGCGGTACGCCAGTCGAGCCGTAAGTCTCGGCGAGGCCCTTCAGGAAGAAGCCGTGCTTCCCGATGAAGCCGCTGCCGTCCTCGAACATGAAGGCAAAACCCCACGCCCAGAACGTCACGCCGCAGATGCAGGTGTCGACGATGCCCTCGACCAGGATGTTGATCGACTCGCGGGAGCGGGCGAAGCCGGCTTCGAGCATGACGAAGCCGACCTGCATGCCGAACACGAGAAACGCGGCGACGAGCGTCCACGCGGTGTTGATGGCGTTGACCTCGGGAGATGGTCCGCTCGCCGGCGCCTGCGCGAACACCGCC
>Ga0326726_10001269_pt1 | contig 23406 bp, 16 predicted proteins | sample MHFenrmetagenome_2_FD_207603 | JGI IMG/M metagenome (GOLD analysis project Ga0326726, IMG submission 207603) | Lab enriched peat soil microbial communities from Michigan Hollow, Ithaca, NY, United States - MHF15MN | ecosystem: Environmental > Terrestrial > Soil > Wetlands > Peat | place: USA... | reverse complement strand
CGCGCTGCGATCGCGCCTGCGCAGCCAGCATGCGCTGGCGCGACGACTGCGCTTCGGCGCTGAGCACGTCGTTGGGCGGGACGAGACCCGCGGCCAGTTGATTGCGGACGTCGCGCACGTGCGCGTCGACGCGCTCGCGGCTTTCCTGCACGACGCGCACGAGCTCGGTGGACGTCACGAGCGCCCAGTACGCGCGCGTGATCTCGAGCGTGAGATCGGCCCGCGCGGTCGCGACGTCGTCCGCCGACGCCGTCGCCTCGATGCGCGCGGCGCGCTCGAGTGCGTCGAGCCGTCCGCCGGTGTAGATCGGCCATTGCAGATCGAGACGCGTGCGGAAGTTGTCCGGCACGTCGGGGTAGATGACCTTGAGCTGGCCGCCCGGCGCGACGAGGCCGAACGCATCAACGTGATTCGTGCGCGTGTAACCGCCTTGCGCCGCCAGCTGCGGCAGCGTCACTGCATGGCGTTCGCCGATCGCGGCGTCCGCCGCCTCGCCGCGCGCGACGGCCTCGGCGATGCGATGGCTCGCGTCGAGCCCCCGCCGGATCGCCTCGTCCAGCGTCAGACGGAGCGTTCCGGCCGCGGCTTGTTGTTCATCGTCGTGCCGGCCGGGGGCTGGCCCTGGGTGTGCCTGAAGGCGGGCGCCACGTACCGGCTCCTGCGCCGCCTGAAGGCTAAGGCCACGTACCGGGCCCTGGGCTGCCAGCAGTCGAACGCCACAGGGGATGACTCCGATGAGTACTGCCGCGGTCACTATGCGTTTCATGGGTGGGCCCCGTCGGAATCGTGAAGGCGCGCGATGAACACGTCCTCGAGGGACGTGGCGATCGGCCGGACGCTGGTCACCGGCAGGCCCGCCCCGCGCGCCTGAGAGGACAACGCGTCAGCGGCATCGGCGCCGGCGACACGGTCGAGCCGCACATGCGCGCGCTCGCCGAACATCTGCACGTCGTGGACGCCGGGCAGCCGTTCGAGAATCTGCGGCGCCTGTCGATGATCGGACACGATCACCTCGAAGAGCGCACCCGGCAGCGCCGCGCGCAGCGCGTCGGGCCGGTCGAGCGCGAGCAGGCCGCCTTGATGCAGGAGCGCGACGCGCGAACAGCGCTCGGCTTCGTCGAGGTACGGCGTTGCCATCACGATGGTGATGCCCTGCGACAGAAACTCCGAGAGCAGCTTCCAGAACTCGCGTCGCGACACGGGATCCACGCCCGTCGTCGGCTCGTCGAGGACAATCAACCGTGGCTCGTGAACGAGCGTGCACGCCAGCGCGAGCTTCTGCTTCATGCCGCCGGACAGCTGATCGGCGAGCCGCGTACGGAACGGCGTCAGCTGCGTGATGTCGAGCAGCCGATCGCGGCGCGCCCGGAAATCGCGCACGCCGTGGATCTCGGCGAAGAACGCGATGTTCTCGTCGATGCTGAGGTCGCCGTAGAGGCTGAAGCGCTGCGAGAGGTACCCGACCGACGCGGTGAGGCCTCGATGCTGGCGGACGGGATCGAGACCGAGCACGCGCACCTTACCTGCGTCGGCGTGAATCAGCCCGCACATGAGCCGGATCGTCGTCGTCTTCCCGGCGCCGTCCGGACCGATGAGTCCGAACATTTCGCCGGGCTCGATCGACAGCGACAGCTGGCGCAGCGCCGTGGTCGTCCCGTACCGTTTGGCAACGCGATCGAACGTGACGACGGATGGCATGGCCGTCACTTCGCGCCTGTAGACGACGCAAAAGGAATGTCCGCTTCGACCGGCATGCCGGCCTTGAGCACACCGCCCGCGTTGTCGACCGAGACCTTGATGCGGTAGACGAGCTTCGATCGATCCTCGGCCGTCTGTACGTTGCGCGGCGTGAACTCGGCTTTCGCGGACACGTAGCTGATCGTGCCGCGCAGTCCGGCGCCGCCGGCGTCGGTGAAGACGGTCGCCTCCTGGCCGACGCGCAGCCGCGGGACGACCGGCTCGTCGACGTAGACGTTCGCCCAGACGTGATCGAGATCGCTGACGACGACGATCGGCGCGCGCGGCGAGAGCATCTCGCCGATGTCGGCGAGCTTCTCGGTGACGAGGCCCGCCGCCGGCGCGATCACGGTCGCGTCGGCGATCGCCTTCTGCCACGTCGCAATCTGCGTCGTGGCGGACGCGAGGCGGGCGCGCGCCGCGTCGACGTCCTCCCGCCGCGCGCCGGAGCGGAGACGGGCGGCGTTCTCCATCGAGGCCCGCACGCGATCGCGTGCGCCTTGCGCGCGCTCCTTCGCGACGTCTCTCCGCGTGACCGCGTCGTCGCGCTGCTTGCGCGATCCGGAGTTGGACGCGAGCAGCGCCTCGAAGCGATCGACGTCGGCCTGCGCCGAGGCGATTTCCACGTCGACGCCCCGTACGTCGGCTTCGGCCGACGCGACCTGCGCGTCGGCCTGCCGGATGTCCTCGGCACGCGCGCCGGCGAGCAGCAGGCGAAGCTGGGCGTCGGCCTGATCGCGATCCGCCTTCGCCCGCGAGAGCGCGAGCTCGGCGTCGGCCGTGTCGAGGCGCGCGATGATGTCACCGGGCTTGACGCGGTCGCCCTCGTCGACGCGCCGCTCGAGGAGCCGTCCGCCCACCTGCGAGGCGACCTGCACGTCGGTCACTTCGATCTGACCCGAGACGCGGACGCGATCCGTGGGCGGCTTCTGCGCGCAGGCGCCGAGACCGAGATTGGCGATCACCAGGAATATTTCGGCGCGCAGCGGGGTTCGAGACTGAGACGTCATGATGTCCTCGCGTGGCCCGCGTGCTCGCGCGCGAGTGCGCGGCGCGTGGCGTGCTGCATGTGCCGGATGAAGTCGCCGGCCGACGATTCCGGCATCTCGACGCTGGCGGCGACGGGCAGATGGGCGATTTCTTTGCGGATCCGCGTGCCCGCCAGATAGAAGATGATCGGCGCGAGCATGCTGAAGTAGGCGAACATCGGCGGCACCGGACGAAACGCGCGCGCCTTCACACCCTGCTGCACGATGCCGCCGACGACGGCGGGCACGGCGGCCAGGGCGGTCAGCGTCTCGCGATCGAGGTGCACGCCGCCTTCCGCGACTTCGCGCAGCATGATCGCGGGGAAGGACGCGTGCTCGCCGATGAAGCCGGCCATGCTGGCGATGACGCGATCGAGTTTGTCGGCGTGCGAGCCCTCGCCGTCGGCGATCTCGCGGAGCCGGACCGCGACGCGCGTGAACATCTGGCGCAGCAGGGTGCGGTAGAGGCCGTCCTTGCTCTTGAAGTGGTAGTAGAGCATCGCCTTGTTGACGTGGGCGCGGCGGGCGATGCGGTCGACGCGGGCGCCGGCGAAGCCGCGCTCGGCGAATTCGAGGGCGGCGACGGCGAGGATGCGGTCCGGCGAGACGCGAGCGGGGCGCGCCATAGAAACTAACTAGTTAGTTAACTTTGAATGCGCGAGGATGTCAAGATGAAGATCCTGATTGCGGGCGGCACCGGCTTCCTCGGGCGTCCCCTCGCCGCGGCCCTCGCGGCCGAGGGCCACGCGGTCGTCGTCCGCGGCCGGGGTTCGGCAGGCTCACCACAGGCGGTCTCAGCCGCCGACGTCGACGGCGCCGGCGCCGTCGTCAATCTCGCCGGCGAATCGATCGCGGCGAAGCGCTGGACCGCCGCGCAGAAGCAGCGCATTCTCGACAGCCGCGTCCAGACCACACGCAGTCTCGTGACCGCCATCCAGGGCGCCGCCGCTCCCCCACCGGTCTTCGTCAGCGGATCGGCAGTCGGCTACTATGGGCCGCTCGGCGACGCCGCGGTCACGGAGGACGCGCCGGCCGGATCGGATTTTCTCGCCGGCGTGTGCGTGCAGTGGGAACACGAGGCGCTCCTCGCCGCGAGCGACCGCACGCGCGTTGTGTGCGTCCGCACCGGGATCGTGCTGGAAAAGGACGGCGGCGCGCTGCCGCAGATGCTGCCGCCGTTCAAGTTCGGGGCGGGCGGACCGGTCGGATCAGGCCGTCAGTACTGGCCATGGATTCACCGGGACGATTGGATTGCGCTCGTGCGCTGGGCGATCACGACGCCGACCGTCAACGGCGCGATCAACGCCACGGCGCCGACCCCGGTGACCAACCGCGAATTCGCGCGGGCGCTCGGCCGCGCGATGCACCGACCGGCGTTCATGCCGGCGCCAGGATTTGCGCTACGCCTGCTGCTCGGAGAAATGGCGGATGGGCTGCTGCTGTCAGGTCAGCGCGCGATGCCGGCCAAGGCCATGCGGCTCGGCTTTCAGTTCAGGTACTCGACCGTGGACTCCGCGTTGGAAGCGATCTTCCAGCGACCAGCGACCAGCCACCGGTCACCAGCCGTCTAGTAAGCAGCGAGACCGCGCAGCGCCTTCGCGATCGTCTCGACGTTCGGCAGGTTGGCCGCCTCGAGGACGTGCGAGAACGGCGCGTGCGTGTCGGGATAGGTGACGCGCATGACGGGCGCGTCCAGTCGATCGAACTTCTCTTCCATGATCACCGCGGACAGCTCGGCGCCGAGGCCGAGCGTCTTCACGTCCTCGTGGACGACGAGCACGCGGCTGGTCTTCTCGAGCGATCGGAAGATCGCGTCCTTATCGAACGGCAGCAGCGTCCGCAGGTCGATCACGTCCACCTCGACGCCTTCCTTCGACAGACGATCGGCGGCCTCGAGCGACGGCGTCACCATCGCCCCGTATGTCAGCAGCGTGACATCGTCGCCGGTCCGCCGCGTCGCGGCGACACCGATGGGCACGATCTCATCGCCCTCCGGCACCGGCCCTTTCGCGCGACGATACAGGTACTTGTGCTCGAAGTAGACGACCGGGTTGTCGTCGCGAATGGCCGCCTTGAGCAGGCCCTTGGCGTCGTACGCGGTGGACGGCGCGACCACTTTCAGTCCAGGCCGATGGATGAACCACGCCTCCGGATTCTGCGAGTGATACAGACCGCCGCCGACGTTGCCGCCGCTCGGCGCGCGGACGACGATCGGCACCGACGCGCGGCCGCCATAGCGATAGCGCAGCGTCGCCGCCTGATTGACGATTTGATCGAAGCCGCACGAGATGAAGTCCGCGAACTGCATCTCGGCGACGGGACGATAGCCGCGCAGCGCCGCGCCGATGCTGACGCCGATGATGGCCGACTCCGAGATCGGCGTGTCGACGACACGCATCTCGCCGAATTCTTCGTGGAGACCCTGCGTGACGCCGAAGGCGCCGCCATAGGCGCCGACGTCCTCGCCGAGGACGAAGACCTTCGGATCGCGCCGCATCTCCTCGGCGAGCGCCTCCTTGATCGCGTCGAGGTACGAGAGTTCCTTAGGCATACAGATCACCGATCGCATCCTGAGGAACGGGGTCCGGCGAATTCACTGCGAACTCGACCGCATCGTCGATCGTCCCGGCCACGCGCGCCTCGATCTCCTTCAGCGCCTTGTCGTCGAGGACGTGCCGTGCGCGCAGGTACGTCGTGAACGTCGGAATCGGATCGCGGCTCTTCCACATCGCGAGCTCTTCGTCCGTCCGGTAGAACGCCTTGTCGTGCTCGGAGTGGCCGCGCCAGCGGTACGTCTTGCACTCGATCAGCGTCGGGCCGTCGCCCTCACGCGCGCGCTTCAGCGCGCCAAGCGTGGCTTGATACACGGCGAGCACGTCGTTGCCGTTGATGGCGACGCCGTCGAATCCGTACCCGTGCGCCCGGTCCGCCACGTCATCGATGGCCATGCTCTTCTCGATCGGCACGGAGTAGGCGTACTGGTTGTTCTCGCAGATGAAGATGATGGGCAGCTGCTGCACGCCGGCGAAATTCAGCGCCTCATGAAAGTCGCCCGTGTTGCTCGCGCCCTCGCCGAAATACGCGATGACGACGTGGTCGACCTTGTCCATCTTGAACGTGAGCGCGAGGCCGGCGGCGACGGGCAGATTCGCGCCGAGCATGCTCGTGTTGCCGAAGATGCCCAGCTCGGACACGCCGCTGTGCAGCGCGGAGTCCCGGCCTTTCGACAGCCCGGTGCTTTTCGCGAACATCTGCGCCATCATCACGCGGGCCTCGACGCCTTTCATCAGGAACGTCCCGAGATCGCGGTGCAGCGGGCAGATGTAGTCCTCCTTGCGCAGACCGAAGCAGGTGCCGACGACGATCGCTTCCTGGCCGATGCCACTGTAGACGCCGCTGCGGACCTTGCCCTGCTTGACCAGCACGCTCAGCCGCTCGTCGAACGCGCGGATGAGCTTCAGCCAGTAGAACATCTCGAGCAACTGCTCGGGGGAGAGCTTGAACTTGGTGCGTTTGATGGGAGGCATGAGATTTCAGAGTTCAGAATTCAGATTTCAGATTGTAACTGGAGAGGCCAATCTCCAATCAATCTGAAATCCGAACTCTGAAATCTGAAATTTCACACGAAGGTCAGCGCGGTCTTCCTGAAGTTCCCGCCGAGGAGGCTGACCGAGTCCGTCCCGAGCCAGTTGTCCGCAACGCGCGCGTAGACGGAACGGAAGTCGGTTTCGAACGTCACGTCGCCGGCCGCGTTCTCGAGCGTCGGGTTCCTCGGATCGGTGTTGAGGTTCGGCGCGGTGCCGTACAGCCCGCCGTTGACGCGGCCGCCCATCGCCATCATGATCGACGCCGCGCCGTGATCGGTGCCGCTGCTGCCGTTCTCGCTGATACGGCGGCCGAATTCCGAGAAGCTCAGCACGAGCGTGTCGTCGAGCAGGCCCTGGTTCTTCAGATCGTTGTAGAACGCGAGCAGGCCGTCGTTGAGCGTTCCCATCAGGTTGTAGTACGCGCCGTTGGTCTGCACGACGTTCTGGCCCGAGTGCGTGTCGAAGCCGCCAGTCGTCACGTAGAAGACACGCGTGCCAATCCCGCGCACCATGGCGCCGGCCACGGCCTTGAGCGCCTGCGCGAAGCCGTTGTTGGCAGGATAGTTCGCCGTGCCGGTCAGCGATCCGTTGTACGTCGCGACCGTCGCCACCCGGTCCAGCGTGGCGAGCGCGCCCTGGGTGCTGCCGTACACGAATGCGAGTTCGGGCCGATCGACCGGCACGTGCGACGAGATCCGCACCGCAGTCGAGCGCTCCGCGGTCGCCTCGGCGCCGGAGTTGGGGCTCGAGAACGCGTAGCTCGCCGGGCTCGCGATCGCCGGCACGGCGGTCTGCGCCGCCTGCAGCACGTGCGGCAGGCTTGCGGTCGTGTTCCAGCCGACGAGCGCGTCCACGGGGGACGGCAGCGAATCGAGATATCGCCCGACCCAGCCGAGACCCGCGGCGTTGTTCGGATCCGCTGTCGACCAGATATCCGTGCCCGTGAAATGTGACCGGCTCTGGTTCTGGTAGCCCGTGCGTTGCATGAGCGCCAGCCGGCCCTGGTCGAAGATTTGCTTCAGACCGGTGAGCCGCGGATGCAGACCCAGCGGGACACTCGACGAGTCCGTGCCGATCTGCAGCACCTGGCCGGCGGGCACGGCGAGCGTCGGCCGCCGGCTGTAATAGAACGGATCGTTGTACGGAATCACCATGCTGAGCGAGTCGTTGCCGCCGCTCAGGTACAGGATCACCAGGTTGCGCACGTGCGCGCCCTGCGCGCGCGCGAGATCCGATAGGAACTCCGGCGCCGCGAACGTCATCGTGAACGCGGCGACGCCGCCCTTGACGAACTGCCGTCTGGTGACCTTCATACGAACTGGTACTCCGGGGAGCCCGCGAGCAGGTGCACGAGCCCGGCGCCCTTGTTCTGGACCTGGGCGTCGCTGCCGGTCCACGCGCCGGTGGCGCGCAGGTACGTCGACAACTCGGCGACGACGCCCGAATCGAGAGGTGCCGTGACGAGCTCGCGCTGGAGAAAGGCCAGGAGCGTTTCGGGTGACTGCCCCGCCGCCGCGGATTTCGCGCGCGCGGCGAAATTGAATTTCTGATTCGTCGCGAGCTGCGACGCAAAGTTCATCCGCGACAGCGTGGCGCTTGTCGAGAACCACGCCTTGCCCTGCCGCCAGCCGCTGACGTCCGGCGGCTCGTAGAGCGTCTGGCCCATGGCCGCGAGCGGCGCCAGCGCGCTGTTGACGGAGAAGCCCGTCCAGCCGACGTCCTTCAGCGCGCGCACGACGAACTCGACCGGCCAGGAGTAGCGCGCGAAGTAGTTGTTCGGATCCCAGAACTGCGGCGAGAGCAGCACGGCGCGCATCACCGCTTTCATGTCGTAGCCGCTCTGCAGGTAGACGCCGCCGATGGCGTTGACGAACGCGGGATCCGGCGCGGCGACGTCGTTCACGAAGAAGCGGTAGATCTTCGTCGCCAGGTAGCGCGCGGTGTTCGGACTGCCGGCCAGCGCGTTGATGAGATCGAGGCCGTCCTGCATGCCGCTGGCGGCCGCGCGCGCGGGAATGGTCGGATTGCCGTCCGCGTAAATGGGAAAGCTGAACGTCTTCGCCGTCGTCTCGTGCTGCGCGGCGTTGAAGATGAACTCGTAGTGCGCCGCGTCGGCGGCGCCCGTCCGCTGCGCGTTCCAGCCGCTGAAGACGCGAGCGGCTGCGTAGACGTCGGGCTCGGTGTAGTGACCGACGCCCACCGTGAACAGCTCCATGATCTCGCGGCCGAAGTTCTCCTGCGGCTTCGCCTTCGTGTTCGTCACGCCGTCGAGCCAGAACAGCATCGCGGTGTCCTTCGCGATGCTGGTCAAAATGTCGCGGAAGTTGCCGAGCGCGTTGTCGCGCAGCATTTCGATCTGGCCGCGCACGCCGCCGGGATCCTCGGACGCCTTCGCCGCCAGATACCGCGCGCCTTCCGTCGAGCCCAGCGTGCCGGCAATCTTGGTGTAGCCGGTCGCGAAATGGTTGTGCCAGAACAGCGTCATCTTTTCCTGGAGCGGCCGATCGGTGTGCACCATGCGGAACAGCCAGCGCTGGCGCGAGTCGGTGATGACGGTGCGGGGCGAGAACGTGCCGTTGGTGGTGTAGCCCACGTAGCCGGGCTGGCCGAGCAGGCTGTCGACGTCGGTGTTGATCTGGTCGTAGTTGATGAGGGCGTCGACGGCGTCGGGAATCGACAACTGGCCGTAGTAATCCAGCTCGTCCGGACGCGCACCGAAGCCGGCGCGCCGCAGGAGATGTTCGATCTGGCGATCGGCACTCCGCGTGCGGGGCTCCCTCGGGGTCAGCTGGTCGTCGGTGCCCCCGCCGACCGCAATGTCTTGTTCAGCGCGAACCATTCCCACACCATCCGGCCGAGCAGAAGGGGCGAGCGCGCGAGCACGCGCCGGCGCACCGCTCGGTAGGTCTGCCGGCCCATGACGTAGTCGAGAATCCACCGGGTCGCGGTCTTTTCACGATGCGCGCCAGCGATCATACGCCCGATTCTCCGGCGATCGGCGAAGAGGTAGTGCTGCAACAGTACGGAATCGTGCAACTCCGCGCCGATTTCGTAATCGCATGCGCGGCGATACCGGTGTGCCAGCGTCGCGACCGGCGCCCGCTCCATCACCGCGCGCGCTGCCAGATCGCCCGTCACCATGGCGTAATAGATCCCCTCGGCCGTCACGCCGTGGACGAATCCACCCGCGTCGCCGGCCAGCAGCACGCGCCCGCGGCCCGGCTCGCGCAACGGCCCGCCAATCGGAATCAGGAATGGTGTGAAATTCGACCGGTTCGACTCACCCGCCACGATAGCGCGATCGCGCAGTCGCTCAACGAGTCCCCGCTGCAGGTCGTACGGCGCGCACCCGATTTCCTTCCGGTAGTGTGAGAGCACGTACCCAACGCCGACGTTCACATGATCCCGCTTCGGGAAGATGTACGCATAGCCCTGGGGAGTCTTTGCATTGCGGATTGAGGATTGCGGAGTGCGGATTGGGGAGTCGCTGGATTCCGCATTCCGCACTCCGCGCTCCTCAATGTGACGAGGTTCGTAGCCGTACGAGACCCAGAGCGTCGACGGATCGACGTCGCGCAGCTCCGCGCGCGGCGTTTCTTCCATCATGTCCAGCGCGATGGACGAGGCAGGCCAGCCCCGATTGAGCCCGAGCCGGCGCGCGACGATGCTGTGGACGCCGTCTGCGGCAATGGCCACCGGCGCCTCGAATCGGCGGCCGTCGCGGGCGATCAACGCGATCCGGTCCGCGTCCTGCCGCGCCTGCACGATGTCCACGCCGGAGACGAGCTCGGCGCCTGCCTCGACGGCGAGCGACACGAGCAACGCGTCGAACTCCACCCGTCGAATCAGCAACGCGGCCGGGCCGTCGGATTCGACGACGGTCGATTCGCCGCCAGGCCCTTCGAGGTGAAGACGCGCGACGGCATGCGTCGCGATCCGGGGCAGCGCGGTCTCGAGGTACGGAAACCGCCGGAGCACCCGCATGCTGATGCCCCCGCCGCACGGCTTGTTGCGGGGAAACGCGGCGCGATCCAGCAGCCGGACCGGCACGCCGGCCTGCGCCAGGACGCGGGCGGCCGTGGCGCCGGCAGGGCCGGCCCCAATAATAAGGATGGGTGCGCCGGGCGAAGATGCGGCGATCATCGACGGAACATGATTGGATCCGGCCCAATTCCGCGCGGAGGCCGCCATTATACCGGTCGGCCTTCTACCTTCCTTGGTTGCGTCCCCGGCTATGCTATGGGATATTGGTGTCCGCTCTCGGCACATCCCGTTACATGCGTGACGCTACATCCTTGATCGCCCGGATCTCCATGAAGGCTGGGAGCATCGCCCTGCTCTGGCTGCTGTCGGTGTCCGCCGCGCAGGCGGCGCCCGCGCCCGGCCGCGCGGCGGCCGGACCGGCCTGCGATCCGCAAACGACCACCCTCCGGAAGCTGCCGCGGCATGCGAAATCGTTCGGCGGACCCGTCGCCGTGCCGCCGGCTCGATCGCTGTACGGGCTCACGGACATCACCGCCCGGATGCGACGCGGGACGCGCGTGGCGTTCGGCGACAGATTTGCGGCGATTCCGAGCGCGCCGGCGGCGCGCATCGATGGCGACGATCGCCCGATTCCCTCCTTGCGCCCGCTCGGCGAACTCGTCGGCTCCGGAGACGGCCGACCCCACACGCACGAGTCCTCTCCCCGGTCCCCTCGCGGACCACCGGCGGCAGCCTGACCCACGGTCCCGGCTGTTCACGGTGTCGTCATAACTTGAGGTGACTGATGCGAGTTGTTCTCGCAGACTTGAAATCTTCCCGCGGCTTCGTCAGCAAGGATACGGTCGTCGGCGGCTACGGCTCGCGGCTCGAGCCGTTCACGCGCGTGACGAGCGTCATCTCCTATCTCAAGAAGCAGTTCCACGACGTCCCGAGCGTCCACATGGCGTACTGCGCCGCGATCCTCGCGCGCGCCGGGCACGACGTGAATTGGACGCGCGGCGAGATGATGGACGGCGACGTCGCGCTCGTGCTGTCGTCGCTCGTCGATCACAAGGCCGAGGCGGCGTGGGCTGATCAGATGCGGGCCCGCGGCGTGAAGGTCGGTTTCATGGGGATCACGGCGTCGAAGATGCCGGAGCTCTACACGGATCACTCCGACTTCATCTTCAACGGCGAGCCCGAAGCCGGCGTCATGCGTCTCGCGCAGGGCGTCGTACCGAGCGGGATGACGATCAGCGAGCAGATCGACGATCTCGACTCGCTGCCGTTCCCGCGCTGGGATCTCGTCACCGAGGATCGGCGGAGCCTCGGCCTCAAGCTGTTCACGCGGCCCTTCGGCGGCGGGTACCCGCTGCTGGCCAGCCGCGGCTGCCCCGAGTTCTGCACGTACTGCCCGCACCGGATTCTGGCGGGCTACCGGGCACGGTCGATCGCCAACATTGCCGACGAGCTCGAGCGCCTGTGCGACATGCACAAGCGGCCGTACGTCATCTTCCGCGATCCGCTGTTCAGCGAGCAGCGCGACCGCTGCCTCGAGCTGTGCGACGAGATCCAGGCGCGCAACCTGACGTTCACCTTCGAGGCGGAGACGCGCCTCGACCGGCTCGACGTCGAGCTGCTGGACCGGCTCTACGCGGCGGGCTTCCGGGCGATGAGCTTCGGCGTGGAATCGCTCGACCCGGCGACGCTCAAGAAGTCCGGCCGCCGGCCGATTCCGCAGGCGCACCAGCGCGAGATCCTCGAGCACTGCCGCAAGAAGGGCATCGTCACGGCGGCGTTCTACGTCCTCGGCTTCCTGCAGGACGACTGGAACTCGATTGCGGCGACCATCGACTACGCCACCGACCTCGGATCGACGTTCGCGCAGTTCAAGATGCTGACGCCGTACCCGGGCACGCCGATGTTCAAGCAGATCGAGCCGCTGCTGACCGAGACGGACTGGGAGAAGTACGACGGCTACAGCGTCACGTTCCGGCATCCGACGCTGACGAAGCGCGAGCTGGAGTTCCTGCTCGGCGCCGCGTACAAGCGTTTCTACATGCGGCCGTCGTACCTGGCGAACTTCCTGAAGATCCAGAACACCGCGATTCGCGAGTGGGTGAGCCGAATGGACCGGCGCGTGAACGACCGGCACTCGCGCGAAGAGATCGCGGACATCTCGCGGCCGGTGGCGTGCTGAAGCAAGTCTCAAGGCTGAAGTCTCAAGGCTGATGCTGACAGCGATCTCGCGCTACGGTGCGCGAGTCCTTCCCAATACCGAAGAGCTCGTCGCGGGGTGCAAGGCCCGCGGCGAGTTCATCCAGGGTCCCCAGATCGCGGAGTTCGAAGCGGCGTTCGCCAGGCGGCACGGCCTCGACGCGTCGTGCGCGATCACGGCGGCGTACGGCCGCATGGCGTTCTACTACATCCTGAAAGCACTCGACCTTCCGCCGGGTTCCGAGATCATCTTTCCATCGCTGACGTTCTGGGTCGTCCCCGAACTCGCGCGCGTCGCCGGACTCTCGGTCGTGTTCGCCGACGTCGATCCGCGTACGTTCACGATGGATCCGGACTCGGTCGAGCGGCTCATCACGGATAAGACGCGGGCCATCGTTCCCACGCACCTGTACGGGCTGCCGTGCGACATGGACCGGCTGCTCGCGATCGCCGGCCGGCACAATCTGATCGTCCTCGAGGACTGCGCGCACGCGCTCGGCGCCCTCTACAAAGGCAAGCCGGTCGGCACGTTCGGCTCGGGCGCGCTGTTCAGCTTCCAGACGCTGAAGCCGCTCAACTGCTACGGCGGCGGGCTCGCGCTCGTGCCCGATCGTCAGCTCGCGCCGAAAGTGCGGGCGCTGACCGAGGCGCTGCCGTGGCCGAGCGAGAAGCGCGTCACCGATCGACTGTTGTTCGGACGGCTGCAGCGGATCTTCGTCAAGCCGTGGGTATTCTCGATTTCGCTCTTCCCCGTCCTGTGGATCTCTGCGCTGATCGACGCGAACCCCGACGTGTTTCTGTGGGAGAAGATCCGCTCGCTGCATCCGCTTCCCGATCAGTACACGGAGCGGTTCCCGAACGCGCAGGCCGTCATCGGCCTCGAGGCGCTGAAGCATCTCGACGAGTGGACCGCGCAGGCGCAGGCCAACGCGGCGTACGTCACCGAGACGCTGAAGAGCATTCCCGGCATTCAGGTGCCGACGGCGCCGCCGGATCGCACGCACGTCTACTACCAGTACTGCGTGATCGGGCCTGAAGGACCGAAGCGCGACGAGCTCGTCGTGCGGTGCGTCCGCCGCGGCATCGATATCGAGACGCTGCACGTCGACGTGCCGCCCGATATGGAATTGTTCGGCAGCGTGAAGGCCGAGGCCGATGGCGCGCGCCGCTGCGCGCAGGCGCTGCAGATCCCGGCGTACTGCGGGCTCCGTCGCGACCAGCTCGAGCGGGTCGCGACGACGGTGCGCGACGTCCTTGCCGCAGCCGCACGGTAAACTGGCCGTACGTGCTGGTGTACCTGTCGACCTATGTCGCCGCGATTCTCGAAGGCGAAGTCGTCTACATCGCGATGTGCATCGCCGCGGGCGCAGGCAAAGTGAACTGGATCGCGGTATGGCTGAGCGGCGCGCTCGGCGGATCGACCGGCGACAACATCTGGTTCTACCTCCTGCGCGGCCGCATCAACTGGCTCGATCGCTATCCCTGGCTCGCCCGGCGCCGCGACGCCGTCGTCGGCCGCGTGAAGGCCCATGAGACGCTGATGGTGCTGATCAGCCGTTTCCCTCCGGGCCTGCGCATCGCGATTCCAGTGGCGTGTGCCTACGCCGGCGTGCGTCCGCTTCGGTTTTCCACGCTGAATCTGATCAGCGGGCTCGCGTGGGCCGGCTCGATCATGCTGGTGATCATCAAGGTCGGTCCGGATGCACTGAGCGCGCTCGGCCTGAACGCCTGGTGGAGCCCCGCGATCCCCGCGCTGTTCGTCTTACTTTTCTTCCGCTGGCTCGGACGGTCGCCGAAGGAGAATCAGAGTTAGCAAGTTCTGTCCCGTAGCGCGAGGCTTCAGCCGAGCGATCTACGCGACAGCGGTGGGTCCGGCTGAAGCCGGACTCTACTGGGCTGAGATCGCCGAGCGGCGGCCGCGCAAGACGAACTTCTGAATCTTTCCCGTCGCGGTCTTCGGCAGCTCGGTCACGAACGTGAAGCTGTGCGGCGTCTTGAAGTGCGCGAGGCGCTCGCGGACGAACGCGCGCAGTTCGTCGCCGGTAGCCGTCGCGCCCGGCTTCAAGACGACGAACCCGTGCGGCGCTTCGCCCCACTTCGCATCAGGCAACCCGACGACTGCGGCTTCCTGCACGGCGGGATGGCGCAGCAGTACGCCCTCGACCTCGACCGACGAGATGTTCTCGCCGCCGCTGATGATCACGTCTTTGATGCGATCGCGGATATCGACGTAGCCGTCCGGGTGTACGACGGCAGCGTCGCCGCTGTGGAAGTACCCGCCGCGAAACGCGGACGCCGTCGCGTCGGGATCGTGGTAGTACCCCTTCATGACGACGTTCCCGCGGACGACGATCTCGCCGACGGTGGCGCCGTCGCGCGGGACGTCCTTCATCTCGTCGTCGACGACTCGCAGATCGCCGGACGTGATCATCTCGACGCCCTGCCTCGCCTTGAGCACGGCGCGCGCGGACGGTGTGAGCGCGTCGTGCTCGGGCCGCTGCTCGCAGATCGTGATGAACGGCGCGGTCTCCGTCAATCCGTAGACGTGGAAGATGGTCCAGCCGAGCTCGCCTTCGACCCGCTCGATCGTCGCGGCGGCCGGCGGCGCTCCGGCCGTCACGACGCGCACTCCCTTCGGCGCGCCCTGCCTCGCCTCGGCCGGCGCGCTCGCCACGCCGATCAGCACCGTCGGCGCCGCGCACAGCGTCGTCACGCGCTCGGTCCGGATCAGCTCGAAGATCTTCAGCGGATCGACCTTGCGCAGGCAGATGTGCGCGGCGCCCACGGCGGTCACGGTCCAGGTGAACGTCCAGCCGTTCGCGTGAAACATCGGCAGCGTCCACAGGTAGCGGTCGGCGAGACCCATCGGGATGTGCAGTAGCGTCCCGACGGTGTTCATGTACGCGTTGCGGTGCGTGATCATCACGCCCTTGGGCCGCGACGTCGTGCCGGATGTGTAGTTGATCGTGAGCAGATCGGTTTCCGCGATCGGCGGGCGCGTGAATTCCGCCGGCGCGCCGGCGAGCAACGACTCGTAGTCGAGCCAGTGCTCGCGCGTGCCTTCGAGTGCGACGAAGTGCCGGACGCCGGCGATCTGATCGCGCACGCGATCCACGGTTTCGAGATAGTCCTCGTGCGCGCAGACGACCGTCGATCCGGAGTGCGAGATGATGTACGCGATCTCGTCGTGGCTCAGGCGGTAGTTGATCGGGACCAGCACGGCACCGGTCTGCGGAACAGCGTAAAACGACTCGAGCTGCGCGTGCGTGTTGGGCGCGATGTAGGCAACGCGGTCCCCCGCCTTGACGCCCAGCGCCTGCAACGCGGCGGACCACCGATCGCAGCGCTCGAAGAATTGCGCGTAAGTCAGTCGGAGCGCCCCGTCGATGACGGCCTCCCGCTCCGGATACAGGGAGCGCGTACGCCTCGCGAACTCAAGCGGGGAGAGCGCTACTTCCATTGCGGAGTGAGGATGCTCATCTCGCCGTTTTTCCCAGCGACAGAAGATTGGCGAGCAGCTGGTAAGCGCCATCGGTGCCCACGGGCAGCTGACGCCAGAGGTTCAGGCCGACGTAGACCCATCGTCCCTTGCCGTAGATCGCTTCGACGAGCGCGCCGGTCTTCTCGCCCTTGTTGTACGGGAACGGATCTTCGATCGCGACCAGATCGCGGTAGCGCGAGTCTTTTTCGCCGAGGAAATACAGCCCGCGCTCCTGGACCCAGTTCTTCCACGCGGCTTCGCCGACTTCGTTCGGTGTCGTGAACACGGGATCCTTCGTCTCGAGCACCTGCACCGGCGCGGCCTCGTCGGTGACGCGGCTCGAGCTGACCTTCGCCGGATACGGCCCGAACTGCGCGTCGTTGAACTCGAACTTGTTGTACTGCACGATCGCCGTGCCGCCGTTGAAGACGTACTCGAGCAGCCGGCTGTTGTTCGCGCGGAGATCGTCGCGCCGCTCGTAAGCGCGGACGCCGGTGACGATGGCATCGAATCGCGCCAGGTTGCCCCACGCGAGGTCGTCGGCGGTGATCATCTCGATCTTCATGCCGAGCTGCGCGATCGCGGGCGGCACTTGATCGCCGGTGCCCATGACGTAGCCGATCGTCATGTTCGCCGGGGTACGGACGTCGATGACTTTGATCTTCGTGTCGGCGTCGTCGTAGATGTGCGCGCGCCGGATGTGCGGGTACTCGATCACCTCATAGCCGCGATCGAACGTCTGTCCGCCGGACGTCACGGTCGCCTTGACGTGATACTCACCGACCATAGCGGTCGCCGCGGGCTTCACCTGAAACCGGACGGTCCGCGATTCGTCGGACCGCGAGAACTTCGCGGGCTGTTCGGCCGGCGTCGCGGTCCAGCCGGGCGGCACGTCGAGCTTCACGACGGTGTCCGCGGCGTCGGGCGTGTCATTGACGACCGTGACGCGAATCTCGCGATCGGCCGGCGGCGGTCCATCCGCGGCCGGCGGCGCGGGTGCCGCGCCTCTGCCTCCTCGGGCGCCGGCCGCAGGCGCCGCAGCACCACCTCGCGCGCCGGCCGCAGGCGCTGCGGCACCACCCCTCCCGCTGGCTGGCGGTGCAACGCCGCGGCCGCGGCCCGCGGCAGCGGTGGGCGGCGGAGGAGTGGTTCGAATCGACGCCGCCGGCACGATCGCGACTTCCGGCGACACGCGCACCGAGAACGGCGGGACAACGAGCAGCTCCGTCCGCTTCTCGCCGCTGAAGATATTGCCCTCGTACCGGTACTCGACCGGCAGGCCGTCGATCACTTCTTCCGTGCCGCCCGGAATCGTGAAGGCCAACGTCGCCTGCACGTAGAAGTCGGTGGGCCGGGACGGACGGCCGAACGGCGCGTCGCTGTCGAACGTGTAGCGGCCTGCTTCGCCGGCGCGATGCCAATACGGCTCGGTGATCCTCGCCTTCGCCGGAATCGTCAGCGTCGGCTCGCAGTGCGCGACTTGATCTTTTTTCACCGACGTCATTGTTGCCAGGGCCGGTCCGGCGGGCGCCGGCGCCGGGCGCGGCGCGCCGGGGAACGAGAACGTCGCGGTGAACGGCGTCAGCGCGCATGCCGGGCTGCTCTCAAATCCCTCGAACTTGACCTGCCTGACCGCAACCTCGGCCGCGCCGCGGTTGGCGACGATGACGTTGACCTTCGCCGTCTGCCCCGCGACGACGATGCCGTCGTCGGCCAGCGCTTCGACGCGGACGCCGTCGGCGAGGAGCGCCGCCTGCTGGAATTCACGCTCCTTCTGGATCAGGCGGAATCCGATCTCGGCGCGCGCTTGATCGTCGATCTGCAGCGAGCGCAGCTGCGAGCGCGTCACGCGCGTCGCGTGGAGTCCGGCGATCAGCGGCGCGAACACGGCCTGATCGTTCTCCGTGTCGAACCGCTTCTGCGCGGCCTGGATCTGCGACGCAATCTGCGAGAGGCCGTCGACGAGCTCCTTCGGCGGCCGCGCGCCCGCGAATTTCGCGAGCCCGACGACCGTAGTGTCGATCCCGTCGAAGAGTGAGGTCTCGTCACGATCCATCTGGCCGGGAATGGTGGACTCGGCGAGCTTGTAAACCGTCGACGCCGGGCCCGGCAGCGACAGCAGCTGCGCCATGCCCTGGCACTTGTGCATGCTGCGCGCCTCGGTGCCGATTTCCTGGTACGTCTTGCCGAGCAGCGCGTCGTATCCAGACAGGTTGATGCGCAGCGAGCGTCCCTGGACCGGCGGTTCGCCCGGGAAGCCGAACGCCGCGAGGTAGTAGAACTTTTTCGGCTGCCATGGACGCAATCCTGCCTCGACTTGATCCGGGTATTTCGTCCTGTCGCCGGCGATCTTCACGGCGTCGCGCGTGATGATCGATGACGCCTGGTGATGCTGGCCGCCGCCTTCGCCGGTCGGCGGCAACCCGATGATGACGTCGGGGCGGATCATGCGGATCAACCGGACGTAGTCCGACGTGATCTCGTCGCGGCCCCACTTCTCGAACGTCTCGTCGAGGCTGAAGGAGAATCCGAAATCGACCGCGCGGGTGAAGTACTGCTCGGCGCCGTCGAAGCGGTGCAGCGCGGCGAGCTCCTGCGTGCGCAGGACACCGAGGGCCTCGAAGATCTCCGGACCGATTTCGTTCTGCCCGCCGTTGCCGCGCGTCGCCGTGGCGAGCGCCGTGCGGTAGCCCTGTCCGCGATTCAGCATGACGAGCAGCCCGTTGTTCTCATCGTCGGGATGGGCCGTCGTGTGCATCAGGATGCCGGTGTTCGACAGGTGCCGAAGCGCCAGTCCGAGCGCGACGTGGCCCTGCTCCTCATCCAAAGGCACGACGCGCATTTGAGCCGAGGGAATCGTGGAAAGAAGGGCGACGACTGCGACGGAGAGAAAAATGAGGCGCTTCATGAAGTGATCTTACAGGGTAGGAAGGAGTCGCGTCGTGTAGGGCAGGTGAGTCAGGTAGGGCGGGTAGGGAAGAACGTTTTCCCACCTGCCCCACCCGCCCTACCGGCCCCACCTGCCTATTCGATCGTTCTCAGAACCTGACCTTGAATCCAAGCTGGAACTTGCGCTGCTCGAACCCTGACGGGTTCACGAACTGGTACGGGTCGGTCGGAATCGGCGTCCTGGGATTGCCCAACGCGTCCACCGCCGTGGTCGAGTTGATCCCCTGGAGCTGCTCGATGTTGAACGCGTTCTTCAGCTCCATGATGATCTCGCCGCGCACGGAGCCGCGAATCGGCAGCCACCGCGTGTAGCGCAGATCCACGTTCTTGCGCACCGGCATGTACATCGAGTTGCGGGCGATGCCGATCGGGCGGTCGCTGCTCACACCGTCACCGTTCAAATCGAGGTTCGAGGGAAGGTTGAACGGCAGACCGCTGTTGAGCTGAATCAGGACGCCGATCTCGTTGCCCGTCAGCAGCTCGCGGACGACGGCGTTCGACGAGTGATTGATCGACGTGTAGACGACGTTGCCGTTGAAGCTGTGGCGCATGTCGAGCGGGTTCGGCCCCAGGTCGCGGTCGATGTTGCTCGGGTCGGACCGCCCGGCTTCCGCCTGCACGGTCAACTGCGTCAAGAGCGGCGTATTGTCGAGGCCCTTGCCCAGGACGTACTGCAGGTTGAACGAGAGGCCCTGCGCGAAGCGTTTGCTGACGCCGACGGTCATCGACTTGAACGTGGACTCGCCGATCGACTGCACGTCCTGAATCAGGTTGAAGCGCGGGTCGAGCCGCGTCGCGGCGCTGGCCGTCGTGTTGTAAATCGGCCGGCCGTCGGCGAGCGTGCCGATCGGGTTGATCGGATTGATGTTCGTCACGACCGGGAGGTCCGAGCCCCGCGCGTACATGAATCCGACCGACACCGACGTGTCGCGCGCGAACTGGCGCTCGATCTGGACGTTGTTCTGCCATGTGTGCGCGACGACGAACGCCGAGTCGACTTCCCACGGCGACTGCACGGCCAGCGTGCCCGTCGACGCGCCGTTGGGGAACGCGGGCGCGCCCACGGTCGTGCCGCTGAACGAGTAGACGGGCGCCTTCGGCGACCCGCTCAACTGCAGCGCCTGTTCGTAGCCGCCGAGAATCGCCTGGTCGTACATGACCCCGGTGCTGGCGCGGACGACGGTCTTGTCGTCCACCGACCACGCCACGCCCACGCGCGGCCCGAAGTTGTTCTTGTCCATGTTGAACGCCTGCGTCGACGCGAGCGGCGCGTTCGCGAGGCCGTCCGGGTACTTGTAGAGGTCGTAGCGGATGCCGTAGAGAATCTTCACCTTCGGCGCGATCGCCCAGTCGTCCTGCACGAACCCGCTGAAGGTGTTCGTGGTCATGTTGAACGACGGATCGCCCGTGATCTGCGACATCGTCGTGTAGCCGCGCGGCGCCGCGCCGGACTTCGCCGCGAGGTACGCGGCGACGGTCGGGAACGTGTAGCTGAACTGCGGCGCGTTCGTGCGCTCGTCGTAGATGTGCTGCCAGTCGAAGCCGAACTTGTAGCTGTGCGCGGCCCGGATGTAGGTGAAGTTGTCGACGACCTGCGTGATGTTCTGCTTGAAGTCGAAGCCGGCGTTGCCCTGGCCGGTACCCGACCACGGGCCCCCGAACGAGATCGCCGGCGACGCGATGGAGATGGCCGGACCGGTGCCGGAGTCCGAGTTGGCGACAGAGCCCTGATGCCGGTGCGCGTACTGGAAGCGAAGCTCGTTCAGTTTGTTCGAGCCGAACGACGACACGAGCTGGCCCGCCGTCGAGTCCATCGCGTCGAGGAAGTCCGTCGCGCGCTCGAGCGTCGCGGTGCCGCCGCCGCTGTTGTACGGCGCGTCGTTGTGGAACCGCATCCAGCGCGCCGTCAGCCGGTGGTCGTTGTTGATCTGATAGTCGGCCTTGCCGATGGCGAACTTGCCCGTCTGGACGTTCGGCGCCGCGTCAGGCTGCGGCTTCACGCCGACCTGGGCGACGAGGCCCGAGTCGACCGTGATCAAGCTGCCGGACGACAGGTCGCGCCGCGTCTGCTCCCAGCCGCCGTAGAAGAAGAGCTTGTTCGGAACAATCGGACCGCCGAAGGCCGCCGTGCCCGTATCCACCTTCGTCGCAGGCAACACGGCCGTCGTCAACCTGGCCGGGCAGCTGGCGGCAGGCGTCGAGCTGCCGCAGCCGAAGAAGAACGGGAACGCGCTGAACGGATCGCGGCGGAACAGGTAGCTCGCCTCGCCCTTGAACTTGTTCGTGCCCGACGGCGTGATCGCGTTGTAGACCATGCCCATCGTCTGGCCGAACTCCGGCGCAAACCCCGTGGTCACGACCTTCACTTCCGCGATAGCGGTCTCCGAAATCGGAAGGAGCCGCAGGCCCGCGCGGTCCTTCTCGGTGTTCGTGTTGCCGTCGATCTGGTAGTTGATGCGCATCGCGGCGCCGTTGGCGGCGAGACGCGGCACGCCGAACTCGACGTTCTCGTAGCCCGTCACGCCGGGCTGCACGAGCGCGAAGTTGTACGGGTTGCGCGCCACGAGCGGCAGGTTGTGGACCTCGAGGTCGCTCATCGTGTGGCCGATGTCGATGCGCGAGGTGTCAATCAGCGGACTGTCGGCGTTGACCGTGATCGTCTCGCTGACGGCGCCGACGGCCATCGGGACGTTCACGACGGCGGTCGCGCCGACCGACACGGTGATGCCCGTCTGCGTGTAGGTCTTGAACCCCTGCAGCTCGGCGACGACGCGATACGTGCCAAGCTGCAGCAGCGGCGCGCGATAGAGGCCTTTCTCGTTGCTCACGACGGTGCGCGCGATGCCGGTCTCGAGGTTGGTAACCGTGACCGTGACGCCGGGCAGCACACCGCCGGAACTGTCCGAAACGATGCCTTCGATGGCGCCGTTGGCGGCCTGCGACTGCGCGAACGCAGGCGCGGTCAGCATCAGCAGCGACAGCACCGCGAAAGATAGAGCACGCAACATGTTGAACGACTCCTTATTTGATAGTCAGAAACTCAGAGTTTACACGGTTCAGGGTTCAGGGTCGGACCCCTAAACCACGTCTTACCGGTTGAAACTGAACGCTTCGTCCGCGGAATCCAAATCCTCGGAGCAGTGTCGCAGCAGGATGCGACTCGCGAGGTAGGCGCCGGTCACACTGTGGCTGGCGTCGCCGAATGCGAACAGGTGATGCGGGTAGTTGCGGTGTGGGCCGATGTACGGGACGCCGTCAGCCGTGCGCGCGTAGTCGGCGGCCCAGCCGTACGCCGGCTGCAGGCCGGAGACATCCGGATACAGGGTGGAGAGTTCGTACATCAGCTGGCCGGTCCGCTGGACGATGATCTTGTCGCGACGGCGCGGCGGCGCTTCTTCGCCGTCGGCCCCGCTCACCAGAATCTGTTCGTCGCCGACCCATCGGACGACATGCGGCGGTGCCGCCGCGTCGCGGACGATCGTGGCGCGGCCCCCCAGGAGGGCCCGCGTCTTCGCCGGCACGCGCTCGCTCAGGACGTGGTAGCTGGTACGAAACCAGAAGTGCCGCTGCAGCGCCTTGAAGAGCGCTGTCGGCATTCCCGTCGCAATGACGACGCGGCCCGCGCGAATCGTCCCTTCCGGCGTGAAGATGGTCACGTCCTTGCGGCCGAAGTGAATGCGCTGGGCGGCCGAATGCTCGAACAGCCGCGCACCGCGTTCCAACGCCGCCGCCGCGAGCCCGAGGCACGCGCGATACGGATCGATCGTCGCGCCGTCCTTGCTCCGCAGGCCGGCAGTCGCATCGATGGCGACGTCGCCTCGGATCGCCCGCGCGTTCATCATCGGCGCGTCGAGACCCGCGTTGCGCCGCGCTTTCTGATCCCGCGTCAACTGCGTGGCCTGCTCGAGCGTGCGAGCCAGCGTCACGGCGGCATGCGTCTCGAGATGGCATTTGACGTCCAGCCGCCGGAGGAGTGCCACGAAGTCCAGCGCCGCGCGCCGCCACGATTGAAACACATGACGGGCGGCCCGCAGTCCGATCGCCGCTTCGAGGTCGCCGAAGGCGACGCCGGGATCCTCGGAAATCCAGCCGGCCGACCGGGCGGTGCTGCCGTGCCCGACCCGCGCGGCTTCGACGAGCGCGACACGCATGCCGGCGGCCGCCAGCGCGTACGCCGTCGTGCAGCCGGTCAGCCCGCCGCCGACGACGACGGCGTCGGTCGCGAGCGATCCGCGCTGCCGCGGGTACGACGGCATGCGTGACGCAGGAAATTGATCGAGCCACGGCGAGCGCCCGTAGTGGGTCATGTGGTGAAACATTCTAGGGCAGGTAGGGCTGGTGAGGCAGGTGGGGCTGGTGGGTGGTTGCCCTCCCTACCAGACTCACCCGCCTTACCCCGACCCCCCCCCCCCCCCCCCCCACCAAAACCCCCCCCCGTTTATAA
>Ga0326726_10001268_pt1 | contig 23410 bp, 26 predicted proteins | sample MHFenrmetagenome_2_FD_207603 | JGI IMG/M metagenome (GOLD analysis project Ga0326726, IMG submission 207603) | Lab enriched peat soil microbial communities from Michigan Hollow, Ithaca, NY, United States - MHF15MN | ecosystem: Environmental > Terrestrial > Soil > Wetlands > Peat | place: USA... | reverse complement strand
CCGGCACGACCGCGGGCAAACTGATCCAGGCCCTGGGCTATCCGGACTTCTACCTGCTCACGACCATGCTGGCGCTGCCCGGCATACTGCTTTTCTGGTACATGATGCGGAGAGGCATGATCGACCGCGCGCTCGGAACCGCGGGGCGGAGCGGCGAATGACCGACGAATTGCTGAAATTCTTCGTGCTGTTCTTCGTGGTCGTCGAGCCGATCTCGCTCGTGCCGCTATTCGCCGGGCTGACGGAGGGCGCCGACGGCAATTTCCGCCGCCGCATGGCGCTGAAGGCCGTCATCGTCTCGGGCGTCGTGCTGCTGCTGTTCGCGCTGGGCGGCGCCTGGTTCCTGCGCGCGATGAACATCAGCCTCGACGCGTTCCGGATCGCCGGCGGCGTCATGCTGTTCCTGATCGCGCTCGAGATGGTGTTCGCGCGCGAGTCCGGAACGCGCGTGACCTCCGCGGAGAAGAACGAGAGCAGGAAGCGCGCGGACATCTCCGTTTTCCCGCTGGCGTTCCCGTTCATCGCGGGACCCGGCGCCATCGCGATCGTGCTGCTGACATTCGGCGCGTCGCGGGCCGACGTGCCGCTCTCGTTCGGCCTGTTCGGCGTGGTCGTACTGGTGCTCGCGATCACCTACATGCTGATGCGCCTGACGCCGATCGTCATGAAGGCCATGGGCGTCACCGGTGCCAACGTGGTCAACCGCCTGTCGGGCGTCGTGCTCGCGGCGCTCGCCGTGCAGTTCATCATCGACGGCCTCGGCGGCGCGTTCGGCAGCATCTAGGCGCGGCCTGCGGGCCCAGGCTTCAATTCAACGTCCCCCGCCGCGACGTTTCTGCGCGGCCTGGCGCAGCAAGTATTCGATCTGGCCGTTGACGCTGCGCAATTCATCCGCCGCCCATTTTTCCAGCTCCCTGAAAAGACCCGCATCGATCCTCAGGAGGAGCGACTTGCGCTCTTCCTCCGGACGAGGGGGCGCCATCCTGCGCGCGTCCCTCACGTGTAGAGCGTGCCGGTATTCACGATCGGATGGACCTCGGACTCGCTGCAGAGCACGACCATCAGGTTGCTGACCATCGCTGCGCGGCGCTCGTCATCGAGCGCCACGACCTTCTTTTCCGCCAGCTCCTTGAGCGCCATGTCGACCATGCTGACGGCGCCGTGAACGATCTTCTGCCGCGCGGCGATCACCGCTTCGGCCTGCTGCCGGCGCAGCATCGCCTGCGCGATCTCGGGCGCGTAGGCGAGGTGCGTGAGCCGCGCCTCTTCCACCTGGACGCCGGCCTTGGCAAACCGCTCGTGCAGCTCGCCCCGCAGCGCCAGCGACACCTCGTCGACGTGGCTGCGCAACGTGATCTCGTCCTCTTCCCCCTGGTCGTAGGCGTAAAGGCTGGCGATGTGGCGTAGCGCCGACTCACTCTGCGTTTCGACATAGTTCTCGTAGTCATCGACGTCGAACATGGCCTGGGCCGTGTCCTGTACGCGCCAGATCACGACGGCGGCGATCTCGATCGGATTGCCACGCTTGTCGTTCACCTTGAGCTGCCCGCCGTTCAGCGTGCGTGCGCGAAGCGATATCTTGTTGCGGCTGAGTCCCCTTCGCCCGGCTCTCGCGGCTGCGATCACCGCCTGCAGGTTGGCGCCCTTCGGGTGTCCATCCGCGCCCGCGGCGGCGGCGACCGCGCCCGCCTTGCCGTTCGAGTAGAAGGGATTCCCCCAGTGGAATCCGCTTTCCCGCACGGTGCCCTTGTAGTCGCCGAACAGCAGGAGCACACGGGCCTCATTCGGCTGCAGCGTGAAGAACCCGGTGAGGCAGATGATCCACGCGGGAATCCCCAGCACGCCGAGCGCGAGCGGGAAGAGCAGCGGCTGTCCGAAGCGCTCGATGCCCGCGAAGGCGTGGATCAGCAGGTAGATGTCACCGACGAACAGGAGGAATACGAACACGAGGAAGAACCAGCCGCTCTGGACCTGGGTGAACTGCTCGCGATTGACGGTGGTGGTGCTGCTTTTCATGGATCGTCGTCCCTGTGGCGCAAAGCGCCGATGTGATATATTTATGATATCATAATGATATACACGGGAGAAGCGGGCGCACGGCCCGCGCTGCGCGGGATTGCCGGAAGCGGATTCGGGGTATTACGCTTTTCGCGCGGACGCGGCGTAATATCCGCAGGATTCAATTGCGCCACTCCGGGATCGGGCATTCATGCGGGTCGATTCAAGCATGCGCCAGCGCCGGGCTTTGACCGGGATCCTGATGCTGTTGCTGACCCTGGCCACGCGGGAATGCCTGGCCGGCGGGCGCATCGTGGGCGAATCGCCGGACGGCCTCCCTGAGCGCCTGGTGCTGGCTCTCGACGGCATTCCCTACGACGTGTTCGTCGGGCTGCAGAAGCAGGGGCATTTCATCGGCTTTCACCCCGCCGCGCGGATGGTCTCGACCTTTCCGTCGCTGTCGGATGTTTCGTTCGCGGCGATCGGCGGCACGGAGCCACCCCTGGGCTATCAGCAGATGCGCTTCGACGCGGAGCGAAACAGGGTCGTCGGCAACACGCTCGGCTCGCTTTCCAGCCAGGCGCATCCTGACATCGGGGAGGACTCCAGGAACTACTCGAGCATGCATCGAATCATCGGCTACCTGGTGCCGTATCACATTGCGCTGCGCGAAATGCGCGAGATCGGCCGCGAGTTCCTCGCCAGCCGCAACGAGACATTCGTTGCCTTCCTCGAGACGAGCGATGCCATCCTGCACGTCGAGGGCCGGCCGGCCGCCGAGAAGTTCCTGCTGCAGCTGGACAAGTTCCTGCGCGACCTGCAGGCCAGGGTACGCGAGCGGACGGGACGCGGACTGTTCATCGACATCGTGTCCGACCATGGCTCGACGATGGTCAAGGGCAAGATCGTGCCGGTGGAGCGGGTGCTCCGGCGCTGCGGCTTCGAGCGCCGCGACCGCATCGTGAATCCCTACGACGCCGCGTATTCCCTGGCCGGCATCATCGGCTCGCTGGCAATCACGACGACCAGGGAACATGGCGAGGAGGCCGCGCGCTGCCTTGCTGCGGCCGAAGGCGTGGACCTGGTTGCGATCGACCGCGGCGACGCGGTCGGCATCCTCGCGTCCGATGGCGAGGGGGAAGTGCGCCTAGCGGGCTCGGCGCCCGAGACATACGGCTATCGGGCGCTGCAGGGCGATCCGCTCGGGCTGATGCAGGGGCTCACGACAGCCGGCGAACGCACGTTCGACGAATCTGCGCTCTTCAGGCAAACCCTCGATGCGCCGAGGCCGGACCCGCTGCGCCGGCTGTGGCAGGCATTCCATGGGGACGTCAAGGAACCCAGCACCATCCTCGTGTCATTCGCGGATGGCCGTGAAGCCGGCAACACTCAGGTCCGTGCTTTCGCCGGGCTGCGCGGCAGGGTCGGCACGCATGGGTCGATGACGCGACTGTCGACCCTCGGCGTCATCGCGTCGAACTGGCGGAGCATCGAAGACGTCGATTCGCGCGGCGCGAATGAGGCGTTGTTCGGAGCCCGGACCGTCGCGGCAATGCGCCTGGCGCTGAATCAACAAACGGCCCGTGCCGGTCCCTCGACGATCAGCGTCCCGGGAGCGGCGTCAGGCCCGTCGGCGATATTCGAGGTCAAAGACATCGTGGCCGAGGCGGCGTCCACGCCGCTCGAATCGCGTCGTTCGGCGGGCGGCAGGGTCCTCGATCCAGCGCCCGCCGGTGGCGGCGTTGACGAGGCGCGGCTCGGCATCCAGGACTTCGAGCATCTGCAACGCGTAGGGCTCCCAGTCCGTGGCGAGCTGGAATGTGGCCCCGGGTTTCAGCCGGTCCGCGACAAGAGCTGCGAATGACGGCTGGACGATGCGCCGCTTGTGGTGGCGCTTCTTCGGCCAGGGATCCGGGAAGTACAGCAGCACCTCGTCGAGCGAAGCAGTCGCCAGCTGACGGTCGAGGACCTCGACCGCGTCGTGCGCGATCAGTCGCAGGTTGGTGATGCCGCCCGCGTCCATCGCCAGCAGGCAATGGCCGATGCCGGGCGGATGCACTTCGACGCCGAGAAAATCCGTGTCGGGCCGAAGCCGGGCGAGTTCGACGAGCGTCGCGCCGTCACCGAAACCGATCTCCAGCACGCGCGGCCGGTAACGGCCGAATACTGCGTCAAGGTCGAGCGGGGCGGGGATGAACGGCAATCCCCATCGGGGCATCAGTTCGTCGAGCGCGCGCTTCTGCGCGCGCGTGATCCGTCCGCCGCGGAGTACGTAGCTTCTGACAGGCTGCCGCCTGGGATCGCCATCCAGAGCGCCGGCGGTCATGCGCGCGCCGCGATCAGGTCCGCCGTCAACTCCGCGACACTGCGGCAGCCGTTCAGCGCGAGCGTCCTGTCGAACTCGTCGGCGAGGATCTCGATCGCGCGCGTCACTCCCGCGGCGCCGCCAGCGGCCAGTCCGTAGACGGGCGCGCGGCCCAGCAGCACGCCCTCGGCACCGAGCGCAATCGCCTTCGCGATGTCGCTGCCGCGCCGCACGCCGCCGTCGATCAGGATGGCGGTGCGCCCGCCGACCGCGCCGACAACCTCCGGCAGCGCCTCGATGCCGCTGATCGCGCTGTCGAGCTGCCGGCCGCCGTGATTGGACAGCACGAGGCCGTCGACGCCCATCGAAACGGCGTGTTCCGCGTCATCGGCGCGCAGCAGGCCCTTCAGCAGCAGCTTGCGCGGCCACAGGTCGCGGAAGCGCTTCAGGTCGTCCCATCGGAACGACGGATCGAACATGCCGTGGCCGACGAAGTTGTTGACGTCCTGGCCGGGCGGCAGCTCCCTCTCGACATTGACGAATCGCGGCCGGCGCGTCGCGACCGTCGCGATCCAGCGCGGGTGCATCAGCATGTCGAGCTTCGTCGCGAGCGTGAACTGCTGCTTCGGAAGAAGGCCGGTTCGCCAATCACCCTCGCGCTTGCCGGCCACGGGGAAGTCGCTGGTCAGCACCAGCCCCTCGAAACCGGCGTCCAGTGCGCGGCGGATCAGCGCGTCGGTGATGTGCCGTTCCGAGAACACGTAGGCCTGCAGCCACAGCCGGCCCGGGGCCTCGCGGGCGACGTCCTCGACGAAGCTCATCGAGACCGTGGACATCGCGAAGGGCACGCCGGCGCGCGACGCCGCGCGCGCGAGTTCCATGTCGCCGTCGCGCCAGGAGAGGCCGTTCAGCCCCGTCGGGCCGACGACGAACGGCAGCGCCGAGCGCTTGCCGAGGAGTTGGGTCGAGGAATCCCGCTTCGAGACATCCACCAGCGTGCGCGGGCGGAAATGCAGCCTCGCAAATGCCTCGCGGTTGCCGCTCAGCGTCACTTCGTCCTCCGCGCCGCTGTCCACGTACGTGAACACGAAGCGCGGAAGCCTCCGGCGCGCGATCCTGCGCAGGTCCTCGATGTTGATTGCGTCGCGGTAATTCATTCAGGCCTTCTGGCCGGCGATACGGCCCGTCAGCATGCAGCCGCCCAGGAAGGTCCCCTCGAGGCTGCGCTTGCCATTCATACCGCCGCCGCCGAATCCCGCGGCCTCGCCGATCGCAAACAGTCCCTCGATCGGCCGGCCCGCGCGATCGAGCACCCGGCATTCGAGGTCCGTCTGGATGCCGCCCATGCTCTTGCGGCTGATGACGAACTCGCGGATCGCCATCAGCGGCCGCGCGCGCGGGTCCAGGATCTTCTGAAACTTGCAGGTTCTCAAGCGGTCCCCCGGCCAGCGGCGCGCGAAGCCGATGCGGCGCAACTGCTCGTCGTCGTGGAAACGCGGCCCGCGCTCGATGGCCGCATCGTAACGCGTGGCCGCGGCTTCGACCGCCGCGAGATCCACGACATCGTCTCCATTCAGCGCATTCATCCGTTCGACCAGCTCGGGGAGCGTGTCCGCGAGCACGATGTCCTCGCTGTTGCGCGTCAATTCCTCGTAGAGCCAGCGATTGCCGAACAGCAGATCGCGCGCGACAGCGAGCCGCCGCCGGTCCCTGAACGCCGGATTGAATTCCGCTCCCGACACGCCGAGTTCCTTCAGCGCGATCTTCCGGTTCAGGAGCTGCCAGCTGTAGCCGCCGGGCTGCCGGCAGACCTGGGCCACGAGATCATGCGTGTCATAGCCCGTCACGAGCGGCATCGGACCGATGCGCTCGCCGCGCGCATTGAGCCAGAGTGCGGACTTCGGCGGCACCAGCGACAGCCCGTGGCCGGGCTTGCGGGGCCGCCAGTGCCGGATGCCCGCGGCGTAATTCCACTGCCAGTCCAGGTGCGTGACTCGGGCCCCGACGGCGGCCGCGGCCACGTGCATCGTTCCATCCGCGAACTTGTGCGATCCATTCAGGATGACGGGCGGCGGGTCGCCCCAGTCGGCATGCCAGTTCTGGCGCACGCGCTCGAGGTCGCCGTTGATGCCGCCCGCGGCGATGACGACCGACCCGGCCTCGACCTCGAACGGCCTTCCGTCCGGTTCGACCACGCCGGTCAATCCGGTGATGCGGCCGGCGCTCGTCACGAGCGAATCGACGCGGTGGCCGTAGCGGCATTCGAGCAGCTCCCGGCGCGGGTGGCCATGCAGGCGGGCCGCCAGCGTCTCGACCAGCGCCTGGCCTGTTCCCCAGACGAAATGAAATCGGGGGACGGAATTGCCCGGCAGGTACAGGCCGCGCTCGACCCACATCGGCATCGGCATGAAGTCGACGCCGAGTCCCGTCAGCCAGGCGTAAATGTCGGGAACGCAGCGTTCGACATAAGCCGTTGCCCAGGCGCGCGGCCAGTGATGCTCGGGTCCCAGTTCGCCCCAGGCGAGCCAGTCCTGCAATCCCAGTTCGACGGTGTCCCGGATCCGGTAGCGTTTCTGCAACGGAGTGCCGGCGAACCACAGCCCGCCGAAGGATTCCCGGGCAAGGCCGCCGAGATATTCCTCGCTGTCGCGGTCGATGAGCAGCACGCGCCGGCCCCGGTCCAGGGCCTCGAGCGCGGCGCTGATGCCTGCGATCCCGGCGCCGGCGATCGCGACGTCGGTGGCATGGCGGACGGGCGGCATGCCAGTGAATGTACACGCGCGCGAGCGCCAAGGTATATTGCCTTCGCGGCCGGCCCCCAGGCTCCGCAAGAGAGAGCAGCTTCAGCCGAGCTGTGTTGTGGGTGGTCCAACGGAGGCGACATGAAGGCGTATTCGGGCGTGGTGCGTGCCATTGCGGCATTGCTGTGCGGGCTCTTCGTCGTTGCGAGCGCCCAGGCGGGCATCCTCTCGACCAAGAAGGGCAAGGGCGGCTCGGAAGTGCAGGGCGCCGCGGGCACCCAGGGCGCACAGGGCGCGGCTTCGGACCTCGAACACTGCGACAAGCCGATGGGCGCGATCGCGGTCGTCGAGCCGCAGGACTACGTGATGGCGGCGCTGTCGCGCTACCAGCTGCAGTCGCCGGTCAGCCTGATCCGCATGATGATCCAGCAGTCGAACTGCTTCATCGTCGTCGAGCGCGGCCAGGGCCTGCAGAACATGATGCAGGAGCGGGATCTCGCCGCCGGCGGGCAGGCGCGCGCAGGCTCCAACATCGGCGGCGGCCAGATGGTCGCGGCGGATTTCATCCTCACGCCAACCGTCGTATTTTCTGAGAGCAATGCGGGCGGTCTCGGCGGCGCACTTGGCGGCCTGCTGGGCGGTCGCGGCTCGGCGATTGGTGCCATCGCCGGCGGGCTCAAGTTCAAGGAAGCGCAGACCAGCATGCTGGTCGCGGATGCGCGCTCCGGCGTGCAGGTGGCGGCGGCCGAAGGCAGCTCGAAGAAGGCCGATCTCGCGCTGGGCGCGGCCGTGTTTGGCGGTGGAGCGGGAGGCGGCATCGGCGGCTACGGCAATACCAACGAGGGCAAGATCGTCGCCGCGAGCTTTGCCGACAACTACAACAACATCGTCCGCGTGATCAAGAACGACCCGAACCTGCAGCGTGACGTCGGTTCACTTGCGCAGGAAGCGGCGGCGGGCGGCTCGACGAAGGCCGGCGCCGTCTACAACGAGGGCGATGTCGTAATGCCGAAGATCGCCGGAGTGAAGCTGATGGGCAGCGCCGGCGACGCGGGCAAGACGGTCGCCACGCTCGAGAAAGGCGACGAGCTGATCTACATGGGCGAGGAACAGAACGGTTACCTGAAGGTCGAGTCCGGCAAGGGCAGCGGCTGGGTCAAGAAGATCCTGGTCGCCAAGTAACCGTCCGCATCCGGATTCCCGGCCCTGCGCGACCGCGCGCCGGCGCCGTGCCTGCAATCCTGCGGTGCGGGTGTAGTTCAATGGTAGAACTGCAGCTTCCCAAGCTGCTAACGTGGGTTCGATTCCCATCACCCGCTCCATCGATTCAACCTGAGGCCGATGCATGCAGAGCTGGGCGCATGGAATTCTCGGCGGTGCGCTGATCGGCCTGTCGGCCACGCTGCTCCTGTGGTCGATCGGGCGCATCGCCGGCATCAGCGGAATCGTCAATGGCCTGGCCTCGGCGCCGAGGTCCGATCGCGCCTGGCGCGCGGCATTCCTGGTCGGCCTGATGGCGGCGGGCGCTGTCACGATGCAATTCCTGCCGTATGCGCCCGCCCGCCCGCAATCCGCTTCGACGCCGATCCTGCTGCTCGCCGGCCTGTTGGTCGGATTCGGCACGCGCATGGGCAATGGCTGCACGAGCGGGCATGGTGTCTGCGGGCTCGGCCGCCTGTCCTGGCGATCGCTCGCGGCAGTGATGACATTCATGCTGGCGGCGATCGCGACGGTGTTCATCATCCGTCACGTGACCGTCACGCTGCCATGAGCAGGAGCGTGATCGCGGCGCTCGCTTCGGGCGCATTGTTTGGCCTCGGACTCGCGATCTCGGGAATGACCGATCGCCTCGTCGTCCTGGGATTTCTCGATCTATACGGGGACTTCAATCCGCAGCTGGCATTCGTGCTCGCCGGCGCCGTCATGGTGACCGCGCTCGCGTTTCGCTTCGTGCTGCGGCTGCCGCGGCCCCGCATCGCCGCGGAATTCCGGCTGCCTGTGGAAACGAAGGTCGACCGGCCGCTGCTCTTCGGCGCGGCGATTTTCGGCGTAGGCTGGGGGCTCATCGGCTTCTGCCCGGGTCCCGCGCTCGTCGGGCTCGCCGGCGGCCTGCAGGACGCGATGATCTTCGTGCCGGCGATGCTCGCCGGGAGCTTCGCGCACTACCTGGTGGAGCGGCGCGGTAAGATCGGCGCGGAATGACGGACACGCAAGAGTCGCTGGTGGCCGCGGCACGCGCCTGTTGCCGGCAGTCGCATTCGCCGTATTCAGGGATCCGGGTCGGTGCCGCCATCCGCGCGGCGAGCGGCGCCCTGTACCTCGGCACCAACGTCGAGAACGCGGCATATCCGCTCGGCAACTGCGCGGAAGTCAGCGCCATCGCGGCCGGCGTGCAGTCCGAGGGCCCTGCATTCCGGATTGCCGAGCTTGCGGTCTGGGCAACGGACCGAGGCGGCGCCGTGATCGCGGCTTCTCCCTGCGGCGGTTGCCGCCAGCGCATCAGGGAACTTGCATCGGACGCTGCGGTGAAGATCCATTTCCCGTGGCAGGCGGGCGAGGTCCGCACGGCGGCGATCTCCGAGTTGCTGCCATTCGCGTTTTCCCTTCCATCCATCCCGCCTTCGCGATGAACGCCGCCGACCGAGCGATCGCGGCACGCGTTCTTGCGGCGCTGGACCTGACGAGTCTCGGCGAGGACGACACGCCGCAGGCGATCGAGAAGCTCTGCATTGCCGCGACGGACGGCGCCCATCCTGCGGCGGTCTGCATCTATCCGGAGCACGTCACGACGGCAAGGAGAACGCTCGCCGCGGCGCGTGCAGGCGACGTCGCCGTCGCGACGGTCGTAAACTTCCCGGACGGCGGCAACGACATCGCCAGGGTCCTGCGCGAAACGCGGCGTGCGCTCGCAGCAGGCGCCGACGAGATCGACGTCGTGATTCCCTGGCGTGCGCACCTCGGCGGCGATTGCGAGTGCGGCGCGCTGATGTTGCGGGAGTGCCGCGCGATCTGCGGGAAAAAGGTCCTGAAGGCGATACTGGAGACCGGTGAACTCGGCGATCCGCTGCTGGTTCGCGAGCTCTCGCTCGCGGCGATCGGCGCCGGCGTCGATTTCATCAAGACCTCGACCGGCAAGGCGAAAATCGGCGCGACGCCGGCGGCCGCGCGCACGGTGCTCGAGTGCATCCGCGACAGCGGCGGCAGGACCGGCTTCAAGGCCGCGGGCGGCGTGAGGACGCTTGCCGACGCGGGCCGCTACCTGGCGCTTGCCGACGAGATCCTCGGCGATGGCTGGGCGACGCCCGCGCGATTCCGGGTCGGAGCGAGCGAATTGCTGGCGGAATTGCGCGCTGCGCTCGCATGACCGGCGCGACGACGGCCTGGCTGCCGCAGGAGGCGATCCGTCGCAAGCGCGACGGCCACGCGCTTGGCGCGGCGGACCTGCGGGCGCTGGCGTGCGGCATGGCCGACGGAAGCCTCTCCGACGCGCAGGTTGCCGCATTCGCGATGGCGGTCTATTTCCGCGGCATGACGCCGGCGGAAGCAGCGGCGCTCACGCTCGCGATGCGCGATACCGGCGAGGTCTTCGACTGGAAGCGCGAGTCGCTGCCGGGCCCGGTCCTCGACAAGCATTCGACCGGCGGCGTCGGCGATCTCGTTTCGCTGGCGCTCGGCCCGATGCTCGCCGCCTGCGGCGCCTACGTGCCGATGGTCGCAGGCCGCGGGCTCGCCCACACCGGCGGCACGCTCGACAAGCTCGAGGCAATACCGGGCTATCGCGTGTGCCCCGAACCGGCGCTGCTGAAGAAGACCGTGCGCGATGCCGGCGTCGCGATCGTCGGGGCGGGCGACCAGATCGCGCCGGCGGACCGGCGCCTTTACTCGATCCGCGACATCACCGCGACGGTCGATTGCGTTCCGCTGATCATTGCGTCAATCCTGTCGAAGAAGCTTGCCGCGGGGCTCGATGCGATGGTGCTGGACGTCAAGACCGGCAACGGCGCGGTGATCGCCGATGCGCAGGGCGGCCGCGAACTCGGCAGGCGCATCATTGAGATCGCGGCCGCGGCGGGCCTTCCGGTCAGGGCGTTCCTGACGGATATGTCGCAACCGCTCGCGCGTTCCGCCGGCAATGCGCTGGAAGTCGGCGAGGCGCTCGGCATCCTGCGCGGCGAGAAGGGCGATGCACGCCTGATGGAAGTCACATTCGCGCTCGGCGCCGAAGTCATGGTGCTGGGCGGCCTGTCCGCAGAGGCGGGCGTTGCGCGGGCCGCGCTGGCAAAGTCGCTTTCTTCCGGATCGGCCGCGGAGCGCTTTGCGCGCATGGTCCGTTGTCTCGGCGGACCGGCGGACCTGATGGAGCACCCGGGCCGGTATCTCGCGGTGGCGCCGGTCATCGCAGAAGTCCCCGCGCCACGCGATGGACACGTCACGGCGATCGACACGCGCGCACTGGGCCTTGCCGTCGTCGCGCTGGGTGCCGGGCGCACATCGCCCGGCCAGGCAATCAACCCGGCCGTCGGACTGGACCGGCTCGTGCCGCAGGGAGCGCGGATGCGTGCGGGCGAGCCGCTCGCGCGGGTGCACGCCGCGAGCGCCGATGGCGCGCGCCAGGCCGCGCAGGCCGTCGCCCGCGCATTCCAGATCGGAGACGCCGCGCAGGCGCCGCCGCCGTTGATCGAGCGCATCGAGGTACGCGCATGAGCACACCACACATCGATGCCGCCCCGGGCGCATTTGCGGAGCTGGTCCTGCTGCCAGGCGATCCGCTGCGGGCAAGGCATATCGCGACGACAATGCTGGCCGGCGCGGTCGAGGTCACGAATATCAGGAACATGCTGGGCTTCACCGGGGAATGGAAGGGGAAGCGCGTCTCGGTGATGGGCACAGGCATCGGCGTGCCATCTGCGATGCTCTACGCGACCGAGCTCGTCCGCGATCACGGCGTGCGCCGGCTGGTGCGGGTCGGCACCTGCGGCGCGATTGCGCCGGACGTGCGATTGGGCGATCTCGTGCTGGCACTCGGCGCTGCGACCGATTCATCGGTCAATCGCCTGCGCTTCGGCGGCTACGACTTCGCGGCGACGGCAAGCTGGCCGCTGCTGTCGCGCGTGGCGGCAGCTTCGGTGCCCGGCGGCCCGGCGCTGCGCGTCGGCCGGGTGTTCACCAGCGATTTCTTCTATCACCCGGACCCCGGGCTGAGGGAACTGCTGCGGCGATTCGGCTTCCTCGCGCTCGACATGGAGACCGCGGGCCTCTACGGCGTTGCCGCCGAGCTCGGCACGGAGGCGCTGTCGGTGCTGACCGTCAGCGATCATCTGACCGCCGACCAGCACATGAGCGCGGATCAGCGCGAGACGGGCGTGGATGCGATGGTCCGGCTGGTGCTCGACGCGCTGCTGCGCTGAGCCGATCGAGCGCCGGAACGGTTCCCCAGAATTACCGTCGGCGGCGCGACCAGGAACGGGCGCCCGGGGCCGGCCTGTGTGCCGGAGCCGCAGCGCGCAGCGCGGGCACGGCAGCGTTCTCCGTGCGCGCGAATGCGGGCGTCGGCGCGAATGGCACGGCCTGGCGCATCGTCCGCTCGATGTCCCTGAGCAGGGAAGTTTCGTCGTCGGACACGAGCGATACCGCATGGCCGTCATTGCCGGCACGCGCCGTGCGGCCGATCCGGTGCACGTAATCTTCCGGCACGTGCGGCATGTCGAAGTTGACGACCTGCGGTAGTTCGCGGATGTCGAGCCCGCGCGAGGCAACCTCGGTCGCGACCAGCGCCGTCAGCTTGCCGGCCTTGAAGTCGGCGAGGGCCTTCGTGCGCGCGGCCTGGCTCTTGTTGCCGTGAATGGCAGCGGAGCGGATGCCCGCACGCTCGAGCTGCTGTGACAGCCGGTTCGCGCCGTGCTTCGTGCGCGTGAAGACGAGCGCCTGGTGCCAGCGGCCCTCGCCGTTGGCGCCGTTCTGGAACAAGTGCACGAGCAGGTGGCGCTTGTCGTCCTTCGCGACGCGAAAGGCGCGCTGCACGACCTTTTCGACAGTGCTGTTCGGGGGCGTCACCTCGACCTGGACGGGGTTCCTCAGGATCCGTGCGGCGAGCACGCGGATGTCCGGCGTGTAGGTCGCCGAGAACATCAGGTTCTGGCGTTCTGCCGGCAGCAGCTTGATCACGCGCTTGATGTCGTGGATGAAACCCATGTCGAGCATGCGGTCGGCTTCGTCGAGCACGAAGTGCTTCACCTGGGAGAGATCGACGAGGTGGCGGTTGGCGAGATCGAGCAGGCGGCCGGGCGTCGCGACCAGGATGTCGCAGCCGGAGCGCAGCCTCTCGATCTGCGGCTGTTCGCCGACGCCGCCGAAGATCACGCAGGCGCGCAGGTTCTTGCGCACGCCGTAGGTCCGGATGCTCTCGAGGATCTGCGCCGCCAGCTCGCGCGTCGGCGCCAGGATCAGCACGCGCGGCGCGCGCCCGCCGGCCGCCCGTAGGAGCTGCAGCAGCGGCAGGACAAAGGCGGCGGTCTTGCCGGTGCCTGTCTGGGCGCCGGCCAGCAGGTCGCGACCGGCAAGCACCGGCGGGATCGCCCCGGCCTGGATCGGCGTCGGGGTCTCGTAGCCGCGGTCGGCCACAGCGGATTGAAGCCCGGGCTCGAGCCCGAGGTCATTGAATTTCATGGGTATTTTCTGGGTTCCGGGGAGGGTTGGGCGCGCGGACTATACAGGAAATCGGGCAGTCATGTCGCAGACCCTGCAACGTGTGAAAATCCGCTTACGCGGGCGTTTCGACCCGCTCTTCATCCAGACGGAGAGTTCCATGCGTTTCCTTGTGACCGGCCTGCTCGTCCTGATGAGCGCGGCCCTGTCCGGTTGCGGTTACAACACGATCCAGACCCAGGACGAAGCCGTGAAGGCCGCCTGGTCCGAGGTCGTCAACCAGTATCAACGTCGCGCCGACCTGATCCCGAACCTCGTGAATACCGTCAAGGGGTTCGCGGTGCAGGAACAAAAGGTGCTGATCGGCGTCACGGAGGCGCGCGCGCGCGCGACATCGATCCAGGTGACGCCCGAGGTGCTGAACGACCCGGAGGCGCTGAAGAAATTCCAGGCCGCGCAGGGCGAGCTGACCAATGCGCTCAAGAGCTTGCTCGCGATAACCGAGAACTACCCGGAATTGAAGTCGGACCAGAATTTCCGCGACCTGCAGGCACAGCTCGAAGGCACGGAAAACCGCATCACGGTCGCGCGCAACCGCTACATCGAGTCGGTGCAGGAATTCAACGCGACGATCCGGAAATTCCCGGTCAACCTGACCGCCATGATGTTCAGCTACAGCGTCAAGCCGAATTTCACGGTCGAGAACGAGGCGGCGATCGCCAAGCCGCCCGCGGTGGATTTCGGCACGACCCCGGCCGCACCGGCAGAAGCACCCGCTGACAAGCCGGCGAACTGACCGTCGGCGCAAGCCTGAAATGATCAAGCATTCCGTCCCGCGCTTCGCAGCGGTGGTCGCCGCATTCCTGCTCGCGGGTCTGCCGGGCGCCCTGGCATTCGCGGAGCCGTTGCAGCCGATTCCGCCGCTTAGAGCGCGCGTCACCGACCTGACGGGCACGCTCTCGAGCGCCCAGAAATCGCAACTCGAATCGCGGCTCGCCGAATTTGAATCGCGCAAGGGCGCGCAGATCGCGGTGCTGCTCGTCCCGAGCACGCAGCCCGAGGAGATCGAGCAGTACTCGATCCGCGTCGTCGACGCCTGGAAACTCGGGCGCGAGAAGCCGGACGACGGCGCGCTGCTCCTTATCGCGAAGGACGACCGCGCCATGCGCATCGAGGTCGGCCGCGGCCTCGAGGGAGCGCTCACCGACCTCGTCAGCAATCGGATCATCTCCGACACGATCACGCCGCTGTTCCGCCAGGGGGATTTCGCCGGCGGCATCTCGGCGGGCATCGAGCAGATGATCCGCGTCGTCGACGGCGAGCCGCTGCCGGCGCCCGACCAGCAATGGGGCGGAGGAACGGAGCGCCTCGCCGGCATGCTGCCGTTCCTGCTGGGCATCGTCTTCATCGGTTCCGCCGTGTTGCGGGCGCTGCTCGGTCGCGCACTGGGCTCGGTCGCGACCGGCGGAATCACGGGCACGATCGCCTGGTGGCTGACTTCCGTGCTCGGGCTCTCGATCGGAGTCGGGTTCGTGGCCCTCATCGCATCCTTGCTGCTCGGTTTCGGCGGCGGCAGCCGCTGGTCGAGCCGTCCGGGCCACGGTGGCTGGACATCGGGCGGCTGGGGTCGAGGCGGATTTGGAACGGGCGGCTTTGGCGGCGGCGGAGGCGGCTTAGGCGGCGGAGGTGGCTTCGGTGGCGGTGGCGGCAGTTTCGGCGGCGGCGGTGCCTCGGGGCATTGGTAATCCATGAAAGCCGCACGCGTGTTTCGTCACTTGTTCGCGACCCACTGGGGCACGCGGCGTCGCTTCACGCCGGAAGTCCTGGCGCACATCGAGAAGAGCCTGCGTCGGGTCGAAGGACAGCATGCGGGCGAACTCCGGTTCGCGGTCGAAACCGCATTCGACCTGCCGGAGCTCTGGTACGGCATCACGCCGCGTCAGCGCGCCTTGCAGGTGTTCGGGCAGCTCGGGGTCTGGGACACGGAAGGAAACAACGGCGTGCTGATCTACGTGCTGATGGCCGACCGTGTCGTCGAGATCGTCGCCGACCGCGCGATCGCCGCGCGCGTCGCGCAGGCCGAGTGGGACGCCGTGTGCCGCGAGATGGAAGCGCATTTCCGGGCCGGGCGTTTCGCTGCAGGAACCGAGGCCGGAATCGCCGCAGTCGGCAAGCTGCTCGGGAAACATTTCCCCGGCCGCGGCGGCGATCGGGACGAGCAGCCGAACCAGGCGGTCCTGATCTAGGAATGCCCGCGATCGCCATTCAGGCGACCGCAGGCAGGAATCGTAATCGCGGGCGATCCGCTAGGGCTGCGCGGGCGCGCCGGGCATCGGCCCTTCGGCATTGATCTCGTAAGCGATGCGCCACGCGCCGTCGGCGCCCTTCTGCCAGTAGTCGGCAAACGGGTTCGTGAGATGTACCGGCTCCTTCTTGTCCTTCATCGTGACGGCGTACGACACGCTGGAGAAGGTGACCGCTTCCGTGTCGCTGACGACGACGAGCTTGTCGATCGACACCGTGCCGAAGGCGACGGATTCGAAGGTCCCGATGAAATCACCGGCACCTTTCTCGATCGCCGCGCGGCCCTTGAACGTCGTCGCATTCGGCAGGATCCAGGTTGCATCCTCGGTGAAGAACGCGGCGAAGGCGGCGGCGTCCTTGTTGTTCAGGGTGGCCTCGACTTTCTCGAAGGTTGCCGTGAGGTCGGCGCGCATCGCCGACGCATCCGGCGGCGGGGGCGCGGCGGGCGCCTCGGGCGCTTTCTGCGCACATCCGGCAAACAGGGCAAGAACGGCGATCGAGCTGGTCAAGGTTGCGAACTTCATGGCGTGCCTCATCGGGGAAACCTGCAACGCAGTGTACTAGAACCTGTACGTTCCCCTCAGGTAGTAAAAGGCGCCGTTGAAAGTGATCGGCTGCAGCACGTCGTAGGGCAGGTTGCCGAAATAGTTGATGTCGGAACTCGAGAGATCCGGATACTGATCCAGGATGTTGTTCCCGCCCAATGCCACTGATAGCCCCTTCGTCACCTTGAACTCGACATCCAGGTCCACGCCCCATTCGGCGCCGTAGACCTGTTCCGGTTCGAATCCGCCGCCGAAATCGAACACGCGCTTCGTCTCCCCGTAACGGCTTGCCCGGCCCAGGACCGACCAGCGCTCGCTGGTCCACTGGCCGGTGAGGATCAGCTTGTCTTTCGGCGCGGCGGTCTCCAGCGTGTTCCGCTCCTCGACGCCGAACAGCACCGTGCCGACGCCGAGGGTATCCAGAACCGGCGGATTGGGATCGACCTGCACGACGTCCGTCTTCGACTTGTTGTACGCGGCGCTGAGCGTGAGCGTGCTGCCCGGCAGGTCGAAGGCGTACTCGGCGACGGCATCGAAGCCCTTGGTCCTCGTATCGACCGCGTTGGTGAAGAAACGAACACTCTGCACGTCCGGTATGCCGAGTGAGTCATTGATGAATTGCGTCACCGGATCACCGCCAATGCGCTCCGACAAGGTGATGCGGTTGTCGATGTCCACGCGATAGTAATCGACCGTCAGGCGGAATCCGGCATCCGTCCGGATGACGAAGCCGAGGTTGTAGCTGACTGACTCCTCGGCCTTGAGGTCCTGCGCGCCCAGCAACACAGCGATCGGGTCATCGGTCGGCAGATTGAGAACCTGCTCGAGTTGCCCAAGGTCTCCAAAGCTCGTCGTGGAACCCCGGAAGAACGACTGGGTCAGCGACGGCGCCCGGAAGCCCGTACCCACCGTGGCGCGGACCGCGAATGCCGGAGTGAACTCGTATCGGGCGGAAAACTTGCCGTTGACCGAGTTGCCGAAGTCGCTGTAGTCCTCGAAGCGGCCGGCGAGGCCCAACTGAAGTTTGTCGGTGATGTTGGACTCTAGATCCACATACGCGCTGGTGGCATTCCGGTCGACATCGACCGTTTGGCCGGGCTGCAGCCCCGCGCCCGCCTCGGTGCCGACCGGCACATCGGGAACCGGCCCGCGCTGGTAGGACTCCAGATCCCCGGCGGCGGTCTTGTAGGCCTCCAGGCGATACTCGAGGCCCCAGGCAAAATTCAGCGGGTTCGCAAGTCCGCCGACCTCGAACGGTCTCGTCATGTCGAAGCGGATATCCCACTGCGTCAGCTTCAGCTCCTCGATATTGAAGCTCGTCGGGCTCGCGGCGCCGAGGGAAGGATTGAGCGAATTCGTGATGTTGTGATCGAAGTTGTTCGAGCCGAAATCAGCGCTCAGGTCCCAGGTCCATTCCGAGGCAAGTGTTCCGCGGGCGCCGGCGGCCAGCGAGAAATCGTCGACCGTTCCATCCAGAACCGGGATATAGCCGTTCGGGAAAATCGACGGCACGTTCGCCGACGAGTCCGGGTAGCGGAAGAAGTTCGCGCCCTTGCCGTTGCGATGGGAATAACTGCCAAAGGAATAGAGTTCCGCGCCCCCGCCGAGCGCGAAAGCCGAATTGAACATCAGGTTGATGTCCTCCATCGGGCCGTCGCCGGCCTTGTGCGTCTGAGTCCCGAACAGCGCCAGGTTCGGGGGAGTCTGGTTCTCGAAGAACGGAATCTGGTCCAGTCCCGAGCGCAGCGTCTGGTCCCTGTCGCGATACTCCGCGGTCAGGTTCAGGAATCCGTCGTCGCCGATGCGGAAACCGGCATTGGTGGAGACGAAAACCGTATCGCCGTCCGTGATGTGCTTGCCCGTCGGCTTGAAGTCGGTCCGGTTCTGCCCGAAGCTCATCGTCGCTTCGCCGCCTTCCGCGGCGTCCTTCAGGACGATGTTGATGACGCCGGCGATCGCGTCGGAGCCGTATTGGGCGCCGGCGCCGTCGCGCAGCACCTCGATGCGCTTGATGGCGCCCACAGGAATGCTGTTGAGGTCGACCGGGCTCGTTCCCTTGCCGAGTTTCGATTCAGTGGTCAGCGTCGCCGTCGCATGCCGCCGCTTGCCGTTGACCAGCACGAGTGTCTGGTCCGGACTCAGGCCCCGCAACTGCGCAGGCCGAACGAGGTCCGCGAAATCCGAGTTCGACTGGCGCGGCAGGTTGAATGACGGCACGAGCGACTGCAGGGTCGCGCCGACCTCGCCCGGCAGCGCGGCGGCCTGGCGGATGTTTGTGCTCGTGACGACATCGACCGGCGCCAGGCTCTCGTCGGCGGTGTGCCCGGCAAAGCGCGTGCCGACCACGACGACTTCCTGCAGAGGGTCCGGCTCGTCGGCCGCGAAGGCCGCTCCGGCAGGAGATAGGCACAAGCCCGTCACGGCCAGCCCGAGGATCGATCGTATTTCCGGACGCAGATTCCTGGCCATGTTGCAGCCCTTCTGTTCTTGTACTGGTGCCAGGCGAGTCTATTGCGGGCCCGAATGGCCGGTCAACGCCGAAGCTGGATGCTCCATTCAGGCCCCGATCCGATGCGGTAATGATCCGCGAAACTGCCCTGGTTGATGGCGAGCGACACGTTGCCGAGGCTGTTCAGGTAGAGCAATGGTTCGCCAAGCCCCACCTCGCCGAAGGTATGCACGTAGGGAGCCGTCATTTCGAGGACGACCTTTCCGCCATTGGAGATGCTGACCTTGACAGGATCGCCGATCTTGAGCTGCAGCGCTTCCAGTGTCCCGCGGTCGATGTTGCTCCAGAGGTTGCCGTAGGTGCCGTCGAGGGTCTGGACATTTCCGTAGGCGACGCCGTTTTCGTAGCGCGCTCTTTCGTATGGAATCATCACCACCTGGGCCGGCAGCAGGCGGCCGACCTGCTCGAACGTGATGACTCCCGCAGCGAGCCGCGCGCCGGTGTATGCATAGACGTCGCGACCGTGAAAGGTGTAGTTGTTCTCCGTGTTCTTTCGCCGGTTCACCGCCTCGTCAATCTCGCGCACCCCGTCGATGCCGAGGCGGGTGGCGACGAAGGTCAGGGTCCCGTTGTCGGGTGTCACGAAGTAGTGGCCCGATTTGGTCTTCAATACGATCGACTTGCGATCCGTTCCGACGCCCGGGTCCACGACCGACACGAACACCGTGCCGCTCGGCCAGTACTCCGCGACCTGAACCAGGCGCAAGGATGCCTCCCAGATATTGAATGCCGGCACCTCGTGCGTCAGGTCGTAGATACGGATGTCGGGCGACACGCCGACTGCGACGCCCTTCATCGCCGCGACCGCGCCGTCCTTCGTACCGAAATCGGATTGCAGGACCAGCGCGTTCTGCGGCAAGGCGGCTGCGGAATAGAGCAGGGCGATTGCAACCAGGGTCGTCAGTTTCATGCGCATCATCCTCAGGTGAGCGAGTGGTAGACCTTTTGTACGTCGTCGTCCTGCTCGAGCAGGTCGATCAATTCGAGCGCCTCGTTGGCCTGCGGCTCCGGCAGCTCGACGGGCGTCGTGCAGATGTATTCCTGCTCTGCGGACAGCGGCACGATCCGCCGCTCTTCGAGCCGTTTCTGCAGCTGCCCGAAATTCTCGAAGTCGCAGCGCACGACCAGCTGCGGCTCGCCCTTCTCGCCGGTGCTTTCGCCCATTTCCTCGAGCCCATGGTCGATCAGGTCGAGTTCGAGCTCGTCCTGGTCGATGCCGGCGGGATCGAGCCGGAACACGCCCATGCGCCGGAACAGGAAGCTGACGCTGCCATTGCTCGAGAGATTTCCTCCGTGCTTGGCGAAGATGTTCCGGACTCCCGCGACCGTGCGTGTCGGGTTGTCGGTCGCCGTCTCGACGAGCACGGCGACGCCGTGCGGTGCATAGCCTTCGTACAGGACCTGCTGGAAATCGGCGGCGCCCTGGCCGGAAGCGCGGCGGATGGCGGCCTCGATCCGGTCCTTCGGCATGTTGATCGAGCGCGCGTTCTGGATCACGCGCCGCAGGGTCGGGTTGTTGGCCGGGTCCGGGCCGCCCGACTTGACCGCGATCGTGATGTCCTTGCCGATGCGCGCGAACTGCTTCGCCATGCGGTTCCAGCGGGCGAACATCGCGTGCTTGCGGACTTCAAATATGCGGCCCATTCGGCAAGTATCGCATCGGGCATGGCGCTGCGGGTAGGATGACTCATGCGCGACAAGGCATGGCGCTGGGCGATCGAACGCATCCTGCACGTATCGCGCGCGGCGCTGGCGCGCGAGCCGACGCCGGCACGGATCCGGACCGTGTTCGCGTGGGCGGCGCCGCTCGGCGCGCGCCGCGAATCCTTCGAAGCCTCGGCGCCGGTCGCGGTCGGGGAGGCTCGGGCCTGGTGGGTACAGCCGGCGGGAATGCCGCCCGGCAGCGTGATCCTCTACTTTCACGGCGGCGGGTTCGTCTCGCAGGCGCGCGCGTTCTACGATCCGTTTCTCGCCGCTCTCGGCCGCGCCGCGGGCGCGCGCGGCTTCATGCTGGATTACCGGCTGGCGCCGGAGCATCCGTTCCCCGCGGCGCTCGACGACTGCTTTGCGGCGTGGCATTTCCTGCTGTCGTCCGGCATCGACCCTGGGCGCATCGTCATCGCCGGCGATTCGGCCGGCGGCAACCTGGCAGTGGTCACCGCCATGCGGGCGAGGGACGAGGGCATGCCGCAGCCCGCGGGGCTCGTGCTGATGTCGCCGGTTCTCGACCTGACCTTCAGCGGCGCCTCGATGGAACGCAACGACGGGATCGACCCGATGTTCCGCGCCTCCAGCATCCGGTCCCTGACTTCCTACTACGGCACCGGCATGGACCTGCGCGATCCACGGCTGTCGCCTTTGCTTGGCCGCCTGAGCGGATTGCCGCCCGCGATGCTGCTGGTCGGCAGTTCGGAACTGCTGCTGGACGATACCTTGCGGTTTGCCGCACGCGTCCCGGGATCGAAGGCGAGCGTGTGGCACGACATGCCGCACGTGTTCCCGGCGATGCGCGGGCTCGCGGCGGGCGACCGGGCGATTCGCGAGATGGCCGAATTCATCCGGGAGCGCACCGCCGCGGCGACCGCGGGCGCCGCCTGAAGCGGCGCACGATTCCTAGCGCGACTGCGGGTCGTGCTTCTGGCGATAGATGCGCGCGCTCATGCGGTCGGCGTTGCGCTCGAGGCGCGCCCGTTCGCCGGGCGTCACGACGCCGTCCGACTTGGCGTAGCGCTCATGCCGGTGGAGGCGGCGTTCGCCGGCGATCAGGCGCCGGGTCTCCGGGCGCGTCAGCTCGCCTGAACGCACGCCCTGGGCGATGCGCTGCCGCTGGTTGTGCTCGCGCGCGTCGAGGCGCGGCGTGCCGGCCATCGCCGGGACCGAAATTGCCGCCAATGCGGCTGCAATCACCAACTTCCTGAACATATTGTTTCTCCTCGCCGAATCGCTCACGATTTGTGGCGTTACAGGACCAGAACGCTTCACCGCCGCCGGCGTTGACGAGGACCCGATGCATCCACTGTCCCGCCATGTGATCGACGTCGCCGATTTCCCGAAGCCCGGCATCCTGTTCCGCGACATAACGCCGCTGCTGCGATCGCACTTTACGGAAGCCGTAGATGCGCTGGACGCGCTGTTCGATGCTGCGGAATGGGCGGCGACCGAGGCGGTCGCCGGCGTCGAGTCGCGGGGCTTCATCCTGGCGGCGGCGCTCGCCGAGCGGCACAGCAAGGGCTTCGTGCCGATCCGCAAGAAAGGCAAGCTTCCGCCGCCGGTCGTGGACCGCAGCTATGACCTCGAATACGGGTCCGGCGTGCTCGAGATGCAGCGCGGCCGCGGGCGGCTGCTGCTGATCGACGACGTGCTCGCGACCGGCGGCACGCTCGGCGCGTCCGCGATGCTCGCCGTCGATGCCGGTTTCCGCGTCGAGCAGGTCGGCGTGCTGATCGACCTCGGCATCGCCCAGGGATTCCGATGGCAGGGCGAACCGGTGCGATCAGTGATCCGCTATGGCTGAGGACCTGCCGCGCTCGCTGGTCGCGATGGCGCTCGCGGCCGAGGGTGCCGGACGATTCGAGCAGCAGGGCATCCCGGTGCTGTACACGGGCGTGGGCAAGGTCAATGCCGCTGCCGCGCTCACCCGGCGGCTCGCGCAATACAGATGCCGGGATCTGGCGTTGCCGCTGGTCGTCAATTTCGGCACGGCAGGTAGCCGGCGCCATCCGGCACATGCGCTCGTCGCCTGTCATCAATTCATCGATCGCGACATGGATGTGTCGGCGCTCGGATTCGCGCCAGGCACGACGCCCTTCGATCCGCTGCCCGCGGTCATCGAGTTCGCGCGCCGTTTCCCGCGCCTGCCTGCCGGGATCTGCGGCAGCGGAGACTCATTCGCCGCGGCGGCAAGGGCCACTGCATTCGACGTCATGGACATGGAGGCGTATGCGCTCGCGAAGGTCTGCCGCATCGAGGGTGCGGAATTCGCCTGCGCGAAATACGTCAGCGACGGCGCCGACGAGGCCGCTGCGCGCGACTGGCAGGAAAATGTCGGCGGCGCGGCCGATGCCTTCGTCGCGCTTTACCTGGAGCTGGTCAGTCCTGCTTGAGCCTGGTGCCGCGTTTCGCGGCCATGTAGCCCCGCACCATTTCGAGCGCGGTTTTCTCGCAGGGAGGAAGCTCGACGTCGCTCTGGCCGAGCGGCACGGTACGCTCGCCCCAGCGCAGCACGTGGGCCGACCACGACAGGCCCGCGCCGAAACCGGTCAACAGCAGGTTGCATCCCGGTGCGACGCGCCCTTCCTCCAGCGATTCGACGAGCGCAACCGGCACGGTCGCCGCGGACATGTTGCCGTAGCGCTGGATATTG
>Ga0326726_10001267_pt1 | contig 23430 bp, 11 predicted proteins | sample MHFenrmetagenome_2_FD_207603 | JGI IMG/M metagenome (GOLD analysis project Ga0326726, IMG submission 207603) | Lab enriched peat soil microbial communities from Michigan Hollow, Ithaca, NY, United States - MHF15MN | ecosystem: Environmental > Terrestrial > Soil > Wetlands > Peat | place: USA... | reverse complement strand
GGCCCGGAAGGCCCGGTAGGGCGGCGCCCCTCTAATAGCGGGTGACGCCGCCGGGGCCCCCGCACGCAGCGCAGCGAGCTTTGCGAGCGAGCACGTGCGGGGTGCAGGCGGCGGCAGGACCCGCGTATCGAGCCCGAGTGGGGTGCAGGCGCCGACAGGACCCGCGTCCGGAAGAAACAAAAAGAGAGCCGGAGCGTTCGCCCCGGCTCTCTTTTTCTGCTCTGCGAAGCTCGTGCTAGCGCTTGTCGACCGGCATGTCTCCGACCTTGTTCTGGCTCTTCGGGTTCTTCTGCATGAGGAACTCGACCGCCTTCTCGAGCTGCACGTCTCTGCCGACCTTCTCCATCTCGGGCGGGCTCGGCACGAGGATGTCAGGCTGGACGCCGTGGCTCTCGAGCTGCTGGCCCGTCTTGATGTCCCAGATGCCGATGAAGGCCTTGCGGACCTGGCCGCCGTCGATGAGAATGTGCGGCGTCACCGCGAGCACGTACCCGAGGGTCGGCGTACCGATGACCGTACCGAGGCCGCGCGTCTTGAAGGCCGCGGGGAACACCTCGGCGTCGGAGAACGAGTACTCGTTTATCATGACGACGAGGTCGCCGTAGAATCCCTCGCGCGGGCGCGCTTGGGGAGACTCGTTCCGCGCCCTCGTCACCTGATACGGCCGCCGCTCGAGCATGTCGATGATCCGCTCGTCGATGTTCCCGCCGCCGTTGTACCGGACGTCGATGATGATCGCGTCCTTGTAGCGCAGCTTGGCGAACTTCTCCTGGAACTCGACCAGCCCCGACATCGACATGTCGGCCAGGTGCATGTAGCCGATCCGCCCGCCGCTCTTCTCGTCGACGTACTTCTCGTTCTTCATGACCCAGTCCTCGTACATGAGCTTGGCGTCCGAGTAGATCGGCAGGAACGTCGTTTCGATGGCGTCTTTGAGATCGGGCTTGGAGTTCGTCTTGATCGTGACCCTGTTCGCCGTCTTGTCGATGAGGTACTTGTTGAAGTCCTCCCCCGGCTGGAGCTCGTGAGCGTCGATCGCGAGAAGGTAGTCCCCCTCCTTCACCTTGACGTAGTCGTTCTCGAGGGGGGACTTGTCGGTGAGGGAAGCCTTATCGGCGTGGTAGATCTTCTCGATGCGCGGGTAGCCCGTCTTCTCGTCGAGAGCGAGCTTCGCGCCGAGGAAGCCCTCCGAAGCGTGCGGCACCTCAGGCTCATCGCCGCCGCTCACTCCCTGGTGCGAGGCGTTGAGCTCGCCCACCATCTCGGTGAGGAGGATATTCAGCTCGGCGCGCGTCTGCACGTAGGGAATGAGGCTTCCGTAGTAGTCCCTGATCTCGTCCCAATTGACGCCGTGGAGCTTCGGGTCGTAGAAGAGATATTTTTCGACGCGCCACGCCTCGTCGAAGATCTGTCTCCATTCGGCGGCGCGGTCGAGCTTCATCCGCGTGTGCCTCGCGAAGTCGTACTTTTCGGGTTGGTCCTCGGAGTCGGAATCGGCCTTCTTGGCCGCCGCCGCCTTCGAGCCGACCTTCACGATATTGAAATCGGAGCCGTCCCACGTCACGAGCTTCTCGTGGTTCGCGGCAATCCCGTACGCGCTGAGCCCCGAGGCGACCTTCTCGTTCTTGAGCTTCTCCACGTCGAACATGTACAGATCGTACGAGGGCCGGAAGAGGAACATTCGCTGCCCCTGGACGAGATAGTAGTAGTACTTCTCCGTCGCCTGAACATTGTGCATTGCGAGGCCGCCCGTCTTCGGAATGCGTCTGATGCGGCTCTCGATATTCGTGAAGTCGATCTTCGTCTCGACCTTCTTCTTCTCTTCCTTGGCCTCCTCGCCCTTTTCCTTCTTCGCCTTCTCCTTGATGCTCGTGCTGTCCTCGGGGGGGGCACCGGTCTCTTCGTCATCCTTGAACTCGAAGGGGGCCTTGTCCTCCGGCAGGAGGCTCAGGCGCGCGAGCGCCCTCGCGCTGCCGCCGATACGGTTCGTGAGGAGAAGCAGGTACTTGCCGTCGGGGACGAAGACCGGCTCCGTGTCGTCCCCGAGGTCGGTCGTGATCTGATGATTCTCCGCCGTCTTTACGTTGTAGATGTAGATGTCCCGGTTCCGGTTGCGGTCCGGACGATCGTACGCGATCCAGGCGCCATCAGGAGACCACGAGTAGCTCGTGATGTCGCCATTCTCGCTCTTCGCGACGAGCTTGGGCGCGCCGCCGTCCTTGTCGAGAAGGTACAGAGCGTTCTCCTCGGTCGTGTAAAGCATCTTGTCGCTCAGGGGGGACCACACGATGAACGTCTTGAAATGCCCGTTCGAGGTGAGCCTCTTTTCTTTCTCTTTTCCCATCTGGTCGGCAAGGTAGATCTCGCAGTCGCCGCTCTTGTCGGAGACGTACGCGACCCACTTGCCGTCGGGAGACCACGAAGGACTCACGTCGCGTGCTCCCGATGACTCGGTGAGATTTCGCACGTCGCCATGCTCTGCGGGCCTCGTGTAGAGATCGCCGCGGGCCTCAAAGATGATTCGCTTCGCCGAAGGGGATACATCGAAGCTGTTGATGAACTCCCCGGGGTTGACGTAGCTGATCATGTTCTCACGCGCGTCGAGCGGAGCGTTAACGACCACCTCGCGGGTCTCGCCCTTCCCCGTGTCGAGGACGTAGAGGCGCGCGTCGCGCTCGAAGACGATTTTCGTCCCGTCCGAGCTCATCGACGGCCATGTGACGCCGTGCTTGTCGAAGCGCGTCACCTGCGTCGTCTGCCCTGAATCGAGGTCGTAATAGAAGATATTGTTGACGCCCCCCTCGCGGTCGGAGGCGAAGTAGATGCGGCTGCCCGCCCACATCGGCCAGGCGTCGTTCCCCTCCCACGTCGTGATCTGCTTGTAGGCGCCCGTCTTGAAATCGTAGATCCAGATGTCCTGGTTCATGCTCCCCTTGTACCGCTTCCACCACCAGAAGAGATTCGGATGGAGGTTGTACGCGATCTTCGTCCCGTCGGGGGAGTAGCAGGCGAAACTTCCCTTTCCGAGCTCGAGCTCGACGGGAAGCCCGCCTCCTGCGCTCACGCGGAAGAGCTTCGTGAAGAAGCGGGCAAAGGATTCCTGGGTCGAAGCGAACAGGACGTTTTTCCCATCGCGCGTCCAGCACACCGGATAGCCGCCCGCCGCGTTGTAGGTCAGAAGCGCGGGCTCTCCCGTTCCGTCGGCACGAATCGAGCAGATCGCATTCGACCGCTCGTTGAGATCGCCCGAGAAGGCTATCAGGGTTCCGTCGGGGGAGAATTTCGGATAATCCTCCCTGCCCGTATGCACGGTGAGGCGCCTGGCCTGGCCGCCCTCCTCGCCCACCATCCAGAGGTCTCCCGCCCACGCGAAGACGATCCGCCCGTTGTTGATGTCGGGTCGGCGCATGAGCCTGATCGGATCACTGCCGGGGCTCGAGATTGCCTCGTGCACCGCGGAGAGGAGGAACGTGCACGCGATCACGAGCACGAAGAGAACAGTCTTTCTCATCACGAACCTTTCTTTCGAATCTGCCACGAACTCCCGCCTATTAAGATATGTCGAGCTTGAAATCTACCAACCGGCGCACGAAATCACAAGAGCGAAGGGGGCATTGATGAGCCATTGTGGTGAAATGTCAAATATTCGCGCGCCTGTGAGCGTTAGCCGTTCCGTGCTGCGCGAGGAGGGGGCGGCTGCGCGGCCGCCCCCTCCCTGATGCCTGTTCCGTCTGCCGGAACTAGCGGATGACAACCATCTTCCGGGTCTCTTCTCCCTTGCTCGTCGTGAGCTTGTAGAAGTAGACGCCGGTCGCGAGCTTATCCGCCTTGAATCCGACCGTGTACGTGCCCGCCTTGAGATCCTTGTTCATGACCGTTGCGACGAGCCTGCCGGTCACGTCATAGACGTTGAGACCGACGTGGCCGTCGTTCGCGATCGCGAACTGAATCGTCGTGGACGGGTTGAACGGGTTCGGATAGTTCTGGTTGAGCACGAACGGCAGTGTCTTCGGCGTCTCGGTGCCGGTCACCGGCTGGTCCGTCCGCTTCAGGATTCTGCCGTACTCGGTGCCGACCCAGAGAATACCCGCGGCGCCCTGGTAGTAGACGCTCTTGACGTCGTACGTCGGAGCGATCAGGGTCACGGGGATCGACGTCCAAGACGTGCCGCCGTTGGTCGTGTAGTAGCACATCTGGTCGGGACCGGTGACCCAGAGCCGGTTCGGCGTGTCGTACGCGATCCTCCAGAGCTGGAGGGTGGCCAACCACGGAACGGTCTGCACCTGCCACGTATGCCCCGCGTCCGTCGTCTTGATGAGCGTTCCGTTCTCGCCGACCGCGTAGGCGGTCGTGGAGTTGATCATGACGACGTTATCGATGTCGATGGTCGTCGTCACGATGTTCGTCGTCCCGAGGGTCCAGTGGTATCCCCGGTCGCTCGTGTAGGCGACGTACCTGTCGTCGCCGGTCACGACGCCGATCGCCGGATTGTCCGGCGCGAAGGCGACACTGTTCCATTCGTTGTTCGTCCCGGCAAGCTGCGGAGTCCACACGGCGTTCAGGGTCGCGCCGCCGTCCGTCGTCCTCCAGATGTACTCCTTGCGGTGGTTCGCGCCGTCATCCCGGCAGCCGACCACGACGCCCGAATCCGGATCGAACCAGTGCATGCTGAAGTAGATCGAGAAGTTCGACGCCGAGTGGTCGATCTCGGTCCACGTCTTGCCCGCGTCAATGGATTTGCAGAAATAGCCGTTCTTGCCGGCGGCGTACATTACGTCATCATACTGGGTGCCCCACGTTCCACCGGTACCCGGCACCCAGGGGTTGACGACGTAATCGATATCCTGGATCTCCGCGCCCCAGTTATTGGGGGATATGACGCCCGGCTTCACGGCCCCGGTGCTCGCGTCGATCTGGAAGTACGCCGATCCGACGCCCGCCGCAAAGACCTTGTTGGCGCCAACGCCGTCCATATCGCAGAAGCCCTGCAGGAACGTCCCAGGGTTGAACGGATACGTCCACGTAGTGCCCCGATCGGTCGAAAGGGCGATAAGGCCCTGCTCGCCGACGGCAACGATCCTGTTGGTCCCCGGCACGGCGCCACAGCCTCTGATCGTGCCCCAGTAGAAGGCGGGCAGTCTCGTCCACGTTGAGAGGTCGGTCGAGTGAATCGTGATCCCGGCCGACGCCGCGCCGCCGCCCATGAGAACGACATCGCCGTCACCGAACTCCGCGAGGCCGTACCCATATGTATAGGTCGCCCACGGATAGCTCGTATTCGGGCAGTTGAAGTTTGCCCCCGAATTGGTCGACACGATGAGGATGGTCGGCTGCGGGCCGACCAGGGAGCCCCACCCTCCGGCGACCGCCGAGGTCGGGCCTGTCGCGCGGACGCACTCAATGTCCGTCCTCGTGTACGGATAGGGGCCGAGGTTCAGGACGGACTTCGTCCAGTTGATCCCGCCGTCCGTCGTGTACATGATCCCGTTACGATCGACCGAGGCGTACCCGAGGTTCGCGTCGTAGAACGAGATGTCCGTGCAGTAGTCGACCGACGGGTTCGTCACGGTGACGTTGGCCCAGGTCGTTCCGCCGTTTGTCGTCTTGTAGATCTCGCACTTGACGCTGGTGGCGCCGCCCGCGATCCACCCGTCCGACCCAACAAACCATACGGTCGCAAGGGATCTCGTCGTGATGACGCCGCTCTGCGCGTGAACCGACCAGTTTGTGCCGTCCGCCGTATAGATGATTGTCCCCGCATCGCCGACGGCAAAGCCGTGCGTGTCGTCCGTGAAGAACACCTTGTTGAGGGTGTTCGTCGTGGGCGACGTCTGCTGGGTCCACGTTGAGCCACCGTCGATCGTCTTGTAAATGATACCGCCGCTGCCAACGATGTATCCCACTGTAGAGCTCGGGAAGTGAACCGAGTAGAACGTGTAGCTCAAGTCTTGGTTATACGCAAATTGCCACTGCGCGAAGGCCGACGTTGTGAGAAGCAGCAGCATTGCGATACAACAGCCAGCGATTCTGAGTTTCATGTTGCACCTCCTCTGGCGCTGTATCTCAGAAGGCCGATTCCAGGGCTGCCGTGTGCCTGATCCCCCCAAAAGGCGCCCGGGAACCGGGAGAGCGCTGATTTAGTTTCTATTTCGAACTCGACCCACCACCTCCTTCATCATTCCGATCGTGTAAACCATAGAATACCGCTGAGATCTCTACGTTCCCTGTCGTCCTGCTCTCTCGTGTTCCTCGCATAGAGGAGCTGTGCTTCGACCTGCCACAGGTGCCAGCTATACGAGCCGCCCGCCGTGAAACGGTAGCGATCCATGTTCGAAGGGAGCTTGAGCCAGCGGTCGACGACATAATCCGTGACCTCAACCCCGCCGCGGAGCGAAAAAACGTTGTATGCGGTGTACTCGAGGCCCATGCGGCCGATATTCTGTGTGAATTTCCGGTGCTGGAAGAAATTCGCGCCGTAGTCATTCGCCTCGATGTCGTAGGCGTTCAGAACGTAGTCAGCCGACACGGCGAGGTCGAGCGACCTGATGACGTAGCTCGCTCCGGCCCCGAGAGAGCGCAACTTCTGAGGGTTGTCATACAGGAGCACGTTCGTGAAGCGGGGGCGCTTTGCCCAGCCGTCCTGGTTCATCGCGCGGCCGCTCAAGCCGACCGTGAGCGGCATGTCCTTCGGCGTGTACCGCGCGAGCATCTGTAGATCGATCGTTTCATCCTGCCAGAAACCCGCCTCTTCGGGATCGGTCGCGTTGTACATGACCTTGTTTTCGACAAGCCCGTACGTGAAAATCGTGCCGACGTTGATCCTGTCCGAACGATAGAAGTTCTGCAGGGCGAGCTCGCCCCCCCGGAGGAGCTCGCGAACCGAGTAGTCCTGGAACGAGCGGATCTCATAGATCGCGTCTCCCGAATAGCGGAATATCTGGTTGTCATAGCCCTCGTCCGTTTTGGCGAACTCGGTCCGGTTCTGGATACGAAGAGGGCGAGCCATGAAGCCGAGGGTCCAGTTGCGATTCGCCTCGACGATGAGCCCGACGTTCCCGTGGAAGTAATTGTGAATGATCTGCGGACGCGTGTACTTGTTCTTGAGACCCGTCGAGATGCTGTAATCAAATCCGGCTCCGAACAGCACCTTCGGCGCGAGGCGCAGCGAATAACTGACGCTCGACGCCGGGCCGTAGTAGAGAATGTCCCCCGTCGTTTTGTCGGTGAGATAGAACGGGTCGTTGTACTGGTCGAGCTCGAGGGAACGCACCTGCTCCCGCTGCCAGAACCGGTCGTAGTCGAACCGACCCCATACGGCCTGGTTATCGGTCAGACGTCTGCGTCCGGCAAAGCTGACGTAGCTGTCGTTCGCGAGCATCGGATCGAATGGGCGCTTGAGCGAGCCCGATTGTTCGTCGTAGCTGAGGATCATGCGGTTATACGCCGTGTCGAAATCGAACAACAGAAACGCCGGGTTCCCCCCGAAGTCGTACGGATTGAGCTGGTTGTCGGAGTCGACGAGACCGATCGAGCAGTTGCCCATCGTCGACGTGCGCAGTCCGTCTCCGAGTGCATTCGTCGCCCCAGCGAGCATCATCACCGTGCATACCGCGACCGCGAGACCGCAAACCCGCATTTCAGAAGACCTCCTCATCGAACTCCTTCTCACTCCCGTGTATGGCTGTAACCCGGCGTAGGCGTGATCCTCTCGAAATCGAATGAGCTGTTGTTCGTGTCGAGACCGGGCACCTTACGCTCTATCGACTTGGCGCTGTATCTCGTGATCCCGGTGCCGCCGGTCGCCGCATCCACGCGAGGCGAGAGGTACCGATGCGCCGGAGGATCGCCCGAATACTCGACGCCGTCGAGGATCGTGCTCAACGGGAAGGCCGTGTACTCCGAGCATATCATGCTCTGGCCCGACATGTAGCAGTGCTCCTGGAACGTATAGCTCTCCCCCGTCGTGAGCCACACCGATGAGTGCCCTATATTCATGGTGAAATCCTGCGTGTAGATCGAGACCGGCGTGAGGTTCGGGACCGCGGGATTGTCATAGTCGCTGCCCAAGGCGTTGAAGAACTCCCAATCCGCGTTGTCGAGATCGACGCAGAGGCTCCCGTAGTTGTGGTGGTTAATGGCATCGCTCGCGATAACGAGATACTGCTTTGGCTGTATGGGGCACTCATGCGTGACGCCGCGTGTGCCTGGAAACGCGAACACGTAGTATCCAAGCGCGACGTCCGATGTCAGGGGATCCCAGTCGAAGATGCCGTCGGCCTGGGTGCCCCTGACGACGAAGTATCCGTCGAGGTAGAGCGTTTCGTCGGTCGTGTTGTAGAGCTCGACGAACTGGTCGTAGAAGTAGAACGCCGAGGCGTTGCAGCCGGCGAAATAGACCTCGTTGATAACGATCGGGGATGACGACATGAAGGACATGTAGATCGTGTCCGCCTTCTCCACCGCGTTTACGAGCTGCTCCTCCTTCTGCCCGATGAGAAGCACCATGCTCACGTCATCCTTCCTGGTCGCCTGCACGTTATAGTGCCCGGCCGGCAAGTTCTTCAGCACGAGATGTCCCTCCGCGTCGGTCCTGAACGTCTCCTTGTAATCGGACGTCGTGCTCGACACCTCGACCTGCGCGCCCGCAACGATCGTATCCTGCCCGTACACGCCGCTCGTGTCGAAGGCGGTCAGCACGAGCTCGTTCCGCCCATCCGGGTGGTCGGGCCTCTCGAGGCCGCACGAGATCGCCGCGGCGCAAACCGCCGAGACCGTGATGCACACAAAGGCTCGCGTCATCCTGCACGCCTCCACCCTAGTGCCCGTGAAAGAAGCCGGGCGTCGGGTGAACCAGGTTGAGAAAATCGAACGTCGAATCATTCGTATCGAGCCCGAGCTCTCGGCGCTCCGTCGAATAACCGCTGTACCGCAGGACGCCGATACCGGCGTATCCAGCGTCGACTCGCACCGTCAATTCCTTTGTCGACGAGGGGTTCGAGCTGTACTCGACTCCATCGATGACGTTCTTGATCGGAATCCGCGTGTAATTGTCCGCATCGATCGTCCATTCTTCGCCCGTCGCGATGAAGACGTGGTTATGAGTCAGGTTTATAAGAAAGTCCGTCGTCCTCCCCGTAATGCTGTTGATATTCGGAACAGCCAGGTTGTCATAGTCGTTCCCGAGGGCGTTGAACATCTCCCAGTCCGCGTTCGAGAGATCCACGGCGTTCGCGCAGTACGCTTTGTGGTTTACAGCATCCGCCGCGAGCACCATGAACTGCTTCGGGCGTATCGGATACTCGCGTCCCGTGACCGGTGTCCCGGGGAACTGGAAGGCATAGACGGCGCGCACGTAGTCTTTCTGCTCCATCTCGGGATCGATGACGCCGAGCCCTCTCGTGACGATGTCCCCATCGAGGTACATCGTGTCGGCTGAGGCGTTGTAGATCTCGACGAACTGATCGTAGAAATAGAACGACGAGGCACATGACCCGCAATAGTAGAGCTCGTTGATCATGAGCTGGCTCGACGAAATGGGCTTGACGAGAAGCGTGTCGCTCAGGCTCTCCTTCCCCTGGACGAGGAGCGCGAAGGAGCCCGTGAACGTCTTTCTGGCTGAGCCCAGATAGATCTCGCGCCTCGCGATTACCGAATAGCGCCCCGTCGGGAGATGATCGAAGCTCGCGATTCCAGCCTCGTTGGTCGTCGCCGTGGCGGTGTAGACGTTCGTCCGTGAGTCGATACTGACCTCGGTAGAGTCGAGATAGAACGGAACGCCGGCCACGCTTCCCGGCAGGAGCCCCGAAGTATCCGCCACGGTTATAGTGAACTCCCCCTGCCCGTCAGGCATGCCGGGCATGTCGAGACCGCAGCTCGAGAAAAGGGCCAGCGCGGCGATGGCGATGAATACTCCCCTTCTCATTTCGAGGCCCCTTCCTCCGGCGTGCGCTTCCACAGACCGTCCAAAATCGTGCTGAACTCTACTCCGTAGAAGATGTAGGGGTTGCGCTGCTGCCAAATGCCCTGCCAGTCCTCATAGTAGGACGGATCATCCGGCACGTTCTGCACGAAGAGCGAAATCTCGGCGCCCCTTCCAATCGATTTCGAAACGTTGATATTAAAGAGTACGCGATTGTCCGGCGTCGTGTGCACGTCGAGGTCCTTCGCGGTGTAGCTGTGCGTGAGCCCGAGCGCATTCGATTCCTCGGGCGTTATCTTGACGGTCTTCCCTTCGACGGGATCAAAGTACCCCGTCGCGTAGAAGGGATTCACGTAGTCTTGCCGCGCGTTGAAGAGCGTCTGCTGGACGTAAAAGGTGACCCACATGCCGAGCCTCTGCAGGAACCAGTCGGCGCTGTAGTCGATGATCATCTTTCTCCCCCAACCTTCGCTCCAATAGTAGAACGGATAGATCGTCCGCCCCAGCTTCTGATTCAACTTCGGCGTGCTCATGAAATCGCCCGACGCACCCGACGTGGTCTTGACGAACGAAGTCGAGACACGGAAGGAGGTGGAGAGCCTCGGAATGCGCTTCGTGATAATCTGCGTTTCGAGACCGTAGCTCCTGGACCTCCCGACGTCCTTATAGTATGCATCGCCCGACGTAAGGTCGGTGTAGATCGTGTCGAGCACGGTTCTGCCCGCCGTGCTCGGCCACTCGGTCCAGTTGTATCGATAGAGCGTGATCGGCGCCGTGAGGTAGCGGTTGATATGGCTCGCTCTCGTATGGTACCCGGTCACGACGATCCCGACCGGGCCCACCTTCTGATCGAACGAGAGCTCGGTCTTCTCCTCCTGGTAGCCTTTGATATTCCGGTTGTTGTAATTGAACACGTACGTCGAGATGAGCGGCACGGAATCGGGAGGGGAAACGTTCGACTCGACGAGGTCGATGTACTGGGGTCCCTGATAGATCTCATACAGGGACGGCATCTTCGAGCTCTTTCCCCAGCTGAATCGGACCTGGCTCCCCCCGTACGGCTCGTATTTCAGACGGACCCTCGGATTCAGATACGTTCCGTTCTTCGACTCGACGACCCCTTTGTCGTTGAACAGGCCGTCGAGATGGAGCTTGTACGGCGTGTACATCTCGTAGCGAAACCCGAGGCCCACGTTGTACGGCCGCATGAAGAGAAGGCCGTTGAGGTTGTCCTCGACGAAGAGGCTCGCGGTCTGAAGCGCGGGAGAAGCATCGAACGGGAGCGGGCGCTGTCCGAGATTGCCGTTCGGGGGCTCGAGCGCGTTGAAGATTCGTCCCTGGCCCACGTTGTTGTCGAAACTGTACTCCCCGCCGGCGAGGATTGAGTGATTGAAGTGCAGGAGCCCGAAATCATACAGGAGCTTGAGCTTCGCCGCGGCGTTCCACTCCTTCCCCCTGGTCCAAACCTTCGAGACGTACGCGCCCGCCTCATAATCCCCCACGCGCGTTCCCGGCGTCGTCGCATCGGTGAGAACGCGGACGTCGGCGCCGGTGAGGGCCTGGGCGTAGTCGTCGCGCTTCGTATAGTTGACGTTCCCGGTCCAATCGAGACTGAGCCCCTTGTGGGGCTTGTACTGGAGGGAATTTCCGTAGATGAGAGTCTTGTCCTTGTTCGACTGCTTCCGCGCGAGCGGGTCGGCGTTCTTCGGATTGAACTCGTCGAGCACGCCCGTGTAGAAGAACTTGTTGAGAACGGAGACCTTCTTGTCCATGAGCTTGCTGTCGAAGGTGAGCTGGGCGTTGTAGCGGGAGTACTCGTCGCCGTCGAGCCGGATGTTCCGTTCGCTGTATGCGTAGTTCGCGTTGTAGGAGATGCCGGTGCCCTTCATATCCACGCCGCCGTTGAGGTTCGCCTCTTTCGTGTCGGGATTCGATTTCAGCTTGAGCCTTGTAGGCTGCTCTCCGATCTTCGTCTGCACCTTGACGAGACCGGCCGTGAGATCGCCGTACTGGACCGAGGGGACCCCCGTCACGACCTCGACGCTCTGTATGTTGTCGGCGGGAATGCCCCTGAGATCGATGCCGGTATTCGCGTAGGTGTTCACTCCCGCGTACTGCGTGCCCGTGCCATTCTGCATGTTGGCATTGTTCGATATCGTGATGTCGTCGATGATGATCTTCGTCCCGAAGCGTCCCGCATTCTGCGCGACACTGTTGTCGGCGCCGATCAGGATCCCCGCCCCTCTGACTTCGAGCTGCGTCAGCTTCGAGAGACCCGGGTTCTTCGATCGCTCGACCCCCGGCACCATATCCATGATGTCCCCGAGGTTCGTCGAGAGGTAGTGCTCGATCTCGGCGCTCGAGATCTCGTGCGTCGTCTCGATCTTCTCGGGGAGAATGTTCTTCTTGTCGACGACCGTGATGCCGCCGATCGCGAAGAAGAACTGCTGCGCCGGGTCCCCCGGGACGAGCTCGCACCGGTAGGTCGTGATCTTCGCCGGCTCGATCTCGACGTCCTGGTAGCAGGTGTTGTAGTACTCATCCTTGAGAATAGATAGCCCATATTTCCCGGCGGGAAGCTCGATCTGGAATACGCCGTTCTTGTCGGCCGTGACGGTCTTCGTCGTTCCCTGTATCGCGATAACGGCCTGCGGAACAGGTTTGCCGGTCTGATAATCGTAGACTCTGCCTTTCAGGATGCCATCACTATCCGCGAAGGCGGCACCGAATGACAGGACGACGATCAGGACGAAAAAAATGCATCCCTTGCCTGCAAGAGATGCAATCCGGGTGCTCAACATTCCGGCCTTGGGACAAGAATTCTCTCGCATTCCCCCCCATCCGTTCTGTAAACAGTTTATGACGAGCGCAAACAATACATTCCTACCCGCATATTTTCTCATAAACTCACTCTTCCGTCAATAGGCTATTCTCTTTATTTATTTCGGGTTGTCTTGACCCCATCGATTCGGGACAAATAGGGTCATGCGCGAATTTCATGGCGACTTATGTGACGAGATCATTCAAGGCGCAATGCCTTCCGCTCTGGTGCGGCCCGTGCCCCGGGAGACGACCTAACAGCGTTAATTTATTTACGGTTGCCCAAGCGTGCAACCTTGATATAATGCCCTCCGTACAAAAGGCATACGAACGTACTCGAGCACTCACAGAGGAGGCCCCGGTGAAAAAGGCCCGTTTTCTCATTCTCGCACTCGCCATAGCGCTCTCTCTCGCGTCGAACCCATCATTCGCCCGTCCGCCAGCGAGCACGGCGATCGATTCGCTGGCACCCATCGGGGCGCCGCTCCGCAGCGAGCTCGCCGCGAACCGTTTCGTCGCGGACGTCGACGACGCGGCGGCGCTCTTCGTGAATCCCGCGGGGCTCGCGATGAGACGATCCCCGACGAGTCTCGTCCAGGGAACGTACTGGTACGACCGACTCTCCGAGCTCACGTTCGGCGTCGGGGGCCAGGGTATCGGTGCCGGCTTCATATATACCGACGACGGGGTCTTCACGTCCCGGAACTACGTGCTCGGCTTGGGTGCAAGAGTCTCCAACGCCGTGAGCATCGGCTCCACGTTCATATGGCATCACACAGATCTTCCGTACGCCAACAGGTCCCCTTTCACGGTGGACCTCGGCTTCATGGTGAGGCCGATCAGCGCGCTCTCGATCGGAGGCGTCTGGAAGAACGCGAACGAGCCGAGATTCTCCGGGGGCGCCGCGATCGATCCGTTCGGGAGCTCCATGACGAGGTTGAGAAATTCCTTTCTCGGAGGCGTCTCGATCCGGCCGCTCGGCGAGCGGCTCACGCTCTCCGCTCAGGCCGAGGTTGCCCGCGAGAGAAGGCCCGGCTGGCTGTTCGGCGGACGGGTCACGCTTGTGCCCGGCGTCGAGCTCTTCGGCTCCTACATGAAGGACCTGGCCTGGCGCGGGAGCGATCCCTATCAGGAATTCACCGGCGGCCTGAGCGTCTGGTTCGGTTCGGCCCGCGTCGGGGCCCAGAGCCGCTCGCGCGTCGACGGCAACGTCGACTACAGCAGAAACAGCATCTATCTCGAGAGAACGGACGCCTACGTGAGGCGGGCCGTCGCCCATAGGCCGCGCTATGCCGAGGTCTCGATCGGCGGAAACTATCTCGACGAGGGAGGCGGCTTTTCCCTCATGGGAAGCTCAAAGGATCTTCACCCGCTGCTCCGGGAGCTCGCGAGCGTCCGCGGCGACGCCGACGTCAAGGGGCTCCTGCTCAAGATCGCACCGGTGAACGGCGCCTTCATCGGACCGGTGAGCGGAAACGTCTATGAGATTCGCGAGGCCGTGCTCAAGGTGAAAGAGTCCGGCAAGCCGATCGTCGCCTACCTGGGCGACGGAGGCTCCTCGACCGAGCTCTACCTCGCCTCCGCCGCGGACCGGATCGTCACCCCGCGGGTCGCCACGGTCGGCATGCTCGGCGTCTCGCTCGAGATCAACCGCATGAAGCGCCTCTTCGAGAAGCTCGGCGTCGACTTCGACCACTATACGGCGGGCGACTACAAGTCTTCGTTCCACACGATCTACACCGATACGACGACCGCCGTGCAGGCCGAGGAGATCCAGGGCCTCGTCGAGGAGAGCTACCGTCTCCTCGTCGACGGTATCGCGACGGGGCGCGGCATTCCGGCCGAGCACATGAAGGAGCTCGCGGATGGCCGCGTCTTCGGCCCCGACGAGCTCATCAAGGAGCATCTCGTCGACGCTATCGGATGGGAAAAGGACGCCAAGTCCGAGCTCGGCAAGCTCGCCGGCGCCCCGAAGCCCGACAAGCTCGCGACCGAAGCGATCGCGGGACGCACCTACTGGACCGAGCGCTGGTCGGAGCCGCCCGTCGTAGCGATCGTCGGCGCGTACGGGAGCATCGAGTCCGGCAAGAGCGGGAAGGGCCTCGCGCAGGGCAGCCGCACGATGGGCTCGGAGACGGTCGTGAAGCAGCTCAAGACCGCCTCGCGCTACCCGGGCGTCAGGGCGATCGTTTTCCGCGTCGACAGCGGCGGCGGCTCGGCGCTCGCGAGCGACCAGATTCTCGAGGAGATCCACCGGATTCAGACAGAAGTCAAGATCCCGGTCATCGTCTCGATGGGTAACGTCGCGGCCTCGGGCGGCTACTGGATCTCGATGTACGGAGACCGCATATTCGCGGACCCCTTCACGATCACGGGGAGCATCGGGGTCGTCTGGTTCAAACCGGTGCTCGAGCGCCTCTACGGGAAGATCGGGATGTCAAACGAGGTGTTCAAGGAAGGGGAGCACGTCGACGCGCTCTCGACGGCCCGGCACATGACCGACGAGGAGACGAAGATGCTCGGAAACTACATCGATCAAATGTACGGAATCTTCGTCGACAAGGTCGCCGAGGGGCGTAAGCTCGATCCGGCGCGCGTCCGAGAGATCGGCGGCGGGCGCGTCTATTTCGGCACCCAGGCTCTCGGAATAAAGCTCGTCGATGAGCTCGGCGGACTGAGCGACGCCGTCCGGTACGCGGCATCGAGGGCCGGAATCGAAAAGGACTATCGCACGATCTACGTCAAGGCGTTCCCGGGATTCTTCGAGAGCCTCAGCCTCGACGCGAGCCCCGTCGGCGTCGCGAGAACGCTCGCACGGCTTCTACGGGGCAAGGACGCGGGGAGCTTCGACGAAACGGTTCGGGTCTTCTAGCTAGCGCATGACCTTCTCGACGAGCTTGAGCAGGTTCGCGCCGAGTATTTTCTTGATGTCCTTGTCGGAGTAACCGCGCCTGCGGAGCTCCTCCGTGATCGCCGGGAGCTTCGAGACGTCCTCGAGGCCGACGGGGGTCGAGTTGATCCCGTCGAAGTCGGAGCCGAATCCGACGTGATCGATGCCCGCGACCTTGACCGCGTGGTCGATGTGGTCGATGAGCCGCGAGAGCGCGACGGGCTCTATCTCCGCGGCCCTTTTCTCGAATTCCGGCTGCAGCGCCTCCCACGCCTTCCCGGCGTCCCCCCCGTACTGGGGGGCGATCTCGTTCGCCTTCTTCCGGTATTCGGCCCAGAGCACCGTTATCTTCGCGTGGTAGTCGGCGTCGAGAAATCCCGAGAAGAAATTGACGCAGACGACGCCGCCGTTCTTCTTCACCGCGCGCAGCACGTCGTCGCTCACGTTGCGCGGAATATCGACGAGGGCGCGCATGCACGAGTGCGAGATGAGGACGGGGCTCTTCGTCGTCTCGAGAACGTCGAAGAAGGTCTTCTCCGAGACGTGGGCGCAGTCGATGATCATCCCGAGACTGTCCATCTCCCGAACGACCGAGCGCCCGAACTCGCTGAGCCCTCCCCACATCGCCGTGTCGTCGGCCGAGTCCGCCCATTTGTTCGTATTCATCCAGGTGAGCGTCATGCACCGAACGCCGCGCGAGTAGTAGTCACGGAGCGTGTCGAGGCTCTCGCCGATGAGATGTCCGCCCTCGATTCCGATGACCCCGGCGAGCTTGCCATCCTTGATGATGCGCCTCACGTCGGAGCCTTTGAGGGCGAGCTCGAGCTCGTTCGGGTGTCTGCGCGCTTGGCTCTGGAGAGCGTCGATCATCGCGTGCGCGCGTTCCGTCGCGGCCGCCTCCGGCATCTGCGGACTCACCCAGACGGCGAAGATCTGCGCGTCGAGCCCACCCTCCCGCGCCCGCGGAAGGTCGATGTGCCCGTCCGTATGACGCTCGGCGAGATCGATCGGATGATCGCCCACGAGCCTCATTGCCGTGTCGCAGTGCGCGTCGAAAACGATCGCCTCACGGTGAAGCTTCATGATTTCCTCCGGGATATTCGTGCCCGCAACGGTGAACGATACGGAAAATGCGAGAATGAACGCGACGAGAAACGCGGCATATCGACTCATCGGCTGCTCCTCGGGTTCGAGTCTGCGCGGTCCGCGCGAACGGAATCGTCCGGGAGATGATAGAGCAGCGTCCGTGGCATTTAAAGAGGATAATTCAGGAAGCGCGGGCTCGCGCCTAGTGGACGATCTTCGCGCCGGTCGCCGCGTCGCCGTAGACGTAGAGCGCGTACGGCAGGAGGCTCTTGTTGCTCTTGATGGCGTATTCGTCGGGCCCCGGCCCGTTGAAACGGATGTCGGGGCTGTTGCTCACGAAGAAGTTCCATTCGGCGCCGCCCCCGCCGGCCGTACAATACGAGAAATCATCGACGACGCGGCCGTTGTAGAACTGGAGCCATATCGGGTTCAGTGTGGCGGGGAACTTGTTTTCCATTGCGAAGTACGACGTCAGCGCTACCTGCACGTTCTTGATGTTCTGTACGACGACCGCCACCTCGGCGGCTTTCTTCGATTTAAAGTAGTTCGACATGACGATCGTCGAGAGGAGCCCGATGATCTCTATCACGATACAAAGCTCGAGAAGTGTGAATCCCACGATTCCAACGCGGCGAATCCATGACGCTCCATGCGCAACGCGGCTCGATGGGCTTGCAAGAAAGCTGCGGATGCCTCGCATTGTGCATTCCTCCCTGTGAGAAGAATCGCCTTCGATCACTCACAAATACGCCACCTAAGGAGAAAGCAAGAAGCATGACAAAAACAAAGCGGCCCTCGCCAGGTTGCGGGGGCCGCATAAGATTTTCAAAATCAATCAATTAGAGCTGATCCTCTGACTAGACCGCCTCCACCCTCTTGACCTCGGGCACCTTCTCCTTGAGCACCCTCTCGATCCCGAACGCGAGGGTCATCTGGGACATCGGACAGCCGGCGCATGAGCCTTTGAGCTTGAGCTTCACGACGCCATCAACCACGTCGACGAGCTCGACGTCGCCGCCGTCAGCCTGGAGGCTCGGGCGAATCTGCTTCAGGATCTCTTCCACTTTCTCTCTCATCGAGTATCACCTCCACGCTCGAACATGCTGAAGATAGCAGGTCGTCCGGGCTAATCCAAGCCAAATCGGGCGGGGCGGACCTTCCCCTTCCCGGTCCTCTTTTCTTATCGCACTGTCTGACAATGAAATACAGGGGCCGACCCGGTCACTCGTACATAACCAATTGACAAATATGGACTTGTTTGCTACAATTTGCCTGCACTTCTGGGACGCTCGATTTGCGGATGCTGCGTCTCCCCGTTTCGGGAAAACGGGGAGAACTGCCGTATAATAAAGATAGAATGATCATGCAACGTCCTCGCGGGACGTGGAGAACCATACAGGAACCTTCTTGACGATGGGGGGAATGTCATGAGAAGGCTTTCTTGTCTCGTGCTCGGTCTCTGCCTCGCGGCAATGTCTGTGGGCCCGGTAATGGCGCGCGACGCCACGCCGGGCCTTCGTGTTATGAAGGTATGGTCGAGCGAGGAGTACTCCAACCTCCTCGATCCGGGCCTGCGCGGCCTCTACAAAGAGGCCGCCGTCGACACCTACTGCATCGTCTGGTACGGCTTCGAGCTGTACGACTGGCAGGGCTGGACCCGTCTCGACGAGACCGCCCAACCGGGCGATTTCTTCCATGTCGACGACTTCGTTGGGCTCGGCGGCGGCTCCTATGGGCGTCTCGTGGCGATCGAAGGGACCAAATCCATGTGGTGCGGCGTCCGGGCCGCAACTCCGGGCGATCCGTACCTGTGCTCGTGGCGGAGGGCTCCCGGCTACGGAAACGGCTGGGATCAGCGTCTCACGACTGCCGCCTTCAGCTTCAGCGGAGCGATCAGCTTTTCCTACCATATCGTATGGGACTCCGAACCCGAGTATGACTTCACGTTCGTCGAATACGATGCGGGAGGCCGGAACTGGCAGTCTATCGCTTCGTATGACGGCCAGGGGAGCAAGGTGGAATCGCACTTCCTTCCATTGAGCCTGGCTCAAACGAAGCTTCGCTTCCGGTTCGCCGCGGATGGCGCGTGGAGCGACCAGGACGGTCTGTGGAACACGGACGGCGGGTGCATCGTCGACAGCATCCGGCTCGCCGATTCCGGCGGCCTCGACGACTTCGAAAATTTCGAGAGCGCTGAAATTGGCGCGCATGGCGCCGGGATCTGGATGAGCGAGCCGAAACCCGGTTTCGGCATGTACTCCGGTCTCCGGAACAATCTCACGGACAAGGACCCCTGCGGCGAGAACTTCGGCACGCAGGTCGTCTTCTTCATCGGCTCGCCCTACCCGAGCTCGAGCTACCCCGGGCTCTATGATACGCCGTTCTGCACCGGACCAGGCGGCATCGAAGCGCCGTGTCAGAGCGAGTTTATCCGGTCTCCAAGGCTCGACATGACGAGGTATTCGACCGGATGCAACGAGCTCCAGGACGGCGAAATTCCGCCGGGTGACCTGCCGCTCCTCGGCGGCTGCTTCTTCACGTTCACTATCTACCGGGACCTCCCCCTCCCGAATCTCGTGTTCTACGATTGGAACGTGCGAAACATAGTATCGGGGGGCTGCCCGGGACAGTGGCTGGACAGGAGCTTCTGCTACTACGGCCCCGAAAAGGACTTCATCCAGCAGGTCGAGGACATCAGCGATCTCGTGACCGGCGATACGCTTCAGATCATGCTCTCCGCCTTTGATATGTGCGACATCTGGTACCTCGTGAACGGCAACTGCGCCCAGCATACGCCATCCCCCTGGTTCGACAACGTGCGCCTGTACCGGTACAAAACGTCCGGGCCCCAATGGCACGCGCGCGACGTCGACCTGTTCCAGGACAACTTCCCCGGGGACGAGTTCAACATAGAGAGCTACGTACGGGCCGACGCGGCGAACGATCTCAACTGGAGCGGCCCTGTCATCCGGCCGGGGGATTCGATCACGATCAATTGCACGTCGCCTCTCGGCGGGGACATCGCCGCCGATCCGGGCGGCGGTCCGGCTGTGTATCTCCACGTGAAGTGCACGTATATCGGTCCGGCTCCGGCGAAACCGAACCTCTACGGACCGCCGCTCGCGGGGAACACCGTGCACGGCACGGCCCCGCCGGTCACCGTGAACTATAGATACATCAGCGATGACGGTGTCTGGACGATCATCCAGTGCGACACGGCGAGGACGAGCGCCGGCTATGTGACGGAAAGGTACTGCGTGGATCTCAATGACCAGCTCTTCACGAGAGGCTACGAGATCGAGTACTACTTCACCGCGGTCGACAATATGGGCGAGGAATCGGCGCTACCCCGCTATGCGCGGCTGGGTCCGCCGTACTTCGAGTTCACGTGCCTTCCGACGAAAAACTCGGACGTCCTCTTCGTCGACGACTGCACCGGACGCGGCTCGTTCGAGGGCTCGGTCGAGGATTACTGGATCTCGGCGATCACCGCCACGCTCCCCCCTCCCAACAACAAGGTGGACAGGTACGACGTGAACGCCCCGACATCCGGCATTTCGAACGGCCCGGGGAGCCGCGCGAAGAACAGGCAGCTCACGGATCAGTACTACAACATCGTCTGGGATAGTGGCGACCTCAGTACGATCACGATCTCCGACGGGACGTCGAAGAGCGACAGGTCAAACGACGCCCAAATGCTCATCGACTGGATGGACCTCAGCGAGCACTCGTGCAATCTATGGATTTGCGGCGACGGTGTCGCCAAGGATCTGACCGCCGACGCATCGACGAGCGCGCTTACCCTCATGCACACCAAGTGCGGCGTTACGCTCATTCATGACAGCTACTTCGATCTGACCGGCGGACGCCCGGGTGGCGGGGTTATCAATCCGTTCATTACGGGAGACACCGATGTGAGCAGCGAGAAGATCTTCGTGCACGGCGGCGTGCCCGACCAGTTCTACGTTTTCGGCGGCTGCCCGGTCATCAACAAGTTTGATGTGCTCGACAAGACGGCGAACGGCGCATGGGCACTCGACTACCCGCTGTACAACGGCACGAAGTACTATGCGGGCATCTCGAGCAAATGGCAGAACGGTGCCGGCGCCGACATCAGAACGATGTGGTTCGGCTTCAGCTTCCAGTACGTCCGCGATGACCTTGGTGCCGCACCAATCGACCGTTTTCATATCGCTTGGGACGTCTTCCAGTTCTTCCAGAACAACGTGAAGGCCGACATCACGCCGGTCGAACCGCCGAGGTCCTACAAGCTCGCCCAAAACTCCCCGAACCCCTTCAACCCGTCGACGACGATTCGTTACGACATGAAGGAAAAGGGGCTCGTGCGGATCAAGATCTACAACGTCGCGGGCGCCCTCGTGCGCACACTCGTGGACGGCGTCAGGGATGCCGGGGCCCAATCCGTCCCGTGGGACGGGAGGAACAACACCGGCTCCGCGGTGGCGAGCGGGATCTATTTCTACAAGATGGAGGCGAAGGGATTCGCGGAAACCAGAAAGATGGTGCTCCTGCGATAGTGCGATTCCAGGAGGAAATTCTGGTAATCTGCCGTCTTGAGGTAACAGGGAGAAGGTAGATCGGAGGTTTTCCTGGTGATGGGGGTCAATCAGATGAGAAAACTCTGCCTCGTCCTAATCTGTGTGTGCGTCGCGCTTCTTCTCGCCGATTCCGCCGCGGCCCGGGATCGCGTCGCGCGGGGTTTGAGGCCGGAGCAGCCCTGGACGGCCGAGGCGAGCGAGCGCATCGATCCCGGCCTGCGCGGGCTCTACGATGAAGCTGCGGTCGATACCTACTGCATCGTCTGGTACGATTTCGAATCGCTGAACTGGCAGGCCTGGTCGCGGCTCGATCTCACGGCCCAGAGAGACACCTTCTTCCGCGTCGATGATTTCGCGGGGCTCGGAGGCGGCGATTTCGGGAGGCTCCATCCGCTCGAGGGGGCGCGCTCCATGTGGTGCGGCTCGAGACAGAATCCGGCCGACCCCTACCTCTGTTCGTGGATGAAGGCTCCAGGATACGGCAACAGATGGGACCAGTCGCTCACGACCGAATCGCTGTCCTTGGTCGGCTCGGTCACCATATCGTACAAGATTCGCTGGGACTGCGAGCAGGACTACGACTTCGTCAAGGTCGAGTATGACGCCGGAGGCGGCGATTGGCGGTCCCTCGCCTCGCACACCGGGCACGGCTATAGCGTCGCCTCGGAAGTGCTCTACCTGACTCAGCCCGCGACGAAGCTGCGCTTTCATTTCGCCTCGGATGACGCGTACAGCGATGAGGACGGCCTCTTGAACACGGATGGCGCCTGCATCGTCGACAGCGTTCGCGTGAGCGACCTCGGGGGCTTTTCCAATTACGAGAATTTCGAGGGAGCCGCGGCCGGCGACCGCTCGGCCGGCATCTGGCACGGAAAGGCCGGAACGGCATTCGGCATGTACTCCGGCCTGAAAGCCGGCATGTCCATCGGCGACCGCGATCCGTGCAACATGAACTTCTCGACGCAAATCGTGTTCTTCATCGGCTCGCCGCATCCGAGCACGTCCTACCCGGGGCTCTACGACACGCCGTTTTGCACGGGGTACGGCGGCCACGCGGCGCCATGCCAAAATGAGCTCGTCTACTCGCCGATCATCGACCTCACGAAATACTCGACCGCGCACAACGGCGTCCAGGATGCCTCGATTCCGCCGGGCGACCTCCCGCTCCTCGGCGGGTGCCAGCTGCGGTACACGGAGTACGACGACAACCCGCTCGGGAACCTGGTCCTGTCGCAGTGGAAGATCCGCAATATCGGTGAAACGGGGTGCCCCGGCCAGTGGGTCGACTTCAACTTCATCTATTGGTACGGGAGTCCAGGATACAACTTCTTCAGTGAGAACATCGGGAGCCTCATCACGGAGAGCGAGATTCAGGTTGCTGTCGGCCTCTTCGACATGTGCGACGTCTGGTACCTCGTGAACGGCGACTGCGCCAAGCACACCCCGGCACCGTGGTTCGACAACGTTCGCCTCTACCGCTGGAAGGCCGACGGTCCGCAGTGGAGCTACCGCGAGCTGGACCTCTTCCAGGACAACTTCCCCGAGAATGAGTTCTACCTCGAGAGCTACGTCCGCGCGGACGCGGCGAACGATGTCAATACGAACGACAACCCCGTCATCCGGCCGGGAGATTCCATCGTCGTTGATTGCTCCTCCACGCTCGGCGGCGGCATCGCCGCCGATCCGGCCGGCGGACCCGCGGTCTACATGCACGTGAAGTGCGCGTACATCGGCCCCGCCCCGACGAAGCCGAATCTCCACGGCGCCTCCCTCCAGGGAACCTACGGAAGGTACAAGAGCGATAACGGAGTCTGGACGATCATCCAGGGAGATACGGCAAGAGCGGCGGGGCATGTCACCGCGAACAAGTACATGTTCGATCTCAACGACTCCCTCTTCACGAGGGGGTACGAGATCGACTATTACTTCACCGCGCTCAGCAACATCGGCGCCGAGTCGGCGCTCCCGAGATGGGCTCGCTCGTACGGCCCCTATTTTGAGTTCACGTGTCTTCCGACGGAGAACAGTCACGTGCTCTTCGTCGACGACTTCTCGGGACGCGGATCGTTCGTAGGAACCACCGAGAATTACTGGATCCCGACGTTCTGGGCCGCGCTTTCCGCGCCCGACAACCACGTGGACAAGTACGACGTGAA
>Ga0326726_10001266_pt1 | contig 23449 bp, 21 predicted proteins | sample MHFenrmetagenome_2_FD_207603 | JGI IMG/M metagenome (GOLD analysis project Ga0326726, IMG submission 207603) | Lab enriched peat soil microbial communities from Michigan Hollow, Ithaca, NY, United States - MHF15MN | ecosystem: Environmental > Terrestrial > Soil > Wetlands > Peat | place: USA... | reverse complement strand
CGGCGCGAGCCCGGGGCAACGAGGGCCTGATGATCAAAGACCCCGAATCGGCCTACACTCCCGGGCGGCGCGGGAAATCGTGGCTGAAGCTCAAACGCGAATTGGCCACGCTCGACGTCGTGGTCACTGCGGTCGAGTACGGCCACGGCAAGCGCATCGGAGTGTTAAGCGATTACACTTTTGCCGTTCGCGACGGAGAAAAGCTGGTAGACATCGGCAAAGCCTATTCCGGGCTGACTGACGCCGAGATCGCCGAGATGACCAGGTGGTTCCTGGAGCACACTATCGAGGATCAGGGTTTTCGGCTGGTCGTCGAACCAAAGATCGTTTTGGAAGTGGCGTTCAACAACATGATGCAGTCCGACCGCCATGAGAGCGGGTATGCACTGCGCTTCCCGCGGATCGTGCGCTTGCGGCCGGACAAGCCGCCGGAAGAGGCAGACACGATTGCACGCGCCGCGGAAATCTACCAGAAGCAAAAGAACTGACGGGACTGCTCGCTTCCAATGGCGCTCACCCCACCGTTACGAAACATCGCCGACCCGCTGGACTCTTGCACTGCCCCCAGACTTCGATTGCATAAACGGCAAGTGCCAGAGCGCCCTGGCGCTTGCCGTTACCGCTGCTCCGGGTGTTCCAACCCACCTAGTTGCTTCCCGATGGAGACATTACGCCGCGGTCCGTTGCCTTGGCCGTGCGAGTCTCGACCCGGGCCGGGGCCAGAGTGTACACCCCAAGCTCAGTCGCCACTTCAGTCAGGTAGTACACATCGCCCACTCGGGTCAGCTTTACTTCAGGCTGCCTCGACGAGAGCGCGTCGTGCGCGGTTGGAATGAGGAATGCCGATCCGCCCGATTCCTGGTTGCGAAGAACCAGCGTCTGGGCCGTCCCCGGGAAGGATTGTAAGACCTTGTAGGTTCCGGCGGGAAACGCCTTGCCCCCTGCCGTGAAATCCTGCTTGATCTGCACTAAGACGTCACCGGTCTGCGCCTGAGCGCTTGCAGCCAGTGCGAACAGACCGGCGAACGTAACCAGCGCGCTGAACAAATACTTCTTCATGATTTCTCCTTTTGTCTGTGACCCTTGTTAGTTGCTGTTTCAATGTCGATCTTGGAGCGCTCCCGTTCCACGGTTTCAACCACAGCCATGGAAATCTGCCGTGAATCAGGCTCGATCCAAGGTGCCTGCTGCTGCCTGGTCCTTACTTCGACCGCGGTCTGTTCTTGAAGAATCTTCAGTGTGTTTGAAAGGTTTGATTCAGCGGAGGCAATGCAGGTGCGCGGATCTTGTCTCTTTATTGTAAAAAGATGTCTGTAACTTGTGAAGAAAAGTACGTGCGAAGAAGCACCGATCCGCGCTAGTGCCTGTGTTCCTTTGCGCTCGTCGACCCCGTCACCGGAATCACGCAACCATGCGCCACTTCGCAAACCACATTTTCAAACTGGATGGTGGTGTGGGCGATGTGAAACTCTTCGCGCAGGCGGTCTTTTACATCGCGCAGAATGCGCTCACTGACCGATGGTGGAATGTCAGCGATCGAAATGTGGCAGGAAAGCGCCCGCGTCTCCGAACCGATGCTCCAGACGTGCAGATCGTGGACATCGTTTACACCATCAATCTCCCTCATCGCCGCTTCGACCTGTTCCAGCTTGACTCCGCGTGGCGTTCCTTCGAGAAGAATGTTGAGGGTCTCCCGTACGATGCCGAAGCCCGACCACAGAATGAGGACTCCGATCCCAACCGAAAGCACGGAGTCGATCCAGTACTGTCCGGTGACCATGATGGCCCAGCCGCCGGCGATGACCGCGGCCGTGGAGAGCGTGTCGCCAATCTCGTGCAGGAAGGCGCTGCGGATATTGACATCGCGTCCGGCACGATACAGCAGCAGTGCGATCACGCCGTTCATCACCACCCCTGCGGCGGCCACGCTGATCATGACTCCCGCGCGCACATGTTCCGGATTCTGCAGGCGGCGGAACGCTTCGTAGAAAATGAAGCCCGAGACTGCAACCAGAGATACCGCGTTGACCAAAGCGGCCAGCACCCCGGCTCGGTGGTAGCCGTAAGTCTTGGTGGAACTGGGCGGGCGGGACTGCAGGTAGACCGCGGTCAGGGAAAGCAGCAGGGCAAAAAAGTCAGAGAGATTGTGTCCCGCCTCGGAGAGCAGCGCCAGCGAGTGGGCACGAATGCCGGCAGCCACCAGCAACACAATGTAGGCAGCGGTAACGACCAGAGAAAAGCGCAATATGCGTGACGTCTTTTCGCTTCCACCGGAGCTGGCGTGCACGTGCATATCACAAGTTTAGGAGGATTGAGTGTGGCGTTCAAGGCACATGGGTAATGGGTGCTGAACGCTTTTGGGTGTCCCGTCCTCGTCTCTCCGTTTTTGAGAGACAGGGCGGGGCCTGTTCCCTCACATCGTCGAGTTTGCCGCCGAGGGCGGCTGTCCCCACATGGCGGATGGCGGTTACAATGCTTCGTCACTCGCGAACAGAAAGAGAGCATGCCCATCCGGGAACAAAACTTCTGGCTCACCACGGCTACCATGCCGCAGACCGACCCGGCGCTTCCGCTACCCGGCGGCGTTAACGTTGCCATCATTGGAGCCGGTTTCACCGGACTCTCGGCGGCGAGGACGCTGGCGAAACTCGGGGCCAAGGTTGCCGTTCTCGAGGCCGAGACCATCGGCTGGGGCGCCAGTTCGCGCAATGGCGGCATGGTTCTTACCGGGCTCAAGCTGGGCGTCAACCAGCTGATTTCGATGTATGGCCGCGAGCGCGCACAGCGTATGTACGCCGCGTCGCTGGCCACGATTGATTGCGTGGAACGCCTGGTGAGCGAGGCAAAAATCGATTGCGACTTTGCCCGCAGCGGACATCTCGAAGTTGCGTGCAAGCAGAAGCATTTTGACGACTACGCTCGCCAGGCGGAAGTGATCGCGCGCGAATTCAATCACCAGCTACGCGTCGTGCCGAAAGGCGAGCTCCAGTCCGAGATCGGGTCATCCATCTACTACGGCGGAATGGTGGATACGGCCAGCGCCGGATTGAATCCGGCGCGATACGTGGCCGGACTGGCGCAGGCAGCGATAACGGCGGGCGCGACTGTCTTCGAAAATACGCGAGTGGAGAAAATTGAACGTGAGGACCAGCATGGAACGCAGCGCTGGCGAGTCACCACTTCTCGCGGCGCTCTGTGGGCACGCGAAGTGTTCGTCGGCACCAGCGGCTATACCGGATCGGCGACTCCCGCCCTGCGCAAGAAGCTCATACCCATCGGCTCCTACATCATCACCACGGAAGTTCTGCCCGATGCCCTGGCGCGCGAGTTGAGCCCGCGCAATCGAATGATTTACGACTCCAAGAATTATCTCTACTACTACCGCCTTACGCCCGACCAGCGCATGCTCTTCGGCGGCCGGGCGGCATTCTTTCCCGAAACCCGGGATTCGATCCGCAAGAGTGCGGAGATTCTGCGGCGCGGCATGATCGACGTCTATCCCCAGTTGCGCGATGTGAAAGTCGAACACGTCTGGGGGGGCACGCTGGACTTCGCTTTCGACATCATGCCTCACGCCGGGCTGATGGACGGAATCTACTATGCCGTCGGCTACGCCGGACACGGCGTAGCCATGGCCACCTGGCAGGGCCAGCAGATGGCGCACATGATCGCCGGCCAGAAGCCCGAGAATCCATTCGTGGGGATTCCCTTTCCCGGCGCGCCGCTTGGGCTGTACAACGGCAAGCCGTGGTTCCTGCCATTCGCCGGCGCCTGCTATAAATTCCTGGATTGGGTAAGTTGAGACCACGTGGTTCGTGGTCAGGCGCGCCGTGTAGCCGCTCCCAAGGCAAAGTACACCACCGGCCCCACGGCCAGCGCCGCCGGCCCCCAGAGCAAACCGTAGCGGTCGCTGCCCAGCAGCGCTACTGCGCTCATGACCACGACGGCTACCACGGAGTAGATCAGTCCCGCGCGTCCGCCCGGGATCACAAACGGCCGCGGCATGTCCGGCTGCTTGCGCCGCAGTTGCCAGGCTGCAAGTACAGTCATGACCGTGGTCGCGACCCGTAGCCAGTTGTAAATGCTGATGAGCTGCACTAGTGAATGCAGAGCGAGCAGGCCATACACCACCGCCGACACCATGATGGCAATCCAGGGCGTCCCATACCGCCGATGTTGGCCGGTCAGCGCATGTGGAAGGTAGCCATCTTCCGCCATGGCAAAAGGCATGCGCGTCGAAGTCAGGATCGTGCTGTTGAGGAGTGCTACCTGGGTGACCATAGCCGCCGCGAACATCCAGGCCCCGAGCCAGCGGCCTCCGATGAGTTGCGCCGCCGTCGGGAAATATCCGGTATGCCAGCTCTCCCAGTTGCCCAGCGCCGCCAGCGAAGCCAGGGTAGGCAGAAAGTATGCTGCGATGGACATGGGAACCACCAGCGCCAGGGCCAGCGGGTAGCTGCGGCGCGGGTTGTCCACCTCTTCAGCCACCGTCGAACACTGCTCGTATCCGGAATACAGCCACAGCCCCAGGGCCAGCCCCACCCCGAAAACGTGGAACGTGGGCTGATGAGGAGGCACGGCCGGAACAAAGGGATTGTGATGCCACTTGGCCAGACCGATCACCACCAGCACCAGCACCGGAAGCAGAATGAAAAGCTCAAGCACGGTGGCAAATTTCCCCACCATTTGAATGCCACGCACATTGATGTAAGTGATCACGGCGACGATGGCGATGGAAACGACGTAATGCCTCCATCCCGTGAGCTCGGGAAAGTAAAAGCCCATGTAGTCGGCGAACTGCACCGCATAGACGCTGCCTAGCAGGAACGATGCGGACCAGTTCCACCAGCCGGCAAGAAATCCCCAGAAGTCTCCGAAGCCGGCGCGCACCCAGCGATAGAAGCCACCCTCGACTGGCATGGCGGTGGTGAGTTCGGCTGACACCAGCGAGACCGGAATACACCAGAAGAACGGAATCACCAGCAGGAAGATCAGGGTGATGCCGGGGCCGGAAGTTGTGACCATGTCCTCGAGACCGAAGGGGCCGCCGGTGCAGTACGAGAACATTACCCAGACGAAGTAAAACAGGCCGGCTTTGCGCAGGGCGGATTTCGCGGTGGTGGACACGGGGTTGGATTATACGGAGAAACGATTGCAGATTTCAGATTGGGGATTTCGGATTGAAATTCCGTCCGGATATGGAAAGCCAGATGCGCGGAGGGCAGGATGCCCTCCGGACAGCCAGCGAGACGCCGGCGCTACTAAGAGCGGGCATTCTGAAATCTGAAATCTGAAATCAGCAATCTGAAATTAAAAAAGCCTCCTGCTTGCGCGGGAGGCTTTCGGGGGAGGGCTTCGGGCCTTTCGGTCCGTCGTCCTAACTCAACTATTTCGGGGGCGCCGGCTGTTCCTGGCTCGTGGGAGCCGGGGCAGCACTGGTCGAGGCCAGCGTTTCCAGATCGTTCTTGAGGAGGCTGATTTCGACGCGTCCACCACTGGTTCGCTTGGTCTTGGCATCTTCGCCGGCCGCTGTGGGCACCGGAGCATTGCCCATGCCGACCACATAAATCCGATACACCGGAATTTCGTGGCTGAGCACCAGGTAACGCACGACCGCATCGGCCATCTTTTGTGAGGTGGCAATCGCGGCCTGGCCGTGACCGGAGGAGAAGCCCTGGACCTCGATGATGTAGCCGCGCTGGGCTTTCAACGGCGTCGCCATATCATCAAGTGCAGTCTTGGCGTTCTTGCTGAGCACGCTCTGGCCGGGACGGAAGCGAATCTCGGTCTGCGTGGCGGCCTTGTACTGATCGATGTTGCCTACCACCTGTTCCACCGTGGTCAGACGGGCGTTGGCCTGGGTCGCGGTCTGTTGCGCCATCTGGGCCTTGTTGCCGGCATCAATCGCGTGCTGATCGGCTTCGTTGGCCTTGGTCGAGGCCAGGCGGATACCTTCCTGGGCGCGCGCATCGGTGTCCTTGATCATCTTGGAGTTCGCGGAGGTGAGTTCATCCAACTCGTTCACGCGATCCCGGATGGGAGCGGTCTGACGCTGCACATATTTCTTGCGAGCGAAGGGATTGAGCTTGCCCCAGAAACCCTCATGGGTGTCGGGCTGCAAAGCGGGCTTGCCGCTTGCGCCGGAAGCGGCGGCAGCGGGTTGGTCCTGCGTGGCAGGGGCGGCCTGCTGCGCCAGAGCGGGAAGCGCTAGCACACCGGCCAGAAGCAGCGCTACAAACATACGATTCTTCATTTCTACGTCCTCCAGGTGGGGGAGCATCGAGCTCCACTCCAGCAAAAATGCAAAAAGATCGGCGTCCTGATCCCGCTTGACGCCTGCTCTCTATATAACAGGTCGAATGCCAAACCACGGCAAATCTAAGTCGTTAGCTAACAACACATTGTAACGCCGCAAGGGGGAGGGCGGGAGCGAAAAAGCGCAATGCCGGGTAATTTTGGCGAAATCTGATATAAAAACTGCGTGTGCCCATGGCTGCAAAAAGTTGCAGTAATCGAGTAACACCGTCGTTGCCGGCCAGATACATCCTTCCCGGAGTTTTCCCGCGCGCAGTTCGAGCATTGAGGGTTCTCACGCGCGTCTGGGTTTGTGCCCTGCTTCCTTCGCTCCTGCTGTCCTGCAACCACGCGGAACAACTTGACTTGACCCGGTTGAAATTGCCGCCGGGTTTCCATATTTCCCTTTTCGCCACCGCGCCGCATGCGCGGCAGATGGCCTTCAGTCCGGGTGGAGTGCTGCTGGTGACCGACACGAGCGATGGCAGGGTGCTGGCTCTCCCCGATACGAAACACACCGGGCACGCGGAACGGACGGTCTCCGTGCTGTCGGGCTTAAACGCGCCGCATGGCATCGCGTTTCACAAGGGAAAGCTCTACATCGCTGAGATCAACGCGGTGTGGCGTTACGACTGGGACGAAGCGCAATTGCACGCCGGCAACGGCCAGAAGATCGCCGACCTTCCAGGCAGCGGCGGCGGGCACTCGACCCGAACCATTCTTTTCACCAATGGCAAGATGTACGTCGCCACCGGATCCAGTTGCAATGTCTGCGTGGAAGACGACAAGCGCCGCGCCGCCGTGACCGAGTACAACGAAGACGGAAGCGGCGAACGCAATTTTGCCTCCGGCCTGAGGAATGCTGTCGGGCTGACACTCAATCCGAAAACCGCCACCATCTGGGCCACCGACAATGGCCGCGACTGGCTGGGTGACAACCTGCCGCCCGAAGAGGTCAATGATCTCGGTCCGCGCGGTGGCGATGCCGGCTGGCCCTACTGCTACGGCAACCGCGTTCCGGACCGCTCCCAACGCAAAGACTATGACTGCTCGAAGACGATTGCTCCCGCGGTCGAGATGCAGGCGCATTCGGCTCCGCTCGGTTTGCTGTTCTACGACGGCGAAATGTTTCCGGCGGAATATCGCGGAAGTTTGTTCGTGACTCTTCACGGATCATGGAACCGCAGTGTGCCCACCGGCTACAAAGTGGTCCGCATAAAGTTCAACGATAAGGGCGAACCGCAGGGTCCGCCGGAAGACTTCATTAGCGGATGGATCCGGCCGGGTGAGACCAGGAAGGGAAAGTGGATGGGACGGCCGGTTGGGCTGGTCGTCGGGCCGGATGGAGTGTTGTACGTCAGCGATGATTCCGCAGGCCTGGTGTATCGCGTGACGTGGAGCTCGGGAACCACGTAGGGGCGGTTGCCCTCACTCGCCCGGCCGGGCCAAGCCCGGCTGGTTTTTTCTCAGACCGCGCAGAAACCTCGGCGAGTTTCACTCGCCCGCCCGGTCATGGGTCCGGGCCTACGTGTTCCCGCAATACTTCTCGTGCTGTTCGTAAATAAAGTTGTCGGTCATTCCCGCGATGTAGTCGCAAATCACTCGCGGAAGTGATTCCTGCTCAGCCTTCTCCTGATAGCTCTGCGGCAGGCTCTCTGGCTTCACCATCCAGAAGTCGAAAAGCTGGCGAATCACGCGCTCCGCGTCGATTTTTTCGGGATTCAGCGCGGCGCTGAAGTAGAGGTTCTGATAGAGAAACTGCTTGGTGCCTCGCCTTTCTTCTTCGACCGCGGGGCTGAAAGTGGCGAGACGCTGAGGGTACGCCCGCACGTCTCCCAGGCAGTGGATGCCAGCGGCCTTGATCCGGTCCGTGAGGTTGTGAATTAGATCCCCCACCATACGATCGAGAATCCGTTTCAGCGCTTCGTTGAACTTCAGCTTCTCGATGGCGCTGGGATAGGCGCGCTCGGCATCGCCATAGAAACCATCGAACCCCGGGACGCCGCCGCGGATCTGCAGAAGGGTGAGCAGGCGAGCCTCATAGCCGTCGTCGAGATCGGCCGTGTCGTACGCGATCTCGTCGGCCAGATCGATGAGCTGGGCTTCCAGCGGCGGACGCTGATCGAGCAAGTATTCGGCCAGCTCGGGAAACTGCTCGACCGAATAATCGTGAGAGTGCTTGATGATGCCTTCGCGCACTTCGAAAGTAAGATTGAGCCCGCGGAAGGCGGCATAGCGCAGCTCGAAGTCTTCGACGATGCGCAACGCGTGCAGGTTATGGTCAAAGAAAAGGCCGTGCTCGCGCATGACGGCGTCCAACGCCTTTTCGCCGGCGTGTCCGAAGGGTGGGTGGCCGACATCGTGGACCAGGGCCAGGGCCTCGACCAGATCCACATTCAGGCCGAGTTGGCCGGCGATGGTGCGGGCGATTTGCGCCACCTCCAGCGTGTGGGTCAGGCGGTTGCGGAAATGATCGGAGAAACGCCGGGTAAAAACCTGGGTCTTGGCCTCCAGCCGGCGGAACGCGCGGGAGTGAATGACCCGGTCGCGGTCCCGCTGGAAATCATTGCGATAGGGGTGCTGGGGCTCGGGAATGCGGCGTCCGCGGGATTGCTCCACCCGCACGGCGTAATCGGCCAGCATGGGGCAAGTTTAGCACTGGGGAGCCCAATGTAGGCGCGAGCGTCCCGCTCGTGCGTCCGCAATACTGCCCTCTCAACCTCCTGACGCATTCTTGGTGTTCATGTCTTCCGGGATCCCGTTTGTTGAAAACCAAAGCCATGATTGATGACGCCTGCACGAGCGGGACACTCGCGCCTACATTGTGTCCCCCAGCTTCAAACGCATCTCGTTGGTGGGTTCAAACCCCAGACTCTCGTAGAGCGGGCGACCTTTATCACTGGCGTGCAAGGTGACGTGCACAAACCCCTCCTTCCGGCACCAGTCGATCATGGTTTGCATGAGCCGGCGGGCAATACCCTGGCGGCGAAATGGCGGATCAGTGTACATGTTCAGAATCGTGGCGCGGCGGCACTGGCCATCGTAGGGATGGCTTGGCCACGGGCTGATCAGGACCACGCCGCCAGCCACGATTTGTTCTCCGGCGCATGCCAGCCAGCCCCGGAGCGTTCCATTCCCCAGTGCCGCGGCCAGATAGGGCCTGCAGGTGGAAACCATCGCAGATAGGGCCGCACGGTCGTTGTAGCCCATGTCTTCGTACATCCCCTGGCGATGGCGCAGCAATGCGGAAATGTCATCAGGGGTGGCCTGCCGAATGAGCACGTCATCACTCATTGGTTTTTCTCCAGATTTCTGGGTGCCCCACCCTCGTCTTTCCGTTTTTTGGAGAGACAGGGTGGGTCTCGCGGTAGAGAGACTCATCAGGATACAAAAAGAAAGCCGAGCTTGCGCTCAGCCAGGACGGGTCGGAGACCCGTCCCCACACGATCTGGGTTGGGCTACTTGTTCTCTGAGTCTTCTTTGGCCAGCTTCATCTTGGCTGATTCGAGCTTCTTCTGGACCCGGGCCAAGTCGTTCTGATCAACTTCGGCGGCCACCGTCTTGTTCCACTCCGCGAGCGCGCGCTCCCAGTGCGCAGCGGCCAGTTTGAGGCGGCCGGTTTTCTGATAGAGGTCGCCGAGGTGGTCCTGCACCGTGGGATCGGTCCCGATCCGCTGCGAAGCTTTGATCAGGGTATCTTCGGCCGACTCGTATTTGCCCAGTTTGAAGTAGGCCCAGCCCAGCGAATCGAGATATGCGCCGTTGGCGGGATCAAGATCTACCGCTTTCTTGATCAGGCCGAGAGCCTCGTCCAGCTTGACCCCGCGGTCGGCCAGCATGTAACCGAGATAATTGAGCGCGGTCGCGTTCTGGGGATCGCCAGCCAGGACTTTGCGGAACATCTCTTCCGCTGGATCATATTTTTTCTGGCGCTCGTAGGTCGAGCCGCGGAGGAAGTAAACATACTGCTTGTCTTCGTCCTTGCTCGAGAGCTGTTCCGCTTTGTCCAAGGCCGCCTCAGCCTCGGGCCAGCGCTTCAGACGGCTGTACATCTGGGACAGCGTGATGTAAACGTCGCGGTCTTCCGGCGTGCCCTTGAGCAGCGATTTGACCTGCTGCAATCCGGCATCGGGCTGCCCCATGTCGGAAAGCTGGGCAGCGTACACCATCTTCAGGCTGCGATTGTTGGGCAGCTTCTGCACCGCTTCCTTGGCGGTGTCCGTGGCCTGTTGCCACTGCTTGGCCTCGCGGTAGGTATCGATGATCTGCTGGTAGCCGCGTTCGGCATTCTCGTCTCCCAGCACCAGCATCTTCCTGAAGGTCTCAACTGCCTGGGAATCATTCTTGTTGTCGCGATAGATCGTGCCCAGACGTTCCAGAAACACAGACCGGTTATTCTTCTCCGCCTGGGTGTAGCTGTTGTCCGTCTTCTCGGTCTTCTTGAGCAGGTCCTGCAATACCTGGATGGCCTCGTCGTAGCGGCCCTGGGCCTGGTACACCGCGGCCATGTTGTAAGGGACCTCGATCGAGTCCTGCACCATCGATCCGGCCTTCTTCAAGCTGTCCATCGCCAGGTCGAATTTGCCGCTCTTGCGGTAGATCTCAGCCATCCGGAGGTAGGTCTGCGCATCCTCGGGATTCGCGTCGGCAATGATTTTGTACTGCTCCAGAGCGGCGTCGGTCTGGCCGTCATTCATCAGGTTCTGGGCCAGGCCGCGGATGGCGTCCAGATTGTCGCGGTCGAGCTCAATCGCCTTTCGGTAGGCGGCGATCGAGTTCTTGTACTGCTTCTGCTGTTCGTAGGTATAGCCAAGAGCCGAGTACAGTTTTGCCGAGCGGGACGCGTCCGGGATGGAACTCAGCACTTCACCGGCGCGAGCCGTATCGCCCTCTTCGTTGTACAAATAGGCCAGAGTGGTCACCGCTTCTTCCGAATCGGGCTCCAGCTTGACCGCGGTCTTGAACTCGCCCTCAGCCTTCTGCAGATCATTATTCAGCCGGTAGAGGCGCCCCAGCAGAAGATGATCGTCAACATTGTCGGGCTCGATCTTGATGATCTGTTCGTACTGGTCGATGGCCAGCTTGAGAACATTCGGCGAACCCTGTCCCGCCTGGACGTCGCCCAGCGAACGCAGATAAATCCGGCCCAGCAGTTTGTGGGCTTCCAGGTTGTTGGGGTCGCGCTTGAGAATGTCCTGGGCTTCGAGGACGGCATCCCGAATCCGCCCGGTCTTGGCATAGAGCTCGGCCAGCGCAGACGTCAGATACTCGGAAGTAGGATCGGCGTCAATCGCCAGCCGGTATTCCTCGATGGCTTTGTTGGCCAGCTCGCTGCGGCCGTACACCGCCACCTGCTCCTCGTACATATGGGCCAGCGTGTAGTGGTAATACGCCGCCGCCTTGTCGAGCTTGCGGGGCGCGGTCGCGGAGGCTGATTTGGAATCCGCAGCCGGAGTTTGCTCCGCGGAAACAGCAGGGACGACCAGCAGCAGAATAAGAATGCAGTAAATACTTTTCATCGAGAACCTTCGGCCTCCCTGAACCATAGCGATTGGATGCCGAACCGCTGCTGGCGGGTGCTCTTTACATTGTAAACCGTGCTGGCGCACGGGAGCGAAAAAGCGCACCGCGGAACCGAGCAGGTAATGATCAGAAGTACAGGGACTAACAGGATTGACGATTGTGGAAACAGCACTTGGCTCTTGGCGATTGGCAATTAGCACAAACCTGCTTCGACCAAGTGCCAATTACCAAATGCCAAGTGCTCTTTAGTGCCGGAAGTGCCTGATGCCAGTGAAGATCATGGCCAACCCCAGCCGGTCCGCAGCCTCAATGACCTCCTGATCGCGAACTGACCCGCCGGGCTGAATGATGGCGGTGGCGCCCACCTTGGCGATTTCCTCCACTCCATCGGGAAAGGGGAAAAACGCATCTGACGCGGCCACCGTTCCCTGGAGTGGCAGGACCGCCTTCATGGCGCCGATCTTGCAGGAATCCACCCGGCTCATCTGGCCCGCGCCGACCCCGACCGTTTGCCCGTCGCGAGCGTAAAGAATTGCATTCGACTTCACATGCTTGGAAACCTTCCAGGCGAATAGCAGGGCGCGCTTCTCCTCCGGCGTGGGTTGCCGTTTGGTGACCACCTTGAGATCGGATTCCTGGAGTGCATGGGTGTCGGCGTCCTGCACCAGAATGCCGCCGGAGACGTTCTTCAGCACCCACTTCTGTGGAGCGTGGCTGATTTCGACCAGGCGCAGGTTTTTCTTGGCGGCAAACTTGGCCTTGGCGGAATCGTCGAAACCCGGGGCGGCGATGACCTCGAGAAAGAGCTTGGCCATTTCTTCCGCAGCCTCGCCATCCACCACTCGATTTACCCCGATCACACCTCCGAAAGCCGACACCGGATCGCATTCCAGCGCTTTCCGATAGGCCTCGGCCAGGGTCTTGCCGGTGGCGGTGCCGCAAGGATTGGTGTGCTTGATGATGGCGCAGACAGTCTGGTCAAACTCCTGGGCCAGGTCCCAGGCCGCCTGCAAATCCACGATGTTGTTGTAGGAGAGTTCCTTGCCCTGAATCTGCCGGCCGTTGGCCACGCCCCTGCCCGAGCTGTCGCTGTACATCGCGGCCTTCTGGTGAGGATTCTCGCCGTAACGCAGGTCCATGATCTTGCTGAAAGAGAGGCGAAGGTTCTGCGGGAAATCTCCTTCCGGATGAAACTCGAAATGGCCGTTGGCGCTGACCCGCTCCAGGGTGGACGCGATGGCCGAATCATAAGCGGCCGTGGTGGCGAAAGCCTTCTGCGCCAGCCGCCACTTGGTGGCTGCGGAGAGGGCCCCGCCCGATGCGGCCATCTCTTCGGCGAGCATCGTGTAGTCGCCCGGCGAGGTGACGACCGCCACGTCCTGAAAATTCTTAGCGGCGGACCGAATCATCGACGGTCCGCCAATATCGATGTTTTCGATGAGGTCTTCAAAGGGCACGCCCGGCTGGGCTGCCGTTTTCTCGAAGGCGTAAAGATTGACCACCACCATGTCGATCGGCTGAATGCCGTGCTCGGCGACGGCGCTGCGGTGCGAAGCCATCTCGCGCCGGTGCAGGATGCCTCCGTGCACCTTGGGATGCAGCGTCTTGACTCGCCCGTCAAGCATCTCGGGAAAACCCGTCAGTTCGGAAATGTCCTTCACGCTGATCCCAGAGTCGCGCAGCAGCTTCGCCGTGCCCCCAGTCGAAATCAGTTCCACACCCATGCCGGCAAGTTTGCGGGCAAACTCCACCAGCCCCGTTTTGTCGGTCACGCTCAGGATGGCACGCTGGATCTTCGTCTGGGTTGCGGACATGGCAGACCTCGAATGAAATGGGAATGTGCCCGGGAAAGGCAGGGAGAAATTCTATCAGCAAGCGGTCGTCGGTCGTCAGTCTTCAGTCGTCAGCGCGTTTGTAACGCTACAAAACCGCGACGGCGGCTTGCCGGGCATGATGAAAGTTAATGAAGTGGGGAGTGCTGACCACTGAAGACTGACGTCTAAGTCTTCGCTTTGGCCTTGAGCTTTACCTGGCCGCTCTGCATTTCGACGGTATATTCGACCAGTTCGCAGCCGTATTGTTTGCGGATCTGTTCGGTCTTCTTCTGCACGAACGAGGCAAAACTGTCGAGATTGCCGGAGACGGCTTCGCCGGATCTCTTTTTGGCATCTGTGAGTGCCTGGTAGAGCTTTTGCACCTTATCGCGTTCGGCGCGAGCATCGGCGCATTGCATGCTGAAGGGCCTCTCTTCCACCACTGGTGTGGCCGCTGCCGCTGCTGCCGCGTGGCCAACTCCGTACACCTTGTGCTCCGGCTCATGCTCCTCAACCCGCACACCCTGCACCGAGAGCAGCGCGTCCTGGGGACGGCGGTAGCCTTCTTCACGAATGCGGTTCTTCTTGCGCCACAGGTCGCTGTAGATAGCGTAACGTTGCGCCAGTTCGTTGTAGCGGAAGCGTTGTGAAAAGCTCATGCGCCCGCCGTCGCTGAATTTGCGCAGCAGGGAGAGCACCTTCCACTCCACGTCCGTAGGGGGGCGTTTGGCCGGATTGCTGAAATAGATCTCGTACTCAATCTTCAGCCGCCGCAGCTGCGTATCGAGCACGGTCAGTTCTTCGTCGATGGTCACCCAGGATTCTCCACAGACAGTCTAGGGGTTGGCCAGCCCCCGGACGAGATTCCCGTTGGCCACAAGAGGGATAGAACGAAAGTACCCAAAAGTCAGCTGCTGGCTTCTAGCTTCTAGCTTCTAGCCTCTGGCTGCTAGCTTCCGGCTGCTAGCGTCTAATTATTTGCGCAAACCTAAGGGTCCCAGCTTTCGACTGAAGAAGCACACGACAAAAGAGTTGCAGGCGGACGTAGCACATCGCTGAAATTTGGAGTTAGGAGCTAGCAGCCAGCAACTGCTTTACTTCGCCGCCATCTTCTTGACCATGGCCAGCACCAGCTTGCGGTCGCTGTCGTTGAGGCTGACGGCGTAGCGGCGAATCTGGCTCAGAAAGCGGACTTCGTCATCGGACAGTTGGGGAAGGTTCTTGGAGCCGTTGCTGTGCCCGGACTCGGAGAAGAACTGCGACAGCGCGATTTCCATGGCGCCCGCAATCTTGGCCAGCGTATCGAGCGATGGAATGGTATGACCGTTCTCCACCCGTGACAGGTAGCAGCGCAGTAGGCCGGTGCGCTTCTCGATGTCGCCCTGGGACATGCCTTTTTGCAGCCGGTAGTTTCGGATGGTCTCGCCGATGTTCATAGAGAAAGCAACCAAAGCAGACCCCCAAGGATGAGGTGCATAGTAACCAGAGTAGTACCTTCTGGCAAGAAGAATTTCGTTGCACCACAACCGGTGATGGAGTACCGAGCGAATTCCGCCCGCCGACAACCGCCGTTGCTGCAGTTTAGTAATCGATTACGGGAGTCCACCATTTTCTGAGTGGGCCCGATCACTTTTTCAGCGTGCCGGCCAGGAAACTGGTGGTGTGCTTCCAGGCGTCGGCTGCGTCGGCTGCGCGGTAGCCGGTCTTGTTGTTGGGATTCTCAAAAGCATGCCCGGCATCGGGATAGATCACAATTTCCACTTTCTTCCCCTGCTGTTTCAGCGCCTGCTCGAACTTCTTTACGTCGTCCACCGGGATGCCGCGGTCCTGTCCGCCGAAGATGCCCAGTACTGAAGCGTTAATCTTCTTGAGGGAGGCCGCGTCCGCGGCCAGGTGTCCATAGTTGATGACGGCGGCAGCCAACGTGGGCTCCTGCAACGCCACGTCGAGCGAGTATCCGCCACCCATGCACCAGCCGATGGAGCCGATCCGGTCTGGCTTCACATTCGGTTGCGATTTCAGAAACTCCACCGCCGCATGCAGGTCGCGCGCCGCCCGGTCTTCCGGAACGCCGCGCATGATTTCATGGGCTTCGTCCGGCGTGGTCGCCACTTTGCCCCGGTAAAGATCGATCGCCAGGGCCACATAACCCTCGTCGGCCAGCTTGGCGGCCTGCTCCTTGACCCAGTCATTCAGCCCCCACCATTCGTGAATGACTACCAGCGCCGGGAACGGACCTTTACCCTCAGGCGTGTACAGAATGCCCTGCACGGTGTCATCGCCGCTCTTGTAGGAGACGTTCTTGCTGGTCGCAGCGAGGCTCGGAATCGAGAAAACCAAAGAGAGAAATAAGCAGACCAGTTTCATCGTGAGGTTCCTCGTAACGCAGTTCTCCGTGGCGCCGGCGGCCCGCCGGCTGGCTCGAGGGCGTCCCGCCCTCGTCTTTACAACTCCAATTCCATGTACAACGCCCCTTCAATCGGATTGGGGCGATAAGGTCCGATCTCCTTGAATCCCAGCCGCCGGTACATCGCCACCGCATTGGGCATCACGGACTCTACGGTATCGAGCCGCATCTTCCGGTATCCGATCGTCCGGGCTTCCGCGATCACGGTTTCCGCCAGTGCACGTCCCACGCCCCGGCCACGAAGTTGCGGGCGAAGATAAAGCCGCTTCATCTCGCAAATTCCGGATTCCAGTTTATGCAGCGCTACGCAACCGGCCAGCTGACTTCGGTATTCAGCCACCAGCAGGCGGCCATCGGGCGGGGCGTAATCTCCAGGAAGCCCCGCAAGTTCCTGCTCGAAGCCCTGAAAGCAGAGGCTGAATCCGAGCGATTCAGCATACTCGAGAAAAAGTTCACGCACCTGGGCAATCTGGGCACGCGATTCCGCCTGCCTCAGGGTAAGTCTGGGGTTCCCCACGCTGTCTTTCCTTGCGCCGTCATTCCACACATCTAACCCATCAACATTCCGCCGTTCACGTTCAGCACATGCCCGGTAATATACGAAGCGTCCTCTGACGCCAGAAACGCCACCGCGCTCGCTACGTCTTCCGGCGTGCCGACACGCCCCAGCGGGATCATCTTCACCGCGTTCTGCTTGAACTCATCGCCCAGTCCGGACGTCATCGCGGTCTCGATGAAACCCGGAGCAACGGCGTTGCAGGTGATATTGCGCGAGCTGACCTCGCGAGCAATGGCCATGGTCAGCCCGATCAGCCCGGCTTTTGAAGCCGCATAGTTGGCCTGGCCGGCTTGTCCCGTTTGCCCAAAGATCGAAGTGATGTTGATGATCCTGCCCCAGCGTTGCTTGAGCATCGACCCGATCGCCTGCTGGGTGCAGAGATACGCCGAGGTCAGGTTGGTGTTGAGGACGGCGTCCCAGTCGGCGCGCTTCATGCGCATGACCAGCTGGTCGCGGGTAATGCCGGCGTTGTTCACCAGGATGTCAATCTTGCCCAGTTGGGTGATTGCGGCCTTGAAGGTGGCCTTGATCTGTTCTTCGTCGCTGACGTCCAGCGGAAAGGCAGCCGCGGTGCCTCCCGCTGCCGCGATTTCAGCCACTAGGTGCTGCAGCTTTTCCTGGCTGCGCGCGGCCAGCGCCACCGTGGCCCCGGACTGGGCGAGCTTCAGCGCACAGGCCCGGCCGATGCCTTGCGACGCGCCCGTCACCAGCGCAACCCGGCCTGCAAGAGTCATGAATTCTCCTCACCAACAGAACGGGGAATTATAACCGGGTTCAATGTAGGCGCGAGCGTCCACGCTCGTGCAGGGTCGCGGATCAAGGCGTCAAGAACTGAATCCTGTGAACAGCGACGCACAAGCGTGACGCTCGCACCTACATCGGTTTCATCTCGCCGCGAAACAGATAGCGCATCAGAGGTGGGGCCAGGATCGTGGTCACCGCGGTCATGAACACGACGATGGCGTAAGTAGAAGGCAGCACGATCTGCGATTGCAGTCCAACCAGCGCAACGATCAAGGCTACTTCGCCGCGCGGCATCATGCCCACGCCAACCTGCAGCGCGCTCAGCCAGCCGTCACGCCAAAGCGGCAATCCACACCCCACCACTTTGGAAACGATGGCCAGCAAAGAAATCGCGATTGCAGCCAATAAAACGTTTCCAGTAAACAGGCGCACATCAAGTCGCGAACCGATAGCGAAAAAGAAGAAAGGCGCCAGAAACTCGGTAATGCCTCCCACCCGCGGCAGCAGATTCCAGCGGGGAGCATAGTCGGCAAACATCAGCCCGGCAAAAAAAGCTCCGATGATGGCCGCCATGCCGATTTTCGCCGAAAGCCACGAAAGGAACAGGCATAGCGCCAGCGCCACCACCAGGGGAGCGTGCTGGGTGGAGAGGCGGTCCATCCGGGGCTGGATTCTGCGTACAATTCTTGGCGCTATAAAAATCATGAACAACGCAAAGGCGGTGGCTTCGACCATCAGAACGCCCAGGTGCAGCCACTCCAGTCCGCCGCCCGAAGCGAGGCCGGCCACAATCGCCAGCAAGACCATTCCCAGAATGTCATCGAAGACGGCCGCGCCCAGGATGATCTTGGCGGTGCGCGTCGCCATCACGTGCAAGTCGCCCAGCACGCGCGCCGTGATTCCCACGCTGGTGGCAACCATGGCCGCACCCACGAAAATGGCCTCGCTGGAAGCGTCGCCGCGCCATTTCATGTAAGCGAATCCCAGAACGAAAGGCGCAACGATGCCGGCGACGGCCACCAGCAGCGCCTGGCGGCCCACCCGGATCAGGTCCTGCGGGCTGGTTTCGAGGCCGGCGTTGAACAGCACAAAGATCGCGCCGATTTCCGCGACCGAATGGATGGTGTCACTGGGATTGATCCAGCCCAGGGCAAATGGGCCGAGCGCCGCTCCGGCCAGGATCTCGCCCACGACAGATGGCAGCTTTACCCGTTCGAACAACTCTCCCACCACCTTCGCAGAAACAAAGATGGCGAGAAGCTGCAACAGAAGCTGATCGGGAGCGTGCGGCATGGCTGAACCCGCAGCATAAGGGAAGCTGTCCATGCCCGCAAGAAAACCCGGTTTCGTGTTGCGAAGATTTCTGATGTGAAGCTGGGGTGCCCCGCCCTCGTCTCTCCGTTTTGTGGAGAGACAGGGCGGGGGTTTCCAATGCTGCCTACTTGATGTGGCAGGTTGCCAGTCCACGCTTTTCCAGATACTGCTGGTGGTAGTCTTCAGCGGCATTGAACGTCACCGCAGGTACGATCTGGGTCACAATCGGCTTCTTGAAGCGTCCCGATTTCTCCAGGCGCTCTTTGGACAGCCGGGCTTCGCTCTCCTGCTCCGGGGTGTGAAAAAAGATCGCGGAGCGGTACTGCGACCCGTAGTCGGGACCCTGGCGATTGAGCTGCGTGGGGTCGTGGTTCTCCCAGAACACTTCCAGCAGCTTCTCGTAGGAGAGTTTGGCGGGATCGTAATCCACTTCGACCGCCTCGGCGTGGCCGGTGCGATCGCTGCAAACGTCTTTATAGGTCGGATTGGCGAAGTGCCCGCCGGTGTAGCCCACCCGGGTTCCCGTAACTCCCGGCAATTGGCGGAAAGTGGCTTCGACTCCCCAGAAACAGCCTGCGGCAAAGGTGGCTTTGGCCATGAAAAACTCCTCTTTTGTAAGGATTGATTATAGCGACATTCCATTAGATAGATTGGCGCCCGGAGAGTAGCAGAGACATCCCCAGAGGCTGACGGTTTTCAGTTTGCAACCGGCCCAGGTCGGCATACTATGGCTGGCTTCAAATTTCGCCTTCGCGGAGAAAAGACATGATTTTCATGGGTGTGAACTTGTGGTCAGTGCTGGTCGCAGCCATCGCCACCATGGTGGTGGGATTTCTCTGGTATTCGCCACTGCTCTTTGCCCGTCCCTGGATGGTCGCCATGGGCTACGATCCAAACGACAAGGCAAGAATGGAAGCGATGCAGAAGAGCGCAGGCAAAAGCTATGCTATTTCCTTCATCGCCGCCCTGGTGTCGGCATTCGTTCTGGGCAAGATTATCGAGATCACCACCGTGAACAGTGTGCTTTACGGGATGAAAATCGGCTTTGCCATCTGGCTGGGCTTTGTGACCACGGTGCAGCTCACCGCAAAGCTGTTCGGAAACCAATCCACCAAGCTGTATTTGATCAATACCGGCTATCAGTTGGTGTGCTACCTGGTGATGGGAGCGATTCTGGCGGTCTGGCCGTGGTGAATCAGTCGTCGGTCGTCAGTCGTCGGTCTTCAGCCAAAGCGGCGTCTGGATTTTCTTGACGACCGACGACTGCTACTCCGTCACCATGCCGCCAGTCAATTCCGCTACCCGCGGTATACGCCGTTCCGCACACCAGGTTTCCAGTTCGCCGGCGATTTTTTCGGTCGCTACCGGGTCCCAATAGCTGGCGGTCCCGATCTGCACCGCGCTCGCCCCCGCCAGCATGAACTCCACAATATCGGCCGCAGTCGAAATTCCTCCCATGCCGATGACCGGAATATTCACTGCTCTCGAGGCGTCGTAAACCATGCGCAGTGCAATCGGCTTGATAGCGGGACCGGACAGTCCGGCAGTCACGTTGGCGATGCGGGGCTTGCGGGTTTCAGGGTCGATGGCCATGGCCAGGAAAGTATTCACCAGTGAGATGGCGTCGGCCCCGGCTTCCTGGGCCACGCGTGCCATTAGCGCGATGCTGGTAACGTTGGGCGAAAGCTTCACAATCAGCGGGCGGCGGGATACTCGTTTAGCCGTGTTCACCACTTCATCCAGAGCTCGCGGGTCGCTGCCAAACTGGATGCCGCCGGCCACCGTATTTGGACACGATACGTTCAGTTCATAGGCGGCGATGTCCTCCCCTTCATTCAGAATCTCAATGGTTCGCTCGTAGTCTTCGCGGCTGTAGCCAAACACGTTGGCGAAGACCACGATATTTTTTATCTGTCTCAGCTTGGGCAGCTTCTCATCGACAAACGCGCGCGCCCCGATATTTTGCAGTCCGATCGCGTTGAGCATTCCGGCCGGGGTTTCATAAAGACGGGGAGGAGGGTTCCCGGCCATGGGCTGGGCAGAGAGTCCCTTCACTACGAAACCGCCCAGCTTGTTGAGGTGGACCACATCCTCGAACTCAATGCCGTAGCCAAAGGTGCCGCTGGCCGCGATGACTGGGTTCTTCAACTGAATACCGGCAACACTGACGGAAAGATCAGGGGCGGCAGGCGCGGCGGGAGAAGTCATCGTACGCCCTCCGCTGCCGTCCGGCCATCGTTCTTCACGGCAGCCGCCAGAACGGACACACGGAAGTCCTGACTCGCGGAGGACCAGCTTTCCAGGCGCTGGATAGACCAACTCCCCTGCCTCTGGGTGGAGCAACTCTTCAGCGCTGCAATAGCAGTCGTCCTGTGATTGGCGGCTTCAGCCGCTGATGTAGCCGCCTGGGACGGCGGCGCCATTGTGCCTTGCCTGAACCCAAGCCCCTCAACGTCAGGCATGCTCCGCTCCTCCCGATCACCTCCATGAGCGGAACCCGCGACGCGGCGTGACGGAGGCAAGGCCTCGGTCAGCACGCGCCCGACAGAATGAGTCGGAGCGTTGATGCCGAGCAGCGAAGCCAGCGTCGGAGCCAAATCCACGGGTTCGGCGTGAGTACGGTAAGTTCCCGGCTGGAAGGGCAGGCCATAGAAAGCCAGGGGCACATGCGTATCGTAGGTGTACGGGGTTGCGTGATCGGTTCCACCGATGAAACCGATGGTGAACGGCGGTGGAACACCGAGGACGTACCATCCGCCGAGCGGGGAATAGCTGTGCAAATACTTCGATCCCAGCTCGGTGTTGGGCGCATCACCCCGCTCCAGCTGTGAGCGCGTGTAGTACGTGCGCAGGCCAGCTGGTTTCAGCGCCTCCCCCACGGCGCGTTCTGCGTCCTGCTCGTTCACCTTTACCGCCGCGAAGGCGTCCGAGTCTAACCAGGTCACCGGGTAGTCTAAGTCCTTCACGTATTCAGCCTTGTGAGAAAACCGGGCAGACAGCGCGCTATTTATTTGCGCGCGTATCTTGTCGCCGGAAACGTTCGCGCCGGGAAGGTGCATCCCAGCCGCGACCTGGGGCAAGGGAGCAATCCCATGATCGGCGGAGAGCGCAATCCAAACGTTGGCCAGCCCAATTTGGTGTCCCAAAAACTCGAAAAAGCCGGCCAGTTGGCGATCCATGGCCAACGCCATGGCTTGCATCTCCGCTGAATCCGGACCTACCTTGTGACCGAGAATATCGTTGGCCGACAAGCTGACGATCAGCAGATCGGTGGCCGGGCCATTGCCCAGCTTTTCATAGGTGATCAGTTCCCGCGCAAATTCAAATTCATAGTCGTTGGCCAGAGGCGTGGAACCCACCAGATCGTAGAAGTTGCCTGGCTTCCCGGCAGCGGGCCTGGTGCTGCGCAGAATGTTCCCGTTGCTGTCTTTCCAGTCCTGGTTCAGATACTTCTCCGCCCGCTTGTTGTCGTTGAAATCCTGCGCCCACCTGGGAAGTTCGCTGCGGTAGTACGTGGACGTGATCCAGGCGCCGGTGGTCCGGTCAATCCAATAGGCGCCATTGGCTGCGAAGCCGGCAGGGAGAACCGAGGCGCGGTCCTTGAGCGCGATGCCGAAAACCCGGGACTTGCCCTGCGTCGCCAGTTTGAGTTCGTCCCCCAGCGTGTCGGCGAGAAGGTGGTGAGGTGACGCTCCAGGCGCGCCGCCCGCCACACCAACCAGCTTGGTCTGGTCGTCGTCCGCCGCCGCGACTATGGCTTTTTTCTGGGGGTCCCACCAATCATTGGCCATGATGCCGTGGCCATTCGTATATGCCCCGGTCAACAGGGTTGCATGCCCGGGCGCCGTGCGGGTGTTGGCGTAGTTGTAGTTGCAGTCAGTGAAGTTGGCGCCGTGGTCGAGCAGAAGACGGAAACCGCCTTCGCCCCACTGGTCGCGATAGCGCTCGAGATAGTCGCCGCGAAACTGGTCGATCACGATGATGACCACCAGCTTGGGACGAGCGTTGTAGGCGGAACCGGCGCCCGTACCGGTGAGGCCGAGACACAGCAGAATTCCCAGCAGCGAGGAGCGAAGAGATGATCGCATTTGCGGGGTAGTTTACAGCGGGAGACACTCCAGACCAAATGTGGGAGCAGACCGTGTGAGGCGGACACTCTTGTCCGCCGCTTTTGATGTTAGGCTTGCGGCAAATCCAAGGTCAAAGGCCGTGGGCGAGGGCGCCTTCGATTTCGCTCAGGGCAGGTCCGCGCCAAACGTGCATTTCCGGCCTCTTTTTCGGTACAGTAGTTAGCTCCCATGCTTGATCTCAACTTCGTTCGCGACAACCTGCCCCTGGTGGAAGAAAAACTGCGCCAGCGCGGCATGGATCCGGCCCAGGTATTGAAGGATTTCCATAACGTAGACGCTCAGCGCCGGCACGCCATCACCGAGGCCGAGACCATGAAGGCCCGGCGCAACCGCGCCTCCGAGGACATTGCCAGGCTGAAAAAGAGCGGCCAGGATGCCAGCGCGCAGATTTCCGAAACCAAGGAATTGCGAGAACAGATCCAGCAACGCGAGAAAGCAGCAGAACAGTTCGAGGCCAGCCTGCAAGATATTCTCACCGGCATCCCTAATTTGCCGCACGAAAGCGTGCCGGTGGGGAAAACACCGGAGGACAATGTCGAAGTCCGGCGCTGGGGTACGCCACCCCAATTCAAGTTCACGCCCAAGCCGCACTGGGAACTGGGCGAAGAGCTGGGCGTTCTCGATCTCGAACGCGCCACCAAAATCTCCGGCGCGCGCTTTGCGG